>TARA_B110001454_G_scaffold219111_1_pt1 | contig 105365 bp, 98 predicted proteins | sample TARA_B110001454 | Tara Oceans TARA_B110001454 (sample SAMEA4397004) | marine metagenome | biome: Polar Biome; feature: [MES] marine water layer (ENVO:01000295) within the mesopelagic zone...; material: water (ENVO:00002006), including particulate matter (ENVO:01000060) such... | reverse complement strand
TTCCAATAGAATTTGGCTTCTTAGCCGCAAGCTAAGGAGCCAGTTCTTAAATTATTGGAAGTTTTGTACTTGGCCGATGTAAGGTAGGTTTCTGTATTGGCCTTCGTAATCTAGGCCGTAACCTACTACGAATTCGTTGCTGATTTTAAAACCAACGTGATCTAGCTGACATGGGACTTTTAGCGCTTCTGGTTTTTCTAGAAGAGTTACTGTCGTTAGGCTTGCTGGTTTACGAGATAGGATTGAGTTTTTTAGGTAGTTCATCGTTAAACCTGTGTCTACGATGTCTTCGACTAGCAGTACGTGGCGGTTTTCAACCGGTTTGTTTAAATCTAGAGTTACTTTGATTTCACCTGATGATGAAGTGCCGTGATAGCTAGAAACACCGTAGAATTCACAGGCTAAATCAGTGTCGATGTTACGAATTAAATCAGAGTAAAACATGAACGAGCCTTTTAGTACGCAAACAGCGACAACGTCTTTGTTTTGGAATTTCTTAGTTAACTCTTTACCTAGCTCTTGTACGCGTTGTTGAATTTTTTCTGCAGAGATAAACGGCTTGATTTGTAATTCCATGTTTTTTCCTTATTCCTTAAAAGCTGATGTCAGCATTCTAGTTAAAAATCGGTGTAAAGTTCAACCTTAAAGTGGACCAACGAGGCTAACTCAGGCTTAAAAACTACACGAAAGAGTTATTCATAACTTCACCGAAACCACCACCGCCAGGAACGATGTAGTCTTTGGCGTTTAACCCTTTTTCTTCGTTCCAAAGTGCTCCGGGTTCGCTTGCTAACGCTTTTGAACTAGAAAGTCCTCGATCTAAACGAATAGCCACAACTAGGACATCCGGGTGTGTTTCTGTGATTTTCTTCAAATATTCGGGGGTCACAATTAAATGCATTGCAATAAAACGAACCGGCCTACCTGGCACGTTGTGTTTGTAATGATTAATAGTCGACATAATCGTATTGCCGGTAGCGCCCATTGGATCAGGGATTAGAACAAAGCTGTTCTCGATTCCGCCGCCAATTTTAAATCCATCCAGTTCTGTTTTAGTCACTTGGCTGTTGGAATTGATCGCACGAGCCGCAAAGATATGATCCTGGCGAATATTTTCAGGCTTCAAAAACAAATGAAGTTTTTCGTAGCAGATGTGGGACGGGTAGGTACCGGCGCGAGCTAGGTTTATACAAACGGCCTTAGCTTCCGGAGTGATCTGCTGAGTTTTTAGCAAAACCTCTGGGTGGTCTTTGTGCATTCGAGTCGCCACTGAGATGTCTTGCACAGGAAAGAAATTATTTACGACTTCTGCTAAAAGCTGTGAATACAAGTAATCAACATAGCGGTTGATTTCAGGTTGGAATGTCGTTGGCTGACACAATTTAGCTAGTAGACCAAGAAGATAGGGGTGATCAAAAAAGTGAACGTTTTTTCCGTAATGATGTTTCATTACGAGGTCTTTTACCAAAGGTTGTGCACAAGTCTCTATTTATTTTCGATAGTGTAAAAAAATACTGAGAAAGTTTTTCCGCCAAGAAAATTTTGCGACTTAAAAATCTCAAACGGGCTAATGGCCGTTAGGTATTCCTGCTGCGAGGTCATGGGGAATTTTGAAAGTATTTCAGCCATGTAGTAGGTCTGCATGCGGTCTGAATCGACATCGATCTCGCCACCGCCGATATAATCCAAATTTTGGTAGCTTTTGGCGCCGCTGTCCTGGCCGCCCACTTGGAATCGCTTAATAACTTTTACTTCTAACTGCAAACGGCCATTCGGTGAGTCTTTGACGGTTACGGTGTGGGTAATCCCTACGTCACTATCGACACCCGAGCTTTTAAGTCCCTGAAACCATTCGGTCGGTTTGTCTTTTTCGATCGTTTTAGATAGCTCAGTGTAGGCATTAAAGTCATCGCGGTAGGACAACACTCGAGTCATAGGAATGTTCATCACGCCTTGAGCAAAATCTGTGCTGTTCATTTGGCCGTTAGCGCGTGCTTCTTGGGCCAGAATATCAAGGCCCTTTTGGGAGACTTCGGCAAAGTAAATTTTTAGTTCGTATTTACGAGTCGCAGTTTCGTCTTTAGCGGCTACCGGGTCCTTTTTAAACAGCTGATTTTCTAAATGCTGACGAATCTCTTCCGGAGTTTGATGTTTGATATCTTTGCCACTATCTGCTGCGGCGGCTGCCGTAGAAGGTTGGGGCGCAGTGTTTGGAGGCGTTTGCGAAGCATTGGAATTTGAATCTTCTTTTACGCCCCCAGTGACTTCAACTTGAGTAGATTCCTCATTGACGTATTGACGTTGAGAGAGACTAAATTTTTTGGAGTCTTTAGAGGCCGTACTGTGGACGCCGCGACTGGTTTTGAAAAAGTAAAATGTGCCGGCGAACAAGGCTAAAATAACAAAAAAGAATACAGCCGTGGCGTTTTTAAGGATTTTGCCCACCAGTGTATCTGCTGGCGGTTTAAACGCAGCCATCTCAATTCCGCATTTGGCGCAGAATGGATCTTTGGGCTGTTCAAAATGGCATTTCGGACATCGGACTAACATATCTACAGGATAAGAGAATAGCCATTGACGCACAATTAAAAAATTCTTACTTTCGGCCCATGCTTCATATACCGGTCCTTTCGAATGAAATAGTCACTGCTTTTGAACCTTTTGTAGATCAATCTGAGATCGTTTATTTAGATGGTACCTTCGGGCGTGGTGGCCATTATAAGCTACTTCTGGAAAAGAATCCCAACCTTAAAACCTTTGCTTTTGACCAGGACCCAGATGCCCACACGTATGCTCACGAACATTTTGCGGATTTAATTCAATCAAAAAGATTGAATTTGTACCAAGATAACTTTTTGAATTTTGATAAACACTATTCCGGTGGTATCGACTTCGCACTTTTAGATTTAGGTGTCAGTTCACCACAGTTAGACCGCCCCGAGCGCGGTTTTAGCTTCTATCATGATGGCCCACTGGATATGCGCATGAATAATTTAGAAGGCGAAACGGCAGCTGATCTTGTGAATAGCATGAGCGAAAATGATCTAGTGGTCTTGTTCAAGACTTTCGGAGAGATCCACAATCCATTTCGTGTGGTTCGCGCCATTGTTGAAGATAGAAAAGCGACTCCCTTCACAACGACAAAACAGTTAGCTGGTTTGATTGAACGAGTGGATGGATGGCGCAAGAAAGGATTCCATCCGGCGACTCAGTATTTCATGGCATTGCGACTGAAAGTAAATCGTGAATTAGAAGTTGTCGATCAAGTTTTGCCAAAACTGATGGAGAAAATGAACAAGAATGGTCGCTTGGCTGTTATCACGTTTCATTCGTTAGAAGATCGTATTGTCAAAAATCTATTTCGTATTTATCCAGAACTTGGCGATCCATTACGCCGTAAAGTGACTCACCCAACACGCGAGGAAGAATTAGCAAATCCTCGTAGTCGCAGTGCCAAGCTGCGTGTGTTTGTACGTACGTAGCTAAGCCTGGACCCGATAATAGTCGCGTCCAGAGGTCTGGCGGCTATTGTCTTAGGTTTTCCCTTTTTTACCACAATAATGTTTAATTAAGGGAAAGAGGTCATGGATGAACTCGGTTTTCTATAAGCGCAATCGTAAAGATATTAATCCCTTTTTAAGTATCATGATATTGGTGGGCACATTGTTTCTAATTGCCTTCTTGCACATGGAAGAGCGCCGTTTGGGATATCAGATTTACTATTTAGCCCAGCAAAATAAAAAAATAGAAATCGAGAGAAAGATTAAAGAAATCGATTTAGCAAAGCTAGCGATTCCTTCGCAGATTATGTCGTTCGCGAAGCACAAGCTAACTCTGCGTAACCCAGAGTTAAATCAAATAATTCATTTAGCGTCACCAACACCACAAGCAGATATAAAAGGGAAGTCGTTCGATTGAAAGCTAGAATCATCATAATATTTTTATTCTTTTCGACAGTTTGGTTACTTGTGCTTTCGCGCGCATTTTATATTCAAGTTTGGCCCAATGAAAAATTGGCTCAGCTACAAGAAAGAAAGTACCAAACTAGAATCAAGTTGAATTCTCAACGTGGCAGCTTTTTAGATAAAGACAAACGTGAAATTGCGATGTCGCAGATTTCGTATTCCATCTACGCGGATCCGAAGTTAATTAAATCACCTAAAACCACAGCCCGCCAACTAAGTAAGATTTTGGGCGTTAGTTACGAATCTATTTTTCCTAAAATCAAAGACAAAAATCGACGTTTTGTCTGGTTGCAACGCTTTATCGATGATAACAAATTCGCTAGAGTAAAAGCGGCCGATCTTGAAGGCATTTCGTCTGTCCAAGAATGGAAGCGTGTTTATCCGTTTGAAAATCTATATAAAGGAATCATTGGGATAGTGGGGCAAGAAGGCAATGGACTTGAGGGCCTTGAATTGCGCTATGATAAAGCGATTGCGGGTGATAGCGAAAAAATCAATGTTAAGCGAGATGCTCGCGGACGCCCACTGAACATCGACGGGATGATCGTAACAGAAAATCAAATGGGTAATGATTTGGTAATGACAATTGATACCGATTTACAGTTCTATTTTGAAACTCAGCTGCGCGAAACAATGCAAACGTTCGAAGGTGAAGGGGCAATTGGAATTGTAATGGATGCGGCAACGTCAGAAATTCGGGCGATGGTATCGTTAACTAACAATAGTCGACATGATTTAGTTCTAAAACAAAAAGCAATTACGGATGTGTTTGAACCTGGCTCTACATTGAAGCCATTTGTGATGGCCTTGGGATTAGAAGAAAACTTAATTCAAGCTAACTCTAAAATATTCTGTGAATATGGAAAAATGAAAGTAGCCGATCGATGGATTAAAGAATCGGATTCGCATCATCAGTTTGCTTATCTGAGTCCGTCTGAAATTTTAGCGTTTTCATCCAATATCGGTATCGCTAAAGTTGGGTTTCAGTTAGGAACTGAAAAATTACGCGATGGTTTACTAAAATTTGGTTTTGGGCAAAAAACAATGGTCGATTTCCCAGGGGAATCAAAAGGTGTCCTACATGAAACGCCATGGAATTCGCATTTATTGGCGAATATTTCTTTCGGTCAAGGTATCTCTGTAAATGCGTTACAACTGACAAACTCGTTTGCGGCCTTGGTGAACGGCGGTTTGTTGAATAAGCCCACCTTACTTAAAGGACGTAGAAATACAGAAACTCTGGAATATACAGAGATGGAAAAAGCGCCGGCGACGCGAGTGATTTCGAAAAAGACTTCGGATTTGCTGAAAGTTATGTTGTCATCGGTAACTCACGAAGGTGGAACGGGCGTGAATGCGCGAGTTCCCGGCTTCTTAATTGGTGGAAAAACGGGAACCGCACAGAAGGCAAGCTCGAAGTTCCGTGGTTATGAACCTAATGCCTACCTTTCTAGTTTTATAGGATTTATTCCCGTGCATGAACCTAAATATGTAATCTACGCGATGGTCGATACACCAAAGAAATCTTTTTATGGTTCGCAGGTAGCGGCGCCTGTGTTTGCTAAGGTCGCCTCTTTTCTTGCCCGTAAAGATGGAATGGTCCCAAATTTAATTTCGGATAAAAATCTGGTGGCTGGTTTTGACAAAATTAAAAACCAAAAAACAAAAACTAAATCGGCGATTGACGGACTTAATTCTGCACCTAAAATTTTGTCGCTCCGAGATGTTTTAAAATCTCCACATGCTACAGACGATTTGGAATTCTCGGGACGGGGATCAAAAGTGGAATTAACAGAATCTGAAGACACGGTTACGGGGACGAAGAAAATAAAAGTGATTTTAAGAAATTAATTGGCCTCGGCGGGAGCTCTTGTATTTTGGATCCAGTGGTAACCGCGGCAGCCCAGCTTGCCAGGTTGTGAGAAGCATGTCGAAAATTCGCCCAACATAAAATCGCTGCTTGGATTTAATTTAGCCGTAATTTCCGGATTGGCAATAAATGCGACTCCTTTTGAAGATAGCTGGAAATAGTTGTTTCGACCCCAGCAATAGAGTTCATCGCTAGTAGATTCTGCGCAAGTATGGAATTTGCCGACTTTTACTTTTTTAAATTTCAAATTTTTCGAAACTAGGGTTGGTTTCAAAGTTGGTTCTTGGTGACCAAGTCCAATTTGTCCAAAATCATTTTTTCCCCAACATTTAACTTGATCGTCCATGGTTATACCGCAGGAATGGAAGTCCCCTAGTGATATCTGTTTATAGCGAGTCTCAGGATCAATGTTTTGTATTGTGCCTTGGTAATGAGCTTGTCCAGTTCCCAGTTGGCCGAAATCGCTACGCCCCCAGCAGCGTAATGTGTCGTCTTCTTTTATTCCGCATACATGGTAGGCACCAGAAGAAATAGATTTAAATTTTGTAGTTGGATCAACTGTCAGTGGCACTTTAGATGATTTAATGTGAGCTAATCCCAGCTGAACAAAATCACCCCGTCCCCAGCACTTTGCTAATCCATCCACGCTAATTCCGCATGTGTGATACAGGCCAACACTGATCGATTTGTACTGATTGTTGGGATCAACAGTCGTCGGCGTGGCCACGTTTTGTTGAGTTGGGTCGCCTATCTGGCCGTAGCTATTGTCGCCCCAGCATTTAAGTGCGCGCCAGTCCCGGTCATCTTTTTTTACAATCGTGATCCCGCAGCTGTGGAATAAGCCAATCTGCAAGGATTCCCATTTTGGAAATGTATTGATTTCCAGCATTTGAACATAGTCTTTGCTGGTAGCGGCTCCCAGTTGATGAAAGCGATTGTCGCCCCAACAAAACGTTTTTCTATCAGATGTTTGAAGGCAACCCTGATTTCCGATGGCTGTCATTTCAATGATATTCTCGAAAGGCATTTCAAAATTTTTAAACAGGTCCAATTTGCTCTTCGCAATTTCTGAATTCGATACAAGTATTGCATTGTTTTTCGTTTTATTTTTTGGCATCTCATAGCCAACGAAATAAATCATTAACAATAGGATTACCGCAAATGCGCCGTATATCCATTTCAAATCTTTTTTAGTTTCGAGCTCTTTAAATTCGCTTAGGTCTTGAACTTTAAAATTGATTGCCTTTAGCGATGTTGTTGTGCGCGAGTTTGATGTTTTACCATCAGCCTGACTGGCAACGATAACCGAATGGCCGGTCGAAGAATCGCTATCGGGATGATACGAGTATTCAGAAAAGTCATCCGAGTTTAGCTTTAGCTGACTAAATTTGAGAAGTTTATCCTGGGACTTTTCAAACGAGTGATAAAATGTATTTTTCAAATAGTCGCTAAAGATATGTTTGTTAAACTCTGGAAAATGAATGTTTAAAAAAGTACTAACTGCATTGGATAACTCTTGGCCTGATTGGTAGCGTTCATTTTTATCTGTCGAAAGGCAGCGATTTACAATTTGGACAAGCTCCTGATATTTTTCGTCGACGTGCAATCCTAAATCAGGAACAAAACCTTGTTTGATTTTATTTAAAGTTTCAATTTCTGTTTCAGAAGCGAAAAGGCGTCGATTAGCAATCAGTTCCCAAGTTATCACACCCAACGAGAAAATGTCGGTTCTGTAATCCATGGTTTCGCCCTTAACTTGTTCGGGACTCATGTAGCCAAACTTACCTTTTAGAGTTCCAGAACTTGTTGATTCTGATTTTCCGGTGGATTTAGCGATACCGAAGTCGATCACCTTAACTTCGCCATTGTAGCTGACCATAATGTTTTGCGGACTGACATCACGATGAATGATATTTAACGGCTGACCAGTATAAATGTCTCTTGCACTGTGAGCATAGTCTAAACCGCTGGCGACTTCTTTGATAATGTAGGCGATAAATTCTATAGGCAATTTTCTATTTTCGTTCCCTAGTGCCTGAATAATTTGCTTCAAATTTTTACCGTGAACAAATTCCATCACTATATAAAATTGATTGATCTTATCTACGCCAAAATCGAAAATGTTTACGATGTTAGAATGATTTAATTGCGAAGCAACCTTGGCTTCCTCTTTGAACATGGCAATGAAGTCGTCATTTTCAGAATACGCTTGTAGAATTTTTTTGATGGCAAAAAATTTGTGGACACCCTCGGCACCTGAGCCAATAGCCAAATGGATTTCGGCCATACCACCGGCGGCCATCTGTTCTAATAGTGTGTATTTACCCAATTTCTGAAACTTCATTTCAGTATATAAAATCGGTTTTTACGTAAAATAAAACAGGGAACTTTAGTCCAGAACCTGATCGATGAACTGGCCGAATTGAGTCAACACTCCGGGCGGAATTTCATGGCCCCCGTTAAAGAAATGTGTCTTCGTCTTTAGTCCAGCTTCCTTTAAAAAGGTATCTAACGCACGCGATCCTGCAATCGGTAGTACAGGATCAGACTGCCCGTGACTTATGAATGCATTTTTACCTTTCAAATTTTCTGGGGGCTGGGCTTTTAGATAGGCTTTGTTGATCAAATTTGTCGATAACAACCCTAATGAGCTGAAGTTTTGAGGAAACGTAAAAAATAAATCCTGAGCCAGCATACCGCCTTGGCTAAACCCAGCAATGAGAGTTTTTTTGGGATTTAGATCTTTCATTGCTAACCATTTCTGGAATTCGCTGCGCAATTTTTCAATGCCTTTAGGAACTTCAACCGATGTATCCAGCGCAGAACCGGCCTCTTGATAGCGATCAATAGGAATTGGCCACCATGCTCTTCCGACCCAATGGGCACCAAGGGGTATGCTTAATGGGCCATTAGGAAAAAACCAATTACATTTCACCTTTGTTTGAATCATTTTCGATAAAGGGTATAAATCCTGTGCATCAGCTCCATAGCCATGAAACAGAATAACGTTTGCATATTTGTCATCTTCGAATATTTCTACAGCGTCTTTATCAAATAGATTCATGGTGGACATCTTAACACTAAAACGTTTACTGTATAAAGATGAAATTTTCTGAATTCACTGATTTTTTTCCTCCTAATTCGGTCGTTTTCCCTAAAAAATCGCGCTCTTTAGCTCGTACTGGCAAAATTAGCCAGCTGGTGGATTCGTCAAATAAAGTCGTTAAATCGAGTGTGTTTTTCGCCATCAAGGGAAATGCGAGTGATGGACACAAATATATTGCCGATGCTGTCAAAAAAGGCGCAGCGCTTGTTGTCCTTGAAGATAAATCGTTTACTCAAGATGTAAAAACGGTTCCGTACATTTTAGTTAGCGATAGTCGACGTTATTACGAGAAAATGTGCTCGTTATTTTTTGGACGTCAAGACGAAGCGATGTTCAATGTCGGTATCACTGGAACGAATGGTAAAACTTCGACCACCTATATTATTGAATATTTATTGCAGGGGCACGGGATAAAAACGGGAGTTATCGGAACCGTTAACCACCGAGTTGGAAAAAAAGTATGGCCTACAAGTCATACGACACCTGACCCATGGACAGTACATAGTCGTTATAAAGATTTCCGCAAGCAAGGCGCTCGCGCCACGGCGGTTGAAATCACCAGCCATGGTATTGATCAGAAACGTATGCATTCCGTTAATTTCGACATCTGTATTTTTACAAATCTAACCCAAGATCATCTGGATTATCACGGTACCATGGAGAATTATTTTTCGGTAAAAGAGAAACTTTTTACTGAATTACTGGCGCAATCAAGCAAACTAGAAAAATTTGCACTGATCAACGGTGATGACTCTTATGGTAAGAAATTGAAAACACATTCGACTGTGACGAAACATTTTTTTGGAAAAAATAAAACGTTTCCCATTTGGTTCGAGGTAAAAGAAAAATATTTCGAATTCCAAAAATTAGAAATTGGTTATTTTGATCAACGCTTTCAAATGAAGTTTCCGCTGCTGGGTGATCATAATATTTACAATTTCATTTCTACATTGTTCGTCTGTGATTATCTGAAAATACCAATGCCTTTGGTTATTAAGAAGATGGAATCATTTGCTGGTATTCCCGGTCGACTTCAGAGAGTTCGTGAAGTAAAAAACAAAAATGTATTTGTTGATTTTGCCCATACGCCAGACGCGATTGCCAAAACTATTGAAACCGTTCGCGAACTTCGTTCAGAATTAAAAATGGCAAATAAAATCATCACCGTATTTGGATGTGGTGGTGATCGCGATAGTACAAAACGTCCGATCATGGGCCGAATTGCTGAAGAAAGATCAGATGTGGTGATCGTGACATCAGATAATCCAAGAACCGAAGACCCCAACGCCATCATCGAGCAAATCAAAGCTGGATTTAAAAATCAAAACGATAAAGTATTTGAACCCAATCGATCGCTTGCGATTCAAAAAGCCATGCAGGTTTCTAAACCAGGGGATATCGTTTTAATCCTGGGTAAAGGACACGAAAACTACCAAATTATTGGCGATAAGAAGCGTCCGTTTGACGACTACAAAGAGGTTATAAAGTATGCAAAGTGAATCGTTAAAACTAGATGATGTTTTAAAATGGACGGGCGGAAAGCTAGTCCATAAAGCGAAAGATACATTCGATTTTATCGGCACGGATTCTAGAGCAGACTTAAAAGAAAAACTTTTCATTCCCTTGCGCGGTGACGCGTTTGACGGTCATCAATTTATTAAAACGGCAATTGAAAAGCAGTGTAGCGGAGTCATCTTTGATTTGAAGTCTAAAGATCCCGTGGCATTTGATAAGACTGCAGTCACGCTGATTCAAGTCGCCGACACACTAAAAGCTTTGCAAGATATCTCTCACGGCTATCGCAAAAAATTAAATAAGACGATCGTGGCCATTACAGGTTCTGCTGGAAAAACAACGGCTAAGGAATTCACATCACAAATTTTTAATACATATAAAAAGTCATATGCGAATGTAGGTTCATTTAACAATCATTGGGGCGTACCATTTTCGTTACTGAATATGCGTTCCACTGATGAATACGGCATCATTGAAATGGGAATGAATAACTATGGTGAAATTCAGCGATTGGTTGAAATCGCCGATCCGGACGTTGTCGTTTGTACTATGGTTGGCCTAGCTCACTTTGAACATTTTGGGTCACAAGAAAATATTGCTAAGGCAAAAAACGAGATCTATCAGTTTTCACGGCCAGATGCGCTGCGAATTTTTAATATTGATGATGTGAATGTTAAAAAGATGATGGGCACGTTTTTGAAAAATCATCCTGGAAAAAAAATATTGCAGTTCTCGCATAACAACGCGAATGCCGATGTTTATTTAACTTTGAAAAAAGTGTCTTCAGAAGGATTGTCTATCGAGGGACTGATCGCGGGGCAAACGGGTAAAGCACTGGTTCCCGTATTTGGTAAACACAACGTCACGAATGTACTAACGGCAGCGACATTGTCTTTGGCCATTGGAATGAAGCCGGAAATGATTTGGGCAGCGCTGGGCAAACTAAAAACAAACTGGGGACGTAATCAATTGTTAAAAGCGGATGTGGGAGCTCAGGTTATTTTCGATGGCTACAACGCAAATCCAGATTCTATGCAAAGCTTGATTGAAAATGTCAGCGAGACACCGGTCACCGGCAAACGTGTTCTAGTCTTAGGTGAAATGCTGGAGCTGGGTGAAACTAAAGCTCAGTTTCATTTTGAATTGGCTAAAAAAATTAAGGCGAAGAATTACGATCAAGTTGTATTTTATGGGCCCTCATGGAAACAATTCAAAGACGCGTTTGATACAGCGAGTGCAAAACCACAAGTTTGGGCGACTGAAAAAATGGATGAATCTATAATTAATGAAATTAAAAGGGATCTGAAGCCAGGTGACCTAGTGGCAATCAAAGGGTCACGAGGCATGAAGACCGAGAAAGTTGTTTCTCTGCTAGTTAAGGCTTTCTCGCACGAAAAGATTTAAATAAAACTTAACCAAGAATTCGACTTTAAATTCAGATCCATTGAACGTCCAAATGACTTCGTCAAATGGGCGAACTTGGATTTGTAATTTCTGATCATCAAAAATCTTAGAATTAACTTTTGATTCAATTGCATGAACCGAGCTAATCAACTGTGATCCGATGAAATTAAAACGAATTTCGATAACACCTGGCTCTTTCATTGTGAATATCATTTTGTAACCATTACGGAACAACATGAAATCAGAATGAGTTTGAGCAATCGTATAGATTTTTATTTTGCTTTGAGGTGTTGGTTTTAGCTCGTTATACATCTGAGTCGCTTCAGTGAACTGAGCTTTTAAATCGTAAAGTAAATCTAAAGTGGATTTAACGATTAGGCGCTGTTTTTTATATTCTGGATTAGAATCAACAATGCCTGATTCTAAAATTTTGTTTTCGGATTCGATGAGTTCCTTAATCCATTCCATTTGATTCATCCATGCCCCCAATGGTTACTAAGTCCTTATTAGGATAAGGGCTTAGCTCGTTGGTTTGCAACATAAAAGATACAGTAGGGAGGGCTCTTAGAAAAAAGAGCCGACTTGAAAGCTGGTCGTAGCAGATGAATTAGAAGTGTATGAACCGGCCAGAGGGTTATAGATACCGATAATTGCCGTTAGTGGCATTTGATACGCAATATTTAAATCAAAACGGAATTCAAAACCCATGTTCCAGAAACTTTGGTTCGTAGAAACACTTTTGAATACGTTATCTGTTTTATGGTAAGCACGACCGTCCAAGAAGACGCCATCTGAAATAATTGCGCCATGCAAACGACGTAAAAAGATCGGGTGGGTTGAATTACCACGATTGATTTCGCGCATTGGGAAGCGATATTCAAACTTAGGATTGATCATTGTCTCACCCACAAATTGCCCTTGCAGGTAGCCGCGCATTAGGAAATACGGAACAATGGGGTCTTGTTGCAACAATAATGAATTAGTGGCCATTCCTAAAATGGGGCTAATTTTATCGCTTGAATAAAGAGCATCTAACTTGAAGTAAATGACGTGATTTTCAATAAGCAAATCTGGCCAGTATTGAGATGTCCCTAACAAGAACTGTGTTTGTTGAACTTTTTCGCCGCTTTTTAAATACTGATTCATTCCAACATAATAATTCTGCCCCGAAAACGGTGTCGAAAGTGCGTTGGTGCGCTCTAGATCTGCATAGTTAAACATGAAGCCTGCGCCTTCACGGCTATACTGAGTCGTCGAAGTTCGTGTATCGATCTGTTTCGCGCTGATTTGTAAAGTGGCGTTCTTGCTCATATGCCAAATGTTAGGCTGAACGAAAACGGAACGAGTTGAATAGGTGGCTGCGTTGGAAGCGAAAACGAAATATGTGGTGTATTCGTTGTAAACAAATCCAAATTTATGCTTATAAACCTGGTTTAAGTATGTTCCATCAACAGCTGTTTTTCCCGTTGCGGAATCGAAAATTAAATCTAACGAATACGTATGTTTTTTTAGCGGATCGAATCCACTTGTTTGAGCTTGCAAAAGGAAACGACTGTCGCTGCTAGATGTGGCAACAAAGGGAATCCAGTAACGTGGCCAAAGATAGGAATAGGGTGAATAATCACGTACGGGATAGTTTCCTTTTGGTTCTTGTGCCATAGGAGTTTTTGTTTTGTCAGGAAACTGATTCGCATAGATACGGCTGATTTTAGGCAGCTCCCCCGGTGTTTTAGTCAAATCTGTTTGGCTAGAAAAATGAACTTGTGGACCTTTTGATGTTTGCTTTGTGTAGTAAATATCTTTTGTCAGCGGATCCAGAGCGTAAGAAAAAGATCCCGTATAAATATGTGTAACGGCTTGAGCCGTGTTGTCTTTCAAATTGTTGATGTATACGTTGCGGATACCATTTTTTGTCGACGAGAAATATAAATTGCCACCAATGATTGTCGGGTAGCGAGCCTCTGAGAAATCGGTCAGTATCGGTTTCATAGAGCCGGAAGAAATATCATACGATACTAAATATTCTTCTGTTGTTGGTTTTCTTAACGAAAAAATGATCGTATTCGCATCGACATAGCTTGGATTGGAAATACGTTCTTGCAGTGGCGCTGACCAAAGAATTTTTACTTTTTTTGTTTTCAAATCCAAAATCGCTAAACGAGTTTTTAACGCATCTAATTTTACAAATACGACGTTTTCGCCGTCGGGTGACGGTGAGGCTTCTCGTGCGCGTTCACCAGATGTCAGGCGCTCTGTTTTCTTTGTAGTAAAATCGAACATGAATAAATCAGAAAATGATTCGGCCGGGCTATAGGAATCGATCTTGTCGTAGATGATTTTGTATGTCTTCGGAAGCCACGAGATGCGTTGAATGTTGCCCGCGATAGGACCGTCGGTATGCTGGTCTTCATCGCCCTCTTCGTAAATATCGTCAATTTGGTTAGCATTTTCGATTTGGCTTGGATCTAGAACCACGAAGTTATTGTTTTTATTTTTTTCGATGATTTTAACTTCTTTAACATCGCGATTTGAAACGGCTAAGTAAGCGAGATATTTACCATCTGAACTGATAGCCGGGCTAGATGAGTATTTTGATTTTGGATCCATCGGCTGAGCGATGGATTCTGGTAATTGCTTGATGACATCAATCTGTTTCAATATTTTTTCTTCAGTGATGAAAAGAGTATCTTCGAAGAATTTTTCATAATCGCTGCCTAGATAGTCTTCGGCGGGAGTATTGATAAAAAACGGGACGCGGCCAGCTTGGCGATCGTGCAGTTGCTTTACAATCGTAGGCGTTTCTTCCGCGGCCATTTGAGCCCAAATAATAGAGCCAAATAGGTACGGGCGATTGCCCTCGGGCCATGTATGCAAGAATTCATTGATTTCGAAAATCTTAAAATCGCTCAAGGTGTCGCTGAGAACAAAAGATCTTAGCAATGATTCTTGGTAATTGGATCGAAGGCGGCCACCATTTGAAAGCTGTGTTTCAAGATAAACTGAAACACCTTCTTTCCACCAACGTGGCATCAATCCATTTGGGGAAATAATGGAGCCAAAAACAGGACGTAAGTAACGATAAAAACTGCGGGCACCCTCGAAGGTTAAAATATGAGCATATTCGTGCGCTAAAAGCTCGAAAGCCCAGTCGCCGTAGTCAGCTAGACTTTCACTTGTATTCGGTAACACTGGATAGATCATGATATGAGGATACGGAATGCGAGTTGCATACCCATTGGTCAAGTCGGTTTTGTCATTGATGACCACGGTTGTTTTTGTCGGTTTTTGCGAGAAATATGGGTCTAGTGCCTTGTAAGCGCGCTCTAAACTACCGGCGATGAAAAAGCCGGTGTCCATTTTTTTTTCGTCTACAACGACGTAAAAATGCGGAGTTTCGATTGTTTTAAAGCGTATCCTAGGTGGAACTTCAAAACTATGGGCTAAAACAACAAGAAAAAGAAGAGATAAAAATATTTTTGACATTCTTTAAGGGTAATACCTAAAGCGTTGCAACATCAAACTCGTTTGACTTTTAGAAGCCATGCAATAGATTTTATACTGTTATAAAAATGCACGTCGTGAAGAAAGTCGTGGATACACGTCAAGAAATAACAGGAGAATTGAAATGACAACAATGAAAAATGTAACAAAATTAATCTGTATCTTAGCTATCGCAGTCGCTTTCGTTAACTGCCGTGGTAAAGAAGAAAAACCGTCTGATGCGACTCCAACTGAATCAACTGGTCCAACTGCAGAAAATTCAGCCGTCGATTCAACGGCGATGTCGTTTGATCCGTCTGGTTCTGATAGCGGTAAAATCGATGGTCTAAAAACAGTATTTTTTGACTACGATAAATCAACCCTATCTGGCGAAGCAAAAAAAGTAATTGCTGGTAATGTTGAGTGGATGAAAAAAAATACAAACGCTAAAGTTCAAATCGAAGGTCACTGCGATAACCGCGGTTCAATCGAATACAACGTAGCTTTGGGTGAGCGTCGTGCCAATGCCGTTCGTGATTACATGGCTAGCCTTGGTATTTCTGGAAACCGTTTAGCAACCATCAGCTACGGGGAAGAAAAACCTCTAGTGTCATCAGAAAACGAATCAGCTTGGAAGAAAAACAGAAGAGCTAACTTCGTTCCTTCATCAATGTAATGTAGGTAATGATTAAAAAATTATTCTTATTTTTAATCAGTGTTGTTAGTTTATTAACCATCGGATGCCAAACCGTTGAGCCTCCTCTTGAGGAATGGGTTTTGGCTAGAGCGGCTTACGAAGCCGCTCGTTCCGTTCAGGCTGCCAAATACTCGCCTGGGTTTTGGCATCAGGCCGAAGAGTCTTACAAAAAAGCACGCATTTTGTACAAAGAAGAAAGTTACGAAGAAGCTAAGCTTGAATTCGTAGCTGCCCGAAAAGCCGCTGAAAAAGCGGAAAATTCCGCCCGATTAAAACGTCAGCAAAGTGGAGAGGTATTATGAAAAAGTTAGTAGCCGGTCTTTTGTTAGCAGCCATGATGACGGGTTGTTTGAAAACTCGCACCGATGTTAAAGAGACAGAAACTAAACAAGTAATGGCTCAGCAAGTAACAACTTTGCAGCGTACAAACGCGGACACAGCAAATCGTATTGCTGAATTAGAACAAGAGATTCGCGAAATGAACGGAAAAGTTGAAGTCCTGGAAAACAAGCTCAGCAAGCAAAATCCTGAAAATGATAAACAAATAAAAAATATGAACGAGCAAGTAGGCGAAGCGAATAAAAAGCTAGCAATTTACCAAGAAGAATTATTAAAACAGGAAAAAACGATTCAACAACTGACTCACGAAGTTGAAACAATGAAAGCGGAAGCCGCGGCCGCGAACAAACCGGCAGAAAAAGAAGTTGAAAAGAAAACGCCACTTCAGTTAGCAGACGAACACTTCAAGCAAAACGACTGGAAAAAAGCCATCATTCAATATCAAAAATACAGAGACGAAAACCCTAAAGGCAAAAAGTTAGCTGAAAGTACCTACCGCATCGCCTACGCGTTTGGTGAGCTGGGAATGAAAGAAGAAGCTAAAACGTTTTACGAAGAAGTTATTGCAAAGTTTCCAGCTTCCGTAGAGGCTAAAAAAGCCAAAGCAAAGATCAAAGCATTTAAGAAATAATTTTAAAAACCAGGCTCCTATGCCACATCTAGTTTTTTAAGCAGGACTTGTTGGGGGCCGTGTTAGCCCAGAAACGCGCTATTTTCCGCAGTGTATTTCATTTTTTGTCACTGTCTCATTTTGATATAAGAAACTGTCTCTGGCTGAAGCGTTCCAGGCGCCAAATCGAAGGTAAATTGGCACGTTCAGTGCTCTTCTTATTCTTAAGAGGAGTTTATGTTTTTCAAGGAATACAAACTAGAAATATTAATAGGATCATCATTAGCACTAGCTTCAGTGTATATGTTCCATCAATTGATGACTATTAAGCCTAGACATGTAAGTCCAGGGGATAAAATTTCTTTTGAAATGATTCGCCCTCAAAAAGATATCGTAAATGAATTTACTTTAGATGGTCGTGAGATCGATTCACGATTTGAAAATCCTTTTGTTAAGAAGGACCTGGGTAAACATGCTGATAAAAAGAATGTAAAGCCTAACATGGTTCCTATTCAGAAAAAAGCAACCGACAAGAAGAAAGAAGCAGCTAAAACTGAACCTAAGAAAACGGGCATCCAAGTTAACGTGGTGGCTCGGGATCAAAAAGCTCGTATGAAATCGGATGTTAATTACGATGACAGTGTCGGTGGTGTTAACTATCAAACGACTGCAACTGGTAATAACAATAGAGATGAACAAAAGAAAGACACGGAAAAGAACTCAAAGCGCAGCCTGTCTGAATTTGCAGATCTTTTAACGGATCCAAAAACCGAGCGTATTGCTCAGCTTGTGATGGCCATCCAAAATGGTGAAGTAAATCAAAGTGAACTTTATGATTTCATGGGAAAAATGATGAATTCAGACAAACCTAAAGTTCAATCGGTAGGTATTTACATTGCTTATTACGTACCTACCTATGAATCATTCAGTTTGGTAACAAGTAACCAAGACAAGATGACTGGTGAAGTAAAAACGTACTCGGATCAATTCTTGAATTCGTTTAATCAAGCGGCTAAGCTGCCCGTGTTAGCGCAGGCTTTACAGTCAAGCGACATTAAAGTTGTTGTCAAAGCTGGAGAGGTTATTATTTTAGGATTGCAAAATATCAAAAATGGCCAAACGATAGATTATGGAGCTCGTAGTAACAGAGGAACGAATGAAATTAAATCGTCTAGCTTTTTGGATTACTTCTTACCAATCGCTGAAAGTCTTAAATCAAGTCAAAATCAAACTATCGCAAGTCTTGGCTCGGCTCTGTCTCAACAACTTTCATCAATCGCTAATACGCCTTAATTTCAAAAACTTAAATTTGCACAACGTAAAGATTCTTATGTTGTTGCTACTTTTTACGCCGTCTACTTTTGCGTCCTTAAAACTACCAAACGGGCTAGATTCGGAAAAAAGAAAATCAATGATGAAGACAATAGGTTTTGTTGGTACGACAAAATATGTATCTAACGGATATATGCTGGGCGGCTTCGATGGTTTCGAAATTTCTTCTCAGTTAGAATCTGTAGCTTTTTCTAGTGTAAATTCGTTAAGTGCGACTGCTATTGATCAACAGAATCAAATACTGACCCGATTTGGTGTTGCTAAAGGTTTTTATCACGACATCGAAATTTCGTTTCAATTTATTCCATTTTTTCTACAAACAGAAATGTCAGGTTACAGCGGATCTTTGAAATATACATTTTATGAAGATCAGGGTATGCCTTTGACGATTGATGTTTTAGTTCACGGTGGCGGAATTAATTTTGGCAATTTATTGGGTGTTCAAAGTACAGGTATGGATTTCGTTATAAATTATTTCATGAAGTATTGGTCATTCTATGGTGGCTTTGGCCAATCACGAATTATCGGATCGTTCATTGGTGGTAATAATGGTTTAACTGAAGATCATATGACTGCGACCGAAGATCTGGCTCAAAACCGTGTGTTAGCTGGTTTGTCATATGATTTTCAGAATTTTCAAATGGGATTGCAGGTTGAGCGATTCTACGAAGGCACCGCAATTTTGAAAATCGGTAAACGATTCTAATTGTATTTCAATTTGAGACCTCTAAATCTGGTACGTCAACATGCTCCCCTGGTGGGATTTCTATTTTTAAAAATAAGAAACAACTTATTTAGGCGGTTGCTGAGCTTTTGAGTCTTTGCTAGTTCTTTGTTTTTCTAGGAAGTCATCGCAAAAACTTTTGTATGAGAATTTGTCTGGTATTTTAGGGAAATTTAAACTTTCGGCTCGTGCTTTTGCCTTTAATTCTTGGGATCCGAAATCGGATGGTTTCACCCCTTGGGTGATGAAAGACACGTTGGCATTGGCTAGCGTTCGTCGCGCTTGATATTCGACATTTTCAAGACGTTCAATTTCCTTTTCTAGTTCGGCACGTTCTTCGTACACCGAGATTTTTTCGTTTTCCGGTTTAACTAGAAGTAGAGGAATACACATAGTAGTGATTTTTGGTTTTTCTTTTTTTAGTTCGAAATTTAAAACGCCTTCAATTTTTTTCAATCGATCTTTAACGAGTTCTATATTTTCGGCCACTTGCTTTTTTATAGCTAAATAAGTTTCTTGGCGCTTCAGTCTGTTTTCTTTGGAATTGCGATAGTTATCAGGATTCGCATTTTCCGCAAATAGAATACGAGATAATAAAAAAGTAAAAATAACACATAGTTTGATCATATCTTTTATTTTGCCCCATAAATCTTTTGAATTAAAGCTTTATCACCAGCACTTAAAGATGTAGCCAAGCCCATTGCCGCACCCATAGCTTCATACCCAGGACGAGGTTTCATGATGATTTTTCCATTTACGCTGTAGGCTGCATTCCAATAATGCATAATTGACAAGAAATCATATGGTCCGCTGTTATCCATAGCCCCCAAGGAAAGTTTGTCATAAGAGTAGGCCATCTGCCCGGCATTTTGAGCGAAAACTTCGATATAGGTATCACGATCGGGCCGTTGATGTTCATGCATTAAACCAAAGACGTGTCCTAGTTCGTGTAAAAGTGAAACGGAATTCCAGCACCAAACGGCGGCAAAATTAAATACACGCTCGCCGCCATTGGCCCCAGCGCCAAGGTCAGTCCAGCAACGATCGGCCATTTTCGTATTGGTTACAAATAGGTAATTTGATTCGAATAAACTTTTAGCGCGACATCTGATTTTGGCAACATCGCCCCAAGCTTCGCAGGCTTTCCAAAATAAATTTCGCTGTTCTTCCGTGATATTCGAGTGAAATTTGACGGGCACAACACCGTTCTTCCATACTTTTGATGAATAGGCTTGAAAACCAGAAGCGGCTTTTTCGGAAACTTGTGAGGCCATATCGATGCGATAGTCGCCATAATCGACGAAACTTTTTGTGTCGTCTTCTTTTTCTGTCGGTATGCCCGGAGGGTAACTAACTCCTTTTTGGCACGCAAGGATTCCAATGAAAACAGCAAATGCAAGGATCTGTTTTAGGTAATTCATTTCTTAATATTACCACGAGCGCCTAGAGCCGTCTGCGCGTCCAAAGTAGTGAACGCGAAAAAAAAAATGAGCGAGACCAATGAAGAGAACATGGTACGCATCAATATTTTGAGGTTATTCGAAGCTAGCTTTTTTCGATTTTAGACACAATCGATGTAGTTGATTTTCCATCGATAAACATTAACGAGAGCACTTGTCCCCCGTAGCCTTGAACGAATTCGCCGCCAACGATCTGGTTGATCTTCCAATCGCCACCTTTAACAAGAACGTCCGGGTGAACCATCTTGATCAAGTTTTCAGGAGTGTCTTCTGTAAAGATAACTGTAGCGTCAACAGACTCTAGCGCGGCTAAAATTTCAGATCGGTCGTTTTCGCTTTGAATGGGACGAGTTGGCCCTTTAAGGCGTTTCACAGACGCATCAGCATTGATTCCTACGATTAGGAAATCACCTTTAGATTTTGCTTCTTTTAAATATTTAACGTGACCGATATGAAGTAAATCAAAACAGCCGTTGGTGAACACAATTTTTTTGTTTTTTCTAACGGCGTTTAGTTTTTCTAGGAGAGCATTAGTGTCGGAGTAGAATTGGCCCACGGTTTTTACCTGTTTATTTTCTGCGAACTAAAGGTAAATCCAAAAATTCACCCAGGAAATCACGATCGAATGCCCATGATACCAACGGAACAATGAACCCACCAGTTACCATGATCAAGATACTTCTTAAGGCAATTTTAGTTAGCGCAAAGAAATCAACCTTGTCGCCGCGAACTTGGATTTTTTGATCATAAGCCCATTCACCCGGCGTGTAGCCAAGGAATGACCGAAAGGTAACATAGTAAATGAAACCAACGCTGCAGAATAAAAGAAACAATGAAATGTACACAGAACCCTGATCATCTGGGTTTCTGATATTTTGTAGCAAATCGATTTTTGTGATGGCAAGCAATGCAACCAAGAATAACAAGCTAGAGGCTACTACCAGCATTAAATCTAAAACCATCGCCGTAAATAATGGGCCAGAGGCTTTGTAAACCGCTTCGGTTTTAGACGTAATAACTTTGGTAACTTGATTTTTTGGAATTTCAAACTGTTGAGAGGCTTTCTGTTTCGACGTTTCGATATTTTTCAAAATCTCGTCCACGATATCGTGAGTTTGGCCTTGAGCCAATGAAGCGCGTGTTTGATAGCTGTCTAAATCCGAAGTATCGACGGTTACAGGTTTCGATTTCTTGTTTGGTAGTGGAGTTGAAAACATCGCCGCAGCCGATTGGCCAGCAACAGACTTGGTCTGTTTAGACGTCTGATTCGTTGAAGCTTTGTTTTCAACCAAAGGCGCCGCTTTTTCATTCAGTGGTTTTTGGTTTCTGTGAAAACCTAGACCATCGGTAATTGGTTTGAATTCAAATTCTTCGAAGGGATCTACTTCATTGTGCATCATGCCTCCATAAGATCAAATTCATACTTTAGGATGGACAGTCCAGTAAGGCAAGCCGTTTCGACCCTTAAAACCTGAGTTCCCAGAGTGACAGGACTTAAGCCAAGGTTCTGTAAGCCATTGATTTCATTGGTGGAAAATCCACCCTCGCTGCCAATGACCAATCCTATGTTTTTGATCGGTTTGTGTTTTGCTTCGTCCTTGAACTTGGCTATCGCCTGTTTCGCATTTAGGGCTGATTCCCCTTCATAAAAGAATAGACACTGATCGATCGCCAACTGGTTAATTTTCTGCGAGAAGTCTTTCCAGGCGAAGGGTTTTTCAAGACGCATCAGTTCGCCGCGGCCGGATTGTTGAGTCGCGGACACGATGATTTTCTGCCAGCGTTCCAGTTTATGGGCGAAATCCTTTTCTTGCATGCTTTTTACAAATGAATAGTCAGAATAGAACGGGTGGATGGAATGAACACCCATTTCCACAGCTTTTTCCATAACAGATTCTAGCGTCGAGAATTTTGGCATCGACATGAACATGTGAATATGAGGATGTTTTAGTTCGGGAATTTTTCTAACTTCGACAACAGTTACGGACGCGCGTTTTTTTTCGACGTTATCCACATGAACTAAAAAGCCTTGTCCGGTCGAATTGATTAATTCAAAATGCTGATCTTTGCCGACTCGACAGACGTCAAAGATATGATGAAACAAATCTTTATCGATAACGAGCTGTTCACCAACTTGAAGATTGATGTCAAGCCAGTATCTACGCATGAGTAACCCAGTAGCCTATCCAGTCGTCTTTTTCTAGGCGCATTTCAATTTTTAAATTTTGGTCTTCGATAAAGTCAGAAAGGAATTCAGCTTCATGTTCTTTCAGAATTCCAGTAAGAATCATAGAACCATTGGCTTTCATACACTTCACAAGGCTTGATTTTATTTTTAAGAGAACACCATCGATGATGTTCGCTACAACCAGATCATAATTTTCACGTATCTCTTCTATGGGAGTTCCAGAAACGTCAAACTGAGTTGTATTATTTTTAGTAACGTTTTCGCCCGCAACGCGAATGGCTTCTGGATCCACTTCTAAACCCTTAACGCTGGCAAAACCTTGATGACGAGCCAAAATACCAAGAATCCCCGTGCCTGTGCCGACATCAAGTAACGTGTGCGTGTTTAGGTTAGATTGCTGTTTTCCGTATTTCACTATTAAGTAAGAAGCCATCTGAGTCGTCGCGTGGGTGCCAGTGCCGAATGCCATTCCGGGATCGATGAATATAGGAACCGGGCAATCGGCAGGTACAGGTTCCCAGCTAGGGACAACCCAGTATTTATCTACCAGCTTGAATGCTTTGAAACCCTTCTTCCATTCCTCTAACCAGTCTTTGGTTTCTTCTTCCGTAATTTCCCAGTCTACATTCGGAGCCATATCAGTTAAACCGTCAAAGAAATTGCATCCTGGGCGTTCATTGAAAAATACATCGACTGAAAAGTTTTTTTGGTACAAAACTTTTGGATCATAAACCAAACTCGGTTGGACAAAATTTAGTGCCTCTGAAACGCCTAAAGCGCCGCAATCAAAGCAGTGTTTAGTTATCGTAGATTCATTTTCTGAGGTAATATTTTTAAGCTTGATCTTGATATACGTATTGGCTGCAGTAGTTGTCATGGGCGTAAGAACTAGCAGGTTACTCTGACGTGGTCAAAAACGTTTTTCTTTAGTGCTGTTAACTATTTACAGATTACAGGGTTGGGGGCGAGAAAGGGTGTAAAAAGCGTTTAGTTAGTTTCTAATGAATCGCCGATCATGAACCATGGGTTATCTAGCATAGGAAGCTCTTCACGTGAGAATGTCTTTACTTCGCGGGCAACGGCAATTTTTCCATAGACAGCGATAATTTTGAGTTGGCCAACTGGGGCCTGGATTTCACCCATGACTTGTGAGCCAGAAGCGTCTCTCAGAGTGACTTTACGGGTAACCGTGTAGACTTGATTTTTCTTAAGTTTGGCACCGTCGCCATTCTTGATGTAGAAGTCTTTATAAACAGGATCTGTATCAGATAACGGGATGTTTCTGCGTACTTCAAATATTGAAATTTCATCGGCCGAAGCTAAAGAGTGCATTCCTAGTAAGGCCAGAACTAAAATCCATTTCATACTAACCCTATCGGAGTCTCATTTTTAGACTTCACAGAACATAGGACTAGATTTCAAAGTAGGTTGTTATGGAAAACACGACCTTTGTGGCTACTCTTCGTTTGAATTGGTGAAAGATCAGTCATAGGTCGTATTGAAATTTGAATTTAATTTAATACTATGAATTTGAGCCAATAATATTCAACCTGGAGACGAAATGATCGAACTTAATAATTTGAAAACTATTTTAAAAATACTGGGCGTAACGTCACTTGCGATAGGTTTTGCTGCATGTAAATCTGGTGATAATGGATCTGGTAGTGGATCTAGTTTGGAAATTCCTCAAATGGCCGGGCCTGTTTCGGGCGGCACAGGTACGGCGGTTATACCTCAAGCGACAGGAACGGCTATTACCGGAAGTACAACACCAGCCAATTCCCAAGCGGCTGCGTTTAAGAGTTTAGTAAAATCATTTTTAGATTTTAGCAAAGTGACAGATCAGTTTTCGTGTTTTGCAAAAACTCTTGTTAACAACGGTGTGGTTCAAGGAGATGGCACAAGCGTTGTGTTTTATGATGATCAAGATTCTTCGGCTTACAAAGCCAAATTTAGTGTCACTGCTAACGGAACCGAGCTTGTGAATTATAAAATGTACCTGTGTTCAAGTGGTGCTTCGACGAACAGTTTTTACGTCACGGCTGCGAAATCGGGGAACAATATTTCTTTCACTATGAAATACAAATATTCAACATCCGTTGAAGGCTCAATGACTGTAACAGGACAAGTGAATGGTGGCGACTGGTTAAACAAGGTGGTTGAAATGCAAAATGTCGCTTCCAACAACATTTATAAATTTCAAATGACCCAGACATCGTCAACAATGACTTTAAAATCAGCCTCTGATGCGGCTTCGGGAACAGACTATTTGATGTATGGGAAGTTTGGAGTGTCGGGAAGCGGTGCCGATAGCTATGCGATGACAGAAGGCACAGCGAAGTATTATATTAACGGCACGGGTTCTGAGCTTGTATCTCATTGGAATTCCACGGGTGCAAATGCTTCAACAAGCGCCTACGCTGCCGATGTTTCAGCGGCCAGTTATTACTCTTTACCTTTGAGTTTTTCTGGCGCTATCGGTGGCGATGAAATTTGGGATTGTTCAAATGGATCTACACAAACGGTTTCTTCGTCATCCTTAAGCGCTTCGGTCAAATCCCAACTAGAGGCTTGTAGCAGCAACTAGAACTTAGCTGCTGCAAGAAATTAATCTTTGAATAGTTTATTAAAATCGCGATTTTGCTTATGAGTCGCTTTGAACGACCGCTTGCCCACATGCTTACCTGGAGCGGGTTTGGCCAGTTTTGGCTTAGCATTCAATTTAGGTTTTGCGTCAGCGGGTAAGTCTTTGATGAATACTTTTTTAAGATCAGTTTCGTCAAGGTAAGTCAGTTCACCGCGCTCAAGGTGGCCCAGTTTCAATTGGCCGATAGCGATACGTTGAAGTTTTAAAACGTCGTAACCAATTTTTTCAAACATGTAACGGATCTGACGATTTTTACCTTCGTTGATAACAATCTTGATCCAATTGTACTGTTTGGAGCCTTCTTTGCGGCTGATTTTTTCGATATGGATAGCGCGCACGCGGCCACCAGGGATAGACACGCCCATTTTCAGCCGGTTTAAATGCTTTTCATCAGGTTGGCCATCGATTTTCACCAAATAGGTTTTAGTGATATCATTCTTTGGTTGCATTACCTTGTTAGCGAATTCACCGTCGTTTGTGAATAGCAGTAAACCTTCAGAATCCCAGTCTAGACGTCCCACAGGGAACACGCGTTGAGAAATATCGCCAAGGTAATGAGCAACCGTTGGGCGACCTAGTTCGTCTTCCATCGTAGTCAAAATGCCTTTTGGTTTGTGAAGCATTAAGTAGATTTTTTCAGTGACTGGCTTGATAGGCTTACGGTCAACAGTGATGCGGTCTTCTTTAGGATTTACTTTGATACCTAACTCGAATACCTTTTTGCCGTTAACTAGGACGCGGCCGTCAGCGATGATACCATCGGCGGCCCTGCGGGAACAAATACCAGAATCAGCTAAAAACTTGTTGAGTCTTACAGTTCCCGAGTTGTCGGAGTTTTTAGATGTGGTTTTATTTGATTTGTCTGCCATGGTTCGCCGCTCTTTGCTGGATCGTTTTGTGTCGTCACAAGTAAGTGACGGACTTTTCTTATCAAGTCCTCTAGGCGTTTGTCACCTACATACACGTTTTCAAGAGCGGATTCGGATTGAGAGAGTAAAATAGTAATATAATTCTGCCAAGATTCTGAATTTTTTTCCCAGAAACCAAGGGTAATGTCCTCTAGCTTCTTAACGATATCGCCATAGAACGGATCTGTGCTTCTCGACACAAAGAACTGTTCTATGCGCTTAACCGGCCAGAATAGCTTTGGAATATCATGCAGTTTGGCGCTTTGGATGTCCTGCGATTTCTGGAACATGTATCCGCGAGTCAGGGCGCCCGAAATAAGGCCATTTTTGATCGTAAACTGCATCAAGTGATGGGGGCTGACTTCCAGAGTGTGAACAAACTGAGAATCAATCTCCATCGATGAATCAAACGAGATTTTAAGCTGAGTGCGAAGAGGCTCTAGAACACCATTGCGGATCGTGAATTTGCGGTCTAACTGAAGAACGTCGATGCCGCTGCCATCTTTTAAAATAAACGCGAACCACTTTTTCTGTTCCGTGAAAATTTTGAATTTTACTTCTTTCATGTAACGGGCCCGAATGTATCGAGTCAGAATTTCTTCAACGGCCTTAGGAGATTCCACTTCGATAATTTGGATTTGATCAGGGAAAGTAATTTTTGTTAGATCAAAGTGGTTTTGATAAAAATCGTTAAAGTTTTTTAATAAAATTTGTATTTCGTGGCTTAGATGCCCTCGATTTGAGTACCAGTGCGAGTATTCAAGACATTGGTAAAAGAATTCGCTAATTAAACCATCAGATAATTCTTCTTCAGGCGAATGAAAGGCTTTTAAGTAGTTGTACAAAGCCAAACGCGTTGGAGACGTGTGTGGATTTATTTCGGTTAAAAACTTGATTAAATAGGCAACTTTCAACATAAGAATAAAATAGGAATTTTTTAGTGATTAGTCTAGCATTATCTTCTATATTCTCGGTTAGAAACCATCTTGGGAGGGTTTGTGAAAAAAGAGCTGAATTACACTTTCTTTGATATCAACACGGGCATGCCGGCGAAACAGAGCGTTTTTGTCACTGCCAATCAGCCTCCTCCGGCCAACTGGAATTTTGCCCAAGATCAGGAAAAGATAGCCATGACCAGCGTTCCGACACCAGAAATTTCTGGAAATCAGAATGAATTGGCTGATGTGAAAATGGAAATCATGGAAATTCAAAAAGCCTCAAAGCTGCGCACTGACCGATATAATTTGTCATTGCAGCGCCTAGAAGCCCAGCAAAACCAAATGGCTAATGATATTTCGGAAAAATTTGCTTTGCTTTTACAGAAATTGAACGAGCAAAAAAAGTACGATCAAAAAGTTCAAGACATCGTTGATCGCCACAACAATTTGTTAAAAGGCTACGAAGTTCGTTTAAATCAAATGCAGAAATTGTTAATGCAAAAAGAACAAGATTACGTTGAAGCCGTAACGTCTCTTAAAGAACTAAAAGCTGAAATTGGACGCTTGAAGCGTTTATAAAAAAATGAAACAGCTGGGATTGCTTTTCCTTTTGGGTTTGTTGCTGGTTGGATGTACGACAGGACAAATTATCGAAAAAAAAGAGTATGCGCCCGTAGTTGAAGCTTTAAAAAATGATAATCGTAAACTGGCATTGAATCGCTTTCCCAACAAAGAACAAAGTCATTTTATCCCGCTATTAGAAAAAGTGTACCTACAGTTGATTGATGATGCCGACGTAATCACTAAAGACTCAAAAGAGACTCCCGAATTTACGCAGCTGCTGCGCGAATCACGTGAAATTGAACGCAACGAAAAATTATCGGTGTCGAACGAAATCAACCAGCTGTTTTTTATCAAAACGGATGAAGGATACTATCCGGCTAATCACGAAATTTTTTGGATGCACTATTTGTTAGGGCTGACATTTATTAAAAGAAATCAAATTGCGAGTGCGCGAGTAGAAGCTAAGCGTATTTCTGAATTGTTCGCTCGCGTTGATATGAGCGGTAAACCATTTTACGACAATGCGGGAATTCGAATTCTTTCAGCGTCATTGTGGGCCATGTGTGGTGAAAAAGAAAATGCCATCGTAGATCTTCGCAAAGCCGAAGCTATGGGCGGTTTTGTAGGCGCCAATCAATACGAAACAAAACCGATCAATTGGAATCTACTATTCAAAGGCACTGGGTTTACACCGAACAGTGATTCAAGTTCGTTTTCAGACAAAATTAGTGGTTTCAAGGCGATTCAATTTAAAACTGAAATTCCTGTACAAAATGTTCCTGAACAAAAGACAGAGAGTTCACGGATTGTTTTTTCTTCCAAGTCTTGGCACACGGAAAACTTAGTCCGCAATGAATCATTCAAAGAAACCATTCAGAAATCAAAATACATGTCGCGTATGTTTAAGAGTGAGCTTGAATATCAATCGTTGAACTTGCTTACCAGCGTTGCGACGGGTGTAGTTTTAGCGACGGGAATAACGGTTGGTGTGGCTATCGTTGGTGGCGGTATATATTTATTGGCTCAGTCGGGTGCCTCTGGAAGTGCCGGTGAGGGTATTCTGCAAATCATGGGTATTGGAATTATTGCAGGTACCGAAATTTATAATTCAGGCATGAGGTTTTACGATTCAACTCAGAATAAAATTCAATCAGAACGTAAAGAATTCCAAGATGTAAGCCGGTTCTATCGTTACGTTCGTTTTGTTCCTGATTATTTTGTGTTGGATATAGACTCATCCGCAAAAACACCTACATTCTTGAAAAACGAAAATTCTGCTGGTCGTATTAATCTTCAATTTGAACCCTAAGGTCGTCGATACGTTTAAAGAATTTTTCTTTGCTTTCAAATTCAGTTAGGGTTTTTGCTTTGATCCAATTCCCGTGCGAATCAAAGAATAGAATTGTCGGTAGACCAACGATACTATACTTTTTCTTCAGTTCATTAAGCGAAGTTGAATCTTTTGTCGCATCCATTTTAAGAAGAACGATATTTTTTGTGCGTTCTCTGAATTCTGCCGATGAAAACACTTTTTCTTCTAGTTCCCAGCAGGCTGCGCACCAATCAGCAAAGAAGTCGACGATCACTATTTTCTTATCTAATTTAGCCTGATCTAGCGCGGCGTCAGAAAATGGAGTCCATAGTTTATCTTTATTGAACTTAACTTCTTGGAATTCAGTGCCAGGACCTGATTTCCCATCAAGACCCGTGATGCCCATTACAAAAAATGCAAAACCTAAAATCAAGACAGCTTGCATGAAACCTTTGCGAACTAAATCACGTTTTCTGTTCGTCGGCTTTAGGAAAGCACCATATAAACTTGCAAGGACCACAAGTCCCACTCCCAACACGCTTTGGAAAACGCGCAGAGGAACTAATAGTTCGAAGTAGTAAAAGAATCCTACTAGCATCAATGTACCCAGGATAACTTTCGTGGTTTCCATCCATGGGCCTGAACGTGGTAACTTGCGCATTAGTTCCGTTGAAGATCCTAGGATAATGAAAATCAAACCCATGCCCATCGCGTAGGTAAATAGTAGAAAAAAACCAAATACAGAGTTTTGTTGGGTTGAGACATAAGTCAAAATAGAAACTAGCACTGGTCCCACGCATGGACTTGCTACGATGCCAGCGAATAAACCAGAAAGATACGCGCCTAGGTATCCCTTTTTCTGAGGACCTTGACCAAATCGTTGTGTGATAAATCTTGGCATTTGCAAATCGAAAGCGCCGTACATCGAAAGAGCCATCAAGAAAAACAGGCCGCAGATGAATGTCAACACATAGGGATTCGACAGAATTGAGCCAAATAACATTCCTGATTTAGCTGCTATTAGTCCCAAAACAGAATAGGTTGTGGCGATACCCAGTACGTAAACAACACTGATCAAAAAGTTTGTTAATCGCGTTCGTTTTTCGGAATGATTATTTAAAATAGCTAACGTGATTGGGATCATTGGGAAAATACACGGGGTAAAACTAGTTACGATACCGGCCAAGAAGGCTAGGATCAAGGCAAGCCATAAACTTTGCCCTAAAAAGTAACTAAATCCTTCAGCAGAAAATAGCGACATATCTTTTGGCATATTAGCCAGTGTGGGCTTTTCTTTTCCGACAAATGTGACAGGTAGAGAAACATCTTTGCTTTTTGGGAACAAACAAAACGCATCCGAGCATGCCTGATATGTTAATTCGAAAACTAGCTTTCCGTTGTCATCGACAAACCGGTCCGGCGTTTCTAGAAGTATAGACATGGCCGAATTGCCTTCAACACCTGTGCGATCTTTTTTAGAAAATTTATCGAACCATTTTTTTAATGGATTCAGAGAAATTGATTTTACGATGATTCCCGATGGTTCTAGAACTGTAATTTTAAATTGATCTTCATAAGCATGAAAACCTTTAGGCAATTGCAAATTCAGCTGAACAGAATATTCGTTCTTAGGTTTGATTTCCGACGGACTTGACGCCACCTGAATGCTGAGAGGATCTTTTGCATTTTCTTGTGCGTGCGAAGTATTCATGCCCCAAAGGCCAGTTGTCAGCGCAATAAATGCTAGTAGTGTGGTTGTCAGTCGAGTGTTATGCATTTCATATCCTATCGGTCTTTGGATAGTATAACTTAGTTCTGAAGAAAGGTTGAGAATCTTTTCAGACCTAGGTCCGGAAAAATCAAACTTTGTGCCCTGGTCTCAATATTTTACGGCGAGTGCCGATTATTTACTCGAGGTAAAATATGGGATTTGTAGGTGTTATAGTCGTTTTCGCCATGGTGTTCGGTGGTTTCATTTTAGCCGGTGGACATTTAAGCGTTATCATTAGTGCAGCCCCACTTGAATTGATGATCATCGGGGGAGCCGCTCTGGGCGCGTATATTATCGCTAACCCTCTAAAAATTATCAAAGCGGGATTCAAGCTTGGTATACACGCGATGACGGCAAAAGGTCCTCAAAAAAGTGACTACTTAGAGCTTTTGCAATTGTTGTTTCAGATCTTTCAAGTGTTCCGTAAAGAGGGACCTCAAGGGATCGAGAAACATATTGAAGATCCAACCAAGAGTGAAATTTTTAAGGCGTATCCAAATTTTATGAAGAATCATCACGCCGTACATTTTCTGTGCGACACGATGAAGATCACACTATCTGCTGAATTATCTCCATATGACGTAGATGATTTACTAGATGGCGATATCAAAGCGATCCACGCCGAAGAACATATGGCTCAGCATGCAGTGCAAGCCGTAGCCGACGGGTTCCCGGGACTAGGGATCGTTGCCGCCGTTCTTGGTATCGTTAAAACCATGGGACATTTAACTGAAGGTACCGAAGTTATCGGTCGCCTTATCGGTAATGCCCTTGTTGGAACGATGTTAGGGGTTTTCGGTGCCTACGGTATGATCGGTCCAGTTGCATCTAAGATGGCTGCTGATATCGAAGCGGAAGGTCGTTATTTAGGATGTATTAAAGCAGCTATGATTAGCTTACAGCGAGGCGCCCCTCCCTTAGTGTGCGTAGAGTTTGCTCGTCGTGGAATCATGCCTGAAGAAAGACCAACATTCGAAGAAATGGACAAGGCAACAAAAGACATTAAGAAAGCGGCCTAATCAATAGGTCAGTTAGAAATAGAGTCGCACTGATGCGACTCTGAGTAGTAAACGAAGGAACCAATGGCTAAAGAAAAACCAATGATCGTTATCAAAAAAGTCATCGTGACCGGAGCCGGTCACCATGGTGGTTCGTGGAAAGTGGCCCTGGCCGACTTCATGACTGCGATGATGGCGTTCTTCCTGGTTATGTGGCTATTGGGTCAATCCGAAGATACCAAGAAAGCGATCTCTGATTATTTTTCGACTCCATCCGTGATTGAATACAATTTCAAAAACTATGGTGCGACGATCACATTGGAAAAACTATTTTTGGATTTAGTGAATGAACCTCTGCAAGCCTTTGAATCGTTCATGGAACCAATGGATAAAACTCCGAATTTACTAGATATGGGTTCGGCCAGCGTTGTAGCGGGTTTCCTTGCAGATTCTTTAGCCGAAGATGCTCAGAATGTTAAGATTGATCAAACAGGTTTTGAATTTGATCTGCCAGAAACAATTTTGTTTGCAAAAGGTTCTGCGGAGCCAGGCACTCGATTCATTGAAGTCATGGATAAAATCAAAGGTGTTACGACAGGTTTAGAAGATGCAAAAATCGAATTGAAATCTGTGGTAACAACTGGGACGTTGACAGATTCCCAAGAGAAAAACGCAATGGACGTGGCTCAGGCACGTTTGGATTTAGTTTCCAATAAAGTGAAAGCTGGTCTTGAAAGCACAACAGTGGACATCAACGGCGGAACCAGTGTTGTGAACACTAAAGGTGATCCGGCTGCAGAAAAGAAAATTGGTTTTGTCCGTATTTCTATAAAGCAAAAAGACCTTAAATCTAATGGTCAACCACAAAGAAAATTGGAATCAGCATTTGGACCGGCTAATCAGGAAGTAAATGTTTATGATAATTTTGTGAACCAATTAGCTAACCAAAAGAAAAACGCGGCTGAAGCTAAACCTGAAAAAGGTGACAATAAAGGCAGCGCGAAACCAGAGTCTATCAAAAAATAGAAACCAAGAATATTGAAACTAATGGCATTTCTCAGATTGAGATAGGGCCGTTGGTTTGCATCGATTTAGTTTAAATGAATTGGTTTCACGTACTGTTGGCTTTATTACTGCTTTCTTTAAACGGTTACGCCAACAATAGGGTTAGTTTATCGGAATATCTGCGTAAATATAGTATTGCCGACCTTCGTCCTACGCAGGCTGCCGTTGGTTTTCGTGAAGTAAAACGGAAAAAGAACAAAATCGAAAATCTTAAATCACATAAAAATCTGCAAGAGTATTTTGAAGGTAATTCGGTGCCGGTAGTTTTGGGGCCAAATGATCAAGTCTATATGATTGATCATCATCATTTTACCCTAGCGGCTAGCCGGGCTGGGTATAACGAAGTCTATATTCACATAATTGCCGATTTATCTGCGCTCAACATTCAGCAATTTTGGAAAGAAATGAAATCGAGAGCCTGGGTTTATTTGAAAATTAAAGGTCGCACCATTAGTGAATATATGCTGCCACGATATATTACGGGATTGGTGGATGACCCGTATCGTGCTTTAGCCGGGAAAGTTCTTCAAAAAGACGGCTTCAAAAAAACGGAAACTCCGTTCGCAGAATTTGAATGGGCTGATTTTTTTCGCACGCGTATTTCTTCAGAGTTAGTTGATAAGGACTATACCAGAGCCGTTGAGGTTGCTTTGAAACTTGCAAAGACCGATGCCGCAAAGAAACTACCGGGATATAACGGTAACGCGCTTTGCATCGAAGTCTATGCTCAATAAAAACATAACGTAAAATAGGTATTGAACTGCCATACGACTGTTGAATTTAAGCCCAAGTTCAAGAATACTTATTGAATGACAAACACCGCGACTACATCAAAAAAATCTATTTATTTTATATTTGCTACGATCATGCTGGATATGATCGGTATTGGTTTAATCATGCCGGTATTGCCAGACGTAATTAGACGTTTTATTTCTGATCCTGGTCAGGTCACTGAAAATTTTGGATATTTTATCGCAATTTACGCAGTCATGCAGTTTGTGGCATCACCTATATTAGGTGGCTTATCTGATCAGTTCGGTCGTCGTCCAATTTTACTTGGTTCTTTGTTGGGTGCCGGTATCGATTATATTTTTATGGCTTTAGCGCCGTCGCTGAATTTACTTTTCTTGGGCCGTATTATCGCAGGGCTGACTGGCGCTAGCATGACGGTGGCTAATTCTTACATTGCGGATATTTCGGACGATAGTAATCGTTCGTCTAATTTTGGAATGATTGGAGCTGCTTTTGGGATTGGATTTATTGCCGGTCCAATCATAGGTGGTTTGCTGGGACACTTTGGTCCGCAAATGCCGTTCTACGGTGCTGCCGTATTAAATATTTTAAATTTCTTATTTGGGTTATTTATTTTACCCGAATCTTTGAAAAAGGAAAATCGGCGAGTTGTTAACTGGAAAAAACTAAATCCGTTCACGACGATCGTTAACACGATGAAAATTCCGGCCATGAGTTTGTTTGTATTAACATACGCATTGTTGTTCCTTGCTGGTAACGTGCATCCAAGCGTTTGGACACTGTACACAGAATCTAAATTTGGTTGGAACTCAATCCAAGTAGGCATTTCGCTTAGCTTCGTTGGATTAATTTACGGAATGAGCCAGTCGTTGTTAACCTCAAAATTAGTTCCGAAGTGGGGCGAACAAAAATCACTGGTCATCGGAATTTTCTTTAATGCGTTTGGATTTTTGTTATATGGAATCGCGCCATTTGGTTGGATGATGTATGGGATTATGGTGCTGTCGGCACTACAGGGACTATCGATGCCGTGTTTGCAATCGATTATGACCAAAAAAGTAGACGTTCGCTATCAGGGAGAATTACAAGGTGGACTGGTTTCTGTTGGCAGTCTCACATCGATTTTAGCGCCGCTGATTTATACAAATACCTTCAATTGGGGATCCCAATCGGGCGAAATGATGTTGTTAGGTGCGCCTTATTTTGTGGCCACGTTGTTCGGATTGCTCGCTCTATTTTTGGTTCAAAAAAGCTTGGGAAATAGGCCAGCACAAGTCTAGTTGCGTGGATCATTCCGTCGAGCTTATTGACGGTGACTGTCTGTGACTCAATGTAAATCGTTTAGCTAGGCTTGTGTGGTTATATCAAATAGGACTTACTTCAGATTGGAACGGTTATCGCTAGATAAACTCTGGAAATATCAGTCTCGTTTGAATAGAGGAAGTCAATGCCACAGGCTACGGACCAGCGTCAAAGATTCTTGTCAATCTCAATGTCTATTTTACTGGTCATTTCGCTTCTCGTTTCAGTTGTCCCTTCGACATCTACGGCTGTCGCTTCAAGCCAACATTGTTCACAATTTTATCGCGGCTTTAAAACAGATGTGTTGTTCGGGATTTCCCCGACAGCTGGAGTTTATACATCTAGAGCATCCGACTTTGTTTCTGTGAAGAAGGCCATTGAACGTGTGAACGAAGCGGTCAGTTTATCACATAAAAGCCATAAAAAAGTGTCCATGGCTAATAGTCGAAATTTATTTGTTCTTAGCGAGCAATGGGAACCATTAGCAAGTTCTTTCGCAGCTTATGAAAACGCAAGATTTGTTGTTGCCGATAAAATGATCGACGCACCCACTGGCACTGTCTTGTACAAAAATGTTCAGTTCGGCTACAAAGGTGTGCAAAAGACGGGACCCTATTTAGATAAATTAAAAAAATCGGGATTTAAAAATTATGGGACATTGACCTATATTTTGGCAGACGCAATGTCTGGAAAAATATTAGAGGTTGGCGGAATTCATAAGGATCTTTTGGCCGAATTTAGGTTGCATTTACTAGGACGTGAAGTTCAAGAAAAAGAACTACGACGTTATTCAGAAGTTTATAAGATGATGATCGAGCATTTCCAGCGACAGGCAGACGGTCGCGTTGTACTTGCCGAATTTAATAGAAAACGAGGATGGCCAGAAGGATTTGCAGAAAATGCCGGGCTTTTCTACTTAGAAAATGTTCAGGCTCTAATTGCGTGGGCTCGACAAAACCAAGTAACTCAAGAAGAACTAGTGCGAATGGGTGTTGTTCGTCGTAACTATACCCAGTTAGGAACTCGAAACGAGTATTCGATGATATGTTCCCATTCGATAATGATCCCATATTTTTCTCCAAAAGGCGATGTGGTCAAACTTAAAGCGCGACAACTAAAAAAGACTACGACAGGTAAAAAGTATCTCGATTTTTCAGAAGATAAAACCATCACCAATGGTAATCAGTTACATCGACGTTTATTTAATTCGGCTGTGTTAAATCATATCCAAGGCAAACCAGTTATTATTACCGAAGGCGAAATTAAAAGCCTGGTGGCCACACGAATTGGTAAAATTGATACTGTGGCTATTCCTGGAATCAGCCAATTTGAAGACGACATGGCTCATGCGCTTGTTGCGGCCAAAGCGTCAGAATATATTGTTGTTTTAGATCGTGATCCTGAAGGTAAAGCATTGATGAATTTGGATCATTTGACGGACAGCCAGCGTGCTGCCTACGTTATTGCTGCAAAATTAGAAGAAGCTGGAGCTCCTGTGGTTAAAGTCGGCATAATCCCGGATTCACAAGGGACTGGTAGTAAAATAGGCCTTGATGATATGATATTACAACACGGCCCTGACAGTGTAAAAGATCTTGTCAAAAATGCTAAGCCACTAAAAGCATATGCTGAAGCTATTCACGCAGATCAACAAATTGCCGAGAATATAGGGATACAAACGATATTGACTCAAGCTCTACGTGTTGGACATTTAGCAATGAAAAATGGGTTGGCTTCTGTTGATGCCAATGATGTTCGGATGTTAGAAAAATTTAGATCTCAAGTACTTGCTGATTTTGAAAATCATTTGGCGACTAATTATCCGGGTTCTCGAAATCTAAGACAACCTACTTATGGATATAAATTTATTCCACCTCAAACAGATCAAATGCCTAATCCAAGAAAATTCAAAGCTCAAGGGGGCGATCCCGAATTAAGTTTCGGTCGAAAAGACTTTCTGAATGCCATTCTACTGTTTGAAGTTGTCGATTCAAAATCAAGTTTGATAGATAACGACCTGATTGTTGCGACCAACCAAAAGACACGAGAGCAATTGAAGGTGATTTTTCCAAATGACGAATATGGATTTGCAGAAAATGTCACGATTAGTAAGTCTTTCGGTGGGGCGATGGAGACTATTCAGGTTCCTCTGCTGATCTATCGATTGGAATCCCATAAAGTTGTGGCTCTGGCTCGTCCCTCAGAGCTGACCAAACAAGAAGAAAGTGACTGGGATTCTGATTTGTTGGCCATGGTCCGTTAAGGACATAGCCTTGGCCAGGTATTGCGTCAAAAGATGGCCAAGTTTTATTAGTAATTCGCAAAAAATCCCGAACGCCTATGGTTATAACTAAACAGTTTTGACATTAGTATTTTAGCTCTAATATGATCACTCTATCTAAATAGGGGTGTGTGATGAAATTATTGGTGGGGTTATTTCTATTAACAATGAATGTCTTTGCATTAGATTCACGGACTAAGCCGCCGGCAGAAAAGCCACCGGCAGATCGTTCTGCTGATGTAAACCGAGTGAATGTATTCGCAAATAAGAATTCGCTAGATCAAGTCCTTGGAGATCAAAAATTCCAAGAACGATTTGCCGCCATCACCGGTCCTTTAGAACAGCAATGGCCAGCCATCACAACGGATTTGAAAAGTCGCTTCAGTCGTGAAATTGACCGCTACAATTTTTCAACTGTGTTTGGTCTTCAAGGAAATAAACTAAAAATTCTGGGCGGTAATGTCGCCGAGATCGAAACAAATATTAAAAACTTTCAAATTTCTGCAGACGCATACTACCGCTTAGAATTAAAACCTTCGTTCCGTGAAGGTAAACAAATGCGTAAAGATATCTATGTGATTGGTTTGAAAGGATCGAGCACGATTTCGATCGGTTCTGAAGTCAGAATTACTTTCTTCCGTGAATTTGATTCAAAAGCCGATGCCTTATCAAATTTAAAACCGTACGGTTTGGACCGTATACCTAAAAGTTCGGCAGATTTAATTAAGAAAATTAATATCGATGACGGTGTTCGCGTAGAAGTAATGGGAAATTTAGAAATTTCGAAAGAGTTTAATAAAATCGCGAATAGTTCAAACTTGTCGGCGATCTTGGGTTACGACTTGTTTCAAGGCCTATTCACGGCCGATATCTATCGCTACACGGAAACTGATGTACGTGCGCGTTTCATGGGAACGATCAATCGGGGTACAGTGAAAGCAAAAGCGGGTTTGAACTGGCTGTATAGCTTTAAAGGAGCGAAGATTTTACCACGATGGTTAAAAGAGTTATTTGAAGTGAATTTAGATGTTAATATTTCTAAGTCGTTTAACTTTTTCGATAGGTATCCTATCGAAACTCACGTTGCTGATTACTATTTTAGATTTAACAATATGACGTTGATACAAGCTTCAGTTCCACCGGGTTGTAACTTTCAAGTTCCAACGGGTATTGCCTCTATTGATAGCGCAGGATTAAGCCCTGAGGCGGCGTTTGACGAAGTTCTTCATAATGTTCGTAGTGGTAAATTCATGGCTGTCTTTAATCCTAATCTCGAAGAGTCTGCATTGTCAGCCTCTTTCCTAAGAAATGCCTCTCGAGCGGAAACCATAGCCTGTGTGGATGCCTCGTTGCCAAATTATAAAAAACGCGTACAGCATTTTTTCAAGGGCCGCATGTTGTCTGATGTGTTCTCTTTGAACTTTGGTCCTAAGATCAGTCATTTGCTACGTAGTACTCAAACAGAAGGAAATTCTGAAGTGTATGTGGCCTCACTAGAAAGAGGACAAGAATTTAACTACTACATTTTGCTAAATACCGCGACGAAGACTGAAAATTCGTTTTTATTTGGCCGGTGGGAAAACGAATACGAATCAGATTTGGATGCTTTATATCAATCGGACAAGGAAAAAAATATTCGTGGGTTTTTGGATTTCGTAAAGCGTATTCAGTACCGTGACAAAGTAATGTCGACGTCTAAATTAAGTGAAATCCGCGACATCCTAGCAAGATCAATCCCGACGAATTTTCCAGATAGAAATAAATTGTTGGATTTGGTTCCAAAAACAGAACAACGTGATGCGTGGATTTCTTTTGTCTACACATTGTCTAGTCGGGTTATTTTTGAATTAGAAAAAATGGACAAATTGGTTTTGTACACGAAGTTAGCTAACTTCGTTGCAAATCACCCAGAAAGAAATCGGATGGGTTTGCCATCCGATAATAACGAGGGTGGTGAAATGAATCAGACTGAATATATCAATGAGTTATACTATCGCTTGGTGAAATTAACGGATTCGACTCAAAATTCAAAAGATCGTTTTCGAGCGTTAGAACAATTGATGAAAGACCGGATTTTCACTGAATATATATTCCGAGAATTCTTTCCATCATTGATTACGTCAGATATCGCCAATAATGAAATGAGTGTGGCAATGAGTGTAACCTCAAAAGATATCACTTTGGCTGAAGATCGTATCGGTAACAACCAATACTCCCAAGTCTACAGTGCTGTTCTGCTACTACGATCGATCCTAAATGATAGATCACTAGATATCCGTTTAGAAAGCGCCACTGCGGCGGATCCGTCGGCGGACGCTGTATCTGGTCCTAATTCCTCGAACCCAGTTAATATGAAGGGCTTCAAAGTGTTTTAGTAAACAGGGTCACTAATTATACAAATGAAAAAGCCACCTTGCGGTGGCTTTTTTTTTAACTTATTCAAAAGTTCTAGTTCGTCTTTGTGTTGGTGCTGCTGAATCGCCTCGGCGTGGAGGTGGCATTGAACCACCGCTACGAGGACGACGACTGTAGCCGCCTCTTTCACCGCCGCGTGCTTCACTGCGCTCGCCGCGACCCTCAGTGCGTTCAGCACGTTCTGGGCGATCACCACCGCGATCATCGCGATCACGGAATGATGTTGGCGCTTCTTCACCGCGTTTAGCGAAACGGTCTTTGGCAAAATGAATGGCTGTTGAACGTTCACGACGACGGTCACCGCGCATAAAGCTTGGACGTGAATCGGTACGAGGGCCACGACTACCATACCCGCCAGCTTTGAAGTTTGGATCCATTTCGCGAGGAATACGACCATTCAAGAAATCAAATGGCACTTCATAATCAGATGCCGACGCATCGACTTTAGAAGCCAAGAATTTAAAGATTAATTCTTCTTTAGTTAATTCATTCAATGCTTGGAATTCAGACGTAGCTTTGAAATTTTCTTTCAAAGTTGGAGTCAATCCACCCGCTTTTAAATTTAAAACAGCTTCACTGGCTGACTTTAATTTGTGATTTAAAACTTCAGATAACGTTGGGATGTTACCTTTGATCAAGTTAGCTTTAGTTTTCTGTTGAACTGTTTTTAGTAAAGACAATTCACGCGGAGAAACAAGAGTATAAGAGAAACCTGTTTTACCGTTACGGCCAGTACGACCAATACGGTGAACATAAGATTCAACATCCCATGGTAAATGGAAATTCACTACGTGTGTTAAATCAGGAATATCTAAACCACGAGCGGCAACGTCAGTTGCCACGATAACTTTAACTTCTTGGCTCTTGAAACGTTTTAAAGTCCACTCGCGCTCTTTTTGGCTCTTATCACCATGAAGAGATTCAACATGGTAACCACGTTTGTTTAGCTCTTGTTCGATCTGAGCACATTTGATTTTAGTTTCGCAGAAAATGATTCCGTAGAAATCATTTAAAGCATCTAACAAGTGAGTTAACGCTTTTAATTTCAAATCTTCTTTTACCGTGAAGTAAAGCTGAGTGATTTGCTCTGATAAGTTACCTTTTCTTTGAACTTCAACCATTGTTGGATCATTCAAATATAAGCTAGTGATCTTTTTGATCGCTGGGCTCATCGTTGCAGAGAATAACCAAGTTTTGCAACCCGCGCGACGTTGTTTGCCACGTGGTTGATCTTCGTCTTGATCAGCATCATCTTTAGATGCTGATTTTTTCTCGGCATGAGTTTGCGCCAAGATTTCTTCTAAAGAATCACGGAAACCCATAGAGATCATTTCATCCGCTTCATCCAAAACCAAAGTCTTTAATTCGCGAATGTGGAATACACCTTGATCAAGCAAATCGATCAAACGACCTGGGGTCGCTACGATAACGTGCGCGCCACGACGTACATCTTCGATTTGTGTGCGATAGCTAGCACCACCGTAGATCGCTGCTACTTTCATTTTTTTGAATGATGAAAGCGTTTTTAATTGCTCAACGATTTGTAATGCTAATTCACGTGTTGGACTTAGGATCAAAGCTTGTGGAACTTTTTTCGCCATATCCAAATGCTCGATCATTGGTAGACCGAATGCGGCTGTTTTACCAGTGCCTGTAGCGGCTAAACCGATAAAATCGCCTTCATGTTTTAATAATATTGGGATTGCTTTTGTTTGAATTTCTGTCGGAGCGACGAAACCAATGCCTTCCAAATGTTTGATTAGCTCAGGCGATAAGCCTAAGTCTTCGAACGAACTCATAGTACCTCTTTCGAACAAGTCGCAACTTGTTCTTATGTGCTAGAGGGCATCTGAGTCGGCTTCACTATGTCACGTTTTCAAACGCTCTCTTTAATTAGTAGAGCGCAATCTACAGTAATAATTGGGAAATTCCCAGTTATTAAATTACTTTGTCTTTTTTATCGGGTAAAAATGAGAAAAAACAGTCTTTAAAAGCCAAAACCGACGCTAAAAATGCCGAAAACATCGCCGGCGCCATTGAATTGGCTAGGGGTAGACGTCGCTGTAACAGTAAATTTGTAGGTCAAATTGTTCGATTTACCCGCAATAGCAGTCATTAAATCAAAGTAATTTTGTAAGTTTTCCACGCTTAGGACCGTGTAACCCAGTTGATTTTCCCATGTGAAATCGGTGCTAATCTTGAACGATTTGTTAAAGGCAAAGTATTTGGACTTGGTTTCAGTGCCTTCCCAATTGGATTCAAGTTCATGAATGATCAGGTAATCAAATACGTTCAATTGCAAAGTCGTCGTATTACCGTCGCGAATACGGCTTTTGTAATACTGATTCATCGAATAGCCGATGGTCAAATTGACGTCTTTGTTGAATTCTAGTTTAAGCTCCACAGGAATTTTAATCAGAATGTGATTATCAAGCCCTTCATAGCTAACGTTAGATCCCCATAATCCAATTCGAAATTGAGGACCAATCGCCATGTACAGTGACGTTTGTAAACTGGGGTCTTTGTTCGTTTGACTTAATCCGTGCTGAACAAAGTGCGAAAGCATTGTGGCTTTGCCTTCGGTTTGGTAATTCGATTTTTGATCCCGACTAGATTGCGCAAGGACAGACTGTGAAGACAGAAATATAGCAAATAGTACTAGAGTTAAAACATTGAAAGTGCTATGGATAGTCCGCATAGAAAGGTTCATGGCTTAATTATTTATCAAAATAGTCGAGTTTAAAAGAGAAAAATGAACAAACAGAACAACAATTCATCAGATACTCAGACCATAGTACCTAACGCTTCATCAACAAGCGGGCTAGATACTCAAACCGCACTGAAAACTAAAATTTCGGATCTAACTTTTGTTGCATTTGATACAGAAACCTCTGGTGCATTTCCCATCAAAGAAGACATCGTTGAATTTGGTGCAGTCAAATGGCAGGGTGGGAAAGAAATCGATCGAATTGAATTTTTATTCAAGCCTCGTCGTCCAATGAGTGACTTCATCATCGGTATCCATGGTATCACTAATGAAATGGTGGCTGATGCACCAATGATTGGAACAAATCTTCAAGAAATTAAGACGTTTATGTCGGAAGCGATTCCTGTGGCCCATCATGCTCCGTTTGACATGGGATTTTTGTCTGTTGAGTTTGAACGAGCACGAATGAAGTCACTTCATCTGCCTGTGGTATGTACTAGCTTGCTTTCTAGAAAGTTAATTCCCGAAACCACCGATCATAAGTTGCAAACACTTGTGAAGCATTTTCAGTTTAACAGTTTAGCAGCCCATCGTGCGTATGAAGATGCTAGATCCTGCATGATGGTCTTTAATAAATGTGTGGAACGTATGAGCCCAAACGCCACCTTGGAAGATATTGTGTCAGCTCAAGGAAAACGTTTAGTTTGGGACAATTTCTTTTTATTGAATCACAAAAATACAAATGTGCAAACGTTGATTCAGGCGGTAGAGACCGACAAGATGGTTCTTCTTCGTTATTCGAAGGGAGAAAAAAAGAATGAAACTCGTAAACTGATTCCTCAAGGTGTTGTCCGGTCTCCAGATGGGGATTACCTTCAGGCGATAGATCCCGAAGACAAAGAACAAAAATCAAAACGATATAAATTAGAATATATCTCGGACGTTCAAATCGAGTATCTATAGAATTATTGGGGTTGAACGCGCGATCTATTAATAGTAAGTGATAATGCGCGATCACCGCCTAAAGCAAACGATCGGTTTGTGACGCTGATAGAGCCTTTGACGACCATTCCACCGCCAACTGCATTCATTTTTCCCGGAGTCATATGCAAGGTCATTGGCGAGGAAATAGACTTGGGAGTGGGACTCGCAAAATTGCCAGGTTTGGCACCCGATACGTAGTCCCGTACGAAGTTATTGCACCCGGGTAGAAAACTGAGAATAAAAATTAAAAGAGTCAGGTGTATAGCTTGTTTCATAGGATGTTTATCGGTAGATTGAATGAAAAAATTAAATCTCAATTTGAATCAATAATAGAACCTAAAAGTGATAGTTCAACACAGAAAAGCCCTCGGTGTAGCCCTCGCGATAGGGTAGACTATTTTGTGGAGCCGATTTTTCAGAGCCAGCTTCCAGCAAGTGAACACGGTAGCCAACCCCCAACGACCAATCGGTGGTTAAGAAATAACCGACATGACCCGAGATTTCTTTTTTCTGAGTTTTATCAGATCCCAATCCATAAACAAATTCCCCGCCACCGGTCCATCGAGATGCCCATGGAAATTCAAGGGATGTTCCAAATTTCACAAGGTCGTACGAGCTAGAATACGACCCGCCAGAATTTCGGTACATTTCGAATCCAAAAAAACCAGATATTTGTAATTGCCGATCTAAGGACCAAGGGAGTTTTGTAAATATACGATAGTGATAACGACCTTCGAAATTTTTCAAAGATTTTTGCGAGTTACCGTTGTCGTTCAATCCCACAGCGCCAGACTTCATCGTTCCTTCAAAACCGTTCGATCCACGCCAATAAGTCCCGTGCAACGCTAGGCCTGAAACGATAGGGTTGGCTTCATTATTGTAAAACTGTACTGACGAAAACTGCGTCCAAACAAATGCGTTAAGAGACATTTTTGACGCATGAAATTTTTCATTCGTTACTGTTGACGTCCTGCCTTCAACTTTCAAAGTGCTGGAATTTTCGTTGCTAGCCACAGACCGAGGTTTTTCTTTTTTCGCAACCAAAGGTGAAAGCGGAGGCGGCGGTTTGGGGGCCACTTTGATTGCTAGAGGCAAAGAGGCCGAGCTTTGCTGGCCATATTGATTTACTGTCCACGCTTGAGCTTGATAGTTTCCTTCAGCTTCTGGAGTCCAAGTTAATTGGCTACTTTTTATTTCTTTAACAGTCAGGCCGTTCGAATCGATAATTTCTATACGAGTTTCAATTCCCTGAGAATTCCATCGCATTTGAATTTCTTCACCTAGTAGCAGACTATCATTGTTGATTTGAGCCAAAACTGGGGGGCGAGGAGGCAGGGGGCGAAATACTTTGAATTGAGATGGCTGGGACCAGTCTGATAATTCTTGAATATTACTGACCGAGCGAAAACGATAGTAATATTCGCCGGTTTTGAAAAAGTTTATTTTTATTTGATTCGATGCTGACCAAAACAACTTGCTATTTTCTTTGGAAAAATTAGCATCTTGAGAAGCCTGTACAACAAACCCCAGCGGATTGGGCAGAGTAGATTTTAAAGTCATCGGTATCGAAACTACATCATCAACCAACGGGATCGGGCCTTCTGGGCTTTGTATCGACATCTGTATACCGTCAATGAATTTTGGTTGGACAATAAATTTATTTATGGGGCTGGTAATTTTGTCATCCACAGTCACACGCCAAAAATTTTCCCCCACAAAAACTTTTCTCATAACGATTGTTTTTTCATTTGTTATAAATTTGTCGGCATTGGTCAGTTGGTCGTTGTTAGCGAATTCAACTGTACTTGTCTGGGCTTCGGTCGTCCAACTTAGTGTCTGGTCGAAAACAACAGAAATTGTTGGAGTTGTTTTTTCAAAAATTTGTAGTTCCTCTATGCTGTACAGGTCGTAAAGCTTCCAATTGTAAGTGATAGGACTAGAAACTGGTGATAAAATCGCAGGTGGCAACGGCATAGGATCTTCTGGTATCGCAGTAGTAGGCGGTTGCTGAGCCACATTGCGAAACGGTACTGCGGCAGACCTGGGAATTTGGACAACTTTATTTTCCTCAAGTAACACAGGTCGTTGGTTTTTCTTTTTTACTGAGGCCTTACCTCTTATCAATCGCGCCTGCGATTTTTTATTTTTGTCCATGAAAAATTGTATTTCAGAATTTTTCCCAGTGACTTCTGTGACTTCACCTTGAATGGCAATTTTAATTTTACCGTTCACTTTGAATCGAAAGTTTCCAGACTGCAAATCGGCGACTTTTATTTTATCCATCATCTTGAAAACAATTAGCGAGTTTTCGCCAACCGTGATTTGATTCTTATTTGCCAGTTCGACTTTAGCGGATGATTTTTGACCAGCAAAAATAGAATCGCCGACTTCTATAGATTGATTCAATGTTGTTGGGCGCCATACAAGTTCGTGGTGTTGTTTTAGTCGTGTGTCGTTTCCTTGGTAAGTGATTTTGCCAATGGATAAGCCTTCGGGCTTTGATTTTTTTTCAAATAGAACTTTGTCAGCGAACGGAGTGAGTAAAAAAATGCAACACAGACAGACCGCAGCGGCTGTCCAAAAAATCGCGCGCTCTTCCTTGGCGAACTTTTTGTAGAAAATCATAACCTAGCAAATAACTCCGTTTCAAACTGATCGGATTAAACTGAGTCATTTCAAAGGCTTGTTCTTATTTTTTTTATCAAAATGTACCTCAAATCGAAATATTTGGGTGTCGGTGAAGAAATGGTTAAAAACAGTCTCAAGCTACTGAAAATACCGCCGAAACGTCTGGTATGGATTGGAACAAAATAAGGTTTTTAAGTTGGATTTTTGTCTGTGTCTATGTGTCTGTTGGCGTTGCCACTCAAGAAGTCCCGCAAACTTTGACTTTCGATGGTCGTGCGTATGGCGATTCGGATGCTACGGTTCCGATGCTCGATACGATATCGACGAAAATTCAAATTCTAACACCAGCTCAAGACTGCGTTTTGTATGAAGAGACTCAAAGCGTGGATACGCGTTCAACAAACGGTTACTTCACGATTCAAATTGGGTCGGCGGTTAGCGATCCAAAGCGAACAGGTTACGATTCCAATTTGTCTATGAGTCGCATTTTTGCGAATCGTTCTGTTGTTATTTCTGGTAAGCGGGTTACGGATGGAACAGCTTGTGGCTATACTCCAGCCAGTGGCGATAGGCGATACGTTCGGGTACAAATGACTCCGTCTGCCGATGGTATTACACGTAGCATTTCGCCGAATATGGTTTTGGATTCTGTACCGAATGCAATGGTTGCTGAAACAGTTCAAGGTTTGGCTCCGTCCGATTTTATTCAGGTAAACAATAGTGGCAGTAGTGTTTTATCCCAATCGAATTTGGAAAATATTTTTTCCTCTACTAATTATCCTAATTTAGTAAACCTTCTTTCTGTTGCGCCAACAAATTACGTAAGAACTGGGACTAACGGAAGCGCCACACTGCCAAGCGTCTCAGGAAATCCTGCCTCTGGGTTAACCGCAGGACAAATCTGGTACGACTCTGTGGCCAACGTTATTAAATATTACGACGGATCCACAAAAACTTTGGGAACGTCTTCTGGTTTATCAAGCGTTGGTTTAACATTACCTTCGATTTTCACTGTGACGGGATCGCCTTTGACAGCGAATGGGGCCATTTCAGCGACTCTTGCGAATCAAAATGCCAATCTATTTTTTGCGGGACCTTCAAGTGGCGGTGCTGCTGCGCCCACATTTAGAGCCATCGCATCTTCGGATTTGCCAACAACGGGTGCCTCGGGGATGTTCGTAAATGGTGGTAATTCTTTCGGTGTAGCGGCAACCATCGGAACCAATGATGCCAATACGTTTGCGATTAAAACTAACGGAACTGCTCGTATGTCTTTTGATACCAGTGGCAATGTGGGAATTGGCGCCTCAACGCCTGTAACAAAACTTGATGTCCGCGCAGCAGACAATACAACAATTGCAACGTTTGGAAATACAAGTAACCAGGCCGTTTTTGAAATTCGGTCACAAGGCGCAAGTCAAAGCCAAGCGCTTGCGTTTAAACGAGCAGATGGTGCGTATGATCAATTCGGATTTTCTCCCCCATCTGGGTCGCATTCTAATTCGATTTTTACTTCTGCAGGAGGATATGATTTTACGGCAGACTCGCAAGGCTTCGGGGTCGCTTCAAGCTCCTCTTTTGGAGTATTCGATTTTAGTGCGGTTACGGGTTTGACATCAAGTTCGGGAGAACATAATTTTTTCTATATCAAACCTAAGATTAATCAATCGGGTACAGCTGGGTACAATGGATTGTATGTTGATGCCACTGAAGTAACCACGGGAAGTGGAAATAAAAACATTGCAAACTTTGCGTCTGGTGGCACATCTAGAATGGTTGTTGCTTCTAATGGCAATGTAGGAATTGGTACCACGACACCAGCTTCGGTACTTCACGTAAAAGGAGGAATCGTGTCACTTGCTGGTGCAGATCCTTTTTTTGCGGTGTCAGCGCCTTACATGGCGGCAGCTGTGTCTTCAGGTCAGTCGACAACGCCTGTTTACTCTTTTTGGTATCAGAGCGGAACCGGAATTTCTAATCCTCTAGTCAATGCGGTGGGAGTAGCGACCGGTGGTACTGAACGCATACGTGTACTAGCGTCCGGGGAAGTGGGTATTGGGACAACTACTCCTAGTGCGGGATTGGATGTTGCTACGACCGGTGCTAACAGCGCTATTGTAGTTCCAAGAGATACAACAGCCAATCGCCCGACGGGAGTCGAAGGTATGATTCGCTACAATACGACAACTGCGAACTTTGAAGGATTTCAAGGGAGCTCTTGGAAAAAACTTCCCGCTTCAAATGACGTAACGTGTGCGTCGGCCTCTGAATCAGGAGTTGCCGGGACAGGTGTGGTCTGTATTCGGACTACAGACGGAAAAACATGTATTCAAGGTTTGGGCGCTGGGACATGGTCATGTAATACACCTACTGGATGGCCCGGCGATAGCACATGGCAATGTACGCTTAGCTATTCTACTGGATATCTTTCGGTCTGTGTCCGTGCTAACGATGGACATACCTGCTACAGCGTCCCGGGCGGTGGGGCGTGGACATGCTCCACTCCGACAAGCTGGGGATTCTAGTTCTCAACCCTCGTATTGGCGACTTCTTGGCCGCGAAATTTCTCTAGCTGAGTTAGCTTTTCAAGCTGAGAAATTTTCTCAGGGTGGATGAACAAGATAAAACCTTTTGGTAGTAAAGCATCTACTTGGATTGATTTTCTAATGTCCGGATTTAAATCTATTAATTCTTCCTTGGAAATCAAACCCATATTAATTATTTTCGACGGTTTCATTCGTCGAGTTAATTTATAAGGTTGAAATTCAATGGTCGCCAATCGATCTAAGTCGGACCACAAGTCGTTCGAATAAGTTTCAACATACAATGCTGCTAAAAATTCAGAATAGAAATTCTCAGACGCAAAACTAAATTGTCGTGATTGAAAATTATTAATAATTTTAACGATGTTTTTAGTCTTCAATTTCTTAACGGCTTTCTTGATGCCGCCGGGGCCGTGATTGTAAGCCGTGATAGCCAAAGGCCACGACTTAAACATGATCATGTAGTTCTCTTTCATTAACTCCGCAGCAGCCTCCGTTGATTTTAATGGAGAACGACGTTCATCAATATGTGAATTGATAACTAGAAATTTCTTTCCGGTTCCATCCATAAACTGCCATAATCCCGCAGCGCCCACCTTGCTTGTTGCCAGTTTATTAAAGCTGCTCTCGACTAATGGTAAACGAGCTATCTCTTTAGGTAGACCGTGTTCTTGAAAAATTCTTTCCATATGAGGAAGATAACGATTGGCTACCGCTAAACCTTTAGAAAAGAAATCTTTCTGCCCCGTTTGCACCCGTACTCGTTGAGCTGCGAGTCGTACGTTTTTAACTATTGAGCCAGGTAGAGTTTGTAATTGATCCACCCACTGTTTTTCTCGCTCAGATAATTCTGGAAGATTCTTTCTGTTTAATTTTTTGGCTAATGCGCGTAATTCTGCACGAACAACGTTCAAGCGAATACGAGTTTCTTTATCTGCTTTTTCTGGATTAATCCACGGGAAGCGTTGAGGGCGCGCTAGAATTTCCGAGATATTAAAGATCTCGAAATGAATCCATGGGTAATCCATATGATGGATGATCTTATTTGTAGAATCATATTTAGAGTACACTTCAAACCAAAAACCAACTCGTTGCTCAAGGCCTTCTGGAACAGCGAAGTCTGGATCAATTAGACTTTTTGGGTCTTTTAAAATTGTCTCTTTATCTAGATTAGTTGAGCTTTCAGGGTTTTGAGCTGTCGGAATTGGAGTCACTTCAAATAGCGCCGTTTCGGCGTCTAGGGATGAAGAATTTTCAATGACAACCAATAAAAACAAGCCTAAAACAAGAAAAACTGCACATAGAGACTTATTCGATTTATAATTTTTTTTCATGCTAAATCATAGAGCAACCAATATGCCAATTTTTAAACGTGTATTAGCCATAGAAACCAGTTGTGACGATACTTCCGTGGCTGTCGTTAGTTCAGACAATCATGTATTAAGTATGATGGCCGCCAATCAGGACAAGGATCATGCACTATATGGTGGAATCGTTCCAGAGATCGCGAGTCGCAATCACACATTTACTTTATTGCCGCTGGTGAATCAGGTTTTAGGCCACGCTAATATGACTTTAAAAGATATAGACGGAATTGCAGTTACAAATAGACCTGGCTTGATCGGCGCACTGATCGTGGGTTTGACGTCGGCTAAAAGTTTATCGATGTCGCTAGATATTCCGTTCATTGGTGTTAATCACCTTGAAGGACATTTGCTTGCGCCGTTTTTGAAAGACGATTCTTATGCGCCTCCGAGTAATTTTAATTATCCGTTCTTAGCTTTAGCCGTTAGTGGTGGGCACACCAGTTTGTATGTTGTGCATGACCTAGGAAAATATGAAATCATCGGACGAACGAAAGACGATGCGGCGGGGGAGGCATTTGATAAATTTGCTAAAACGCTTGGGTTTGAATTTCCAGGTGGAGTTAAAATTGATCAGTTGTCAAAAGGTGGCAACGTGGCCTTTGTTGATTTTCCACGAGGCTTAATTGATTCCGCAACTTTGGATATGAGCTTTTCAGGATTGAAATCTTCGGGAATGCGCTACATACAATCAATCGGCGCCGAAGAGAAAAACAAAAACATTAATTCTATTTGCGCTTCTTTCCAGGAAGCTATTGTGGATACATTGGTTACTAAACTAAATTTGGCATTTAAAAAGTATAAAATTAAAAATGTGGTTTTGACTGGTGGAGTGAGTGCTAATTCACGTTTGCGTGAAAAAACGCTAGAGTGGGCACGTCGCCGCGGTATTACAGTTGCAATTCCTCCCCTGCGTTATTGCACGGATAATGCGGCCATGATCGGCATTGCTGGGATACAACGATTAAATCGTGGTGAACATTCTGATATGGGTATTGGTCCAATGCCCGATTATTTAAAATCTGACTTTGTAAACGAGTACTAAATGACAGTTAAAGAACGTTTGGATTTATTTTTCTCAAAATTTCCCGTTGAAGCTAAAAAAGCGTTGGGACAGAATTTTTTAGTCTCAGATTATGCAGTTACAAAAATGATTTCGAGTTTAAAAGAATTTAAATTTGAGAATCTTATTGAAATTGGACCGGGGCCGGGCGCATTGACGGATGTTTTGAAAACATTGACACCAAATTTTCGCGTTCTTGAATTGGATAATTTTTTTCACGAGTATTGGGTCGGTCAAGGACTGCCAGCTATTCACACGGATGCTTTGCGATGGAATTGGAAAGAAGAAGTTCTTGATCCTCAGAGTACTGTTTTAATCAGCAATTTGCCGTATCAGATTTCGTCCGCGATTGTAATTGATCGATCTATGGATGAAGTGCCATTGCAGGCCATGATTTTAATGTTCCAAAAAGAAGTCGCGCAGAAAATCAGAATGAAGTCTAAAACATCTGAATTTGGTTTACTTAGCGTAGTAGCTCAAGTTTTTTGGGATATCGAAACTGTCTGTGATTTAAGTCCTAGAGACTTTTTGCCGGCTCCTAAGGTAGCCAGTCGGGTATTATGTTTTCGATCCAAGAAAACGGACATCCAGGATAAGAAAGCATTCTTAGTATTTTGCAAGGCCGGATTTGCGCAGAAGCGAAAACTGTTAAAAAAGAACTTATTGACCCTAAATCAAATGGATACTCAGAAAATTATTGCCTCTTTCCAAAATTTAAACTTGAATGAGACGTCGCGCGCGGAAGAGCTGTCTCCAGCTCAATGGGTCGCTTTATACAAAGATTTAGGTTTTAAGTGAGTATATTACTAATTCAAGATAATAAAAAAGCCAGATTCGATTACGAGATCCTAGAGGTCATTGAGGCTGGTATTGTTTTGATGGGCAGTGAAGTGAAAGCATTGCGAGAAAAAGATGTTCAATTAAAGGATGCCTACGTATCCTTTCAAAATGGAGAAGCATTCTTACAGAATGCTCACATCAGTCCTTATAAAGCCAGCAGCTATAATAATCACACGCCTGAACGTCTGCGAAAGCTTCTTTTGAATCGTAAAGAGATCAACAATCTAATGGGCAAGGTTCAAGAACGCGGTTTATCGATCGTACCGTTAAAAATATTTTTTAAAAAGGGTATGGTTAAACTAGATTTGGCCTTAGTGCGTGGTAAAAAAGCCCACGATAAACGTCAAAGCATTAAAGAACGCGAGTCTAACAAATCGCTTAAACAGACCTTACGACATTCTAGATAAAAATTAGCTAACTTTTCTTTTACCGGCTTGAACGATGTTGTCATTTAGCGGAATAACATTTGTTCCTTTGCCGTTGATGAATTCATTTTTGTTTTTTACGGTTTGGTTGTAGTCCAAACCTAGTTGTTTACACTTCATTTGAACTAGTTTCTGCCACGCCAGCAGCGAGTCGCGATTGGCTTGGTCGATATTTAAACTACGTAAGATTTCTAGTTCTTGTTCGGTATTGCTTCTGAGAACGCGATAAAAGTATTCATAGTTAATTTTGATAGAGTTCAATTCGCTTTTGTTAGAATCAAAAACAATCGGGTCTTTAAAGTTACCAATCATCAACTGTTGTAAGTGGTCTTCGATTTTTTTGATAGGTTTGATGGTATTAGAAGTAAATTTTTTTCCGAAATAGAGAATTAGGGAAAAAGAAAGCAAGGCGCTGCTAATGCAGTAAATCCATAGCCAAGATTTCTCTTGATACAAGTTTGTGATCAAAGTCGGATAGGTATTAAAAGCGATGGATTCAAAGAAATAGTAGTTACGCGAGAAAAAGAAAATCAAAGGTATAGCAAAAAGTGTAAACGCGAATGCAGAAATGCACGCAAAAATCAGGACGTAGTTCCATTCGAACTGATTGTCATGCCAGCTTTGCTGCTGTTTATGATGAACGTTTCTATTAAGCAATTTCCTAGGACCTTGAAGCATACTAACTAATCGGAAAGGCCGGATAAAAGATGATTGCCTATAGCAAAGAAAAGGCTAAACTAGACGATATGACTAAATATTTTATATTCTTATTTGGACTTCTATTCCTACTTAACTGTTCTTCTACAGAAGATAAAAAACCAACGCAGCCTTTGGTCGAGGATAAATACAGACTTAAGGAAGATCGTGAAGAGATCAACAAGCTGCGTAGCGAAGTTCCCGAAGAAAAGCGACAAGAGAACGATGAAATTGCACTTAATCTAAAATGGATGAATGAAAAACGCCTAAGTCCTTCCGAAGTGCGTAATCGTTTTTCACAAATGGCGTCACGAAAGCGCCGTATATTTAACCAAGACATAAATAAAGGTCGACAAGAATTCTCAAATCAAGAACGTAAGTCTCGTAAAGAGTTCGATGCGAAGCTAAAAGAAGAACGTGATTCTATCAAGAGTTATACTAAACGTACGGCCAAGGAAAAAAAAGAATCCATGGATGAGTTAGAATTAAAAAGAAAAGATTTTAATCTAAACCAAAAAACACAGCGTGATGCTTTTGAAGAAGAAGTAAAAGATAAAAAGAAAAACTTCGAAGACTACATGAGGCAAAAACAAGAAGAATTCAACGCGGATTTGAAAACATACACGAATGAGTACAACGATAGAAAGAAAGAAGAAAAAGATAAGCAAAAGCAAAAAGATAAGGAAAAATTAGAAAACAAATCGACGGAAAAAAATTCGGAATTGAAAAGGATACATTTGGAAACAGAAGGCCAGTAGTTGGTAACTAGCTGCTGATTTTTTGGAAAAATGTGCGATAGAGTTCCATGTTGATTCGAGATAGGTTTTTTTCGTTTTCAGTACTTAAATTGTAAAATTGAAATCCGTATAGAAACAGATCATGTTTTTTGTCGTTAATAACTTCGCTACTGTCACTTCTGTGTCGTAAATGTGCCTTTAACGTTAGGGTCGGATGCCCCGGAACATTAATGTCCAGCTCCACTTCATCCCCTAGTTTAATAGTTCGCGTATCTTTGTGTGAAGCGACTCGGATGCCCCTAGTGCTTAAATCAAATACGCGGCCAGAAAACAATTCTCCCTTGGCTTCAACTGTTACTTTAGACGATAACCCAGCCGGAAATTTTAATCGGTAATTTTCCCGACGCTGAATCATATAGAAATCAGCATCTAAAGTTAAACACGGTACATTTTTTTCTGTCGTGTAGTGACATTTAAAAATATAAAGATTTTCTTTTTTGTATAGAAACTGGCAGATAATTTCTTCACCGTTTAAGACAGAAATATCGTTTTTTGTAAATCGAATTTGTAAAAGATTGGGAGCTTTAAATGCTTGCGGACGAACGATGAAAAGTTCACTTGTTGATTTGCAAAGGATGTCTTCGGGGTGAGAAACAAGGTCGGTAACGACCTTGTTTTTCTCTTCGTTAGTCAACTTTTTAAACTGATCATCTCGCTTGAGCGTGTCCATAGTTCATTTATGCGGCTTTTGGCACAGTTACTGGTTGGCAAATGCCTTTTTGACCAAGAACATTTCCTAGTGTACCCCAAAAACTTTCTTTGTGTTTTGTTTCATTTGGAGTGAATTTGATTTTAGGAAAATCATTTTTTGTGTAGTGTTCGCAGAAGCTTTCTTTGTTTCCATTTCTCACAATTTTAAGCATCATAGAAAAATGGTCATTTGTGAATGTTTTGTTATCGACAAGAATTTGTCTTAACCCTTTTTCCGGGGTCATCGATAAAAAGTCATGCATTTCACTTGGATCATATTGAGACATAATGTGTCCTCCCATATAGATTTATCGGCGTATTTCGAAAAATTTGGAGTGAAAACGCTGAATTTTTCGTGCAGACTCAGATTCAAGTTGATGTAATTTGAAAAGTAATTGGACAGTTTGTAATGCATAATATTGAAAAGACATCTAATGTCATTCGATCCCTGAGTGGTCTAGTTAATTACCATGACTTGGTAATTGGGGTTAGTGATGAATATCATGGATTATTTGTCAGGGGTCCTGATGGCGATAGGTTTTATAATTTTTCTGGGTATCCCGCTCATCTTAGCTATAAAGATCAAAAAAAAATTAAGCCTGATCAAGAAAGTATTTCGCTGATTTCGTTCGAAGGCCGTGAATACATAATTGCGTTTCCGTCACTATCAAAGCCGAATCGAACCGAAGTCGGTATTTTCCATGTTTCCTATAGTAACGGTCAGTTGCAGATTCATTCTCATAAACGATTCCAAGTAGGAAAACTTTATAACGAGCTTGTCGGAAATCGGGAAGTTAATATTGAAGGACATATTCTGTTTGGTGATGATTTACTTCTGCTGAATCGAGGAAACCAAACTTCCTGCAGTGAATTAGTATCTATCAAAAATGGAATGTCTTGGCTTGAATACGTTGTGGGGCGATCTTCAGATAAAGACTTTTCTTATATAGTTTCAAAAGCTAATGTTGATTTGGGACAGTTTCAAGGGCATCCCATTCATTGGACCGATGCTCTTCGTGACAAAGACGACATGATTCTCTTTTTAGCTACCGTTGAAAAAACAGATAATGCTTATGACGATGGTGTCGTGCTGGCCAGTTTTTTGGGTCGCTTTGATGTTAAGACTCATCAAGTTTTGGAGATTAAGAAAATTATAGATGCAAAGAAGGCCGAAGGCATTTGCCATTGGCAATCACGCTATTTGGTAGCTATCGATTCTGATTCTCCAGAGATGGTAAATGAGTTTTATAGCTTTTCTCAAGACGTATTAGATTGAGTAGGACCTGGGAAAAATGGTTTTGACAACGCCAGCGTGGTCTCGTTAGCCTTAAAAAGAGTCAGGATAAGGAGATCTCTATGTTTAAAATCTTAATCGCATTATTACTACCTTTGATGTCACAAGCGGCCTTACCACCCGCAAAAAATATTCAAAAAAGTCTTATCGTTGATCAAGGTGCTATCAGCGGCGGTATCGCAGGAAATGGATTTTCGATGCTTAAGATGCAATTAGTATCAATGCCATCCGTCAAAATGGAACGATACATTTTTGATATTGGTGATTTAAGAGGTCAAAAAATTAAAGGCCTCCCTGGTTTCTACCATGTGCAATTGGTTAAGAATCCACCTCAAGTCGTAATAGATTTCTCTCAAATGCCGGTTTCACGTGTTTTTGAAAATGATTTAACCAAAACGATTAAAAAATCTGTCTTAGTATCAAGCGGTAAGTTGATTTCAGACCCAACGGACAAAACATTAACTATGGTTTTGAACTTGAAAAGACCAGGTAAAATGAAAGTGATGCAAGTTAAAGGTGATAAAGACACTGGTAAGCTGGTTGTCGATTTATATTAGTTTCTAATCGAGGTCATTTTGTACGCGAAGATAGTTACTGCCATTTTTTTTTCCACATTGTTTTGCCAAGCGCGCGTACTTAATTTAAGTGACGAAAAATTCTCTAGTTATTTTGCCCTTGAAGGCGGAAGTTCGCTTCTAAGTACGAATCCGTTCGATCAAAATATAGCGAGTGTTGACTCTTATTCAGATGAATACAAAATGGGCCTAGGGGGTGAGTTTGGATTCGTCTATTCCTCACCTTATGTGGGTTGGCGTTTTTCATTTGAGATTCTTAAACCATCTAAATTAAAGGAAGTCCAAGCTTTAGCAGGCTCGACAGCTCAACACATTGTGGATTCTGATATTACCGCTGTGGCGCCTAAACTAGGATTGGAAATCCATTTAAACAAGAATCCTAATCATCGTTTTTATTTCTTTGGCTATTACGGATCATCAAATCTCACGATGACTCACGTGTATTCGGGCGTTTCTTCACCTTATGTAGACCACACCGTCGAAGCCAAAGGTAGCGCAGCCGAAATGGGTGGGGGGCTTGGTTTTGAAATGAGTTTTGTGGATACCACTTCGATTACGTTTGAAGTGGGATACCGCAGCTTAACATTCAAAGAAATTAAGTATTCAAAAGACGTTACGACTTTCCAAGGTGCTAAAACGGTCGGCGAGGCTTTGACGAATTTAAATGGCGACAATCGCAGTTTAAATTTTTCGGGTGTCACGGGATCTATCGGTTTTCGCTTTTGGCTCTAGTAGAGACGGCTAATCACGTCTTTATATTTTTGATCTAATAATTTTCGCTTCACTTTTAATGAATGTGTTAATAAACCATTTTCAACCGTGAATTCATCAGCGATCACTTGATATTTTTTGATAGACTCGTGATTCGCCAATTCTGAATTCACTTTCATTATATGACGACGAATTTCATCCGCAAATTTTGAGCTATTAATAATTTTGCTTATGTCCGACGAATCCAGATCATTAGTTTCAGCCCATTTTTTCGTTTGTTGGTGGTCTAAGCTTAACAGTGCAATGATATATTTCTTTTGATCACCATGGATCAGAACATTGGCAATCAGCGGATTTAGTTTTAACAAACCTTCTAATTTTTGAGGTGCTACATATTTTCCATTGGCTGTTTTAATCAAATCTTTCTTGCGGTCAGTGATACGTAAATGGCCTGATGGCGTTAGTTCACCAATATCGCCTGTCTTGAACCATCCATCTTCAAAGGCCGCTGCTGTTGCTTGTGAGTCTTTGTAGTATTCGATTGCGACCTTATTGCTTTTCAGTAGGATCTCGCCATCTTCGGCAAACTTCAATTTTACGTCACCAATAGGGCGACCGACGGTGCCGATTTGAAAATCATACGGTGTATTAACTGCGATCGCAGCGGTCGTTTCTGTCAATCCATAGCCCTCTAAAATTTTGACTCCGCAATGAGCAAAGAATTCAGCAATAACCGGATTCAAGGGAGCTCCGCCACTAACACAGAAACGAAGTTGGTTGCCAAACGCACGGCGCACTTTGTCTAAGATCAAAATTTGAGCGACTTCAGCAAGGGCCCAGTCTTTCAACGGCACTAATTCAAACTTACGAGTTTTATCAAGTTTGTTTTTTGCTTGGTTCAGAGCCCAATCAAAAGCCGCTTGTTTAATTTTGTTGTTTTCAATGTTGGCAATAACAGCGATATAAACTTTTTCAAAAATTCTTGGAACCGCAAAAACAAATGTAGGATTGATCTCAACCAAGTTGTTTTTGATTTTTTCCATACTTTCGGCAAATGCCATTTCATAGCCAAAGTGAGTATGCGCCCAATTTTCAATACGCCCGAATACATGAGCGAACGGTAGAAAGGTTAAGGTCCTGTCAGCGGAGGTCGCTTGACAACTGTTAAATGCTTCCACAACTTCGCTGATTATTTGTCGATGCGTGAGTACAACACCTTTTGGATTTCCTGTGGTTCCACTGGTGTATACAATAGATGCCATTGTATCAATTTTTATTGAGTTAATCGTCGATTGAATTGCCTTCGTATCCTCTAGAGTTGTTTTTCCGTCCAAAATTTTATCCCAACTGATGATCGGTGAATCAACAAGATCAAATTTATCAATGATTACGATCGTCTTTACAGACGGACACGATTGACTGATTTTTTCCCATATGCGAACTTGAGTTTTGTTTTCAAAAAACAAAACTTCGATTTCTGCATGGTTAATTATATATGACATTTCTTCTGGAGTTACGGCCGGGTAGATAGGGACAAGAACTCGTTTAGCACATTGAGCGGCTAGGTCTGTGACACTCCATTCATAACGTGTACTAGAAACTATACCGACTTTAGCGAGTTCTGCTTTTGTGTTTTTAAGCAAGAAATTACTGATTTTGAAAATGTCTTTTTGATATTCAGACCAAGATACTTTGGTCCACTCACCTTTAGCTTTTATTAAAAATGCATTTTTTTCAGATCGCAGATGAAAGTCGGCGACGGTATAGGGCAGTGGTTTGGCCGACATGTTTATTCAACTTTCTTAAGAACCATTTCCAGTGTGCGACGAGTGTTTTCTTGAACATTAACAACCTCACGCGCTTTCATTCCTAAAGAATTTGTTATCTCGACCACTAGATTTTGGTTGGCCGGGACTTTGATTTCTTGTCTTAATTGGTAGGTACTTTTGTATTCATTGTTGATAACGATTTTATAGTCGCCCCCCGCGTAAAGGGCATCGATAATTAACCGAGCGTATTGCTCTTCTTGCAGATTTTCTTTGATAATCATGTTGTCTCCGTTGATTAAAACGGATCTTTCGACATCAAAGTACCCTTGCTTTCTAAATTTAATACGAACATCGCCTTTAGATGCGATGTCTAGTTTCATCGGCGTACGACCTTGGAATACATTGTCTAGATAAATTTCTGCCTGTTTCGGTTCCGAATCGAAATGTACCGCGAATTTTCTAACCGTCGGAACTGCGACTGGTTTTGTAGTTTGGCCAATAGCCTCGCAAACGGATTTGTCGCCGTCTTTACATCTAGCAATACACTCTTTCAGTTTTGGTTGTGATTTACACAACGCCACGGGAGACGGAGCCATATCGACTGGATTGTTTGATGAATTGTGACTCTCGCCCTTGTACGCAAACTGATACCAAGCTAATCCGCCAATAACCAAAGCGGCCATTAGAACTGGCATATAGAAACTAGATTCTTTTTTGGTTCTAGTTTTCTCGAAATTGTATCTAGTAGCGCGCGTTTTTGGCGAAGACGAGTGTGACAAAGATGTAATAGACGTTTTACCTTTATTTGGTTCCTCTTGACGGCTATCGCGTTTTTTCAATTTAACATCAATGTTTTCATTGATATCTACATTCAATTGCAAGTTTTCAACGTTGTTTTCAGCCATACCTGAACTAGGCAAAATAGGGCTGCCCTCAGATTTTTTAGATTGAGAGTCTTGATTAGAATTGCTGTTGCTACTGCTATTGTTTTGATTTTTGAATTTCTCATTTACACGGGTTACCGTGTTCGACTCAACACCATCATTAGGTTGTATATGCGAGAATTCTACTAGTTTCCCTTTTTGTTCAGAATAGGCATCAGCGAATGCGTGCTTGATGAAAACACTGAAATCTTGTGGAGAAAACTCTGGATAATGTGTATTTAAAAATCTATTTAAGTCTCGGTGTAAAGCCGCAGAAGTTTGGTAACGAAGATTTTTATCTTTTGCTAGAGCTTTACTAACGATTTTATCTAACTCTGGATGAATTGACGGATCGATCTTTCTTAACGACGGAATATTTGATTCGCGAATTTTTCTTAAGATAGCGGCTTCGGAACTGCCAGAGAATAGGCGATCTTTTGCAAGCAATTCCCAAAGAACAATCCCTAATGAGAAAACGTCTGTACGCAAATCAATGTTTTGGCCATCGGCTTGCTCAGGACTCATGTAGCCAAATTTACCTTTTAAGGTTCCCGCTTTGGTGGCTTCTAGTTGTGTTTCTGCTTTAGCGATACCGAAATCGATGATCTTGATTTCACCTTCAAAGCTGACCATAACGTTTTGCGGGCTCATATCACGGTGAGTGATATTAAGCGGTTTACCAGTTGTGCCATCTAGGCAGCGATGTGCGTGATCTAATCCAGCGGAAACTTCCTTGATGATGTAAACGATTTGATCGATTTGGAAATGATTAGCTTTCTTTTTTAATTCGTTCAGAATTTGTCGTAGATTTCTACCTTCGACATATTCCATAACCAGATAGAATTGATTTTTTTCGATACCAAATTCGTGGATGTGAACGACGTTACTGTGATTTAAATTCACGGCAATCTTCGCTTCTTCTTTGAACATCTCGATGAATTCTTCGTTATCAGAATATTGCGGAAGGATGCGCTTGATAGCCACAAACTTACTTACGCCATTGGCACCCGAGTTCTTTGCCAAATAGACTTCGGCCATACCGCCGGAGGCAAGTTTCTCAAGGAGTACATATTTACCAAAACGTTCAAATGTGTGAGCCATTTAATCCCTTCTACTGCATTTAACTATCGGTTTTTCTATAGTTACCTTAAGAAAAGAATGTCTTTTTTAGCCTTGACCATAGTCCAAAAAAAATCGCTTTGACCTAAATAATTACAGGACAGACGGGTTATTGATGTCTCATACTGAGATTAGAGTAGGAGGTTTAGTGCTTTGGGTTGGGATCACTGGTTCCATCGGGACTGGGAAGTCTACATTTTCAAACTTGTTGCGAAAAAAAGGACACTTTGTCTTAGATGCTGATGTCTTGGCAAAGCAGAATTTGGAAAAAACAAGCCCCGCATTTGCCAAAATCGTCGCCGAGTTCGGTCGATCTATCCTGGATGCGAATGGAAATATAGATCGTGGAATTTTGGCAAAGATCGTTTTTTCCGATCGTCAAAAGCTGGAAAAATTAGAATCTATTAGTCACCCGGAAGTTCAATTGGTTGTAGAGAAATCTAAAGACGAACATAGAAAAAACAATAAGAAATATCTATTTTACGACGTGCCGTTGTTGTTCGAAAAGAACATGGAAAAATCGTTTGATTTAGTTGTCCTGGTTACCTGTACTGTCGAAAATCAGATAAAAAGAATTAAAGCCCGAAACAATTGGTCCGACGAAGAAATACAGAAGCGGTTAGCCGCGCAGCTACCTTTATCTGAGAAAGAATCTAAAGCTCATGTTTTGATTAGTAATAATGGCGATTTGTCGCAATTGTCTCTTGAAGTAGACCGCTTTATTGCTTGGTTAAAGTCAACTCAAAACCAAGATTGAAACGAAATCGAATACGCCAGGCCTTTTAATCCATAGTAAGCCTGCGCTTGAAAATAGGTCGCAAAGTCGATATAGAAATTGATTTTTGATTGATTGATATTCACCAAGTTAGAAACTCCGTCGCGCCCCCAGATGAACTGACTAAAACCTATTCCGTAGTCGTTCCAAACCGGGTCCATCAGAAACAAACTGGAAAAATCAGATTGTAATTTTAGTTCGATACTTTCATTCGAAGCCAGTGATGCGCCCCAAACAAATGTGCGTTCAAATTCAAATTCACTACGTCGAGCAATACCAATTAGATAGTGCCAATCTGTTTCATGGTTGTCATTGAACGCACCACTCAGTCCACCAAACTGCAATCGAAAATTCTGGGGAGAGGTGGGGGGAAAAAAATCATCATTTTCATGTTTCAACACAGATTTGTCTTCGATGGGCGAGATAGTCGTTGGTGCTGATTGGGGAGCCGCATTAACACCGTTTAGCACGACGAAGGTCAAAAAAATGAAAATTATAAAACTACGCATACTAAAAAGTATAAATTGTTTTTACAATTTTTGTGAAGTGCTTATGGAGGATAAATGAAAAAGTTAATACCTTTCGTAGGGGTTTGCCTTTTTTGGGGCCAAATGAGTTTGGCAGCCTATGATGGGGTTTCTTATCGAATTCATCAACAATACCAATCGCCACGTGCGTTAGGTATGGGGAATGCGTTCGTTGCAGTGGCAAATGATTATTCGGCATTGTTTTACAACCCCGCAGGTTTAGCATTTCGTGAAAGCCACGAGGTCAATCTATCTTTCGATTTAGGTGCTACTGATGCCTTTGGTACATTTAGCAAAGACATCTCTGATGCCGCGGCAACCAAGGGCTCCGAAACTGACAAACAAAACGCAATATTTAATGCGATTCAAAAGCAGTATGGAAAATCGTTCGGTGGACGTGTGACGGCCCCTAATGGAATATGGGTCGGACAAGGTTGGGGTATCGGTTTTATTCCGGCAGATCTATCTATCGAGTTAACGCCGAATCAACCCGTATCTATCAGCTCGACAATGTATCTAGATACGACTTTGGCGTTAGGCTATGCGGATACATTCAAAGAAGTCGAAAATGCCAAGGTCGCTTGGGGAATCACCGGAAAAGTCGTCAATCGCGGGTACTTTAGTAAATCAGTAGATGCAATTGAGTTAGCTGCTGATTCAAATGTCGTTAAGACATCGGATTTAAAAGAAGGATATTTTATTGATGCGGATATTGGATTTTTATATAAACCACATATTCCCGACGATGACAGTCTGTTTTCGTGGTTTCGTTTAGCTCGACCAACGTTTGGTGCCGTGATTAAAAACGTAGTGGATGCCCAATCAGTAGGAAGTTTAAAGTTATTCAACAAAGAAGCTAGTGCCGATTCAAAACCGGCCAAGCTAACACGTGTAATTGATATTGGAACCCGCTGGGAATACCCAAGCGCTTGGATTTTTGGTGGGCGTGGAACTTTAGATGTCAAAAACATTTTGCACCCAGCATTTAACTTCCATAAAGGATTAAGTTTAGGTTTTGAATTCGATTGGACAGTAACAAATTGGTGGAAGGGCAGCTATCGAGTCGGCTTAGGCCAAGGTTATCTATCTGCCGGGTTATCAGCGATGTTCACTTGGTTTAATCTAGATTTGGTAACCTATGGCGAAGATGTGGGTACTTACAACACACCTAAAGAAAATCGCCTTTTCCTGTCTAGATTCTCGATGAATTTTTAAGACTGAATGTTGTATTTCTTCGCCCTTTCCGAAAGGGCGCTCAGTTCTTTTACCAAATATTCGATTTGTTTAGGATCTGAATTTTGCCCCGAAGTCACTTGCGCTAACGATAGCGTCAGGGAATCTAGTTCATTAAGTGCTTTTTGATTTATAGAATACAGTTCTTCAAAATGAGCTAAATATTTTTGATGAATCTCTAGTTTGCTTTTTTCTGCGACCGTTAATGTATCAGAAGATTTCCTAGATAAGTCCTTTACACTGCCGACGTTGTTACCGATGAAAATTGTAACGTCTTTTAATTTTCGGAAATTTTCATATAGGCTCTGCTGAACTTGTTGTACGGGCTGAAGATAACGATCGTAGGTAATTTCGCTAGGGTTGAATTTTTGATTCAGTGTTTGTAAGTAAGAGTTATATTTGTTTTCGAGTTCATCAAACTGTTTTGAAATTTTCTCGCCATATTTTTCTGCGTTTTCTGTAAATTGAAGTTTGAACAGGTCTGATTTTAACACCTTTGTAGCGTCGTTAACGTTTTTGATTCCCGAGGCACTTGAATAGCCACGGCTCTTTTTGATCAAGGCCATGCTGACTAAAATTAACGCAGCTAAACCCAAAATTAAGAACCAAGTCATAGAAGAATCTCCTTGATGAAAACTGGCTTCTATTAAAGCGGTTATTCAGCGTTTTGCAACAAGTTAAGCGTAAAGAGATGCTTTAAGAAGTTTATTGTCATTATTTTTAACTCCCTATATATTTTAGGGGCAACTCAAAGGGAGGCTGATATGGTTTTTGGTTTTTTTAAGAAGCAGATGCTTGATGTAATCGAATGGCCAGATGAAGCACCCGGAGTTTTAGCATACCGATATCCAATGCAAGATCGTGAAATTCAAAACGGTGCTCAATTGACGGTTCGTCAAACCCAGTTGGCGTTATTCGTAAACGAAGGGGTAGTTGCGGATTTATTTGGTCCTGGAATGCACACAGTGGAAACACGCAACTTACCAGTGCTTACTAATTTGCAAAACTGGGACAAGATGTTCCAATCGCCTTTTAAATCTGATTTGATTTTCTTTTCTACGAACGAACAAATCGATCAAAAGTGGGGAACGGCGTCGCCCATCACTGTGCGGGACAAAGATTTCGGTGTAGTTCGTATTCGTGCATTTGGTACATTCAGCTATCGCATTAAGAACCCAAAAGTGTTTTACCAAAAGCTCTCTGCCAACAAAGAAATTTTCATGGCGGGGGATCTAGAGGGCCAATTGAAATCAACAATCTTAACGTCGCTGGCGACCTACTTTGGGAAATCTCAAGTTTCTTTCTTGGATATGGCCGCTCACCAAGAAAACTTCTCGCAGACATTGAAAACAGAATTAGCTGATGATTTTGAAAATTATGGTTTAAGCTTGGAGTCTTTCTATGTGCAAAGTGTATCGTTACCTGAAGACGTTCAGGCACAAATCGACAAAATGGGTTCAATGAAAATTACGGGCGATATGAAACAGTACACTCAGTTTCAAGCAGCCGATAGTTTGACTAAAGAAGGCAATGGTAGTTCGGCTGGTGTTGAGCTGGCGACGGCACTTGCATTAGGGCAAAATGTAGCTAAATCGATAGGCTCAGGTGAAGCCAGTGGACCGACGAATGATGATGTCTTAAAAACAATCGGTCAATTGCATGATTTAAAAACTAAAGGCGTAATTTCAGAATCTGAATTCGAAGCTAAAAAAGCAGAACTGTTAAAGCAAATCAAGTAAAAGGAGTTTTTGTGGACACTAAAACAGCAGATAAAACACGCATTGATGATATTTTTTCTACGGAAACTATTAAAAAAGATTTAGCTTTGCCCGATGCAAATCAGCAACTTCAAGCAAGCCCTAATGTTCAAGCGAACTTGGAAAACAAAGCGACTGAATTCATCGACCGAATTATGAATTTAAATCCGCAAGACTACAAAGGTCGCGAAGACAACAAGGCGGCCGTTGATACATTTGGTTTAGATTTGCAGCGTGAGGCCGCTAAGAAAAGTGAATTATTAAAACAGCCAGTTAAAAAATTGTCAGATCGTTCGCAAGAAGGTGGTGAAGTTGCTAACTCGCTGATCAATTTGAAATTAAAAGTAGAAGAATTAGATCCAGCTAAGTTTAATTTTGAACCAGGATGGGTTTCAAGAACTCTTGGATTTCTTCCCGGAATCGGCGATCCACTAAAAAAATATTTTTCAAAATTTGAATCGGCTCAGGACGTAATTGCCGCTATCATCAAGTCACTTGAAAATGGTCGCGATCAATTGCAGCGTGATAACATCACGTTGACGGAAGATCAAAAAAGTATGCGCGAGATCAGCGACAAGTTGACTCAAATGATCGCTTTATCACAAGTGATCGATAACAAACTTCAATACAAATTAGAACGCGAAGTTGCGCCGGGATCTGATCAGCATAAATTTTTGAGCGAAGAGATTTTGTTCCCACTTCGTCAACGTATCATCGATTTGCAGCAGCAGTTAGCAGTCAATCAACAGGGCGTGATAGCAACTGAAATCATCATGCGTAATAATAAAGAATTGGTGCGCGGGGTGAATCGCTCGTTAAATGTGACCGTCAGTGCTTTGCAAGTAGCAGCTACCGTTGCTATGGCATTAGCTAATCAAAAAATCGTGCTTGATAAAATCAACAGCGTTAACCAGACGACTAATGACCTTATCGCGGGAACCGCATCGCGTTTGAAAACTCAAGGTGTGGAAATCCAAAAGCAGGCCTCATCAGCAAGCCTAAACATGGATACATTAAAAGTGGCCTTTCAAGACTTGAAAACGGCGATGGATGATATTTCTACTTTCCGTCAGAAAGCCCTTCCTCAGATGGCTCAGGCTGTAATTGAAATGGAGAAATTGACTACGGAGGCGCAGGCGTCTATAGCAAAAATGGACAAAGGTAACCAAGCTAAACCGACACTAGCCATTGATACATAAGGATTTGAGGTTTCATTGAAGACAAGTTTCAATATTGAAAAAATTGAATTAGACAGCAATCGTAAAGCACAGATTTTAAAAAAGATCCCACTCATGGCCAGCAAAAAAGTTCTTGTCGTGGGTGATGTGGGCCTAGATGAATATATTATCGGCGCTGTGAAACGTATTTCCCCTGAAGCTCCGGTTCCTGTGATGGATGTTGAATCTGAAGAAAAACGCCTAGGCTTGTCAGCAAACGTAGCCCAAAATATTACAGCTTTAGGCGCCCAAGTCGGCATTCTATCGGTCGTTGGAAACGATTTTGGTGCAGATTTATTAAAACCGCTATTCAAAGAAGCTAAAATCCCTTGGGATCTTATGCAGGTCGATGATTCTCGTCCGACAACGCGCAAATCGCGTGTGATGGCGGGACCTCATCACATCGTTCGTATTGATTATGAATTAAAAAAATATTTATCGGAATCAGTTAGCGCGCGCGTGTTTAAAGCCTACTCCGAGGCGATCACCCAATATGATGGAGTGATTTTGCAAGACTACGCTAAAGGTATTTTCGACGAGACGTTGATTCAAAAAATGATCGATGAAGCCAATCGAGTAAAGGTGCCGGTATTCGTAGATCCACACCGTACGCAACCATTAGGTTTCTACCGTGGTGCTTCGTTATTTAAACCGAACTACGATGAATCATTAGTTCTTGCGGGTTTCAATTTTGAAGACCTTCGCGAGAATCCAAATAAAGTCTATGAAATCGGACAAACTTTACAAAAAAAGTTGAATACTAAAGATATCGTTATTACTCGAGGTAAAGAGGGCATGACGATTTTCTCGGGTGAAAGAATTACCGAGGTTCCGACGTTTGCTAAGCGAGTATTCGATGTTACGGGTGCTGGGGATACAGTTATTGCGACTATAGCGCTATCACAGGTTGCGGGCTTTTCATTAAATGAATCTTGCCTATTAGCAAACGTGGCTGCAGGCAATGTCGTTAGCAAAGTAGGCTGCGTGCCCGCTGACCTGAAAGAGATGATTGAATTTATTTCACACTAGCTTTTTGAGTCGAAAACAGGCATACCTCTGGGCATGCAAACAGAGTCTCAAACTACTGAAACTGAAGCGGTAACTGCGTCTAGCGCAGTGCCAAGTTCTAGAAACTTCTTCGCCCTAACTTTGGGTGATTTAGAGGCTCTTTTTAAGTCTTTCGGTAAAGAAAAATTCCGCGCACAGCAAATCTACAAATGGGTCTACGATAAAAACGTGACTGATCCAGAACAGATGTCGAATTTATCAAAAGACTTCCGTGTTGAATTGAAAAACATGATTCAGTTCGACCTTCCTAAAGTGGTTAAACATTTAGTCAGCAAAGACGGCACTCAAAAATTCCTATTTGATGTAGGTGATGGCAAAACGGTTGAGTCCGTAGTTATTCCAGCGGAAGATCGTCAAACATTGTGTATCTCATCCGAGGTGGGCTGTAATATGGCCTGCAAGTTTTGTTTTACTGGAAAACAAAAATTGCAAAAGCGTTTAACGGCTGACCAAATCGTTGGTCAGTTCTTGCAGGTTCAAAGAGCAATGCCGGAAGGCCATCGCTTGACGAATGTTGTGTTCATGGGGATGGGCGAGCCTTTAGATAATTCAGATGAAGTATTTAAAGCGATCGAAATTTTGAATTCGCCATGGGGAACTAATTTTTCTCGTCGCCGCGTAACTGTGTCTACATCAGGTATCGTTCCAGAAATGCATAAAATCTGGGAAAATAAAACTCGTCTCGCGGTCAGTTTGAATGGGTACGATGATGAAAACCGTACTTCAATCATGCCGATCAATAAAAAATACCCGCTGAAAGATCTATTAAAAGCGTGTGAAGTGTACGCTAAAGAAACGGGTGAGCGTGTAACGTTTGAATACGTTTTGCTTAAAGGGATCACGGATCAACTTGAACATGCAGAAAAATTGTTTCATTTAACGAAGCACATTCCGTGCAAGATCAATATTATCCCATTCAATGAACATCCCGGTTCAGGGTTTGAACGTCCATCTGATTCGCAAGTAATGAAGTTTCAGCAATTGCTGATCGGTAAAGGTGCGCACGTATTGTTACGTCGTACGATGGGTCGTGATATTTTTGCAGCTTGTGGACAGTTACGAAGTGAATTTGAAAGTCATCCACAGCAGATGGACACGTCGAATTCCAAATTGATTCGTACTTTACATTTAAAATCTAATTCACTATCGTCACATACATAAATTTTAAAAAACAGAAGGGGACTTGAATGTCACAATTATTAGTTGTTGGATCACTTGCCTATGATTCAATCCAAACTCCGTCCGGAAAAGCAGATAAAACTTTAGGCGGTTCAGCTAACTATTTCTCTTTGGCAGCCAGCTTATTTGCCTCTGTGCGCGTTGTCGGCGTAGTGGGTGAAGATTACTCTCAGGCTGATAAAGAAATGCTACTAGCGCGCAAAGTAGATCTATCTGGCCTTGAAACAGTTCCTGGTAAGACATTTCACTGGGAAGGCAAATACGAAGGCGATATGAACGAAGCTAAGACGTTAAAAACAGAATTGAATGTGTTTGAACACTTCAATCCTAAGTTACCGGCGTCGTTCACGGAAACTCCATTCGTGTTCCTTGCGAACATTGCTCCTGAATTACAAACTCAAGTTCTATCGCAAATCAAAAGTCCAAAATTCGTTGGTATGGATACAATGAACTTCTGGATTCAATCGAAAAAAGAAGCGTTGTTAAAAGTTCTAGCTAAAGTGGACGTTGTTTTGATCAACGAAGGTGAAGCAGATCAATTGACAGGCGCTAAGAATGCGATCGAAGCGGCTCCTAAAATCTGCGCGATGGGTCCACAGTACGTAGTTATCAAGCGTGGTGAATACGGTTTTGTATTGTACTCTAAAACGGAAGGTTTCTTCTTATTGCCGGCGATGCCAGTACCTAACGTTGTTGACCCAACTGGCGCGGGAGATACGTTTGCGGGCGGCTTCTTTGGTTACTTGACTTCATTCAACCAAAAACCAACATTTGAAGATCTTAAAAAAGCGTGTGTAGTCGGAACAATGTGTTCCAGCTTCACAATCCAAAACTTTGGCGTGAAGGCGATCGTTGAAGTGAATAAAGAAAAACTTAAAGCCCGCTACGCCGAATTCAAAAAATCAGTGGGCTTAATCGAACCAAGTCTTTAAAAAGGTGCCAGGCTACATTTACGGACGCCCTGCGTCCGTAAATGTAGCCTGGCACCCTTTCTTTCTTATTTGCCGCCGTAGAAGCGGATGCAGAGAATGTTTGAACTGCGTATATTGTTTAGGTCTTTTTCTAAAGCGTTTGCTTTTTCTGATCTTGGTACGTATTTTTGTTTGTCAAAAATCGAAGGGACCGAGTTTTTAACAGTTCCCACCGGGACAAGTTTGGCTTCAGTGGCTAATAGTTGAATCATGTCTTCTGGGCGGTAGCCTGCTTTGCCATACGCTTCTTCATTTGTGAGATTGTCTTTTTTCATTTTTTCGCGACGTTTTTCTGCCATAAAAAACGCGACTTCTGGAGAACCCATTGAAGTTCCACTGATTTCGGCCCTTTGGTCATTGAACTGCAGAGCCTTGTGGCTGCGAACCATATCTGTTGTTTGTATTAGTAATGATCTTAGCATTGCAAATTCTTCGAAAGGAATTTGCATTCTTTCCATGGCATCAGCTACGCGCGAGTCCGAGTCATCAATCCCAGACATAAATCTTTGAGCTCTGAAGACTTCAGGATAACGAGCTTTAATCATCGTGTTCGACATATATAAACTGTATCCCATCGCACCCGAGTTTATGTTTTCTCCGCGAGCCATGAATTGAGCGTTTTCAGTGAAGATCATATTTGAAAAGCCTGAACGGTTGCCGTCTTCATTCGCGCTCATTACGATCGCAATGTTAGAAACTTTTTCACCAGGCAAAGGACCCTCACCTGGAAGTTTATATTTTTCCAACCATTTAGGACGTAAATCAGCCGGGAAATCTGACTGTGTCGTTCCATCACCGACATTGTTACTATTACCAGCAGCCATAAAATAAAGAGTGTTTTTTCCGTGAGTCGCAAGACCCTCAGCAATCATATACTTTTGGAACTCGTTAAAAATAAAATCCATTTTTGAAGCTAGTTTTTCTTCAGGAGTATCTAGGGTCGCGTGGCGGGAAGGGAAACTAGATTCACCACCCAATGAAAGATTGCCAATCGGACGTTTTGCCATTGCATCGTCTTTGAAGCGTTCAATCAAGTTTAAATGAAGTTCAAGACCAACCATGCCTCGTTGAGACGCCATAGACATTAAGTTAGGTCCAAATTTTTGCGTCATGAATTTAGCTAATTTTTGAATATCTTCTTGGGTGTCTATCGATTTAGGCAAATTGGCGCGGCCTTCTGCCGTTTCTGTGATGCCATCTTTTTTTAAAGTATCAAAAATAGCGCGTGCCACTACCGGTTTTTGAAACCAGGCATTAAGTAATTCTAGATTTTTTATTACCATTTCTTGTTGTACTTGAACGTTGGCACCGATAGCACCCAAACCAACCCGAGCACCATCAGCTACGTAACCTTTATTTAAATAAGCTTCGCCTGTTGTGGCAACGTGAGTTCCATGAAATTCTGCCTCTTTGTGCATGTCAGGCAGTTTTGTGCGCATGACAAATTTTCTATAAAGTGAACTCTCGCCAGGAATCCAGGGCGCACGTCCTTTTTCTTCAATTTGTTTCAAGATGACTTCGAAGTTTTTGTTTTTAGTGCCTTCGTAAATAAATTTTCTAACCAAATCCAAGCTAGCTAACTGGCCTTTGATTTCATTTATTTCCGCAAAGTTAGTTTGTGTCGCTGGATCTTGTAACATCGTCGCTAAAACACCCGTGTAAACGTTGAAAGCGCGCTCGATAATTTGATCCCAAGTAGCACCTGGGTAAACGGCTTTCATTTTTCGTAACGCCAGATAGAAATCATTAGACGGATTGTAAATTTGAGTTCCTAATTTTTTGAACGCAATTTGTTCTGATAGTTTTGCCATTGTATAGGCACCCACCAATTTCCTTGGTGTGTTTGTTTCAAAGTGATGACCTTTAAAATAGGTTGCCTGAACACCGATTAGTTTTTTCAAAGACGCACCTAGACCGGTTTCACCACCGACACTGAGTGCTTTATCAACGGTTGCTTGAAGTTCCTTTAATCCTTTTAATCTTTCTAATTCAAACAAAGATAAGAAGTCAGGAAGACCTGCATCAGATGACATAATCCAAGATGTTGCCGCAAACTTTAACAATGACGCATCTTCAGGATTTACTTTCACTGGGCTTGTTTGAGGACTTATCAAACGACCTTGTTTTTCAAATTGAGCCACCACCTTTTCATCAGCATGGTAACCTAAAAGTCTTAACAAACCAATCATGTTGGTATTCGAAGAATTGATTTTAGTGAAAAACGTATTTTGTAAATTTGGATTTGCTTTAATAGCTTTCACTACGGCTTCCATTACGTCTTCATTTAGTTTTGTCAAAAATTCGATAGGGTTTTCCTTGGCTCCTACCACACGAAATATTTCATCAATGCCATCGGCGCCAATAGCGTAAATCCAAGGATCTTGCAATTGTGGTATAGCCCACGGAGTGTTGCTTAAAAAGTCTTGTCCTGCACCGACAACTTTACCATTTTGAATTTTCCAATCGAGGATAGATTCAGCAAAATTATTCAAAGGATCAATTCCCGAATCGATAATGGAAACTGGTACGATAAATTTATCGCCTTCTCTGGCTTTTACCATTTCTACGATTCGGTTGTGTTTGCCTTTTAGAGCGATGAATCGTTCTTGTGCAGTTAGGAAAGATTTAGGTGGATTTACGGTTTTAGTTTTGGGATCTGGAGCGAAAAAGTTTTCTGCTCTTTGAACTTCGATTGGATTATCGACTTCGACGGCCAGCAAATTCAGTTTTTTCTCGACGATGGTCACCGGCTTTTCTGTGACCTTTATTTTTGCATAGCTGTTTAAAGTGAATGAGACTGTGAGTAGTAAGCTTAACAATACGTTGAACCGATTTCGCATAGAATCCGCCTTTAGTCTGGGTTTTGCAGGATTCGTTCCTGCCTATATCGGTTTTTAGTCCTTAAACTGTCTACATTTTTGACAGTTCATTGGGGGAATAACTTTTTTTCGCCGACACTCTAGAGTTCTTTTAAGTCCGGCTGCGAATTACCGATAAATAGTTAGAATGTTAAAGAAAAATTCGAATAAGAAAAATTCGGCAGCAGATGATCTACTAAGCTCCTTGCTTGAGGACGTGGATCAGCTTGATCTTGGTTCCGATGATAAAGAGGAACTCGAGCCGACGTTCTATGGAAGTTCGAATGATTCAGATAAAAAGAAAAAAGATATTTCCGATGTTTCTTCTGATTTCTTAATGCCAGCTTTTGAAGCTGAAAAATCAGGAATGAGTGTTGGTCTTAGCACTGGTTCTGATGATGATAGTTCTCCGGATGATTTCTGGGAACAAGCAGAAAAGATGGCGAATAAAAGTATTAACTTCGGTCAGCTCAATGAATCCGATGAATTCAAAGATCTCGAAAAGAAAAAATCTACTTACAAAGGCCCCGAAGCATCCAGTGATTTTCTTGATCAAATCAATGCTCATTTGTCCCCAGTACATAAATCGGGAACTGTAAACACAGGTTCTTCTGACAGCGTTGGAAAATCGACGTATGATGGTAAATCTATTCCGCAATATGAAGACAGCCGAGCGGAACAAAATGACAGCCGTCTTCTTCAGGGATTGAACCCAGCCACCGAGGTCGTACGCGAAATTATATTAGAAAAACCAGAAGTCGTGAATGATGCGACGGTTCCTTTTTCAGCTGTTGACGGTATCGATATTCCTCAAATTTTAGGTTTGGGTAGCGTAGCGGCCAATACCGATGCGGATAGAACTGTTGCTGTAACTCAGTTCGCGAATAAACAAAATAAATTGAAGAATCAAACGGATCAGCAGGATTCGCCTCATAAAACTTCGGCAACTTCGCGATTAGACCCTGATATGAACCCGGACGAACGCATCATGCTTGTGACCCAGAAGCCACCGAAGGTGAATTCAAGCCAGGTTTCGATCGATGCCAGCTTGGCGCAGGCTGAAAATTTGAGAATGGCTCAAAATCGCATTTTAGATTTAGAAAAAGAAATTGAACGTCTTCGTCAGGAGAACGACGAAATCTTAACGGCGTCGGAAATCATGCGTACAAAAGCGGAAGAGTACACTCTTCGTCTTTCTAATTTGGAAAAAGAACTAAGTGAAGGCAAGATTGATTTCAAAAATGAACTAGCTATCGTTAAAGGAACTCTTTCCTTTAAAGAGGCTGACAATCAGAAATTGAAAATGAAAGTCGATGAATTAGAATTGCGTATTAAAACGGATTTTAAGAAAATACGTATTCGTGAGCGCGAACTTGAGAATCGTCTAGAATTGGTGAAGGCGGAAAAGCAAGCCATTGCTAAGTCTAAAGACGAGTTATTGTTAGACTTGCAACGTAAGAACGATCAGGCCAAAGCTGAGATCGATAATTACCGTGAGAAAGTCCAAGAATTAAATAAAAGTTTAGAAAGTACCCAAAGTCAGATTAAAATGACAGTCAGAGCCCTTCGTATTGCACTTTCGCATATTGAGGACAAATCGGATACTGCAACGCCAATTAAAAAAGCAAATTAGAAATGACTGCCCAAGAAATTGAAAGAAAAACCGAGACGACTCCAAAGAAAATCAAATTGGTGATTAGTAACCTTCATATGGGTAAAGGTCGTTTTCTTGAAAACGGTGGGATGAATCCGTTAGAAGAGTTTTATTTCAATGAAAAGTTTGTTGAGTACATCAATTACTATTCCAGCGGTATTTACAAAGACTACGAGGTCGAATTAATTATAAACGGCGATTTCATTAATTTCCTGCAAGTGGATTACAAAGGCCACTTTCTTTCTGTATTGACGGAATCTGTGTCGCTTGAGCTGCTTAAAAAAGTAGTTAAAGGTCATAAGAATGTTTTTGATGCGCTGGCCTCGTTTGCGGCCAAAGAAAACAAACAGATAACGTATATCATTGGGAATCAAGATCAGGCGATGTTATGGCCTAGCTGTAAACTCTATCTAAATCAGGTGATAGGCTTTCCAGTCCGTTTTAAAAACATTATGCATTACTTTGATGGTTTTCATATCGAACATGGGCATATGTATGATGCAATTAACCGAGTCGATCCTAAAAAGTTTTTTCTTAAAAAGAATTTGCCAGAACCCATATTGAATCTACCTATTGGTAGCCATTTTTTTATTGAATTGGTGCTTAAAGTTAAAATGAAGTATCCGTTTATAGATAAAGTGCGTCCATTTAAAAAACTTGTGACCTGGACTATGTTCAACCATACGAAACTATTTATTTCATCAATTATTGCTACGATTAAATTTATTGTTTCTAACTTTTTCTTTAAGAATAATCCCAGGAAGAACTTTTCATTAAAAACGCTATCGAAGATGCTGATTCAGAGCGCATTGTTTCCTGATTTATCGCAATCGGCGCGTCGTCTGTTGAACAATGATAGAATTCATACGGTTATTTTTGGCCAATCCCAGGGCTATAAGTATCGCCAATGGGAAATGGACAAGGAGTTTTTCAATGTTGGAAATTGGACAGAGATAACTTCGCTCGATATTTCATCACTCGGCAAGGTTTCTAAGCTTACTTATGTTCTAATCGAATACCCAACAGACGAGTCACGACCAAGAGCCAGACTAAAAGAGTGGCGCGGTTATTATCGAATCGAAGAAGACGTCGTAATTAGTTAGCACCGACTAGCTGGGACTCATGGTCCCAGTTTTCCAAAAATATTTGTAGCTTCTATATTTTAGGGATATTCTTTCTATATGTCAGGAAAAGACGATACAAACGAAAAAACGATGGTGGCATCGGATACCACCTTAAAAAAAGAATTACTTCGATCCGATAGTGCTCCTCCGATGCTTGTGGTTCTGATGGGACCGCCGGGATATCAAGGAAAACAGTGGGCGTTGACAGATGCGTTTGTAATTGGCCGTGCAATTGAATCTAATGTATTTATCGACGATAAAAGTCTTTCACGATCGCATGCGCGCATCGATATCAAGGGTGACAAAGTTTACGTTGTCGATTTAGGTTCAACAAATAAGACAATCGTGAACGGACAAATTCTTCCGCCCATGGTTTTGTGCGAATTAAAAAACAATGATCAAGTTAAAACGGGTAATGTTATTTTCAAGTTTCTAGAAACTGGAAATATTGAAGGCTTAACAACACAGATGTTGTTCGAAAAAGCGAACCGTGATGCTTTGACTGGCGCGTACTCGAAAGGGGCACTGCTTGAAAAAGGCCCTGAATCGATCAAGCGCTCTGAGGTTTTGAATGAAGCCCTAAGCGTAATTGTATTTGATATCGATTTTTTCAAGAAAATTAACGACAGCCACGGACATCCTTGTGGTGACTTCGTGCTAAAAGATATGGCTCGTGTTGTTTCAACAAAACTAATTCGTTCAAACGATTTTTTCGCACGTTATGGTGGTGAAGAATTCGTACTGATTCTAAGCGGCACTCCAGACAAGGTAGCTGCAGAGATCGCAGAACGGATTCGTACAACGATCCAAAACCACGAGTTCAAATTCGATGGCAAGATAATCCCAGTGACCGTTTCAGTTGGCGTCACCTCAAAACAACCCAACGATACTCAATGGCAATTCATCTTCGATCGCGTGGACAAAGCACTCTACACCTCAAAACAAACAGGCCGAAATAAAGTCACCATCGGCTAAAAGGTACCTCCTAACATTCTGGAGCCCGCAGCGTTAAACGCGCTGGATACCAGAATAGTAGGGGGGCTCAAGTCGCATCTGTATATAGATAGAGCAATCACGAAAAGACGAAAACGTAAACGGTACCTCAAACGGCTACGCCCAAAGGTTTTCCGGTCCGTCCACCGTGCACCAGCGTTTCGCGCAGATGCATTTTGGCTCTGTCAAAATTTTTTGCAAAATTAGCTGCGCTCAAGATTTGCCATAAAAAATTCTTATCCCAAACTGTTCATCTCAAACCAATACAATCTGATTTCCAGTGTCTAGAGTTTATCCAAACTTATACTTATGATTCGGGGTCAATTTGACCTTTTCTCGTTGGCCTTTGCGTTGCTTAGTAGATAAGCAGAGCGCGGGTTTGAATAAGAGGGCTATTTCCCGCGATCGAGTGAGTAGGCGCAGGTTTCATGAGGTGAATGAAAAAGGCGGCTAACCACTAGAAAGTAAAAAGGAAAATTTTTTTACTGAAAAAAATAGAAAAAATTAACCTAATTACCAAGTCGAGGGTCTAAACAATGGGAAAAGATTTACTAATCTTAACTGACAATGAGCTTGTGCAGGAGATTAAGACAGGAAACCGGAAAGCCTTCTCTGAGATCGTAAAGAGGCACCAAAAATCGTTGCTACGTATGTCGCTTCGATTTGTAAAGGATTTAGATATGGCAGAAGACGTAGTCCAAGAAAGCTTCATCAAAGCGTTTGAAAAGCTAAATGCTTTCGAAGGACGTTCTTCTTTCAAAAGCTGGTTGTTCCAAATCGCAGTAAACACGGCGAAGAACAAACTGCGTGAACGTAGACGAGCAACGACGGATATTGATTCCGTACAGCTGGCGGTGGGAGCTGTGGCAGAATCATCGCTGGTACACTCGGCACTGTCACAAGAAATACAAGAAGAGATTGATAAGTTACCAACTAAACAACGAACCGCTTTGATCTTACGAGTATACGAAGATTTAAGCTTTAAGGAGATCGCAGATATTATGGAATGCCCATACGACACAGCGAAAGCTAATTACAGACATGCGTTGATGAAGTTAAAAGATAGTTTCGAACAAAAATCAGATATGAGTGTATCAGAATCATTTGGTGGTTTTTACTCTGAAGTCGCGCAATACGTGGAGGTTGAATAATATGAACCCAAGAACTTTACCTCCAGATTTAAAACCGACGGAAAGAATGTTGAAACGACTTGAGGCCGCTGAGCCCGAACCGCAGTTGCCAGAGTCAGAAGATTATTACCAAATGTTGCATGATAAAATAATGGCGCAGGTGGAAACAAAGGAAATTAAACCGCCGCCTCCGCCGATCAGAAAAACTCAAGCTTTGTTAAAGCGTCACTGGCGCAACGGATTGTATCTAGTGACGATGAGTGCATTAGCCGCTGTTATCAGCGTGAAAACAGTAGGGAATATTGATACTCAAGTTAATCAAAATCATGCCGTAATAAAATTCCAGAATGAAGACCAATTAATAGGTCTATTGAAAGATGCGCCGGAAGTTTTGGACAACACAGTGTTGTCCTCATATAACTCTCAAGACTTAATGAGTGATGATCTATATTCAAATATAGACTTGACCAAAGATGTATTCGACTCGATGTAGATTGCTTATATAAATTAACAAACTAAAAATAGTAATAAGCCCTGAAGTACTTTCGGGGCTTATTACTTTATGACATACACTAAAACTATTCTTGTTCTATTTTTCCTGAGTTTTTCTGCACTAGCAGAGGTCGATCGACAGGTTAAAAAATTCGAAGACTTGTTTATTTGGAAAATTTCAGATGAATTGAAACTGACACAAAAAGAAGAAACGATCGTTGCCGAAATTGTCAAAGACACTAATAAAAAGAAACAACAGTCGAACGCGGACCTTGAGGCTTTATATAAAAAGCTAAACGAAGAAACGACGGAGTCAGGAAAAAGGACGGCCTTTAACAAAATCAGAGCCCTTCATAAAGCGCAGCTGAATATTACTTTAGAAGAATTAGATCGCTTAAACAAAGGTGTAGGATTAAAGCGCCTAGGTCAGTACTTAGAAGTAAAACGAGATCTTTCAGAGAAAATCAAAAACGTTTGGTCACAAACGGAAAAAAAAGGCGACAAAGTGTTGCCGCCACCCAAAGTTATCGAAGAGAAATAGAATTTCCAGGCAGTCAGCCCAGGCATCGGGCAGCCAGACATCTATAAGTATGGACTTAGATTTGATCTGACACTAGTTGAAGTAATGGCACTTCTAGAAACGAGAGGCGAGGTTTGGAGCTTCGCCGTTCTTTCCTAGGAAGCGCCACAAAAAGCTAAGTGGTGCATGACCAAGTAGCGTATAGAAGTATTTGTTTTTGGACCGGATTTTGAATTTGAAAATATAGTGTGAGTTTACGCCAATTGAGCTGGCTCTCTGCAATTTAAAATTGAGACTCAGTTAACAACTGAAAAGCAATTTTCGGCTGTATCAAAAGGAGACATTATGTTTGGTAACAAAACTACAATTACCTACGTGATAGTGCTGTTCAGCTTAAACATATTTTTTTTTGAAAATTCTTTTGCGCGAACCTCCCGAGAAGTGGTTAATGATAAATTTGAAAACGTTGGACTCATTCACAATCGCGGAAAAAATGTATGCACTGGAACAATCATAAAACATGGAGTTATTTTAACTGCAAAACATTGTTTTGGATCCCGTGAAGTTGGAGAACTTGGCGCAAGTCATCTTTCTGTCTCATTTATCTCTGCGAGATACCCACTAACAAAAGCTTTCTTAATTAATGGAAATGACATTAAAAGAATTGTTCCCGATACCGGAAACAATGATATAGCCTACATGCTCTATGAACCCAAGGCTACTGAAGAAAAAATAGATTTAGTCGTTAGTCAGATTCAGCTTTCTGTTCCAAGTAAAGGAATGCCAGCCTTGATCATCGGCTATCCAACTCAAACCAATAACCCCGAACATTTATCAAAAATTATTTCAAGAAATTGCTCTTTTGACGGAGTTTCTTCTGAATACACCCAGATGGTTCTATCAAATCAATATCACGGCAGACTCTACCAAACTTCCTGTGCCGGTTTTTATGGAAACTCAGGAGGACCAGTCATTATTCGTGACAATTTAAATCGTCTCAAGCTTATTGGCGTCGTTGCACATACTTTTTCGGTTGATTCATTCGGCCAGATTCTCGAAAAGAGAATTGAAACAGATCCCTTCGGTCAATACATCGCCGATGCAAATGTGTCTTTGCTTTCTGATGCAAAATCACTTTCTAATGTTTTATCCCTCGACATCACGAAAATTCATAACAACGCACTACTGAGTGATGAATTGACTCAATTAGGCCCTCTCAGAGAATACAGATCATTTGATTTAGATTCGGATGCTTTTTCATTCTTTTATCCTCAGTTAAAAAAACCTGCATTAGATGAGTCTTTTGAAACCCAATCTGTTGAAAAAATCTTTCGACGGCGAAGCGAGTACGGTGATGCGAATTTAAACTGTTCCTCACAGTTTAACAGAGTTAAAGTTGCATTTGATAACATTATTAAGAAGAACAAGCTGGAATCCAAATTCTCTGACGAAAATTTTTACGTAGCTTTGTCTTGCAACGGCCTGGGACCAGACGCCAACTATAGCTTTGGAGTTTTATTTCTAACTGGAGAAATCGTAAATCTTATGGATACCGACGGAAAATTAACTTGCTTGATTTCACACGAGTTGAGCCATCGTCTACTGAAACATGATCGTATTCGAGTTGGGCAAGCCCAGCAAGAGCTAGATGCGGACGCTCTGGCTACAATTTTAACGGTTCGCAGTGGCTATCGCAAACAAGACTGCCGTGATTTTGTTGGCGAGACTTCAGTTTTTGATGCTCACTTAGACGGGTATCCATCAAGCTTTGAAAGGCTGCTAAATATTAATAGGATGATTTTTCCTTAGCTTAAACCCCTGGCTATTTTCCAGAGTCGCTTTCGCTACCTGAGCTTTTATGACCAGACGATGCAGGAATAGTTCCAACGTTTAAGCCAATTAGTGCTATTGAAGATTGGCCAATATTTGCATGAGGCCTGGCTCCACATATCAATAAGATCTTTCCGCGAAAGTCTGGTAACGAAAGCTCAGTCGACGACTACAACTAAGCATTCAAAACTTAGGGTTTTAGGGGCACTGAACAGCATAAAGCTTTTGCGGATTTTCGTTTAGAGGAAGGCGCAAAGAATTACCAACCTTGTATTGATCTGAAAAAGGATATTTCTCGCTTAAGATGATCTCGGCACCAAGACTACCTTTTGCAGGGTTAATTATTTTGTAGGTAACACCCATTTCCTCGTCTTTTACGCAGCCACCAATTTTAAAGATAGTCTCAGCATTAGTTCCTACTGTTTGCTGAATGTAGTGGTTCAAAGTGAAATAGGTAACAGCGACGAGAACAATCAATCCGATTATGATTTTTTTCAGCATGTCTAAATGTATAATCAAGATTTAAATCTGTCCAGTAATCCAATACTTTTATACGCTACTTGGTCATGCACCACTTAGCTTTTTGTGGCGCTTCCTAGGAAAGAACGGCGAAGCTCCAAACCTCGCCTCTCGTTTCTAGAAGTGCCCTATTCTTAGACGCAGTTACGGGAACTAATGAAACTTAATGCCCATTATTTCTGGCTGTCTGATGAAACAGAAACCTATTGTCGGTAGTGTCGGATCGAATTTAAATTTCTGCACTACTTACGATAGGCACTACTTAAGAAGTCCTTGTGCTAACAATTTCTTATAAAGCGCGCTATTTAATCCGTAATAGTCATCAAAGAACTGAATTTTATTTCCTGATTCCGCTACCGTGAGGCTCACGATGTATATCGTTAACGGTTTGCTTAAACGAATTCCTGTGTCTTTTTCTATTTTCTGTCCTGGCTTTGCAACCGTCGCATCGATCTTTGCTCGTGTCCAAGTCGTACCCTTTAGAAGGTATTCGGCGAAATCCAGTGGTTTTTCTAAACGTACGCAACCAGAGCTTAATAGACGGTAGTTATTCTTAAACAGATGACGATCGCCCGTATCATGCAAATAAATCGAATATCTATTTGTCATTGGGAACTTAACTACGCCCAAAGCATTGTCATAGCTTGGTTGCTGCACGATTTGAAAATCGATGTTGTTGCGACTGACATTCGCCCAATCGATACTAGCGGGATCAACTTCCTGATCTGTCTTTAAATTGATAATTTTATAACCGTGTTGTTTTAGGTAGCCTGGATTTTTCTTCAAGATAGGAAGCTTATCTTTAAAGAAGATATTCATCGTCGCGGTCCACGTTGGATTCAAAATAACCGATTGGACTTTGTCTTTCATTAACGGAGTTCTGCGGCTAGTTTGGCCACCGATAGCTTTAAACTGCATGATATAATCATTAGAGTTAATATCAGCGTCTTGCACATAAAACATTTGATTCGCTATATTGGCAATCGCATGTCTTGATTCAAGGACATCAGACATCCAGCGAACTTTTTCAAGGTTCAATTCAGTTTCGCGGACGCGACTGCGTATTTCTGAATTGATCAAGCGCCATGTTTTTGAATCTTTACTTAAGCCTTTTTCAAATGGAACAGACAGATCCAATTGAATATTTTTTAAAACAGCATCAAATTCAGAGTCATACAGTGGGCTTTCATTAGAAATTCCGTACCCAAGCAAATTCAGCTTGGCCTTAATCGCCGCTACGGATGAATGAGATTGGCCAAATAGTATTGTATTGGTCGGTTTTTCAACAGTTACCCAAAGATTTCTATCTTCTATGTCGCTCAGGCGAGCGAGAACTTTTCTTAAGCCAGAATAAAATTTATTTTTTGGAGCCACTTGATTGTACAAGTTTGCGAATGTCGCTGCAGAAACCGTCGTTAGTAAATTCCATTGAGTGAATGCTTTTGGTTCGTACTTAACATCGTCATTGATTTTTCGAGGATCAATTCTACCACCGACTGTGTGAATGATTGATTTTAAAAGATTCTCAGCGACGAATAATTCAGTTTTTAAATCTGTTGGGCCATTTTGTTTAACAAGTTCAGTTATGTTCTGAAATTGGTAATCACCGGCGCTTAGGCCATGCGATTTAATAGCTGTTCGAATCGCCTCTAGGTCGCCCAAAGAAATGGCCCACTGTCCGTTGCGTGCAAAGATCGGTTCGAAATTTCTATTTTGATAAGTTTTTTTCAAATAGGTCGGCGCCGTTGGTGTTGTGGCGAAATAATTATTTAATTCTACGGCGGTCTGTGCGAATACGAAAGAACTTAATGCCGTGATGGCGATAAAAAGGCGTACTAACATACCTATTCCGCCTTCAAGACGTTAAGTTTGTTGTCCGTCGTAATCTTGATAATAGTCTTTTGACTTTGGCTTTTTGAAAGTACGGAAAGAACCGCTTCAAAATTTGGAGCTTTGTTATCTAAATACAAAACTTGAGACGCATTTTTTAAAACGATGATTTTTCCATCGTCGTCTTCTTTGATTTTTAGAACAGTATCCGTAACAAGCGATGCTAAGTTATTAGCAAGCGCATCTGAAATGCCGAAGAAGAAGATAATCAACATCGAAATGGCAAATAAAAAATATTTCATAGTGACCCCAATTTGGAGTCACATATAGCGCGAACTTTAAATTAATTGTATTACGGAATCACGGGTTGGAAAAAATTACTTAAGGATAATTAGTTTGCGAATCACACATTTACGGATATCCCCAAGCAATTTAGTCATTTCTGGGCTTTCGAATTCTTCCTGTAACACCCTTGGTTTTAATACTGTGATCACGTCATGAATTTGAATGGCCTTCGACTTTTGAGTTACCTTTCGGTCAAAGGCAATCCAAGGCGATTTAAACCCGCAGCTCAGCTTATTTGTGCCTTGGCTAGAGGCATCTTTGAACGAAATGATATATTCAGAAACCCTTGGGTAACTAAGTCCCAGGTCAGTGAATCTTTTATCCACTCGATCAGCGATTTGCGATAGGGCCTGGTTTTCCCATAAAAGAAACCCTACACCCTGATTGGATTCATAGAAGGCATTCATTTCTTTGAATTCGTAGCTGAATTCAAGGTCGCGTGTGATCCGCGACATCAACGAAAATGGTGTGAATTTTACATCCGTGACTGTTTTCACATTGCTTGCTGTCCATTCAAGTAAACGGAATTGAAGGGAATCCAAAGACGACCGCAGTTGATCTCCGGTCCATTCCGTCGCGGCAACTCCTGACAAATTCAGTTTAGTTTTGACGTGGACATACGGTTTTTTTACGTCGGCGTATTCAACTTGAATGACAGTGCGATTCTTTTTGTAGTCTGTAGGAGGAATGTCTTTTTCGCGCGGATTTTCAGGGTCTAAAAGGACGGCTACGCGACCGGAAATATCAGGCAGTGGTTCTTTAGTGAAAACCATGCTATTCGTTGCATCTAGCCAGCGGGGCTTGCCTTGAATTTCAACGTACGTGATGGCGTGATTTTGAACTTTTGTGCTTGGTAATTTTGGATTTTCAAACTGCATGTTATCGCCGCGATAGACCCAAGCGACATAACTTTTGTAGCCCAGTTTTCTAAGTATGGCGGCAAGTGATGCTGAATAGTCTTTGCAATCGCCGTAACCGCTGCGAGCAATTTCAGCTAGTGGGCGAGGTATCATCGCGCCTTTTACACTGCGCCAGTCACCCAAATATCGAATGTGAGTTTGCAGGCGATCAATAATGAGTTCCATACGGTCCTCATCGCTTTTCAGTTTTTTTGCATCTTGATAAATCTTCTCGTGCATTTCGGGTAATGGTTCATTCAAAACAAGTTCATGGCTGGTCGTGATAGACTTCATCATTTCCTTCGACCACGTTTTTTCGGACGATATTTCAATATGTGGGACAAGTCGTCGAGTTAAATAGGAATCTTTTTCTTCCACTGGGTTAATGTAAATTGGCTTTTTCTGACTGACATTAATATAGAATTTGCCCTTTTCTGTTTTGGCTTCTACGGCCAAGGAATCTATCTTGTCGCTGATGCTGTAAAATATCGGCATTTCGCTTTCGATGTATAGATTTTGCTTAATCGAATTCTCGCGCCAACCAAAATATTCAATTGTTCCAAAATAGTTATCAACCGACAGAGTGTGGGTTTCCATGTTCATTTTAAAATACAGTACTGATCCGACTTGAACGTTAGGAAAGGCTATAGAAACTTGGTTGTCGTTATCGAAGCCGTCTTTGCTGGACGCCAGGGGCTTATCTTCAATGGAATTGCTTTCGACTTTAGAAATGGAATCCCCATTTTTGGTATACGCTTCGATGCTAGTGATTTTTGATAAATATGGTGGATAGGTAAATTTGTAGAAACCAAATTCGCGTCGGCCGGTTTCATTTAGAATTTCAACTTCAAATTCGGAAACACTTTTGTAATGGCCGCTCTTTTTAACTTGATAGTATTGATTCACTTGAAGAAATTTATGACTGGCTTCTTCGGGTCGCTGTAGCCGGGCTTTTGCCGAAGGTGAGAAAATAAATATCAGTAATAGGGTAAGAGCAATCAAATGTTTCATTGCGCGGCTCCTTTTTTCAGGTCAGCAACTAGATCTTTTAAGCCTTGAGATGGCTTTTCATGTGTTTCTAGTTTTTTTACCGTATTCATAAACTTCTCAAAATCTTTTCCGCATAACGTATATAGGTTTTCAAAATCACTCATATCTTGGAGGTATGTTTTATATACGATCAGACGAGCGTTATTTAAATCGATCGTATCGAATTTTGAATAGCTGTCGGTAATTAGTTTCGGTTTTACCTTTTCTGCAAAGTTAGTTTGGATTTCTTTAAATCGAGACCGACGAAGTTCTTCTTTTTGTTCTTTCTGATCAGAATACCATTTTTCAACCGATTTAATTTCAGAAGTAATAAATTCTGAGAATTGTTTTTCATCGATATTTTCGTTGCGGACCAATTTCAGCGTCTCCGAATTCTCGCCTTCCTTTTGTTGGTAGTATAGCTCCATCCCTTTATTTCCTAAGAACGTAGCAAGGCGTTCATTGAAATCTGCTTCGCTTTTGATAAACAAAGTCGCGTGGACAGATTCGTGGATAATTGTATTTACTAAATCGTGGTCTTTGTAGCGTAGCATGCTGGAAAGTAGTGGATCTTTAAACCAACCGAGCGTCGAATACGCCGATACGCCACGTACATAGACATCAAAATTTTCAGCTTTTAACGATTCCGCTTCCTCTTTAGCATCAGCTTCAGCAAAAAAACCTTTGTACGGCATCTTGCCCACAATCGGAAAGCCCCATAAATGAGTTTCCAGTTTCCATTTAGGCGATGCGCTGACAACGTAACTTACATAAGGGCGATCTAATTTTACATAGGTAGAGTAATTCTTTTTAACATTGAGTTTTAATTTAGATTCAGCAAATTGCCTGACATCTTGAGATAATAAAAGTTTTTGTTTTTCGTTAGGTTCCAGCTTAGGGTCATTCAAAGCGTCTTCGATGGGAACTCGTTGATTCAGTAGGCTAAGCTGGTTGTAAGCACTTTTAGCAAGGTAGCCAATTTGGCAACTGGCCGTCATAAATCCAATAGCTAAAACAAATGTAATCTTTAGAGCATCCATGTAATACCAGCACGAATGGAACTATCCTCAACATTGGATTTGTTGCCATTAGAATCTTTGGATTCTGTCCGCCAGGCTTCGTAACTGAGTTTGATTCCAAATGATTCGGACAACGCAAACTTAAGACCTGCACCATAACTGGGTGAGGTAGAATTGATAGGATCCGTGTCGTAAACAAATACGCCAGCATTTTTTGTTGTTAATGTTTTCTGGATCTGGGCAATACCGCCCTTGATATAAGGCTGCACCATCGCTTTTCTATCTGCTAACATAAAGATTAACGACGAATCGTAGACAGCCATTTTTTGCAAAGAGGTTTGTTGCTGAAAACCGGTACCATTAAAAATAGTTTCTTCGCGAAGGATCGAAGCATCCGTATAACTTAACTCGACAGCCATTTTTTCCATAAAGTAGAAGGAGACGGATCCAGTGGTGGACTCTGTATTGTTATAATTCTGATTATTGTAGTAGGTTTTTTTCTGCGCGTAAGAAACGGAAACTTCTGTTAAAAACGCAAAACTTTTTAGACTCAAAAGTAGTAATAATATAAGTATACGCATACTTATATTGTATGCCCATTTTCCCGGAGCGTCTTTAAATTCCAGGTGGTCCAGGACCGAACACAGACCGAGATCCAAAGACCTTTAGCGAGCTAAAAAACTAGGATTGAAGAAAACGTGGAATGAGTAACGTAAGTGAATAAAACCATCACTTTGTATCATTTCTTTAGGTGGATTTGGAAACACTTTAGCGTCCTCAAATGCGCGTATAGACGACTGATCAAAAGGCCTCTGTCCCGATTCTTTTAGAAGAATGGCTTTACGCAAATGCCCTTGGGGATCTATTAAAAACTCAATCTGAGTAATCCAAGTTTTCTTGGCGATATTTTGAATGACATTACGGCGATCAAACTGATCGATCGCATTGCGAACATGGGTTTCCCAGCGATAGCGAACTAAATCCTCAACCCGCGCATAGAAAGTATAGAACTGGTATTGATCCGTATTCAGTGCCGTGAAATCACCGACAGAAACATCTTGTGGAAGCGATTCTCCAACTGTTGATCTCATATATTGTTCTTTAGGAAACAGCTCCACCGGTTTGTAATCTTCATTATTTTTGCCACCGCGTTTTACAATCACATCGCCATCATTTTGCTCGGAAATAGATTGTAATTCCTGTTTGATTTTATTTTCTAATAGTTCACGTTGATATTTAGGAATATTGCTATTTCGGTTTTGAGTTTTCCCGGTTTCTTTAGCTTGAGTTTCTAAAATCACGCGCTGACGTTTTTCTGACAGAAAACGAGCGGGATCATAAACCTTGGTATCATCCTGCATACGTTCAGGGGCATCAGCTTGACGTACAATTTGTTGCTTGGGTTGTTTTTCTTGAAGAACGACTTCTAGTAATGATGGTTTTTCTACCGGGACTTGACCCGAAGATGGTGGGGTAAAGCTAAGCAGGTAACTTTTAGGCACAAGCCATATAATCGCCACCAAAACTAAGTGGAAAATCAGGCTCAGAGCTAAGGCTAGGGGCAGGTACTGTTTCGCTCTCATTCGTCTCAATCTAGAACAATTTGGACCCGTTTTCCACTAAAATGGCTCAAGTTTGATACAAAAATGACGATGAATGATACAATAAATGAACATTTTATATGTGAGTAATCGGGGGTATCTTATGGGAAAAGTCATTGACATCGTAGATCGCATTAAGTCAACAAAACGATCGCCTACAACAGCCAAAAGCAAGGCGCCTGTCATGGATATCACAGAAGTCAGAAAAGAAATGATTAATAGCGAACGTAGAACGGTAAAACGTACTATTTTGACTGAATTTATCGGCGCTTTCGTTATTCTTCCAGATCAAGGATTGTTAAAAGTTTCAGTATACGACATTTCAGACAACGGTATCGCGTTTGATATCGATACTGAAAAGCCTATTTTCAGAGAAAATGAAGAAGTCGCAATGCGAGTTTATTTAAACTATAAAACTTATTTTGGTTTTGTAGTGAAAGTTCAAAATTCACGCTTTGTTCCGAGTGAAGGTGTTGTTCGTCACGGAACTCATTTCATGAAAGGCACGTTGAATGACGTTGCACTACATCATTTCGTAAAATTCATCGAAACCGTAAGCGCAAGTTTAAAAACTGACGACGGTGACATTCAAGTTTCAAATATATCTTGATCTGCAACCTTCTTAAGATGATCCTATGAACAGCAGTCGTTGTTCTTAGGATTAATCTGCAGAGGGGTTGTACAAATTGAGCAAAAATAATAACAGCAATAACAATAGTTCAAATCCAAAAAAGAAAAAAATCGTAGTCGATACGAACGTGATTCTTTTCGATTCTCAAGCTCTAACTAAGTTTGGTGAAGCCGATATTCACATTCCTATGTCGGTTATTGAAGAGATCGATCGTTTTAAACGTGATCAAGGTGAAAACGGGCGAAATGCACGTCAATTCAGCCGCTTCATCGACGTTCTAAGAGAAAAAGGTTCATTATCTCAAGGTGTTCAAATTGATGGTCATGGCGAAACATTTGTTTACGTTAGCACAGATTTGATGGCTCATGGCCTGAACGCAGAATTAAACCAAGAAAAAGCAGACAACAGAATTTTGATGACAGCGATTGGCTTACAAAAGCAACATCCTCGTCACAAAGTTGAATTAATCACCAAAGATATTAATCTTCGTATCAAAGCCGACGTTTACGGTATCATCGCCAAAGATTACGAGCCGACAAACGCGGACGTCGCTGATCTATACGAAGGTTACCAAGAGATCGAATTGACATCGGAACAAATCGATCAATTCTATCGCGACAAAAAATTCACGCCGGCAGCAGGGCATAAACTGATTGCGAATCAATATTTGATTATCAAAAATCCATCGAATCCAAATCATTCAGCCGTTGGACGTTATTCCGTCGCGGAACAAAAGATTGTTCCTTTATTGACTCCGTCAGACAGCATTTGGGGTATCCATGCTCGTAACGTTGAGCAGGCGTTTGCTTTAGATTGCTTGTTGAACGATGAAATTTTGTTTGTTTCCTTGGTGGGTAAGGCCGGAACGGGTAAAACATTGCTAGCGATCGCTGCCGGGCTGCACAAGACATTAGATGAAGGCCGTTTCCAAAGATTGCTAGTGTCGCGTCCGATTTTCCCAATGGGTCGTGATATCGGTTATCTACCTGGCGATATCGAGCAAAAGCTGAATCCGTGGATGCAGCCTATATTCGATAACGTAGAGTTTTTGATGGGCGCTGATAAAAAAGCGGCGGGTCGTGCGCAAGAATTGATCAATCAGGGTATGTTAAACATCGAGCCATTAACGTATATCCGTGGTCGCAGTATTCCGAAACAATATTTGATCGTAGATGAGGCGCAAAACTTAACCCCTCACGAAATTAAAACAATCGTGACAAGGGCCGGTCGTGGAACGAAAGTTGTCTTGACTGGAGACGTCTACCAAATCGATAATCCCTACGTCGATTCAGCAAATAGCGGTCTGACGTACGCAGCAGAACGTTTCAAAGGTCACGGTATCGCGGCCCATGTAACGTTAACTAAAGGTGAGCGTTCAGAGCTAGCTGAATTAGCAGCAAATATTTTATAATAAAATCGGGATTTGAAATGGGTCATAATATTCAGTTTGATAAAGGTTATACATTCAACTTGTCAGTCCAAGTGACTGACGAGATGGTCAGAAAATTCGCCGACATGTGCGGTGACTATAATCCTATCCATCTGGATGATGAGTACGCCAAAGGCACTCGTTTCAAACAAAGAATCGCTCACGGTATGATCGTGGGCGCTTTATTTTCTAGAGCTTTAAACGATTGCATGGGCGCAGGCGGAATTTACTTAAGCCAAACCATGAAGTTCCTGCAGCCGGTTTTAATCAACGACACGATTCACATGGAATTTCTAGTCACAGCAATGCGCAAAGAAAAAGGTATCGCAACGGTAGAAACTCTAGCTAAAAAAGCGAACGGTGAATTGTACGTTAAAGGTGAGGCTATCGTAATGGTTTCATCCGCCGTTAGCTAAATGACACTACAGAAATGTGATTCAATCTATTTTCGTTAAATATACGCGATTCTGAGATTTCATTTTTTGTGAAGCTGCCCAATGATTTTTTGTCGATAGGAAAAAATGGCTTCCACATCTTTTCGTATAAAGGGTGTCAGCAACCACTTGCCAATGATCGAACCCGGTACCCGAAACGTAACGTCATCACGTATCAAAGTTCCCCCTGCAACGTCGTGAAAAGAGTGTACGTGATACCATTTGGTATAGGGGCCTTTTAGTTGTTCATCCACAAATAGTTCGTCAGGTTGCCACTTTGAAATTCGGGTGCGCCATTTTACTGGGATGCCGTGAATCTTAAGTTTGTAATCGATCAAGATATTTTCTGCGATTTTGTCTGCCGATTTATGAGTTATTTTAAAATTCAGCCAAGGCGGTGTGATTTGCTCTAAGTTTTCGGCCAAGCTAAAAAAGTGAAATACTTTGTCTTTTGGAAGTGGAATAAATTGGTCGGCGTTGTGGTAGTTATCTAAAAAATTATCATTTCCATATATATTGTCTAGAGCGCCCTGAAAGCTATTAAATTCAAAATTAAAACCGGTACGAAGTAAGCGATTAGCCAGAACCCTTTGACTGGCTATTACAACCGAAGCCATTTCTCCTAAAACTAGTTTCAATATTTTTTCAGGAGTTCGCATGACAAAGGGGAATCCCATTTTTTTTGAATACACTCGGGTAAGATCAGAATTTTTAATTGGTTCTGGGCTGGTTAAATTATATGGGCCCTTGAAACTAGGATTGCTGATGGCTTCATTTACAAACCGCACGACATCAGAAATGTGGACCCAGCTTATCCACTGATTTCCATTGCCTAGAATTACAGGAGCCATTTTGCGAAGAAAGCCCCCGTTCTTAGATAGAATAATTCCAAGACGCATATTTACGACACGTACATTATAGTGCTCTTCAATTTTTGTGGTTTCTTCCCACTCGGTACAAAGTTCAGCTAAAAAACCTTTACCAGCGGGCCAGGATTCGTCAAAAATTTTTCCAGCATCTTCGCCGTATATTCCTATTGCGGAGGCAGAAATAAATACTTTAGGGCGGTGTGATTCCGGAATAGACGTGATGCTTTTCACCAAATTGCGAGTTGTGTCTAGCCTTGAGCTACGCAGTTGTTTTTTGCGTTTTGTGGTCCAAGGCTTGTCGGCGATGCCTTCGCCCGCCAAGTTAATCACTACGTCTTTGCCGCTGATGGCATTTGTGGTCAGGGAAGTATCTTTATCCCAGAGGTAAACATTGTTTGGGTTCAGTCCCACGACTTTTTGGGGATTTCTTACCAATGCGAAAACTTCATGCCCTTGGATCTGTAATTCAGTGACCAAGGCTTTTCCTACTAATCCACTAGCGGCAGTGATTAGGATCTTCACAGCGCACTCGGTTGTTTGTCGTAAATTAAATCACTTATATTAAAACCTCGCGTTTTTAAATTTTCTAAAATCATTTCGAGTGTTGAATTATCCATCTGGGCTGTTCTTGATAAGATAAACAGTGATTTCATATTTGGTCCACTGACGACTGCCCATTGATAGTTCTCGTCTAGATCGACGATCCAATAGTCACCTTTTCTAAAAAATCCAAAATCCACTTGTAATTTCGCTGGCGCAAGACTGTCTTTTGCTGCGGCGGTACCGGAAATAGAAGTGATTTGTTTTTCGCCTTTGTAGCATCGATTTAAGACACTGACTTTACCACTTTCTAGCAGTTGGTATTCTGCTGTCGACCATTCGCATAGATTTTGGAAAAAATTGGGTTTGTGCGCGATTTCATACCATTTTCCCATATATCTATTTAAGTCTATGTTTTTAATGACTTCGGGATCGCGCCCCTCTTTGGACCAACTTAAAGATCCGCATAGAAACATCAGAAGGAATATAAGTAGTCTCATTTTGAACTCCAGGTTAGATTTAATTTCCTTTGATTGTTGCACAATAGATGTATAATGTAAATACTGTGCATATATTGTGCAGTATAAAAGTAGGGTAAATATGCAGAATATGAATATCAAAGTCGTCGTCCAAATCACGGGAATAAATGAAAATACCCTAAGGGCCTGGGAACGACGCTACAAAGTTATAGAACCGGAACGGGGCGCTGACGGGCGACGTTTATACTCTAAAAAGGACGTCGAGAAAATAGCTCTACTATGGAAGTTGGTAAAAAAAGGGTACTTAATAGGTACATTAGCTAACATGTCCAACCAGCAGCTGAAAAAAATGGAAATGGAAGGTTCCGAGATTGAACTCTCTGCCGAGTCATCCAATGTTTTGAACGATACCCAAGTTGAAAAAGAACAAGTGCACCTGAATACCATTATTGATTCGTTGAAAAAATTCAATTTGGATTCGATTCAACAAAGCCTTCAACGGGCACGATTTGAATTGAGCCCTCAAACGATCATCAGTGATCTTATTCTACCTTTATTGCGAGAGGTAGGAATTAGAGTGGCCGAGGGGACACTCAGTATTTCCCAGGAACATCTGCTGTCCAGTTTGCTGCGTGATCATTTAGGAAATTTGTATCAATCTCTCTCTCCTTACGATTACAAAAAGAAAATAAATTCAGAAAAAGTTTTGCTGACGACGCGTGAAGGAGATCTTCACGAATTTAGCATTTTGCTTGCGGCCATATTATGCCGTATCCATGGATACGAAACTTATTATTTGGGGCCCAACATGCCAGTCAAAGATTTGGCTCAGGCTTGCCAGCAATTCAAAATAGACATTTTGATTTTAGGACTGGCCAGTTTACCAGTTAAAAATGAAATGATCACAGCAAGTGATTTTATTAGTGAACTAGATCAATTAGCTCCTAAAAGAATTCAGTTTCTATCTGGCGGTGCCGCAAAAGTTTCAAGCGGAGCCATTAAATCCGGTAGAAAATATTTAAATTTCTCTTCGATTCGGGATTTAGAATCATTTCTGTCGAGCGCGACATGAAGGGGGCATTGTGAAAATAGCAGTTGTCGGCAGTGGAATTAGCGGCTTGGCTTCAGCTCTGATATTGTCCACCAAGCATGAAGTTTCTTTGTTCGAGGCGGAAGGACGCCTGGGAGGCCATGCGCATACTGTTAAGATAACAAATGAAGCCGATAAAGGTCTTGCGGTCGACACAGGATTTCTGGTTTACAATACAATCACTTACCCACATTTTACCAAATTCTTAAAGTATCTGGATGTGAAAACAGTGGAATCAGATATGAGTTTAGCAATTCAGACAAAACACGGCCTTGAATGGGCGGGCACCAATTTATTTACAGTTTTTGCGCAAAAGAAAAATATTTTTAATTTCAAGTTTCTATTGATGCTTAAAGAAATTGTTTCTTTTAATGACCAAGCAGAGGAAAACCTAGTTTTATCGCGAGAAAGAAAATGGACACTGTCTGAACTCGTTAGTTACAGAAAACTAAGTGATAAATTTTTAAAATGGTATTTGTTGCCGATGACCGGTGCTATTTGGTCCATGTCTTATGCCCAGGCGTTGCAGTTTCCGGCAGAGACTTTTCTGACTTTTTGTATTAATCACCATTTGCTGCAAGTTAATGGTAGACCCGTATGGAGGACAATTGAAAATGGGTCTGTCAATTATGTAGATAAAGTTAGCGCTAAATTGAAATCGGTTTTTCTAAACTCGCCTATTGAATCGATAGAGCAAGAAAATGGAATGCTTGTGCTATCGACTCAGGGAAAGAAATATCAGTTTGATAAAATTGTTCTTGCGACTCATGCCCCAACGTCCTGGTCATTGGTGAGAACGGTTTGTCCTGAAATGGCCAGTTTACTGCAGCCTTTACGAACTAACCCAAATAAAGTGGAACTGCACAGAGACAGTAAAGTGATGCCTATAAATCGGCAATGTTGGTCTTCTTGGAATGTATGCTCCCAAGATAAAGTAAACGACGAAACTAGTATTCGACTGACTTATTACCTAAACAAATTGCAACCTCTAAAGACACATCATGATTACTTTATAACTTTAAATAATCCGGCTCCCGTTGACGGTGTGGAGCAAGTCTTTACTTATCATCATCCACAGATGGATTTTGCAACTATTGCTGTCCAAAATAAACTATCAGAGTTTCAGGGAAGAAAGGGAATTTATCTTGCCGGAGCTTGGACCCGGTACGGGTTTCATGAGGACGGCATTTTAAGCGCTGTGAATGTGGGGCAGCTTTTAGGCTGTAAAGAACCATGGAGTTAAATAAATACTTTTTATCACCGGATGCTCAAGTATTGATTGGCGAAGGGTGGGTCTATCACGGAAGGCCTGCCGATACTGCTATGGGAAAACCAGGGAATCATTTCAAATATTCTCTGTTTAATCTATTGATCCCACTTCATCAAAAGAACGCACTTTCTAGCTTGAAACGATTTTCGTTTCTGTCATTGAAAACAAGCGACTATTTATCAGGAAGCGACGGTGATTTATTCACCAATGCCAAAGAATTCATTCAGCAAAATTTGGGATTTGCTCCCGACGTAATTTGGTTGCAAACGTTGCCTAAAATTTTGGGATATTCATTTAATCCGATCAGTTTTTGGTTTTGTTATTCAAGTAATAGACTTGACGGCATTCTATGTGAGGTTAACAACACATTCGGTGATCGCCACTTCTACTTCGTTAAAAGCCTTGATGGTTTGCTGCAAGAAACCCATATGCTGCCAAAACAGTTTCATGTTTCTCCGTTTTTTCCCATTTCGGGCTCTTATACGTTTGAGTTTTCTTTAGAAGCAATGGTTTCTGATATTAAAATCACTCTTAAAGATATAGGCAAAATCAAACTTGATACAAGGCTATTCCTAAATTTGGAAATCTTGTCAAATAAACAACCATGGGAGATTTTTAAAAAATATAAATGGCTTACGGTCGCCGTAATTTTTCGTATCCATTTTCAAGCGTTCAGACTTTGGCTGAAAGGAATAAATTTTTATCGGCGTCCAAGTCCTCCGGAGGAAAGGTTTACTTTATGATTAACACGTCTTATTCAACGCGACTCATTTTCAACGCGCTAGAAAAAACACACTCTGGGAGTGTAAAAATTAGAATTGAAGGACAAAGGGAAGAAGTCTTTGGAGAGGGCCCTGTTGTCGCGGAAGTTTTTGTTAAAAGTCCTAAAATATTTCGCGATATTGCATTAGGCGGTGATATTGCTTTAGCGGAGGCCATTATTGCTGGAAATTTAAAAATTTCCGATGAACCGGCATTTATCGAGTGGGCTTGTCGTAATGACGAAAATTTGAAACGAGCCATACATGGAACTTTTATGGGTACTTTGTTTTCGCGGATTAAATCCTTTTTGCGCCCGAATACAATTGAGGGCGCCAAGAAGAATATTATGGCCCACTATGATTTGGGAAATAAATTCTACCAAAGCTGGCTAGATCCATCTATGAGCTACTCATCTGCCCTGTTTTACAATCCAGAATTCAAAGAAGATTTTACTCAGGCCCAGATGAATAAATATGACCGAATCATTGATGAGTTAGAAATCAAGCCCGGTGATCACGTTCTTGAAATCGGGTGCGGATGGGGCGGATTTTTTTCCAGAGCTATTGAACGCACCGGATGTAAGGTCACTGCGGTTATGAATTCGCCCGCTCAGGCCAGTTTTAACCGTGAACTCATTGCTAGGAAACATTTAGAAAATCACGTTAATTTAAAGCAAATAGATTATCGCGAAATCAGTGGTACATACGATAAAGTCGTATCCATCGAAATGATCGAAGCCGTCGGCTACCAGTTTTGGCCGACGTACTTTAGCAAGGTTTCAGAATCGTTAAAAACCAAAGGTAAAGCCCTTATTCAATCTATCACGATAAAAGAAGATCGGTTCGACGAATACAGGAAAAATCCAGATTTTATCAATACCTATATTTTCCCTGGTGGTATGCTATTAACAAACGAGGCTGTAAGATCTAACGCAGAAGCGCGTGATTTGATGGGAGCCACGCCATTTGAATTTGGTTTGAGCTATGCAGAAACTTTAAAACGCTGGCGCGATCGTTTTCGAAATTCATTTAAGAATCAGCTATTGCCTGAATTTGACGAAAAATTCTTTCGACTGTGGCACTTTTATTTGTCTTATTGTGAAGGTGCATTCAACGCTAACCGTATTAATGTTGCTCACTTTTCATTGGAGAAAAAATAATGCATAAATCAATTCATTCCGGTTTTAAAATTCTATTTTTGATTTTTTCAATTGTCTTGTCGTCGTGCTCAAGCATTACAGTCGATGCTTATAAAGGCCAAACTCCGGCATTTAACTTTGAAGAATTTTTTTCAGGAAATTTGGAGGCCAACGGTGTTTTCCAAGATAGGTCAGGTAAAGTCATTAAACAAATCCATTGCAAAATGAGAACAGAAAAAAAAGGTGATGATATCCTGATCCACGAAGACTTTGTATATTCCGATGGGATCAAAGAAAATAGAACTTGGATTATATCAAAAGGGAAAGACGGAAATTTGGTCGGTAGAGCTGGCGATGTTCTGGGCGACGCCAAAATTTCCACATCTGGTTTTGCATTTAATATGAACTATGTCCTTAGATTGAAAGTTGGGGACGATACAATCGATGTGAAAATGGATGATTGGATGTATCGAGTGAATGAAAAGCTCGTGATTAACAAAACTAAAATGTCAAAATGGGGCTTTCACCTGGGCGATGTCTCTTTAGTCATCGAGAAAAAATGAAATTTGTAGTTTTTTATTTTTTAATTGTTACTGTTGCGGTAGCTGAAGTGTTGGTGGGCAAAGCAACTAATGATCAGGGTGAATTTGTATACACCGAAGAACATGTTGTAGATCGCGACGACCAAGGTCGCGCCAAACATATTGTCACGACCTATTTCGATCCCAATGGAAGAAAAATTGCACAGATGGACTCGGATTTTGAAGGCAAGCTTTCAGCTCCCAATTCAAAATTCGAAGATTTCAGATTTGATCGAGTGTTTGAAGGGAAACATTTGAAAATTGACAACAAAGACGTTTATCAAATAGCCGAGTTTAACTCCAAGAAAAAGGTAAAAACAACAGATCTTGAATTCAAGACTGATTTGGTTTCGGGGCCAGGATTTGATAACTATATAAAAGAAAATTTAATTCGCAAAAAGGTCTCCAAAAGTTCAGTGCATTTTTTAGTTTTGCCTCGGCACGACTATTATCGATTTGAAGTTATCGCAAAAGGCACTAGTTCTGATTCAAATCAGGAATATGTGATCAAACCGTCTCTTGTTTTAAGCTTGTTTGTTAAAGAAATCAGAATTTATTATGACGAAAAATCGGGACTTTTAAAACGATACGTAGGGCTATCTAATCTACCGTCGGCGCTGGATAAACCACAGTCAGTGACGATTGAATACCAAACTAAAGCTTCTCCAAAGTCGGAATCGTTGTGATATCGAATAGGTTGGTTCGTTTCATTCAGTTTAATCTACTTTGGTTTTTGACGGCTTTTTTGGCGAAAACAGAATATATTAATTTTTTACTTATATTCTTTTTGGCTCTGCTTTTTTGGGATTTGCGGTTATCCAATACCAAACAAAGACTGATGGCCGTATTTGTGGTGGTAGTTGGTTTAGGATTTGATTTTGTTTGTCAGCGGCTGGGAGTTATCCGTTTTATTGGTGGTGAAGGCCTTTTTTTACCTAGATGGTTAATTGCACTCTGGATATTGTTTGCATGGGTCGTTCCTTCTTTAATTATCCAATTTAAAGACAGACGGATTTTATTGGCTTGTTTGTCATTAGTTTTTGGTCCGCTAAGTTACTATTCAGGAGTTTCTTTTGATATCCTTAACGTTACCGATGTGTCTTTCTATTGGATTTACGCAATCTTTTGGGGAATTTTTATCTATCTAGTTCATTTTTTAACTCACTCTAAAATCGAGGTTACTAGTGGAAATTAGAAATAGAAATGTCGTTATTACAGGATCAAGTCGTGGCATTGGCTGGGAATTAGCACGTGCCATCGCGAAAGAAGGGGCCACTCTTCATTTAGTTCAACGCACTTGGGATAGCAAAAAAATCGATGAGCTCAAAAACTTAGGTGCCGCTAAAGTAGTGACGTGGACCTGCGATCTGACTCAAACCCAAAACATAATTGATTTAGGAAAAAATTTAGCCAAAGAGAATATTGATATTTTAGTTAACAATGCGGGAATATTAACAGGTGAGTTGTTAGAGAAACAATCTGATAACGAGATCGTAGACGTTTTTCAGCTTAATCTAGTGGCTTCAGCTTTGCTGATTAAAGCCGTGCTGCCTTCGATGATCAATCGGCGTAGTGGAAAAATAGTAAATAACACCAGCGTATCGGCTTACATGCGTTTTCCATGCGCTACGACATATGCTGCGGCGAAAAGTGGATTGCTGGCTTTGACAGAATGCTTGGAAACAGAATTGACGGGTACGGGAGTAAACACATTATCACTGGTTACCCCGGGAATTAAGACCGACATGTTTGACCAAATTAAAACTTCTTATGGGAAATATTTTGATTCGCCTTCAGACTATATAACGGCTGAGGCCTACGCTCAGCAAATTGTCGGTGCGATTAAAAAAGATAAAGCTTATTTAATGCCTTCGGGAGCAACTCGATTTGGATTGTTTATGACCAAATACACGCCAGGGATTTTCAAGAAATTTGTGATAGGAAATTTTAATAGGAATCAAAAATAAGACGACTATAAATGTTTTTCAAAGTAGTTCTGCAAAAATGTTTTGGCAGCAGCGATATCAGGCTTTTTTAATATCAGAGTTTCTACATTCGTCATGACAGATTGGGAAAAACCGCATGGGTACATTCCACGAAATGCCTTCGAGTCTGCAAATAAATTGATCGCAGCGCCATGATAGGTGATCCATTTTTTTACTGCAATTCCCAGTGAAGCCACTTTTTGACCATGTACCCAAACTCCTGTTTCTTCAACAGGATGGCCTTTGTAGTCGTGTTGGGGTTTGCGATTTTCAAGATCTAGTGTTTTGCCTTCAGCATTTATATCCAACGATTTCAACCATTCAATAATGCCATTTTCTAACTTACGTAAATGTCCAGCCACGTTTTGTTGTTCGTTGGCCGGGCGACTGGCATGTTTTAAATTGATGATGGGATAGATCACCAACTGCGAAGGTCCGTGGTAGGTAGCGCGGCCACCTCGACTAATTTCGGCGATGGGGCCATCCCAAGAAAATACGTCGCCATCTTCGGTCGATCGCCCTAACGTTACAATTTCAGGATGAGTGCAAAATACAATTATGCCCGGCAAGTCCATTGAATGCACACGTTCAACCAATTCAAGTTGTCGCGTGTTAGATTCAAAATAATCAATCAAACCCCAATCTTGTATTTCCATCTTTGTTTGACCAGTTTTGTCTTGATTCATTTGCATAAAGCCTTACTTGAGCCAAAAGTCTTGATTCTCTATGTCTTTTGTTAAATCCGCCGGAACAGCTGCCACTATTTGTCCACAGTTGGATTTAATAGAATAGTCATATCAAGAGAGTACATTTAAAGCCACTAAACCAACCAATATTTTTTTCATAATTACTTCGTTGCTGTCGGCGCGGGGGCCGGAGTGTGAAGAGGTTTTTGAATAATATGAATCGCGTGTCCTAATGTCGCTTCTGCCGCTTCCATCATAGTTTCACCTAACGTTGGATGAGGGTGAATAGAAAGAGCTAAATCTTGTAAGCGTGCACCCATTTCGATCGCGACAACGGCTTCAGAAATTAAATTTGAAGCTTCAGGGCCTACGATATGAACACCAAGTAGAACATCGTTTTCGGATGCGATCATTTTTACGAAACCATCCGTTTCCATCATCGAAACGGCACGACCGTTGGCGCCGAATGGAAATTTTGCGATTTTAAGATTTTTGTAACCTTTAGCGATTGCTTCAGATTCTAGCATACCAGCCGACGCGATTTCTGGATCCGTGAATACAACCGCTGGGATTGTTTTCGCGTCGAAGGCACGTGGCGCGCCTTTGATGATTTCGGCCACCATAACGCCTTCGTGAGACGCTTTGTGGGCTAACATCGGCTGACCACATAAATCGCCGATTGCGAAAATAGTTTTAACATTTGTTCTGCGTTGAGCATCTACTTTTACGAAACCGCGATCATCAATCTGAATACCGAGTTTTTTCAATGTCGGTTGATCGCCATTGGGACGGCGGCCTACAGTCACTAAAATCTTATCCGCTTTCAGAGTTTCTGTTTTGCCGTTCAGTTCATACGTAACTTCGTATTCGTTGCCAGTTTTCTTTTGTGACTTAGCTTTTGCCTGGTGAATCACTTTCACGCCCGATTTTTTCAATTTGCGAGCTACTACTTGTGAACAATCTGGATCCGCAACGCCAGCTAGTAGTGAATCTGCCGCTTCAAGGATAGTCACGTCTGTGCCTAGTTTCTTCATGTATGAAGAAATCTCAAGCCCGATATAACCCCCACCGATAGTCACCATGCGTTTTGGAATCGCATCTAAATCTAAAGCGCCAGTTGATGACACGATATTTTTTTCATCGAATTCAAAACCAGGAATTTGTATTGGGCGTGAGCCTAATGCCAGGATGATGTACTGAGTTTGCAGAGTTTCTTTACCTTTACTGGATTGTACTTCGATCTGTGTCTGCGACACAAACTCAGCGGTTCCATTGAAAATAGTAACTTTGTTACCTTTCAATAATTGATTCACGCCGCCGCTCATTTTATCGCAAACAGATTGTTTCCATGCGACCATTTTTTTAAAGTCTATCTTAGGTTTAGAAACTTCGATCCCCATTTCTGGAAAACCGTGTTCGACTTTATCTAACCAGTGGGCTGCCGTGATCATCGCTTTAGACGGGATACAACCTACGTTCAAACAAACGCCACCCAGTTTTTCTCGTTCGACGATCGCCGTGTTTAAACCCAGCTGCGCACATTTAATCGCTGCTACGTAACCACCAGGACCGCTACCAACTACTACTACATCAAATTTTTGCATAATAATTCCTTTATAGTCCTAGTGCATATCCAGCATTAACAAAGCCGGTTTTTGAATGCGACCCAAGAACGCTTTCAAGAAACGAGCGGCTAATGCGCCATCGATTAAGCGGTGATCTGCAGTGATTGTGAAGTTCATATATTTCTTGCTGATGACTTTGCCTTCAGCTGTAAGTTCTAAGCGATCTTGGATTTTGTACATGCCAAGGATAGCCACTTCAGGATGATTAATGATCGGAGTCGCATACGTACCACCCACAGAACCGATGTTTGTGATAGTGATGGTTGCACCCTTCATTTCATCTGGTTTCAATTTACCGTCACGTGCACGTTTAGAAAGATCAATGATTTCTTTAGAGATATCTAAGATCGACTTGTTATCCGCTTGTTTCACAACGGGAACTAGTAACCCATTCGGAGTGTCCGCAGCGAAACCTAAATTAAAGTACTTCTTGTAAACGATTTCTTGCGCGTTATCGTCAATAGATGCATTGAACGCTGGGAATTCACGGATTGTTGCGATTAGCGCTTTCATCACGAACGGTAAGTAGGTCACTTTCGTTCCCGCTTTTTCAGCGATATCTTTCATGGATTCACGGAAGTGAACTAGTTCCGTTACATCCACCTCGTCCATCAACGTAAAGTGAGGGATAATGTGTTTTGCCATTTGCAAGTTTTCAGCGATTTTTTTACGAATACCTTTTAATGGAACGCGTTCTTCAGCCGTAGCCATCGTTGACGAGTAACCTGGTTTAGGGAACGAGATTGATCCATTGCTAGTTGATGTTGCCGGAGCTTTCGCGCCGATTGAAACAGAATCCAATTGTTTTAAAATATCTTCACGGGTCACGCGGCCTGCTAGACCTGTTCCTGTCACACCGTTGATGTCGACTTGCATTTCACGCGCTAAACGACGAGTTGAAGGAGTTGCTAAAACTTTTGAATCCATTACCGGCGGATAGAAAGACGTGCTTGCTGAAGCGCCGTTTGTAGCTGCGGCCATCGTTGCCTGAGCGTGTGGCAGGGGAGCTTTCTGAGTTTGAGCAGGAGCCGAGTGCGTAGTTGCCGAAGCTAATGCTGCTTGAGTTCCACCAGATGTAGTGAGTGTTAATAGAACAGATTCTACTTTCACAACGTCACCAGCTTTGAATTTTAGGTCTTTAACTGTTCCACCTTTGGTTGTTGGAACTTCAACAGTCGCTTTATCAGTCATAATTTCAGCAACGGATTGATCTGGCTTAACAGCGTCGCCTGTTTTTACTAACCATTTGATGAGTTCCCCTTCAGTAACGCCTTCACCTAGTTCAGGAAGTTTTAATTCATACGTTCCACCGCCAGTAGCGGCACCCGCAGATACAGTCGTCGTTGGAGGATTGAATGCGTGGCCATTAGTTTGTGCAGGCGCTGCCGTTGTTGTAGCCGCTGCTTTTGCAGCATTTGCACCTGATTCTTCTAAAGTAAGGATCGTAGATTCAACTTTGATTACCTCACCAGCTTTGAATTTTAATTCTTTCACAACGCCGGCGCGTGTAGTGGGAACTTCTACAGTGGCTTTATCAGTCATGATTTCGGCAACTGATTGGTCTGCTTTCACTGAATCGCCTGGCTTCACCAACCACTTGATTAATTCACCTTCCGTTACACCTTCTCCTAGTTCCGGTAACTTTAAGTCAAATGCCATGTACTCTCCTTCCTTGTACTATAAATTTTTACTAAATTGATTTTTCTAATTTTAAATTTTCTTGATTTGCTTGTTTGTTCTTGCGAATCACGCCTTCTAAGAAAAATTCACCTGCGCGATAAGAACTGCGAACCAAAGGACCAGACGCAACGTATAGGAAGCCCATGCTTTCGGCGACGTCTTGCCAGTATTTGAATTTCTCTGGAGTAATGAATTCAATTACTTTCAAGTGACGTTCGGTCGGTTGCAAGTACTGACCAAATGTAATCACATCACAGCCTACCGCGCGCAAATCGCGAAGCGTTTCCATGATTTCGTCATCTGTCTCGCCAAGGCCAAGCATCAAAGACGATTTTGTGTACATATTCGGTTTGTGTTCTTTTACTGTTTTTAAGACTCCCATCGTTTGATCATAACCCGCACGTGGGTCGCGAACTGATGACGTTAAACGACGAACCGTTTCGATATTTTGAGCAAACACATCGGGTTCGCTGTCAGCCAGTTGCTGGATTAATTCTTTATTGCCACGGAAATCAGGAGTCAGGATTTCTACGATTAAATCTGGTTGCAATTTTTTGATAGTAGAAACTGTGCGTGCAAAATGGGAAGACCCTTGGTCTTCAAGGTCATCGCGATCAACGCTGGTGATGACGACGTATTTCAAATCCATTTGAGAAATTGAGTACGCCACCTTTTCTGGTTCGAAAGGATCAATAGCGCCTTTTGGATTTCCTGTTTTCACGTTACAGAAACGACAACCACGCGTGCACACTTCACCCATTAACATAAATGTTGCCGTACCACCGCTCCAACATTCGCCCATGTTGGGGCACTTGGCTTCTTGGCAGACAGTGGCTAATTTTAATTCGCCTAAAAGGTCTTTAATTCGAGTGTAATTTTCACCGCTCGGAGCTTTCACTTTGAGCCATGACGGTTTTGGTGCGCGCATGCTTCCATTTCCTTTTTTTTAAGAAAACTAGGTATTTACTCTAGTTAGTAGAGTATGTAGCTTAATGCACTTCATTCGGCAATGCGACGGAAAAATATTTTGTAAAATTTGTTAAAAAAGCATTTAACCAAAGAGCGAAATAAAAGGGCGGAGACATGAAATTAGAGCTAAAAATGAAAAAGGGAATGCTTAAAAAACGCTATAAGCGTTTCTTTGCAGATATTTTTTATGAAAATCAACTAGTTACGGCGCATGTTCCGAACACAGGAAGCCTAAAATCCTGCCTATTTGACGATCAAGATTGTTATTTTACCGAAAGTGACGATCCGAATCGCAAGTTAAAATACACTCTGGAAATTGTTTCAACCCCGACCGGATTTGTGGGAGTTAACACAAGGACTCCCAACGACATGATGAAGGACGCCGTCAAAGCGGGCTGGTTAGACCATTGGAAGGAATACCCAGAGGTAAAACCTGAGTTTAAATTAAATGCAGAAACGCGCCTAGATTTTAGAATCAGCAACGGAGATAAACACCATTTTATCGAAGTCAAAAATGTAACGTTAAAAAATGGTACGTCAGCCGAATTCCCTGACGCTGAAACGACTCGTGGGCAAAAACATTTAAAAGAATTGATGCAGTTAAGAGAACAGGGGAATGGTGCCGAGATTGTGTTCTTTATTCAACGAAGTGATGTCGATAGTTTTAAACCGGCTAAAGACATAGATCCTGAATACGCGCGATTGTTAAAACAAGCTGACGAGGTCGGTGTGCGTATTACGCCAATCGTGTGTGATGTGACTTCGTCGTCGATTTCACTGACTAACAGAGTACTGCCGATCCAATGGTAAAATCATTTTTTGTAATTTTAGTTTTCAGTGCGTCTCTCTGTGCGACAGAGCATTTTTTCAATTACAGCGACATCACCTCGCCGGGAGAGATCACAAAATTTCCGGCTAACTTTGGGTCATTTCGTCAAGGCATGAGTTTCTCCGGTTCACTGAACGCCTTGAGCCGAATGTCTTACAAGCCGAACATGGCGGAATATAGAACAGATCGATCACCTGTAGCGATTGAGCCAAGAGTGCTATCATCTGGACTTGGGCAAAGCTGGGGTGGTTGGGGTTTTGTGATTGCCAATGATGTCGAGAAAATAAAATTACAATCCGATGAGTTGGAAAGCACTGAAGATTTGCGATCGATCCAAGTGCACTTGGGATCGGGGTTAAAACTATCAAAAATGTGGAATATCGGTTGGAGCTTGACGTTGAACAATGATCAGAAACTAAAAACCGAATTGATCACTAATTCTGCAGATAGCGATAGGCCACTCAGATTTGTGGAAAGTCAGAAAGAAGCGTATTCCACTCAAATTGGATTTGGTTTCTTGATGGAATCCGAGTCTATCATTATGGGAACTCACTTGAAAACTCCCAAAGTTCTGGTTTCTCAAAACGGCAAATTGAAATCTAGATACTTTTCTGTATCACAAAATAAAGTTGTCAAAGACGATGCGGAACAAAACTATAATTTAACTTCAAATTTTGAATTCGATTTTGGTGTGAAATTTGGAACGAAAGGGTTCTCTTATTCGGTTTCGGATACATACTTTTTCGAAGGGACTCACGCTTTAAAGGCGGGATTTGAATACATAGGGTCCTGGGGGCGAGTTTCTACAGGATTCAGTCGCCATCAGCAGGTTCAGGGAAGTGAGTTTCAGTGGTCAGTTGGATTCTGTCGTTCAGAAAAAGATTTCGAATGGGGGGTTGGCCCGTTCTATCGATCATTTCAGGACACGGCGGTCGATCGCAATGAGGTTGGGGTACTTTACTCGTCTCAGATTAATTATTAAGAACTGGCCCCTTACTTTGCATTTGGAATAGTATTTGTTTAAGG
>TARA_B110001454_G_scaffold219194_1_pt1 | contig 112006 bp, 110 predicted proteins | sample TARA_B110001454 | Tara Oceans TARA_B110001454 (sample SAMEA4397004) | marine metagenome | biome: Polar Biome; feature: [MES] marine water layer (ENVO:01000295) within the mesopelagic zone...; material: water (ENVO:00002006), including particulate matter (ENVO:01000060) such... | reverse complement strand
GTACACTATGATGGAAATTTACTGGTACATGATGGCGGAAATTCGACAATCTAGTACCCTTTTTCTCAAAATTCCATTTTCCGGCGGGACTTGGGGAAGATCATTATTTATCTGTTCTCGAAGATTCACCAACATCTTTTTTAACTCCTGTTTGAAGCTGGTTAGCTTTGAAAAATCGATACGTTCACTTATATTTATCGCCTTTTTCTCCTGATTTCCCAAGATCGATTCAATTTTTCTAATAACTGATTCGATTTCACGACGCTCGTTACGAAACCAATCCGTCGACCATATTCTGTGAATCTTCCAACCAAGCTTTTCGAGATTCTCTTGTCTCAGGCGATCTCGGTCTCTTGCTGATTTTGAAGAATGGTAGGTGGCTCCGTCGCATTCAATGCCCAAAATAAATTCTCCAGGCTTAGTAGGATTTTGAATTCCAATATCCAAGTAATAACCCGCAACCCCTACTTGTGCTTTTACCATATAGCCTCGGCGCTCTAACGCATTAGCTACAGACATCTCAAATGGACTGTCGAAACTTCGTCCCGTTTCTAAGATGGACGTCTTCAGTTCGCCGGTCTCTGCAAACTCCAGAAAATCGCGTAGTGCGTTTGCTCCCCTCGAACTATTCGCAGGAATTAGTCCGGGTTCAAATGAACAGAAGACTTCCATTCGCTCCTTAGCTCGCGAAAAGAGTACATTCAGTCTTCTATATCCATTTTTGCTGTTTATGGGTCCGAACCTCAAGTGGAACGCTCCAACTTTGTCTCGACCGTAAGTTACGGAAATAAAAATAACGTCCTTCTCGTCCCCTTGAACACTTTCAAGATTTTTAACAAAGAATTCTTCTGAAGTTCCTTCATCTCCATTTACAAACCTGGAGAGAATTGGATCAGATTTACATTCATTATAAAGTAGATCATCGATAAGTTCCTTTTGAGCAATATTCATCGTTACCACCCCAAGAGACCGTCGCGAATGTCGATGCGCATGATCCTTAACTGCTGAAACAACCGCTTGTGCTTCTATAAGATTCTTTCCGCTTCCCTCATAAATCCCGCTCGGAATCTTTCTCAATTTAACACCAAGATCTTCGTGTTTAGCAGTGGCAGAAGGAAAAAGTACTAAATCGTTGTCATAAAATTGCGAATTTGAAAAAGCTATTAGCGATTCGTGTTTGCTTCGATAGTGCCAGCGCAATCTTCTGGCTGGACGGAACGTACCCGCGGCTTGCTCCAAAATGCTCTCAAATTCTTCCTCTACGTCTTCTGAGTCCTCCATGTTAGAATCAAAGAATGAAGTTGGCGGAAGCTGTTTTGTATCGCCAACCACCACTACCTGTTTAGCACGAGCGATTGCGCCAAAAGCGTCTTCCGGTTTAATTTGCGACGCCTCGTCTATTACGACGAGATCAAAGTCAATTACCCCTGGGGGCAGAAACTGAGCTACTGTAAGCGGACTCATCATAAAGCATGGTTTAAGGGCCTGTAAAGCATCTCCAGATCGCTTAACAAGCTGTCGAAGCGGAATGTGTCTTTGAACTTTTTCAACTTCTCGTTCAATTAAAGCCAATTGGGTCCAAGTACCTCTCTTTCCGGTAGAGTTTCCTTTAGGTACAATCTGTCTTGACAGCTGATATGCGATTTCAGTCCGATTTAAATTTATCAGTTCTTTGTCCAAAGTTCTAAATTTTTCCCGAACTAACTCATGGCGACCGCTATCAAAGTAACTAAGAGAATTGTTTTTCGCTATGTGATTATGTAAAACTGACCTATAAAAAATAAACTCGCAGAGTGTTCTTAGGCCATTTGGATTAGTAGGTATCTTAGTAATTTTTGGTATTACACTAGCGTAGATCGTGGAGTTTAACTTCTCACGAATTTCGACATAATTTTCGTATTCATAAAGAGTTTCTTTATTTTCAAGAGCTCGTTCGATAGCTTCTGCAAACTTGCAAAACCCGACAGCTTCGATATCAAATCTTAAAATTCCTAAGTCGTTACAAAACTTGAAGACCTCAAGCCGCGCATTTTGAATATCCGTTAGCTCCAATTCGAAAGTATTCAGGAAGGAGATTGTTTTAGGCGAGAAGAATTGATTCTCTTCGGTTTCATTTATTTCGAAACCCTTTATTTTTTCTACATAAGCAATTAACGAATTCAATTCAGACAATAGCTTAACCGGTTCTGTTGTGGAAAAATGGAATCTTTCATAGGACTCGCTAGCGGAATCCACTTTAGTTTTTAATTCGCCATACTGAACTACTATTTCCAACGGTTCGCGAATGTCTGAGAGGCGATATTCCATCAACTTCGCAGTCAAATTCCACTTGAAAAATTTCTCAAGTTTTTCTTTCGTAATCGCTAAGCTTGTTATTAAAGAATTAGTTTCCACAAATTTCGGGCGAGCAATTTTAAGTTGGATCAAACTTTTTTCCGAAGCCACAACCAGCTCAACGAAGCTAGGTGATACCTTCTCACAAATACCAAGACGTTTTAGTGTTGAGGGTACTAAGTCCTCAGAGGCGCCCATTTTACCAAACAAATTATGAATCTCTTTCAAATCACTGATTCTAACTAGTAGGTCGTGTAAATTGGCGGTACTTATTTCCGACTGATGCTGGGCAAGTTTAATGAAAATTGGCTTCTGCTCAATTTCTGACTTAAATATTAAATATTGTCTAAGTTTGTTTAATGCGACTGAGTTTTTAGAATAAGATAAATCCGAACTGTCGATCAAGTTCCGCTTCAACCAATCTCTTGCTTCGCTATATTTCTTAATAAATAGACAATTGAACCAATTGGCGCTTTGCAAATTATTTAATTTCTCGATAACCTGGTCCATATTGTATTCGAAAGTAGTACTTAGAAAAACCCCTTCAATGGAGTTCTTTAAATCGATATTTCGGTGTACCAAGTCAGACAATTCACGAACTGATATAGAGTCGGGCAAAAATAGTAAAGATTGTTCTAATTTTTCAGGATAGTTCCTAACGAAGTTTTTTGACCTATCAATTAATTCCTCAAATATTCGAATGTTCTCAGACCCAAATTCCGCTTGGTTTAAAATATCGCAGTCGATTCCCTGAACTAGACTGCTAATAAAAATTAGATCTTTAGTTAGATTGTCGACAACTCTATTTAAGCCGGATAGGTCAGAAATTTTCATTTCTGAATATTCAGGCATTTCCGAACTAATTTGCTCGGAAAATGCTATATCTCCAGCGCTTACGTTCATTGGTATCAATTCGTTAAGTTTTTTGCGATCAGCAGCATTTCCAATTTTAATGAAATCAGACAATTTTCCAGAGAAGTCCTTAATAGCGACGAATTCTATACTCTCCAAAACTGATATATTTTCGGTCAAAAAGCCAATTCGAACAGATTTCGTATCAAGGATTACCTGAAGGTATAAGTCCAAATTGCGATGAAATCTTTCGCCTGTAACGTCATATTTTGCGCAATTCAAAACTTCCACGGTGGCTTCTAACTCACCTATTTTAATATTTATCTTTTCTATTTCTTTGACGAGTGATTGATTTTTTAATTTAGAATATGAGTAAAGACCCTTTAACGCCCAAGGATGACGTTTTGGTTCACCATACTTCAACGTAATCTCACCTAGAAGAAACGAAAAATCCCTAACATAGTCCAATTCTCGTACAAATTTCAACTCATCAAAAACTTCAGGGACTTCTACTCTAGCGTCGAAAGACTCCACATTATCAAATCCAATATCTTCGAGAGTAGATTTTAATGAGGAATATTTTCCGACACACTGTAAATAAGATTCTCTCACTCCGGTCGGAACTTTACCAATGGTAGATACATAGTCGTTTACTAGATCCTTCGATTCTTCGAAATTAGTTCTTACCAAATGTATTTGGCCGGGAGATTTAAAATTTGTAGTAATTCGTCGTTTCAAGGAGTCTAGAACAGTTCGCTTTTGAATTTTCGTGCTATGAAGTTCTAAGCAAAACTCTCCAAGCCCTGCTTCATCGAGACGTTTCTTTACAACCTTAAGTGCAGCTAACTTTTCAGCGATAAAAAGGACGTGTTTTCCTTCGCCGATAGCCGCTGCGATGATATTAGTGATGGTTTGGCTCTTCCCAGTACCGGGGGGGCCTTCGATAACAACGCTCTTTCTCGCGAACACATCAACCATGGCACTATGCTGAGAGGAGTCGGCATCAAATATTAAGCGCGGAAGCAACTTCGGACTTACTTTGTCGATAGGATGGTCATCAGCAAACCCTCCAGTTGATTCACTCGAAACATCCCCGATGCCAGTGACTAAATTGCGAATTAGCGGATGGTCACTAATTTTAGTTCCAGCCCAATTGTCAGGATCTAAATCACGATGCAGAACTAGCTTTCCAAAATTTAAAATACAAAGATTTACTTCAGATTTTACTTTCCACAATGGCTTAGCCTTTTTTATAATTTCCTCGACTAAGCTGAGATAGTTTTCCAATGAGTCAACGACAATACCCTCTTCGTCGGAAGCATCAAAATTCACTGTCGGAAAGTTTATTCCAAAATCTGACTTCATCTTTTCAATCAAAGAAATATTGGGTGTAGGGCCTTCGCTAGAAGATGAGATTACAAAGGAGTAGAACGGATCGCCAGTCTTGGGCTTGGTTCTTACTATCTCAACCGGTACAACAACAAGCGGCGAAATTCGTTTTTCTTGGCTAGTATCCGAATCCGAATATTCCAGTGCTCCGAAAGTTGCATGGAGCAAATTATTTCCGGTTTCCTCGATAGCTGATTTAGCCAGGCCATAGATTCTTGTAAGTGTTCGCTCTAATTCATCAGGATAAAGCAAGGTTTGAATGTCATTATCAACAAATGCTTTTGCAGTTTTTCCTTCGTGAGATTTATCCAACTCGAAACTGGGATTAATCCCTAACTTCTCTGCATATTCTTTGATGGGAGGTCTAATCTTTGAAGGTACTTCGGTTTCTCTTGAGGGGTCACTTTTGTCTTTTACTTTTACGACTCCATCAACAAATTCCTTATCCTTAGGCTCCGGAACCGCGACAAAAGTTAAACTCGTATCATTTCTTAATTTCTCGAATAGAAAATGCGGAATCTCGTTTACTACCCGAAGAGTTGATTTAGTACTGTATTTAAAATTTAGAAGTCTATTTCTATAGGTTAAATCGAGCAGTTTATTTTGTAGAGTTTTTAGGTATTTAGAAGTGGTCATTTCCACTAAGTTCTCGGTTTTTAAGGTTACTTTCTTTAAAGGAAATATATCAAGTAAACCAGTTGAAACTTCTCCCTGGCCTTTCGGCACTGATCAGAACAATCACTTCTCAAATTCCATTTAATTGGAACAATAAAAACTCACAAGGCAGAGCTATTTAAGGGAAAAAATTATCAACTTGATACACACAAAGATAAAGGTATGGTTTAAAATTTCTGGAAGTCTTTCGAAATCAAAATAGGAATTTGAAATAATTAAAACGAATGCAATTAAGAAATTCTGCAAGAAATATTCGTTCAGAGGAGGAAGCTTGGCTACGCTTTTCGGTGAACTTGATTGTCTTGAACCTGTTCGTGGGTTAATGACATCTGAAAAATACACTTCTATTCCGCAGAGACTCTTCAAAAAAGTAAAATTGAACTTTTGATTTTCGCGATCTATTTGTGCTGCTATCGAAAGATATAAGTCCGAGGCAAACCAATACCTCGGACTCTGCATATTAACCATTAAATGGATTCCAGAAACCACTCTTCATAAACAAATACTTAATACGGCGTTGAGAGCGACCAGCCTCAGTTCTATCAAAAGTCTGAGAAGCACTCTTGCTCCCCCCGATAGTTATTTCATTTTTTTCAGCATCTGTATTAAGCTCTAAAATAAGCCGACCTTCCATCTGAATCTCTTGGTCAAACGTTAATGAACACTCTGAAACTAAATTTCCAGATAAAGGGCTATCAGTTTTCGGATTAGCCCAAGTATACTCGTTGACTACTAACTTCGTTTTACGATCGAACGTAGCAAGAAAATCCAAAAGCTCCCCAACATCCTGAAACTTAGTAGCTATTGGCCGCTCTGTCAGTTCCCTGGTTGAAGTCCCATTTACTTCTGAAATATCCTCAGCAGCACTCTGGCCCAAAGCAGAAGCTGTATTCCAATCTTTAAATCCGAATACTTTCGCAAGCACTTCAAGCGAATGCCCATGTGGCAATTCGATTTTATGCTTTTCGAGCAATATCTGCCGAAGGTATTTCGCACGTTCTTTAATTTGTTGTTTTGACGGTTCTTTCACAGTCACTCCCTTTTTGCAGGACTATATTGTTCTAGTGGTCGCCTTAAAGCACAGCCCTTAAAAGTTAGTGTTGAAAAAACTTAAAAGATTGTTATGGAAAATTCACCGTAGCATTTCAGCCGCGACCGGCAGGCTTTCCTGGGCCCTTAGAAGTGATTAGCAAATCTTCGTTTTATTCGTCAAACGGTTCTATAATTGAATTGCATGGCGTTAAAACAGATTACTAGAAGTGACCACAATCTTCGGCCAATTTTCATCACCGAAGCAATTTTATCAAAACTATCGCTAAACCAATTGAATAATTGAAAGATTTTAAATATGAAAATGTAGAAAAGCCAAAACCTTAGTCCAGTTTCCAGCAATTGAAAGTACTAAATCAATTAACTTTAGTGTTAAGGTTCAATTATGAATACGGTAAAAAAACAAATTGCGGAAATTATTAGAAAAAGAAGAATCGAATTGAACATGACCCAAGCTCAGGTGTCAGAACTGTTGGGGTATGATAGTTGCCAGTTTGTGAGTTCGATTGAAAGAGGACTAGCAAAATGTCCACTTCAAACTCTAGGTTCGCTATCCATTATTTTGGATATTCCGAAAGAGCGCTTTGTTTCAATCTTGGTGACTGATTACAAGGATCGCCTATTTGACAGTTTAAATACTGGATCGAAGATGGTCAAAGCCACTCGAAAAGCTGGGTAGAGTGCTCCTTCAAAAGAATCCAAATCTACTTACTTGCGGTCCAAATTCCATTGAATCCACAGTAGGATGTGATTCCAAAGACAGAGAGTGATTGTAATGAATATTGCTTTTCATTATTTTCGTTTGAAAAGCGAATTTGGAACCTACATTCCAACCTTAAATATGAAAGATCCAAAATCGTTGTCTTTACCAACAATCGCTAACTTGGAATCACTAGTTAAAAATAGGTTTGCATAATAGATACGGCCAGTTTTTAAGTTGTTGGAAATTCCGGAAACACCAAATTTCGAATCAATGGTCCCATCGATGTTATATCTCGTCAAAAAAACGGTACTATTAGAGCTAGTTGGAGATTTAATTCCAGCTACTACTATTTTCCCATCTGGCTGGATCAGCATAGATAATGACTCGTTGTTATATTCTGAAACCTTGTCACCCGCTCCACCCAAAACAAAACCGCTGCCTCCGGCAAAGGTTGTATCAAAAGTTCCATTCGCCGCAAGTCGCACAATTTGTATGGACCTTCCCAATGTCGAATCCCCATAGCCAGCCACAACGATTTTTCCATCCGTCTGAGCTGCCACATGCTTGCAGAAAAAGCTGAATGTATCTGGGATTTTTAGAAACATCTTTCCCGATTGCCCAAAAGTCGTATCAAGTGAACCGTCGCTTAAGTACCTTGCGACAATACATGGGCTAAATGACGGGCCATTAGAAGCACCGATCACTATAATTTTTCCGTCGGATTGAATAGTTGCATCCCGAGGATAATCGCGGGAGTTGGACGTAAATGAAGTGGTGACCATACTAGAGTTTCCAAAACTATAGTCAGGGGTACCATCATTTTTAAATCTAGTTAAAAAAAATGAAGATGTAGCGGAAAAACCTGAAAAATAAACATCTCCGACAACAACTGTTTTTTCATCAGGCTGAACTAATACTTTCGAAATAGACAAATAACTTGTCGAATAGTCGATTAATACTTTTCCTTGAGTCCCGTATGCGTTGTCGACACTTCCGTCTTGGTTGTACCGAACCAAAGCAATCTTTCCAATCGGAACAAGTGGCGTAAAGCTACCGGCTGCAATTAGCTTTAAATCTGATTGTACTGCAAAATTCGACACGTTAGACTGTCCAGCTCCAAAACTAGTTTGGACGGTACCATTTGTTGACCCAAAAGATGAATCGACGGTACCCGAAATTGAAAATTTGCCGACGGAAAACAGAGTATTGTTTCCGCTATTTGAGTACCCACCTAAAAAAATGTTTTCACCAACTAGTATGTTGGCCGTAAAAAGCTCATTACCAACAAATTTTACCCCAAAAGTCGTATCTAAATAACCGGCCTTAATACCACTACCTGGGCTCAAAGGACTATCTGTCACCATTGGCAATTTTGTAGAGGCTATTTCGTTAGAAGGACTTGATTCACTACAACCAATAGTCAAAGTAAAACAAAAAATTGGAATCAAAATCAATAAATATGAATCGGGTTTTATTTTATCGACACTCAATATAGTTGTATCGGAATTATAGTAATTAACATCAATCAAATCCCTTTAACATCCGATCCAACCCCGTCTACGAAATGGCGTCTCGTAATGATAAAACCTATTCAAGTAACGTAAATTTGGCTGAATAACAATCCCATATTGAATATGTGCGCACCCTATTTTTGATCTTCTCTCTTACAATCTACTCTCATTTCTAATTTGGGTCTCTCACTGGTGAGAGCATCTTCCCCTAGCATCAAAAATCATCGAACAATCTAAATTTACATGTCATTCTGAACACTTGATATTTTTTTTAGATTCAATCGCGTCCAAGCAAAGCTCCTGGCACAAGATTGCTTTCAGTCCCTTCTATGAAACACATACGAAAGGAGGAATATGAACGGCTATTTAATACCGAAATTTAAAAAAGAAAGAAAAGAGATTCACGGACTAAACTTAGAAGACTGTGATTTCGTTTCCGATGACGAAGAAAATCCAAATCCAGTTACTACAACTCGAAAATATCGATGCCATCGATGTGGAGCCACTACTCACATACATGGGAACGCCCCTTATTGTTCGGACTGCAATTGGGACTCACTAACGGATCTCACTTTTAGGAAGAACAATTGGAAAAAAACGATCTTATAAACAAAGCAATCCTAACCTTACTTAAAATAAAACTTAAACAATTAAGCACATTTAAAATGAAAAGTCGAAACAGTACAAAATGGATCGCACTTGAAGACATGATGAAAAAAAACAAAGAACGACATCTATATCAGAACTTATTAGGAGACTACAAATATGAACCCACTTAAAGAAATTTTAGAAACACACATGGATAAAATGAAACCAATAAAACTTTATCGGTTTCAAATATTCACAAAAGACAATGAAAAAAATAAAACGGTAGGTATGGCGTACTTAAAGGAAGGGCAAGGTATATACACCCTTCGCCTTTGGACATTTTTAGAGTACAAGTACTTTCTTCTTCCGAGCAAAGAAGATTCTTCAAAATTTTTGCTCATGACAAGAGAACTGAACAAATCAGCCTCAGCAAAAAACAAATACTTTTGGAATATCGTCGGAAATGCCCATGTCATTGTTGAAAAAAATGTAATTGAACTAAATTTCGATCTTTTTGAAAAGAAAATATATATGAGCATTTTTCCCGAAGAGACAACGAATTCGTTAAGACAGCCATCTTTGAAAACAATGGACGAGGCTTAAAAGGTAAGGAGGACATTTTTATGAATAAAAAGAATATGGTACTGACGATTGCAATTGCAACAGCAGTTGGCCTAATGATGCCGGAATTAGCACATGCTGGGTTAGAATCAAGCTTAACAGGCATTAAATCAAAACTCACAGGGGTTATCCTCCCGTTATTATCTGTAATCGGAATCGCGATTGCTGGTATTTCTTTTTTTACGGGAAATCCAAACGCAAAACAGCACATTTTCTATTCGATCATCGGCTGCATAATTGGTTTCGGGGCACAAGGCATCGTTGACTTTATTGCACAAACGGTTCGCTAGGAGAAAAAATGGAAGAAGAAGGACTTATCACCACGCGAGTGCCACGGGCACTCGAAATCAAAAGTAAACTCTTTGGGTACGAACTTTCAGATCTGCTTCTAATATTTTTCAATCTTGCGATCACTAACCTTATGTTTGGTGGAACTTCATTCCGCTATCCACTTGTTTGGGGAACAACGCTTTTTTTAGTGTTGTTCCTCTATTTCGCAAAAAAGGGTCGACCCGACAATTACATTCAACACTTAGGTGAGTTTCTAGTGCGTCCTGCTTATTATGCGGCCGGCGGAGTAGATCACTTTTATCGAAAATTTAAAGGAAAAGTAAAATATGTTTCAAAATAAAAAGTCAGAAGCTTCTCTTTGCGAGGAGATTCCATACTGGGAATTTCAGGACGGAAAACTTCCGCATTTGGTTTTAACCGACGGATCGCTAGTCGCCGGGTTAAAACTATCACTCATCGACATTGAATGTTTTGATGACCAACAAATCAATCAACTGGCAATTAGGCTGCGTGGCATTTTAAATTCAATTTCAGAAAATACCACTGTTCAATTTTGCCTATCGGTCGGTTCTGATTACTCCGAAATTTTACAAAAGCATTCTAAAAGTAAAATCGAATCGATTCATCCCCTCGTGGCAAGTATAGCTGAGTATCGCGAAAATAATTTGAAAACCTCTATTGATTCATCGGAGCTCTATAGACCAGAACTTTCTATTTATCTTAGAACGCAAATGGTTGTCGGTAAAAAGCTGAATTTTTTAAAAAAAGATGAAGAATTCTCTAACAATGCAGCCAAAAATTATGATGAAACGCTAGAGACACTTTTTCAGAATATAGAAACACTTGCCTCCTCGTTTTCGTCTATCAATCTTCAATCCAGGGTTTTGGAAGTAAATGAGGTGCAGACTCAAATTTACAGATCGCTCAATCCCAAACGCTCTAAAACTGAACCGGCACCGGCTGTCAATTCGCCACAAAACGACAACCTTGAGCATCGGGTTCTAATGGACATGGATTGGCTTGCAGAGCAATCACCTCGTGAACAAATGGTTTTTGGAGATTTAATTTTAGGATTTGAGCAATTTACGCTTGATTCAACTCATCACAGAATAGTCACCCTTAAAACGCTACCAGAAGTCACGTTTGCGGGACAGCTTTCAACTTTTTTACGGATGCCGTTTCACTATGATTTAATGCTTTCGTTTGAAATTCCAAATCAAGCCGATGAAATGTCTAAACTTAAACAAACACGAAATAGGGCGCATTCTTTAGCGGCAACAACTGGAAACAAGGCAAGCGATCTAGAAAGCGAATCAAAACTTGGCGCCACTGAAGAGCTGATCAGAGAGCTATTAAATACTGGGCAAAGGGTGTATGCGGCTCAGTTGAGTGTCATTCTTCGCGCGCCTGCGACTCAAGAAGGAAACAAAAGACTCAATCGCGAGGTCCGCGAAGTGCTTTCTCGCATTCGCTCCCTACAGGGAGCAGAAGGCCTTGAAGAAACGGTCGGTTCCTGGAAAATTTTTAAAGGGAATCTTCCAGCAGCCCCAGTAAAACTTGAAAGAGCTAAAAAGTTTAAAACGAACAACTTGGTCGATTTTATACCCATCTATGGCCCACGCGAAGGTGACGACGATCCCGCTGTGATATTTAGGAACAGACTAAATGGACTTGTTAGTTTCAATCCTTTTGATTCTAAACTCACAAATTACAATGCCTTGGTGACTGGATCATCAGGAGCGGGAAAGAGTTTTTTGAACAATTGCATTCTTGCACAGGAACTTGCTCGCGGACTTCGAGTTTTTATTATTGATATCGGTGGATCATATAAAAAACTAACCGAAGCACTTGGTGGACAGTACCTAGAAATGGATTTATCCGATAGGTACAGAATAAATCCGTTTGATATTCCCGACTACGCGCAGGAGCCAAGCAGTCAAAAAATTAAGTCACTTCTTGCCGTGATTGAATGCATGGTCGCCGAGGACGAGAAAAGTAAGCTTTCTAAGTTAGACCGCGTGCTCTTGGAAAAAGCCGTTATTGAACTCTATGAAGAAAAGAAAAAGCAAAAAACTATTCCTATTCTATCCGAGCTTGCCGATAAACTGGCAAAAAGCAAAGAATCATCAATGGTTGCAATTTCTAAACTCCTTTTCATGTGGACTGGAAACAGACCCTACGGAAAGCTTCTTGATGGAATGGGTTCCCTAAGGACAAATGCTCCGATTTGCACCTTCGACCTGAAAGGGCTGTCAAGCTATCCCGATCTTCAAAGCGTGATGATCTTGATCCTAACAGATTTCATTTTAAGTCAGGTGGAACAAGATAAGGTGAACAAAAAACGTATCATCTTGGACGAAGCTTGGCAGCTTTTGAAATCAAGTGCCGCAGCTGATTTTATGGAGTACTGCGCTCGAACCCTTCGAAAAACAGGATCAGGAATTACATTCATTACCCAAGGCATTGAAGAAATCGTCCAAAGTCCAATTGGCTCTGCAATTATGAATAATACTGCGACAAAGTTTATTCTTCTACAGCGTGGCGATGCCGAAGTTTTAAGAAATGCACTTAAGCTCAATAAACAAGAATTGAATCTAATTTCATCGCTTGAACAGCGCAAAGGTGAATTCTCTGAAGCCTTTTTAATTGAGGGCGATCATCGGCAGGTCATCCGAGTTTATCCAAGTCCGTTCGAATATTGGCTATCAACGTCCGATGCTTCAGATAACCGGCATATTCAATCTTTACAGGAACAAGGAATGTCACTCGTAGCAGCCATTGAGAAAGCCGCTCGAACTTACCGCAATGGGATTGCTCAAGGAAAGACGGATTCGGAGACTACATGATTATAAAGAAAAAAATCGTAGCATTTACTTTCTGCTTACTTTTCCTTTTGCCAAAACCTGCGAAGGCAGATCTTTTCGGCGGTGATGTCACAGTCCTAGTCCAAATTTTAGCTCAATCGATCAAGCAGCTCTATGAGCTTCAACGGATTGTTAGCACTGGACAGAATACACTTTCATTGATGCGCGATTTAAATCGTGGGATACGAGATGGACTAACGATAATACGAATTATTAATCCGAAGTTCAATCCAGGTCTTTATGGCAGTTTAGAAACCGCAGATCAGGTTCAAAGAGCAATCGAAAACTTATATGGAGCGATTCCTCAAACGAGTGAATATCGCCTGCAAGCAGCACAGGACAAATCAGTGGCTGAAAGTATTGCCATGAATGGCACTCTTTTTCAGTACGCAGATAGTGTTGACGCTGAAACGAAAAGAATAATTGATCATGCTCAAAAGGTAAGTCCACAGGGAGCAGGAAAACTCACAGCCGAGTCTATCGCGGTCTTAATTGGCGTTACCACGCAAGTCCTACGGACGAACTCTATGATGCTAAAAATGATGGGTCAAAACATGGCCCTCTCAAACAGAAAAGAAAAACTCCAGGCGACCCAGTTTAAAACTCAATACGAAGGTATTTCCAATGCACTAGGAGCATTACCGAGGGAAACAACATTAAGCCCGCTTAACTCAGGTTTAGGGAGGTAGTTTGCCACAATTTGAACTTCTAGGATCACTTGCTCGTGACCTTCATCAAGAGTTTGTGAATATGTACTATCTATTTTTTCCTGTGTTCTTTGCACTTGCAGTTGTCGTGGCCTGGTTTCGTTCGCCTTCGGGAAGTCCAGAATTTATAGATATTGTGAAACGAGCAGTTATTGCAACCGTATTACTTGCTGCATTTCCTGATATTGCCAATGCGATTTTATTCGTTACTGAAGGAGTGGTAGAGAAAATTGATAAACTAAATAGCCTCGACACACTGATAAGGATGGCTCAGGAAAAGTCTGAAGGCTATTCGGCATCTGCAACTAGCGTGATCTTGCAGTTTAATGACCTGATCGTTTCTACATTGTCATTTCTAAGTTACTTGATCCTGTATGTTGCCCGCTATTTGACGATAGCCATGTACCACTTTTTTTGGGTGTTCTATTTGATTTCGGCTCCCCTACTCTTGTTGTTCAATCTTTTCGAGGGGACTCAGCAGATCACAGTTAATCTATTTAAAGGAATGATTGAGGTCGCTTGCTGGAAAATTGTGTGGGCCATTCTAGGCGCTATGCTAGCAGCTCTTTCATTCGGGGATGCCTATCGAACTGAAGGAAGCTATCTCGTTTTAATTGTGATGAATCTTGTGATCGCTATTGCCATGCTGATGACTCCATCCATTGTGAAATCACTCGTCGGAAGCGGAATCCAGTCCATGTCCACAGCCATTGGTGCTGCTAGTGTGGCTGCGATGGCAGCGGCGCCTGCAAGGGCCGCGACCGCGGCTTCGACATCAAGAAATGCGGTTAGCACCGCCGGAAATTTTGTTCAATCGCGAGTAAGGTCTTATCGAGAAAAACAAGAGCAAAAACGAAAAATGTACAATTACTAAATAGGAAAAATATGGAAACTACGAAAATTACTAAGCTAACCACCTCTCCCATGCCAAAATTGTTTGGATACCTGATTCATTCAAACCAACTACTGAAAGTATTCTCACTTGTATTGCTTGGAGCCACCCAACTAATGCTTGTCGCCGTGATTGTGATGGCCACAAGAGAACCAACAGTAGTCACCCTAAATGCCGAAGGAAAAGACTTCGAAAGAACCGCTCTGCCCAAAGCCGAAGATCAAATTCGAGAAGGTATAAGACGCTATCTCGAAAAACGTTACCAATGGCAGCCCGAAAATGTGACTAAAAAATTTAAAGAATCCGAGGAATTTATTTCTCCAAAATCTTTAAAGGCATTTCAGGGAGCCGTCGCAAATGTTGCGAAATTTTCTGTAGACAAAATAGTTTCTCAAAGAGTTTATCCCGAGAAAATTGAAATTGATTTAAAAAAACAAATAGCCACTATCACCGGAGACCGACTAACGACGATCCAAGGTTTGAAGGCGGCTGGAAATCTTAAAATCGAGCTGACTTTTGAATACGGCCCAAGAACATCAGCAAATCCTTGGGGACTATATATCTCAAAAGAACGCGAAGAATAGGACAAAGGCAATTATGAAGACCCTATTATTATCAATTTTAGCAATCTGTTTTGTAGCGATAGAACTTAAGGCGGCCCAGAGAGTCCGCCGAGTCCCTATTCAAACAGATCAAATTGCAACTGTAAGAACTAGTCTTGGTATTGCAACGATTATTCAAGTTCCAGATCGCCCCACCAGCGTGGTCGTTGGCGATCAGAATTCTTTTAAAGTTGAATACCTAGATCAAGCAATCACAATAAAACCAACTGTAGGAGGAGCTAAAAGTAATCTCTACATTTATACCGATTGGAAACGATTTAACGTGGAACTTATTTCCGGACCGGAATCGGTTGCAGACTATGTAGTTTATCTCGACATCCCGAAGGACAAACCGCAGAAGACACGATCAAGCAAAGATGCGGACGTAAAATGGACCGAATTTAAAAATCAGGTTCGGAATGAAAACCTGACTTTCACCGTTACCCGTCTTGGACGAACAAGTGACAGAATTTTACTGATTGATTTTATGATCTCATCCACAAAAAAAGAAATATTTAGGCCGGAAAGTATATGGTTAACTCAAAGTGGAAAAACGCGTCCGATTCACAACTTATTTCTATCTTCTGTCGAAGTGAGTCCTAGAAAACCGATTCCAGGTGTCCTGCAAATCAAGGAAGTCGACATTAAAACGAATGAGTCTTTTAAACTTGAAATAAGAAGAGCAAAAAAATCCTATCTTACCATTCACAAAGTAGCGGATTGGAAACTGTAATAAAACGGGGAGTAAATTTGGATATAAAAAACTATTTTCTTACTGAAGCTAAACCATTCACAACAAAACGTGAAGTTCATTGGAACAGAATTCAAACCTGGGCGATTATTTTTATTGCCCTCTCGGTTTTAGGCCTCCTTCTGATCCCGAGTTCAGATCCAGATCAAGAACGTTTTCATGAAAAAGCAGAGCGAGGAAGTTTGAATCAAATGAAACAAATCGAAAATGATCCTACTCAAGAGACAATTAGACAGCTTCAAGAATCACAAGTAAGCCTAAAGCAAGTTCACGAATCGATTGATTATCTTTATCGGCCAGATGCCTTTGATGGCGGTAACCCTGGAAAAAGTGGTCAGGATCGAAGCTCTTCAATGATTCTAAATCGTGAAGGACCAGATGAACGCACTCAGCTTTTGGCTGGAACCAGAATATCGATTCGACTATCCGACAAAGTAACAATAGCAAATCACGGGATGCCGGTTATTGGGATTATTTCTCAAAATGTTAATAATGATAATGAGATAGCTATTCCTATTGGATCTAAGGTTCTTGGAGATGCTTCATTTGATCCTGATTCTGAAAGAGCTACAATTATTTGGCGATCCATTGTTTTTCCTAACGGAAGGCAAAGACCATTTTCTGCCATCGGTGTTGGTCGAGACGGACAAGTTGGAGTGATTGGCCGGGTTCACTCCGACGGCGCAAAAAATATGGTTGGCCAAACCCTCACGCGATTTGTTGGCGCCTATGCAGCCGGTTCAATGACCACAGGTGCCTTAGGAGCAAATGAAGGCGGGAATGATAACGGTCTTCGTAATGCCGTCGCACAAACAGCTACTGATCGAGCCAATGCTATGGGCGAAGAACTCCAGAAGGAACGAAAGTGGATTGAACTAGAAAATGGAACCGAAACATACGCTGTCCTAAATCTACCATTTACTTTTAGAGATGCCGGAGTGACTAGTGGACAATGAGAACAACCATTCAGACCATGCCGACAAAATCATTTTCATCACAGCAGCGCTGTTGTTACTTGGAAAGTGGCTTGAGTTTTCTTGGTCATGGGTGATCAAGTCACCAATTCATATGGCCATGGTTGCAGGTCCTTTGATTCTACTGACATTTTTTTCAGTTAAAATTGCTTGGAGCAAAATCAGAAAAAACATGGATAACCGCAAGTTCGAAAAAACGATCACATCAATAGACGCTGACTCAGCATTTTGTGGGACGACTGACAAAAATGAAGATATTTGGATTAAGCCGCGCCAACGGGCAATGCACACTCAGGTTATCGGTACCACTAACGCCGGTAAAACTGAAAGTGTGATATTACCTTGGGCGATTCAGGATATACATTCCGGAAAAGGACTTCTCCTCATTGATGGAAAAGCCGACAACTCATTAATTGACAAATTATGGGCCTATACCAAATTGGCCGGACGCGAAAAAGATTTCAAACTTTTTAGTTTGAGTCGTAGAGAACAGTCGTTTCAGTTTAATCCCTTACTTGGTGGAACCGCCGAAGAAATCACAGAGAGAGTCTTCAACGCATTTGAATTTGAAAATCCATACTATCGAAGCCTGCAATATGAAGTGATGAACCAAGTTATGCGTATTTTCGAATCCGCAAATTGTGTTCCCACTTTTCAAAGACTCCACCAAGCAATTTCCCGTCCCAGAATCATGGAGGAAATGGTTAAGTCATTCCAAGATCAAGAGGTGCGCCGCTGGTATCTATCATTTAGTGAGATGACACAAAAAGATCGAGAAGAACGCACAAGTGGTCTTTTGTCGGCTATCGGTCAATTTGCTTTCGGTGAAAATGCAAAACTTTTTAATCCCGAGACGGACGCAATTACAATTGATGAAGCGCTAGGTGCAAACCAGATTGTTTACTTTCAGCTCCCTGTTTTGCTATCACCTTTCTTAGGCAAAGCAACAGGGAAACTAGTTCTTCAGTCACTACAGGCGGCCGTAGCCAATAGACATAGATTGGCCCAAGGAAAAGAGAAGAAATTTTTTAGTGTTTTCTTAGATGATTTTTCTGAGTACCTCTATGAAGGATTTGTCTCGATTCTGAACAAATCACGATCGGCCAATGTAGGAATTGTGTTCGCTCATCAAGCTTTAGGAGACATTACCGTTCTTGGAGATTCAGTCGCAAACTCGATTCTAACAAATGCTAACATCAAAGTATTAATGCGAGGTAATGATCCCGATTCGGCAGAATACTTTTCAAAAGTCATTGGGACATTGACTGCCACTAAGACTACCGAACGTCAGACCAAAAGCCTATTTGGAACTAGAAAAAGCGGTGAAATGTCAGCGAGAGAGGCTGAGGAGTTCGCCATTCACCCCAATGTCTTCAAAAAAGATTTGGGTGTTGGCGAAGCTATAATGATTGTGCCCCATGAAAGGGGATCAAAAACTGTGCGAATCAAATTTAGTAAAACTGATGATCTAGACGTACAAACTCTACCCATAATCAGGAAAACATTGATGCCATTGCTTGATGAAAAAGACGATCTACAAAAACAAACAACCAAAAACAGAAATAGTGACCTCGACAATGCAACTTAAACTTTAAGGAATAAAAATGAACTTTATTAAATTTAGGAAAAACGTTATTTTGATTTTATGGATACTTGCCCCTGCTATTCAAGTCGGCTGCGCATCAAAGAGTAAATCGGCAGGGCTTGGATCAGCAATTGGCGCCAGTAGTGGAGCCGCACTGGGTGGAATCGTCGACCCGGGAAACAATGGTCAATATCGAACCCGAAATGTGATTATCGGTGCAGGCCTCGGCGCGATAGCTGGGGGCCTTACAGGTGCTTCAATCTACGAAAACAATGAGCGAGACAAAGAGCTTTCATACCTAAAAGGAAAAGAAGCTGGAAGAAAGTCTTCACAGTCTAAGGCTACTCCTTTATTGCAAGAACCAAAAATTGAAGCCATTTGGGTGGAAAGTAAAGTTTTAGGTAACCGATATATCGAAGGGCACTTTGAATATATAATTTCTGAACCTACCCGTTGGGAAGCGCCTCAATGAAGTATCCACACGGCCGCAAATTATCTAAAAATGCAGCTGAGGCTGTAAGATTTGTCGCAAAGGTCGGATCACTGGAACGAGAAATATGGTACAAACTTTTTGGCCAAGGAACACTCAGGTGGAAACAAATGCAACTTCAGCATTTAATAAATCGAAAGATTTTTAAATACAATACAAGCAAGCATGGTCATGACGCCGTTGTAATTGATCGTTTTGGCGTTGAGTTAATTAAAAGCATGGGATGGCAGCACGTTAATACTATTTATCCGCACGAAATTGAACATGACGTAACAATCGGCGCTGGCGCCTGGGAAATTGAAAAAGCGGGGTTCTGCCAAAAATGGATGACAGAACGAGAGTTAAAATCTCAAAAACTGGACAACTTCAAATTGGATCTAAAAAATGATGGCATCAAATATCCAGATATCGTTTGTCGAATTCACGGAAAAACAACATCGCCGATAGTAGCCTTTGAATATGAAAAAACATCCAAAACAAATTGGAGATATAACAAAACCATAAAAGCCTATAGTGAAGGATTCAACTTTTCGTACATATTTTTTGTTGTCGCCAATGCAAGCATTGAACAGACAATAAAAAAAGCTATGCAATACATTCAGGATGGACAACTGAATTCAAAGATAGGCTTTATTTCCGTAGAAGATTGGAAAAGAAACCCACTAAATGCGAAAATTAGAGGCTTGAAGATTGCGGAAAATCTAACTGAACTCGCGTCTAAAATTTAATTTTAGAAGTCTTCGTCGAATACTTCGTGTAGCGAAGCATCTGACTAACTGAAAACAAAATTAAAACTATGTCTAACTATTTAAAACAACAGAGATCTGCCGCCGCCGCCTCGTTCTTAACGTCCCTTTCTTCGCTACTGACCCCTCCCACCCAACGATGTTGATTGGAAGGGGTCAGTAGCAAGGGACTAAACATCGGTGGCGGCGGGGTAATGGGAGATGAAAAATAATGAATAGTGAAAATAAAATAGAGAAAGAAGAAGATAAGATAGAGGGAACAAAGGCAGGCGGAGGCAAAGATCTGCAAAGAATTACCGTATCGAAAGACGCACAAAGTGCCTTAGAAATTATTAAAGATCGCGTCAATGATGGATTCAATGGCGGTCGCGTCAATCTAACTCAAATGGCAAACTGGATTCTACTTCGTTTCCAAAATGAACTTGATGAATCTTATATCAAAGAAATAAGAGCCGACCATTTTGACGAACTAGCTATGCTTGAAAGCGTTTTAAAACAAGCTAAGGAGTCTGGAAAAGTACCAACGGAATTCAAGTACTTGCTTCAAAAGCAACTTGGGATAGACGAACCAACAAAACGTAAATCTAAGGTCACATTGACATAGAATAATCTCTATGTCATCATTGATGACACGACCTAGGAGAAATGAATGACGATAACTGAATGGCAAAATAATGAAGGGTAACGAAATAAAAGCAATTCGCGAAAAGTTGGGTTTCGACAGACACCAATTTGCCGAGTGTCTTTGCCTTTCTGGATATCGTTCAATGATGAACATTGAACACGATTTTCGTAAATCGAGTAAACTGACAATTCGCTTTCTTCGTTACCTTGAAAGCCTTCCAAAGAAGAAGGCATTGCAATTTCTTGAGGAGTTTTCTACCCATGAATCTACTTAGTTTTTTTCTAAATTGGAGCTTTAAAATGGCCAATCAAAGCGCTAAAAACAACAAAGCGCAACATGACCATTTGCCAAAAATTATTTTGATTCCTTCTCAAAACAGTAAAATTGACGGTCATAAAAAGTCGGAAGAAATCCTATACTACCTCACGCAGATAATTCTTCTTTCAGACAAAAAAGGCAGACCATCAAAAAATCAATTTCCAGAGGTGCAAGATGCCATTTAAAATAGGTGCCTATGTGCGAGTCAGCACAGAAGAACAAGCCAACATTGCCGACGGATCAATTGATTCTCAACAGCACAGATTAAAAGCCTATCTTGATCTTAAAAACCACCAAGAAAAAAATTGGGGAAGGATAGTCGATTTCTATATCGATGACGGCTATTCAGCAAAAGATACAAAACGTCCCGCGTATCAAAAAATGACCCGAGATTTGAGGACTGGAAAAATCAATTTGATTCTTGTGACAGATTTATCACGCCTATCAAGAAATATTGCGGACTTCTGTCGGCTACAAGACGAACTCGCTTCATTCAAAGCTAAGTTTCACTCAATAAAAGAGCAATTTGATTCAACCTCTCCGTCTGGTGAGATGATGCTTTTCAACCTGATAAATCTAGCCCAATTCGAGCGGAAACAAACATCAGAAAGAGTATCACTTAATTTTCACTCAAGAGCATTAAGAGGACTATCTAACGGTGGCTGCAATATCCTTGGTTACGATCGCGACCCAGAAAATTCAGGTAAATTTATTGTCAATGAATCAGAAGCGATAGTTGTTCGTAGAGCATTTGAATTGTATCTAGATTCAAGGAGTCTTGCCGAAACTGCAAGACGACTTCAGGATGAAGGACATCACCCAAAAGTTCATTCTTTAAAGCGAGCACGGTTGGCGAGGGACGGAAAGTGGACTTTATACTCTGTTCGCACAGTGCTTAAGAATATGGCCTACATTGGCATTCGTGAGATCAACAAAGACAATAAAAATGTCGATCAAAATGACCTTAAGCCTTGGCAAAGATACGAAATGGTTAAAGCAGCATGGCCAGCCATTGTTTCCAAAGTAGTTTTCGATGACGCCCAAAAGTCTTTAGATGATGGACTTCGCCTTGAGAAGCAAAGACTAAGCACCGCTGAGACAAGATTTTTCTTACTGTCAGGAATTATTCGCTGCGGGGAATGTGGCAAAGCCTTAGTTGGACAAAGTGCACACGGAAAAAGCCAAGTCCATCGTTACTATGGTCATTCTAAAATAGACAAAGGTAACAGTAAGCCATGTGCAATTAAGAATCTTAGAGCTGATGCTGTTGAAACAGCACTCTTAAATTATCTGGATGAAATCATAGTCAAATCTGGTCACCTAAACCGAATCGAAAAGAATATGAAATCCCACCTGATGACCACTAGTGAAGATTTACGACTAGAAAAGGAAATCAAGGAAAAGGCTTTGCATGATTTAGAAAACGAAATTGATTCCGTCTTGAAAATTCAATTTTCAATGGAGTCTAAGACTCAGGTTACAAACCTTTTGGCAGAGAAGCTGGAAACCATGGCCGAACAAAGAAAACTTTTAAAACTATCTTTGCTCAACATTAAGAACCGACTTGATAGCTCCAACGATGCTAGAGCCTCGAGACTAAACCTTGAAGAAAATCTAGAGAAGTTTAGGAACGGTTGGAAGAAATCCAACCCAACCGTTCAAAAACGGTTTTTAAGACGTATGATTGATTGTCTCGTTTATACATCTGAAGGGATAAAGACTTTTTACCATTTGGATGTTTCTTCGAACTCAGAAAGCCAAAAGAACCAGAAAAAATCGCCAGAATATTTGAACCCGCCGTCCGGATCATTTACGGGGGTAAACCAATCGCTTCGGCGATTGGTGGTATCCTCGAACCAGTTGATTAAAAGTTCGTCTGATTTTAAGGATGGTGCGCCCGGAGAGATTCGAACTCCCGACCAATCGGTTCGAAGCCGATTACTCTATCCAGCTGAGCTACGGACGCGTACAAGCCGATGAAGGGTCAATATACTTCCTTAAAATTCGGGTGTAAACCCTAAAAACCTCTTCCAGTTAAAAATATTGTAAAGGAAATGTTGCGCAAAAATTGGGATACTTGGTGGGTGTTCTACCATAGCGGGCGCAAAGAGGGGGCTAATGGACGTTGTTCCTGACCAAGCAGTTTTTACGCCAAAGGTCGTCGCTTTCTCATCCAATTTGTAAAAAAGATTTTAATTACATTTACATGAGTTTTGCGATGGCTCCGCTTTTTACGAAAAGACAAAGCCGCCACAGATAACTGATCTGGGTTCATATTGATAAGTCCCAGCTTTTCATCTTGAGTTAGGTCTAAGTCGGCCAATGCCGCTTGCGCATCAATTTGAAAAAGATCTAGATACGTTTTATCTGTAAGCAATCGGGCGATCGTGTTTTCAAATACGGAATAACTCATTTGAAGTATCCTTTTCATTGATCAGTTGGTGAATACGCAGCAGTTGTTGTTTCAAAACCGAGCTTGCCGGATAGTTGCCATCGCGTTCTATAATAATAGAAACCGGTTGAGACAGTTTTGATAGCGCGTATTTAAGCATTTGAAAACCAATCTCGGGGATGTCTTGTTTGTGATCGTCGAGCATATGGCGAGTGTGTGCGGATTGAATCCATTTTCCGCCGCTCATGTGAATCTGTTTTACGCGATTAAATGGATAGCGAGCGAGTTCGTGCATGGGGTCCATTTTGAAATTCATGGCGTTGCAGTAAATGTTGTTAATATCTAATAGCATCTCTTGCTGAGTGGTCGATAGGATATGTTTCATCCAATCTATTTCCGAATAGGTGCTTAATGGTGGGTGCAACAAAGTCGATATGTTTTCAAGAGCAGGCAGGTGACCCAATTCGTTTTTGATATGCCTTAGATTTTTTAATGTTATCGAAATAGTTTCATCGTTCCAAGGCGGCGCCGCTAAGTGCCCCAATTCGATTCCGCCAGAGCGAACAAAGCTAAAATGATCCGACCAGGATTCGATAGAAAACATATTGAAAAACTTTTTATATTTTTTTAATTCGTTTTTTGGCAGTGGTTCGCTGCCGCAAATACCAAGACCAACGCTATGAAAATGTAAATTGTAAAGGGTGTTTAAGAACCTTAGAGTTCTTATATCTTTCGCGGATAAATTATAAAAGTTTTCGACTAGGATTTCTATGTCGTCTATCAAATCTGAATTTTCTAAAATAAAGGCAGCGATTTGCGGTCGCCATCCAATACCAACTGTATGTTTAGGCTTAGCTGCCGCAACCACCACAGCCCCCTCCGCATCCGCCTCCACAGCCACTACTGCTACAGGAACTGCCGCACGATGACCCGCATGACGAGTTCGCGCTGCCAGATTTCAAAGATCTTGCAAATAAGTCTTTAGCATATCCATACGTTTCAACAGGTAAAATCGAAATTCCATGGACAGCTACAATCAGTGCCAATTCGTTGGATTCACCTTTGGTTAAATTGCGAAGTCTATACGTAGCATCCTTTAGCAATAATTGCATATTGTCCAGGAACGCAGATCCTGCGCTTGTGATTTTTTTTGGTGTTAAAAAGTTCATGAAAGCGACCATGATCACTGAAAATATAACAAGAAAACCGACGTTGGTTTTACCACGGTTTAATGCAATTAAAATTTTTGTTATTGGGATAAAAAGCAAAACACCGTAGCCAACAAATAAAAGCGTATTCTTGGTGGATTTGGCTTTGCCTGCATAGAAATAGTCCTTGGCCTCTAACACGTCTATATAGGGACGTGTGCAGGCGTACACTTGACTGTCTTCAATAATATCTTCGATCCGTTTTGGTTCTTGAGTGCTGCGTATGATTTCTACTTCGAGCGGCTTTTTAACAAAATCCTTGGCATTTTCTGTGGATTTTAAATACTCACCATCACTGACAATCAAAAGGCCGCGCTCGATGAGCGAAATGATGGCAACCCGAATGACTTCGGGTTCTTCACCTCGAAGGCAAGCAATTGTATAAGGGTCTTTTAACATTTCATGCCCAGATATTTTTGATGGACTGACGGCGCGCAAAAGAATGCGGACTGTGATTATCCAGCACAAGCCAAAGAAACCATAAAACACTAAAAATTCAGGACCTTTCCAATCAAACGGGTTCATTTTAAGTTCCTAGTACGTTTTGCATTTTTTTTAATATCTCTAAGTAAGCTTGATACGTAGGTTCGATCTGATTCTTAGATAACGTCGATGACTCTCGGATAGTAGAAATTGTTTCGCTTAATTGTTCAGCGCGGTCGGGAAAATATTTCTTCAAAAAGATGTTTAACGCCTCTTTTGGGTTTTTGGCAGATTCGCCTTGAAGGCTAACAAGTGAAAACGCATTTGTGCGTAGAGGGCCAGAAAATTCGTTCATAATATGTACAAGTTGTTCTTCGCGAAGACTTACGAAGGTATATCGTTCACGCAGTCGCATCGTTAAATTCATTAGAGATTGCTTCAACTGGAATTTTAAATTCGCTGGATCGATTTTTATTTCAGGAATTATGTTGGCCCCGGCAACGATCTGGTTACGTTTAGAAATATCGTAAAACTTTAATGGAAACGTTTGGCAGACTTGATCCAGCTCACTGCGCTCAATAAACAGACAAGATAAATGAATTAAATTGTGGTGATCGCGATATTCTGATTTGATTTTATCCAGAGTCGCCAGTGAACTTGAGTTCAGTACAACCAATAAATTTATATCTGAATTAGCACGAATTCTATTTTCAGCAGCCGAGCCAAATAGAACGGCCGAATACAATTCGGTGCTAAGTTTGTTTTTTAAAAAATCGATAAACGAATTAAGCAGTTCTGTTTTTTCCATGCTTGTATACTAATAATGAAACTAGTTTCTGCCCAACTAGTTTTCATGGAACAGGCTCAAGGGCCAGAATTGCTTATTTTAACCAAACACTGCGAAAATTATCTCGATCCACGGGCCAACTTTGCCAAGCCATTTTGATATCTAAAGCCAAGACGAAGTTTCCTAATATAGTGTCTAAATCCTCTAGATCCCAGAAATCTTTTTGATGTTTAGAATTCTTATTAGTTTTTGCTAATTGGGAAACGAGCGACAATACCATGCCGGTCATCGGAGGAATCAAAAAACCTAAAGTGGAAAGGACACCTTGCATACGTGATAGAATTCCTTTGCCGCCCACCGAGTGCATCAAAACAAAAACGGCGCAAGGTTTACCTATAAATACATCGGTGCCTTCATAATCCGTTAAATCTTCAAACATGGCCTGCAGAGGGCTGCCCCATGAATCCCAATACGTTCCCGTCACAAATACGACTCCGTTTGACTTTTTTAAATCATTCACAAGGCTTTTATTCGTTTTAAGCTTGGCAAGATGAACGATGCGGACATGGGCGGTACCTTTTAATAACTTTTCAAGTTTTGTAATCAATTTTGCACAGTTACCAGAATTACCGTTGGGGCTACCATTAAGAATCAAAATTTGCTTCATTTTTTTAAACCTCGCGTGTTTATAATAAATGTGAATTTTCAGGCGGGCTAGCAGTTTCGCCTGACTTTAAGTTTTTTAGGTGGTTCAATATTTAAATGAAGATTTTAAGTCTATGCGGCAGTCTAAGATCCAATTCAACCAACGGTCATTTGCTTGCGGCGGCAAAGACTGTTCGCACGCAAGATACTTGGATGGATTTTAAAATCAGCGACTTGCCTTATTTTGATCCCGACAATCAGTATTCAGAACAAACTCCTAAAATAGTTTTGGAGTTGCGTAAACAAGGTGCCACTGCCGAAGCTATTTTTATAGCCACACCCGAATATGCTCACGGAGTACCTGGAATTTTAAAAAATGCACTGGAATGGTTGTTTCACGAAGGAACAATGAATAAACCAGTCTTTGTTGTCATCGGGACAGCGCAAGGCGAGCATACCCGGGATCAACTTGTCGAAATCATGAAGACTATGGATTTTAAAATCGAGTTGAATCAGGTTCTGGTGATTAAGGGAGCGCGATCAAAAATTAGCTCAGCGGGAATATTTACCGACGAAAAAGTTAAAAAGTCATTTCAGGAATTTTGTCAGAGAATAGGAAATTAATATGAATGGTCGAACTATTTTAGCAGTCTCATCAGTTTTAATTTTGTCTACTCAGCCCAGCTGTGCTGGATTTTTCAAAGATCGAATCAAGCAGCGTATTGTGAGTAAACTAGAAGCTGAACCGGCACCAGAAGCGAGTGCTGATGTAGCGGCCAAGATCGAAAAATCTGGGGATTATACGTTTACGTTTTCGCATGGAAATATAGATCGCTATTACCGTGTTCATGTCCCCAAATCGTATGATTCAAAAATTCCAGTACCATTGATTATTTCCATGCACGGTGGCGGTGGGGATATGATGATTCAATCCTCTGACGAGTATTACAAATTAAATCTGAAATCGGACGCAAGCGGATTTGTCGTCGTATATCCCAATGGTTACAGCAAATTTAAATCGGGCAAGTTAAGCACGTGGAACGCCGGGAACTGCTGTGCTTGGGCCCGCGATGAAAAGATTGATGATGTCGGGTTTATCAAGGAAGTTTTGAAAAAAGTCTCGGGACAGTTGAATATTGATAGTGCCCGGGTATTTGCTATAGGAATGTCTAATGGCGGGATGATGGCGTATCGTTTAGCCTGTGAAGCGGGCTCATTGTTTAAAGGTATTGCTGCCGTTGCTGGTACCGACAATACGAACGGTTGTGCATCGCCTACGCCCATTTCAGTTTTACATATTCACGCTAAGAATGATGACCATGTGTTGTTTAACGGAGGTGCAGGAAAAACATTCCGCGATGAATCCAAAGTTACCAATTTTACCTCGGTCCCGAATACCATTCAGAAATGGACTGCTATTGACAAATGTGAAGGTGCACCTGTCAGAATAGTCGATAAAAAAGGTGCGTATTGCGAACTCTATTCAAAATGCCAAAGCACCAAGCATGTTCAACTGTGCGTAACCGAAGATGGTGCGCATTCTTGGCCGGGAGGCAAGAAGGTCCGCGGCGGGGAAGCTGGTTCTAAAGCGTTATATGCAAACGACGTTATTTGGGACTTTTTTCAAACTCTTCAGTAGAAAGTTTTATATTCGCTATTGACGATGGATCGGCGTCATTTATATACCTTCGTTCATGACTGGGAATGTTTTCTTAACTTCGGCTATCGATGAAAAAATTGGCTTATTAGAAGCTCAAGTTCATCGCACTTTGCTCGGAGACACTTTTGCTATTCCTAAAACTCCGGATCGTGATATCCAAATTTTAGAACGTGGCCGCCATCCTGGGAAAAAAGGTTTAAGCTATGTAGAAGGCCAAGCCCGGTTGCTACATGATATGGCTAATATTGAATTGCAAGCGATGGAACTGGCACTTCGAACATTGTGCGAATACCCCGAAGCTGACAAAACATTTCGGCAGCAACTAGCCGATTTAACATTGTCTGAAGGCCGCCACTTAAAAATGTGCGTGGATGGGTTGCGTGAACTTGGTTATAAATGGGGACACTGGCCGATCCATTTGGTTTTGTGGAACGCGGTCGATGCGTCCGACAGTTTAATTGATCGTATTTTTATTGTTCATCGATATTTAGAGGGCAGCGGCCTGGATGCGGGACAGAGTTTGATTGAACGATTCAAAGCAATTCCTCCGAATAAAGCCGTCGACATTATGAATGTAATTTCAAATGAAGAATTGGATCATGTTCAGTTCGGCAGCGAATGGTACCGTCATTTTTGTAGAAAATCTAAATTAGATGCTGATCATAAATTTAAAAGCTTGCTAACGGATTTACTGCCCCGATTACCTAAGCGAATGGAACCTGTGAATGTTGAACTTCGCAAAAAGGCATTGTTCAGTGAAAGTGAAATCAAAGATCTGGTTCATTTACGCGAATCGCAGCTTTAGAAATGATATCGCACCGATAATCCAGACGAAACATAGAACTGTAACAATGTCTGAAAAAGTTTGAATGATTTTACAATTCAAACATGTTATTCAATGACCGCTACATTTCGAGATGGTAAATTTAGGATATGGAAGCATTTTTAAAATCATTTATTTCATTGTTTGTTGCCATTGATGTGGTCGGAGCATTGCCATTTCTAGTAGGATTAACCAAAGCTCTATCGGAGAAAGATAGAAAAAATCTGATCTATCGAGCCACCATTTCGGCGTTGGTGATTGGAATTGTTTTTATCGTGGCGGGACGAAAAATATTTGAATTCTTGGGAATTACGGAAAGTGATTTCAAAGTCGCGGGCGGTTTGTTGCTGTTGATTTTTGCCATCCGAGATTTACTTGTCACCGCCAGCCATCAAGGCGCACCGACTCCAACGAAAGTGGGGTTAGTTCCTATTGCTATTCCGTTGATGATGGGGCCCGCGGCTTTAACAACACTTATGGTAGGTTCCGATCAATTTGGAATGCTGACGATTGTGGCCAGCCTTGTGTTGAATCTTTTGATTGTTTTAGTTTTGTTCTTGCGAGCGAATATTATTTTGCGCTGGTTAGGTGATGATGCCAGTGATGCGTTTAATAAAGTGTTTTCATTATTGATGGCTGCGATCGGCGTGATGTTCGTACGTTCTGGAATAATAGAAATGCTGGCTATCGTTGCTAAGTAAGGGTTTAAGAATGGGTTGTGATCTGTTTTTATTCCACACGGCAAAGTATGAAATAATGCATTTGTCGGAACTGCAGAGGTTAATAGAATGAGCAAAATTCCTGCGGCAATTAAAGCTGTCGATAAAAATGGGGCCTTATTAGTATTTCCACATAATAACAAACCGACTCCGAAATCAATTTGGTCAGAGTTCTACCCACGAACAAAATTGAAGTGGGAATGGGATGATCACGGTGATCAGAAAGTTTTTAAAATGTGGCAGCTGATGAAAGAACTTTCAACCAACAAAGACGTTGTTTATTCAAAATGGCTCGGCGGTAGGGCGACTTTTTTTTCGCGTGATTTATTTGTAGCGATGCTTGCTCTGTATAAAAATACCGGCGGTTTAACTTTTAAGTTATCTGCAGAAGCAAAGGCACTATTAAGCGAACTGGAAAGTGATTCACCGTTATCGACTCGAGATTTGAAAAAATTGACGGGATTGCAGGGTAAGGATAACGAAAGTGCCTACAGTCGTGGGATGAAAGAGTTATTCGCAAGATTGCTTATCGTTGGTTTTGGTGAAGTCGAAGATGGTGCGTTCCCGTCGTTGGCGGTGGGAGCGACTCGGCATATTTACGAAGACCTGTGGCTGGAATCGGGTGAACTTGACGTAAAAATAGCGCAAAAACGCGTTGATCAATGGATTCCTAAAGGCACCGAGTTTCGCAAATATTTCGATCGCATCATGACTGGCTTGCAAAATCAAACTTCAGTATCTGTCCGATCAAAGTTATCGGAAGACTAAGGTGGCCCTGGTTTTTAACTAAAGTCATTTTTCCGTTTGGAAATAGTGGCGCCATAGATTCAGAAATTTTATAAGAAATTACATTGTCCATGTCACCGTGCCAGAAATGGACAGGTATTTTCAGGTTTCCAGCGCCTGCCGACCAATTGGCAAGAAATGCAATAGTATCTTGTTTCGGACCAAGAAAACCATGCTCCAATGCTTCGCTTAAGCTTTGGTTTAATGAGTCACGAACGTGCTTGTTAAGTCCCAGTTCATAATCGGCTTTTGAAGGTGGCAGAAAGAAATCGATGACGGGATTTCGTTTGCCTGATTTTATCTGAAGTGCATTTTTGATAACTTTCGCCGGAACAAAAGGTAAAACTTTAAGGCCGAAAATGGATACGATGGGAAAGTTTTTGCGAACCGAGTTCACTGTTAAATCACCTAATCCAGAAATGATTCTTATGCCCGTTACAGTTTTTGGGTATTGTGTAGCCAATGCCACTCCAAAAGGGGTCCCTCCGCTGACTGTGACTATTTCAAACTGATTCCAAGATAACGCAGAAATTATTTCCATAGCGATCTTCACGGTGACATCCAATGAGTCGACTGTTTTTATTTCTGTATGGTGATAGCCTGGGCGATCAAAACAAACCACGTCTAAATCTTGTGATTGTAGTTCTGGTTTAAAAATATCGATTTGGCAGCTGGAGCCTGGAAAACCGTGAAAGAACAAGATCTTTCTTTGGCCATATCCCGTGCGCCGATAAGAGACGTTACCGTAAGATGTCTTTGCTACTTGATAGGGCATGTGTGAAATCGTCGGATCAATTGGAAGCAATGTCCAGTTATGACTTGGTCCTCAAAATAAAATTCGGTCAAAAACACCTCTTAAGCGTATCAATATGGTTATTTTTACCTGTATTTTGTTTGTAGTGCGCAGCTGTTTATGTCGAAACATTATTGAGAGAGGTTTTATGAAAAAATACAATTCTTGTATGCTCGTAGATGACGAGGTTGATTTACTAGAGACCATGAAACTCAGTCTAGAGTGCTTTTTCGAAAAAGTGGATACATGCAGCGATGGTAAAGAAGCATTTGAAATTATTGCTTCACAAAAATACGATTTCATTGTTTCCGATGTTCAGATGCCTAATATGAAAGGCGATGAATTACTTAAAAATTTGCGCACGATTGGAATCTCGACACCGTTTATCTGCATCAGCGGAAATGGCAGCAAAGCTCAAGTGTTGGATGCCCAGCGGCAAGGTGGTGCCGACTATATGGATAAGCCATTTGATTTTGATTTACTGATAGAGAAAATCCAGTCGATGATTGAAGCGCATGCCAAAAAAAAATCATGAAATATGATTTCATATTCGACCTGATTCTGATAGCGTCCATACTATGTCAGACACAAATATTCAATATTTAGCGACCTTCTTTTTTGCCGTTTCTATTTTGCATACATTTGCAGTTTCCGTATTTCATAAATTATCTGCGAAGTATCCAAAAGGATCGGCACCGGCGGTCTTTTTCCATTTAATGAGTGAGGTCGAAGTCGTCTTTGGCTTTTGGGCGATCATTTTTGTCTTTGGTTATGTTATTTTAAAGGGTTATGAATCGGCGTTTGAGTATGCAGCTACGCGTTCCTACAATGAGCCGCTGTTTGTATTTGTGATCATGGTTGTGTGTTCATCAAAGCCAGTTCGTGATTTTGTAAATCATTTGATTTCTAGTTTGATAAAACTACCATTGCTAAAACCACAGATTATTTTTTTCTATACAGCGTTTGCGATTGCACCGTTATTAGGAAGTTTTATTACCGAGCCAGCAGCGATGACGATTATTGCGACGCTTGTTTTAAACGCTTTGTTCGAGAGAAATGAAATATCAGAAAAATTCAAGTACGCGATTTTAGGTTTGTTGTTTGTGAATATTTCTATCGGTGGAACATTGACGCCTTATGCAGCTCCTCCTGTTTTGATGGTTACTGAAAAGTGGGGGTGGGACATGTCATTTATGCTGACTCACTTTGGATGGAAAGCGGCCCTTGCGTGTTTTGTTTCAACAATGATTTGTTTTTATCAGTATAGAAAATCTATATTGGCATTGAAAATTGGAACGTCGTCAGCACACAAATCGCCAATGTGGGTTCAATTGATATCACTTGTTTTCATTGGCGTTATCGTTCTGTGGCATAAACTACCGATGATTTTTATTGGTATATTTCTGGCATTCTTGGTTTTTGCGCAGTTCACCCGACGATATCAAGATAGATTGAAAATGAAAGAATCGGGTTTAGTGGGATTCTTCTTGGCCGGTCTGGTTGTGCTGGGCGGACTGCAAAGTTGGTGGCTAGAGCCAATTATCAGCCGATTAAGTTCGTTATTTTTATATATGAGTGCGATCGCGCTGACGGCTGTGACTGACAATGCGGCAATTACCTATTTAGGAACATTAGTTAGTCATCTACCCGACGAATCAAAATATGCGTTAGTCGCAGGTGCTGTGGTAGGCGGGGGGTTAACCGTGATTGCGAACGCGCCAAATCCAGCTGGTTATGGAATATTGAATTCAAGTTTTGGAGTGACAGGGATTAAGGCTTCAAAGCTGTTCGTGGCGGCACTGATGCCGACGCTTGTCGCGGCGGCCATATTCTGGTTTCTTTAATCTAAAGTCAGAATTTCTTTTTCCATCGAATAGATGGATTCTTGTAAGCGAGTTTTGTTGTTGTTAAGACTTCTAATTTCATTATCCGATTGATTGATTTTTGTACGTAAATCACGTTTTTTATCTTCTGTTGGGTCCGTTTGATTCGCGTTGGCTGGAGTTGGGCGAACCAATTGAATCGCTTCAACCACTTTTAATTCACCTTCTAAATTTGATTTGCGCAAACTGGATGCATTGATATCTGAATTTATTTTTTGAATACGATTTTGGTTCTCTGCCACTGACGCCGTTAGGTATTTCTTGCGGCCTTTGCGATATTCTTTCATGAAGGCTTCTTCTTTTTCTTTAGGGCAAATTTGATTGTAAGTTCCACCTCCAGATCCAAAAGTAAATCCACTGGATGGTTCGCAGAATGCTTGTACACCTTCATTGTGCTTGGCAGTTAAAAGTTTAACTTGTCCAGGGTCGCAAAATTCTGAATTGAAAAACTGACCTTTCTTGCCGCTGGCATAAACGATTTCTGGTTTGCAGTAATTTGACATTCCAGATTTAAAACCAAGGTCAAGTTGTGATTCTTGGATTTCTGCTTCGACTTTACGGCACTCATTCAGGTAATTATCGCTGTTCAGACGTTTGCCAGTCATCGCGATTTGGTAGCCGTAATCAAACCAATTTTTCCTCTCGCAATCTTTGCGAGTGAAATAGGAAGCACACGAACATAAAACAAAAGAAACAGACAAAAGAATAGTAAATTTCAAATTCATAAGCTCACTTCTTTGCGAAATAAAGTACAGTTTGCTTATAAGTGTATTCTAGAATTGATTGAAAGGAACACGATTAACTTTCAGCATTACGAACGGTGTGAAATAATTTAACTCCGACAGAAATCTCACCCTAAGTCTGGGTCTTAATTTTCAGGTTTTGGGCTAATTAGACTAGAACTGTGTCCGTCGTCCGCCGATAATAAAATGATGCGTCTATATTTCATATTGCCTGTTCTATTTTTTAATATCTCGCTACTGGCTGAGGGCAATCAATGTCTAGATGGTTCTCCGAATAATCAAAAATTTAGACGCATTTTAGAATCTTCAAACTACTTCTTGGTTAAAGAATTTCGAGCCAAAGGTTTGTTCAAACCAACGGAAGGTGGAATCGGTTGTAGGGACTGTTCTACCGTTGCTCAACGTCTGGGATTGCCTGAAAAATTAACGGAAATTCCCAAAGAGTGTATTCAGGCTTCATTGAAACGCAAAGTCGCGCAGAGTAGTATCGAGTGCAATCGTACGCCGGCTGGAAATTGGACGTACACGTCGCATTCAGCACGTTCTAAAAATACACCGTGCATTGATGATTCCAGCGTGGATTATATTCATTTTGTGACGAATAAGGTAATTTCATGTTTCCAAGGTCTGCCCATGAAAAACGGAGTTAAAGAATCCATTGATCCCAAAGTTTTGTATTCTAAACTAAACAACGAAAGTAGTTTCAATTTCACCTATTCGTATAGTGGCGGTGTGGGTGCGGGACAATTAACAGGCTGGGCCGTTCAAGAGATGAACGTGCTTGATCCGCGTCGCACGGGTGGAAAAACGGTTAAGGGTAACGGCCGTTTTATCTTGGATGAAATTTTAAATTCATCCAACCCAGAGTGTGGTGGATTGAAACCGGTCATCGAGAATGATTTAAAATTTAAATATCATTCGCCTAGAAAAATTAACTGCGAGTGGGTCTCAATGGAAAATGGGTTAGCTAGAAATCTAATTTATTCCATTGGCTATTTTTCTTATTTAAAGCATCAGATCATTGGCAAAGAATTAAAAAAACGTGCGCCTAATGCGTATAATGATCCTGAATTGCTAAATTTGTTAACTTTAGTTGGATACGGGCCTAAAGGTGCTAATCGCGCGTTAACGTTGATTCGTACGCTACGAATTGGGGCGCCTCCATTTTCTAACGAATATTTCAAACAACAACTAAGAAAAGAAGCTTATTTGTCAAACACAGCCTCGAAAATGGCAGAAGTGAAAAAAATCGCGGGGGGCCAATGTCGACTTTTATAAAGACTTTTATTTTGGCGGTGTTCGCTATTTCTGCGGTGTTCGCAAATTCGATGGAAGGCAAGCTTGATCTTGTGGCGGCTGAAAAAGCGCAGCTGGCAAAGTTAGCAGAGCGTACAGATTTGACGGTAAAAGAATGGCTTCAATTTGTTGATCAAGTTGATGCAAAATGCACAGCGGAACAGAACCCAGAAAAACAAACACAAATGTGTTCATTCTATTATCAAATTTATAAAATTGGTGAATTATTCAGCGAAACTCAGCCATCTGGTCCTAATTGGGAACAGTGTCTACGGGCGGGTGTTACATCCGATAGTTTGTCGACGAACGAATCAGTCAGAACTCATGTGAACAGGATTGCGAATAAGTTATGTCCAAAAAAATAATTCAATCGCTTCTTGCGATCACTCTTTTTATGACCGTGTCGTGTTCGCAAAATGCGATGCATACGTTAGGAGCCAACGATACTGATACGTCAAAATTGGCTCCGCCAGAAGAGGACGGCGATTCAGAATTTCATCCGCCACCCGAAGACGATGGCCCGAGTCAAGCGACTCCGGTAATTGTCAGTCCGACTCCAAATTTTTGTTCAAAGTTAGATCTAGCTGGCGTGACGTGGCCAATCGAATTAGCCTCCGCAGGGCAGGCCCATTTAGCTTTAGCTTTAAATATCACCGGCAGTTTCGAAGGCCGCAGTGGTTGGGCGAACTTAAGCAATAACTTTGATGGGATGGGTTTTAGTATCGGTTTATTGCAACAAAACTTGGGCATGGGGTCGATGCAGCCTTTATTGAATGAATTGATCACAGCTAAGGGACAAGGTGCCAACGTTGGTATGGATGAGGCCCACTATGTGGCTTTAAAATCCATGGTCAGTCAGTGGAACAAAGATCAAGCAGCCAAAGCCTCATCGGCTTCATTTATCTCGGAATCAGCTGGCAGCGAGGATTCTCCGTTTTTAAATGATAACGTGAATATTTCTCGGTACGATGTGGATTATGACGCACCAGTTTCAGAAGTATCTAATGAAATCATACCTCTAAGCGACACGCTTTCGGCGAAGAGCGTCGCTACCGCGAATAAAAACTCGGTGAGTTGGGCGTTAAAAAATATTTATTCTGATCGTGGTAAGACATTTAAATCGGATTGGAACGAAAACTTAACGAACATGGCGCAATCAAAGCCCTATGTAAGTTTGCAATTAAAGTACGCGATGAAGCTATACAATCAGGCATTTCGATACTTTCAATCCTTTAAATTAGGCACTTTAAGCAGTTTCCTGCTGATGTTCGATTTCGTAGTACAAAATGGTGGTTTTAAGCAGCGTGTATTTGATGATTATGCGTTGAAATTAAAGGCGCAACCGAATATGAGTGAGCAAGACAAAGCACTTCTGATATTACAACTACGTCTTCGTGATGTTTCAGTCCGGTGGCAAAATGACGTCAGTGCCAGAAAAAAAACGATTATTTTTTCTGAAGGCACTGTACATGGGGCCAAAAGGAATCTGAAATCGGAGTATTGTTATACGCCGAGCTCACCTGTCCTAACGCAACCTTAACATACTCACACAGTCGATAAATTTTTTTCAGTTATTAAATTAATTTCGTTCTCTTTTAAAATCTTTTCGGTATAACCATCTCAACTTTTCAAAGCACATGCGAATTGTGACGTGCATACTTCATCGAAGTGGCAACGTTGCAGGGACCAAGGGGGAACGAATGTACTTTAACCATCGAGCGACTTATTTGGCTCTAACTCTGACACTGTTTTTGTCAGCAGTTTTTCAAGCCAAAGCTCAAAGCTCTTCGACACTTTCTGTGTCGCCAAATCTTTCAGCTCCGAAAGATGAAGAAGAAAAACCATATAAACCAACAGGCAAAGTTGCGTTTACTTTGTATAGCCGGCAAACGGAAGACTCTTTTTCTCGCAGTCATCAAGGCACAATTATAATTAACCCTGATTTTTCTGCCAAGTATGGTGATTATATTTCATTGAATCTTGAATTGGCGGGGTTATTCGGTTCCGGAAATGCGAGTAATTTTTGGACAGATGATGGGAAGGCGCCGAACTCAATTTTGCTCCACGAAGCTGCAGCAAAATTAAATTTACACAAAAATGTTTATATTAAAGCTGGCGCATTGAAAGCGACGTTGAATCCGTTAGTGTCCATCATGCCTGTTACTTTTGGTGGCGCATTCATGGCGACACAGGAAGAATGGAAAATCGGGGCCGATGACTCGAACATTTCTATAAGTGCCTTTCAAGGGATTCCTTCGTCAGGTACAGTCACAAAACGTATTTATGATGACGGTACTCAAGCTTATTTTCTGACCCAAACTTTAGCCGGAATGTTAAAGGTGAACACCGGGACGGAATTGAAAGTTGCAGCGACACGTTTTCAATTTGAAAACCTATCAACAAACGTAGCCACGGATTCTTATTTCTTGGGAAACTCGCTGTCTTCATTTGAAGGCAGTTCGAAATCATTCCGTTTCCGCAATGGTTTTATGGGAACAGAGTCGGGCGCAACGGTAAAACAAGAAATTGGTAAACACGAAGTGTTCGCGTTCGTTTCAACAATCATCAATGATCAAGCCGCTGAAGGTAAAAACAAAGGTAGGATGGTTGGCGGCAGCGTTAAAGCTGTATTCGGTAATTACATCGTTCGTCCTTCTTACACTCGATTTAACTACGATGCGGATGTGACTCCGGCAGTATACACAACAATGACTAGTCGTTTTCAAAATCGTGATGGTTACCGCGTGGGTATCGATATCGAATTGAAAAAAGAAAGACTCGCTTTAAAAAATTACTACATCAAAATGGATTTAAAAGATGCAAATCCATACCTTGCTGATCGTGAAATCTACAACATAGCTGTGGAGGCTAAGTATGACATTTTCTAAACAAGCATTAACATTCGCTTTGGCCCTAGTATTGGGTGCCGTAGTTAGTTGTGGAAAACGTGATGATCATATGCGTACTTCTGATCCGGATTCAGATGCGACTTTCTACGTAGATAAAGACGTAAAAATTTGGGGCAAAGTGATCGTTACTCGTGACGTTCAACAAAAACCCAATCAAAAAGATTATAAAATCCAAGCATGTATCAAAGATAACGCGTTACTTGCGATTGTGCAGTTCCAAGACTTCAAAGTGATTGCAGCTGACGGACAAGAGATGGTGAAAACAACGGACAAATTTGGTTGCATCATTTGGGACGAACAAATTCGTTACGATGCTTTAGCAAACGAAGCAGAATTATTGGTGCATCGTAAAGTGCAAGCCATCAGTGGTCATGCCGGCACAGTGACTTTGGATTTAGCAATCAATCCTTGGGCATCTGAAGACTCTTTGACCGTGACTGATTTACGTTATGATGAAGCCTTAAAAGCAAAAACTACAGCGGATGCAGTTTCTTATTCGATGACCCAGTTTCAATCGGATGAAACTCATTCAAGCCCAGCGTTTTCGATGGAAGTTAACAAAACGCGCGTAGCGGAAGCGATCGCAAGTCAAAAGAACAAGAAATCGACTGCCGTTGGTCCTGAAACAAGAATGCGTTTAGACGCGATCCAAATGCAATTCTTAGGTCATGATTACAGTCAGTACGAAATCACTCCGACATTGAATTTGAAAGTGGCTCATAAATACAGAATTCGTATCAGTCCTCAGTTCATTCGTGAGAATTTCAATGGAAAGCAAATCTTTGAAACTATTGCCAGCGGTAATGTTAAATTCCACGTAGCGATCTTGAAAGACACAGTAAATCCTAAAGCAGGAACGACTTACCAAATGGGTGACGTTCTTTCGACATCAGAATTTGTCGGTGAAATGATCGACGGCGTGATGGTGGCCGACGTGACTTTGAAATTCCAAGACTTGGCTCCGTTAACTGGACGAACGATCTTGTTAATGACGGCGTCGTCATTACCTGGCTACATTCAATTCCGCGATGGCAGCTATATTTCTCCGGTGGGTCCATTAGTGGCGGCGTCTTCAATTTCGTTTGTTCCAAGTAACTGGAGCGCCGAAGTGATTCACGAAAATAACGTGAAGTACCTAGCTCAAAAAGAAAATCGATCTAAATCTGTTTCTAATTATGACTACTTCAAACAAAAAACTGGTTTCGTAGAAGTGCCACGCAAAATTGATTTAGCTTATGTTGGACGTTCTACATCGTCTTTCACGGCTCACTATACAGAAATGATGACGTCGCTTGAAAAGAACGACATGAAGTTATCACAAGCGACTCAAGCCGCGATTTGTTCATACTTGACTCAAGAGCGGGCTCGCGGCGTTCGTGTGTGCGATTCTAAAGCGATTGATTTGATGAACTTCCGTATGCGTGAAATCGTTGAAGAGATCACAAATCCCGTTCCTCAGCGCGAAGGTATCACGTTAAATGAAGATCTAACGATCAATATGAATTACTTGATCTCTCAAGAGCAAATCAAAGGTAAAGCTCAATCGGCACGAGCGGGTTGGAATGCGGGCTTAACGGCTGGTATGACTGCCGGTTTAAATGCCGGTTTAGATTTAGATTTGTTGAACAAGTTACAAGATGGTCAAGTTCCTGGATTTAAATTGCTGTCGTGGATTTCAAAAATGCTTGGTAACACGGCTCCAGGTAAACCAATCCCAGTAGATCCTAAAGATCCAAATGGTCCAACAATACCAGGCGACCCAGTTGTTGTTCCGCCAAAAAGCACATTCGGTACGAAATTAGGAGCGAACTTAGGTGGTAACATCGGCGGCATGGCGACGTACAATAACGATTTGTTCACTTGGAATTTAAGTGATTCAAGACGCGAAACAGGTTCGATCACAACGTCTGTGAAATTTGGAGCGAATGCCGAAATGAAAATTTTCAGTTTCCAAGGCAAATTCCGCAAATGCTGGCTTGCTAACTTAAGCGCTCCTCTGAAAGACCAAATTGCGAAACAAGCAGGCAAAGACTTTGCGGCACTTAATTTACCAAAAGGTGTAGTGGCGTGCTTGCCGAAAATCTCTGAAGGCAAACGCAACGAAATGTTCGTATTAGTGAATTCGATCACAGGTATCGCCAATTCGCCGCTAACAGACTCATTGGCTAGCAGTGAAGCCCCACTACGAATGTTCTTCCGTGGTCCAATGGGCTACCCAGTTTTCAAACACCTAGTCATGGAAAAGAAAATGGAAGTCAGCTTCAACAAATTCCCGGTTGAAAAACTAGTCAGCGAAGTTCAATCACTGAAAAACGAAGGCGATATGTTCTTGAATCAGGAATTTCCTGGTGTGTTGAACAACGTGATTCAATAGTTCTTTGTTTATCCTTCAATTATGATTACGCGGAAAGGGCTCTAGAAATAGAGCCCTTTTTTTTGGGGTGCCAGCCTACTTTTCCGGACGCGCCGCAAACGGTGCCAGGCTACTTTTACGTAAGCACTGTGTCCGGAATAGTAGCCTGGCACCGTTCTCCCATAAAGAAGAGTTTAACTTTCTCAAAATAGTTCACTAAGATTTCCCTAACTCGTTCGTATTACATATAGAGAGTGTTGCTAAGGCCATAGGAGATCTGATGGGTTTTGGTTCTGCGCCGGAATGGTTTGAAGGGTTTTATAGGGAGTTTTATCCAAAGCTCTTTCGTTATGCTTTGCGCTTTGTTGAAGTGTCTAAGGCTAGTGAAATTGTTCAGGATTGCTTTTTAAAGCTTTTAAATGAGCCGGATAAGGAGCCAGACCATTTAGCCTCGTGGCTGTATGTGACCTGTCGTAATCAATGTATTGATGAAATACGAAGGAGAAAGAAGATGAAGTCGTCGGACGAAATGGATGAAGACCAGCTTGTCGATCAAAGCGACCATTTGGATGATCAAATATATCAGTCTCAGATCAATCAACAATTAACGGTGGCCTTGGCGGCGTTGTCGTTCAAGGAAAAGGAAGTCATTCGACTAAAGTTTCAAGACGGACTTAGTTACCAGCAAATCAGTGATATCACTGGGCATAACGTAAATTATGTGGGTGTTCTGATTCATGAAAGCGTTCAGAAAATTAAAGGCAGTGTATTGAAGATCGGTCCTGCAACTCTTAATAAGAAAGGAGTTCAAAATGGAAAAAAGTAAATTAACGGCGTATGCATTAAATGAAGTCTCTGAAGCCGAAAGAGCAGAAATCGAAGCGTATTTAAATTCTCATCCGATGGAAAAAGCGGAAGTGGAAGAAATAAAATTAGTGTCATCAATTTTGAAAGCGGAAATGGCGACAGATTTGGTTGTGACGCCGCCACCATTGCCGAAGAAAAAAATGTCGTTCTGGGGCAAGCTGATGCAGCCAAAAGTTTTGGTGCCGGCGTTGGGCTTTGCGATTATTGGTATCGTTGCATTGCCGACTCTTTGGGATCGTTTCGTATGGCAGATGACGACTCGACCAGAACAAACTGCTATGTCTCCTGAACCCGATACCATCAACACTGTAGGCAACGGCAGACTCGTTGAAACTCGTGGTGTTCGTCCGCAAACAACAGCGATGGCGGAAAGAAAACAGATCGGCGGAATTTCTGCTGAAGGGGCTCGCTCGACTAAAGATGATTTAGCATCTCGGGAATATGAAGACGCTCAGCCGATGACTACGACCTCTGGTCAATCGCCAACCGGTGCACCTATCGACGGTATGGATTCAAGTGCAAAAGGTCGTGCTAATTCCTTTGGCGGTCTTGGTGATCCAGCGGCTCCTCAGATGATGGCAAAAAAATCATTAGTCGAACCAGGTCGCATGCCGATGCCGGCGACGCCAGCTCCAGAAATTAAGGAAGACACGAACTCGGGTGAAGAGTATAAGCAAAACGCCGAAAATGATTTCGTCCAAGTTTCTAAAGAAGCATTGTCGACATTCTCGATTGATGTGGATACGGCGTCCTACGCGAATGCGCGTCGATACTTGACGAATTACACTCAGATTCCGCCAGTGGATTCGATCCGCACGGAAGAATTTGTGAATTACTTCGACTATGATTACAAAGCACCGACGTCAGGACATCCGATCGCTGTTCACTTGGAAGCTACCAAGTCGCCTTGGAATTCAAATCGTGCGATTGTTCGCATTGGCTTGAAAGGTAAAGAGATCGAAGTGAAAGATCGTCCGAAATCAAACTTGGTATTCTTGATCGACGTATCGGGTTCGATGGAAGATGAAAATAAGTTGCCTTTGGTGAAGTCCGCTTTGAAAACGTTGACGGAGCAATTGACCGAGAAAGACCGTATCTCGATGGTGGTGTACGCGGGAAGTTCGGGCGTAGTGTTAGAAAGTACGCCGGGTGATAAGAAAGATAAAATTTTGACCGCGATTCAGAACCTGTCAGCGGGGGGGGGGACGAATGGTGAAGGTGGTATTCGCAAAGCCTACGAAATTGCGATGAAGAACTATGTGTCGGGTGGTAACAACCGCGTGATATTGGCTTCGGATGGTGATTTCAATGTGGGTGTGACGTCGCCGAAAGAATTACTGGATATTATCAAAGAGAAATCAGAAGGCGGTGTGTTCCTGACTGTGCTTGGTTTTGGAATGGGTAACTACAAAGATGCGCGTTTGGAAGAAATTTCGAACAAAGGCCAAGGTAACTATTTCTACATCGACACAGCGAAAGAAGCGAATAAAGTATTTGTGAATCAATTATCGGGAACTCTGTTCACGATTGCGAAAGACGTGAAAGTGCAAGTGGAGTTTAATCCTAAGGTTGTTCACTCATATCGCCTCGTGGGCTACGAAAATCGCATGCTGAACAAAGAAGATTTTGCTAACGATAAAGTGGATGCGGGCGAAATGGGTGCTGGACATAGCGTGACGGCCTTGTATGAAATCGAATGGAAGGGAAATGCGCCGTCGGATATTAAGCTAAAATATCAAACGGAAGAAAAAGTTAAGGATACTCCGGGAGCAACGGATGAAATCTTAACAGCGAAAATTCGTTATAAAAAACCAACGAATTCGACCAGCGAGTATTTCGAACAAGCGTTGGCTAACAAGGTGGCGCCATTATCAGAAACATCATGCTCGACTCGATTCGCAGTGGCCGTAGCCAGCTTCTCACTGTGGATGCGCAAATCAGCCCAACTAAAAGATTTTGATTCAAACAAAATCCTAGAAATCAGCGAAGGCTGTTTAAAGACCAAGGACAAAAAAGACTCGTTCAAAGAAGAATTCGTCGACCTAGTAAAAAAAGCCAGAGAGATCAGAAAATAGAAACAGGTACCTCCTAACATTCTGGTACCCGTAGCGTTAGACACGCCGGGTACCAGAATGTTAGGAGGTACCCTATTTTAGGGCGTCTAGTAGGTATTTTCTGTAGGTGCCGTTTTTTATGAAGTAGGAGTTTGAGTGGGAGCCGCCTTCGAAGACTTTCCAGTGTTTGGGGTCTTTTGTTTTTTGGAAGACTTGCTCGCCTTGATCGATGGTGACGACGTTATCTTGGTTGCCATGCATGACGTAGACTGGGATTGGTGAAATTAATCCTGGATCGCCGACCCAATTGTCACTCATCAGTAGCCACGCTAGAGGTTGGAAAACCCAAGTGACCCAGCTTCTTGAGGCGACACTTCTGGCCACGCTTCGGTAGGATGCGAAAGAGGCTTCGATGAAGACCGCTTTGTAGTTTTTCTTTTCATACAGATTCAAGCTCTTCAGCATGATCTGCCCACCCAAGCTCTGCCCGTAAACAAACAGCGGTAAATCGGGATTAATACCTTCGATTTTTTTCAGCGCTTCGACGCCAGATTTAGCCGTGCTTTCGGGAGTTGGGGATCCCGTTGATTTGCCATAGCCGGGATAGTCGAAAATCATCATGTCGTAATTATGATCGACCAACCACGACAGCATCGCAAAGTGGGCCGTTAAATTTTGAGCATTGCCGTGAAAAAAAAGAATTTTAGCTTTTGGGTTTTTGGCGTGAAAATACCAAGCATTAATTTGGTTTCCTTCAGGATCGGGGAAGTTGAGTTCCTCGATATCATACAAAAGATCCTGTTTTTGAGTGAATTCTTGTTGCGATGGGTAGTATAGCAAGGAAGAACAACTGCTTAAAAAAAGTACAAATGGTAGAATAAGTAAAAATCGAAAGTTCACCTATGAATCTTAGATTTAATTAAAATTGAAAGTCACCCTAATTTAGCTTGAATTTATATGGGGCAAACGATTGAATAATACGTATCGTTTCAAACTATAGGAGGAAATGTGTTAAAAAAACTAGTTGTGTTAGTAGCTCTAGTGTCGATTCAATCGATGGCTGCTAATTATGGTATGGCCGGTTGTGGATTGGGCGCTTTAGTATTCCAAGATCAACCAGGAAAAATTCAAATTTTGGCTGCGACTGTGAACAACATCGTATCACCACAAACATTCGCGATCACGTCTGGAACTTCAAACTGCTTTGAAGAATCACGTTCAGAAGTCAGCATCCGTTACATCGAGAACAACAAAATCGCGTTAAAAGAAGACGTGGCTCGTGGTAATGGCGAAACGATCGATGGTTTAATGACTCTTTGGAATTGCTCTGACAAATCTTCGGTCACTCAAGATTTGAAACGTAATTACAATTCAATCTTTAAATCAAACGAAACTCTTCAGATTATGAATGACCTTAAATCTAATTCTGAAATCCAAAAATCTTGCAACTCTTTAACATAATATTTGGGATATAATATATGAAATTACTTTTATTATTATTAACTGCTGTTTCTGTATCATTCGCGCAGGCCAAAAAACCAATGAAGCCAGCTCCAAAAGCGGCTCCAGCGCAACAACAACAAGCTCCAATGCACATGGCTCCGGCTCATGCTGCTCATAAATCAGGCGCTTATTCACGTCCATACGGTATGGCTGGTTGTGGATTAGGTAGCGTGGTTATGGACAAGCGTAGCTCACAAGTTCTAGTGGCAACAACTAATGGAACTTCAGGCAATCAAACGTTTGCGATCACTACAGGTACATTGAACTGCCTTGATGATGCATCATCACAAGTGGCTGACAAAATGGATAAATACATCCAAATCAACAAAACTCAATTAGCTGGCGATGCCGCTAAAGGTAACGGCGAAACAATCGTAGCCTTGAGCGAAGTTATGGGCTGCCAATCAAGCCAAAACTTGGGTTCTGCTTTGAAAGCTAACTACCGTGATGTGTTCACTAATGACACCACAAACGAAGTTACTGACAGCATCATCACTGTGATCCAAAGAGACTCCCAATTATCTCAAGAATGCTCATTCGCTCAGATCTAATTCTGGCTTAAGGAACATTTCTATTCAGTGGGCGATTTTGTCGCCCACTTTTATCTTGCTTCATCCTTCGAAGCCTCTGTAAATTAGCTCCATTCATGAAAATAGCATTCTGTAAAACTCACATACTGTGTTTGGGATTTGTTTTGTTATGTACGCTGGTTTCCGCCGCGGGCGTACCTTCATTTGTAAAAAAGCCCGCTGTGGTTGGCGACGTCGCGGCCATCCAAAGTTTAGTCGATGCCGCCCAGGCCGCGAAATTATCTGAAACCCGCACATGGCGCAAATTGATGCATTACGAACGTAACGTTTTTGGTTTGCTAAGAAGCCAAGTGAAATCGCCGACATTTTTTCTGTCTGCTGAGGGTGATAGTCAGCTGGATCAAGAGCTGCAGGCCACACTGTGGTCCTTCTTTGGACCGACCGACGTAAAAGACGAACATGCGATTTGCCGATTTCCAGCGCGCTTGGCGTGGTTGCAGTCTAAATTAAAAGATCATCCGGCATGGACCCTATTGCCAAAACCGACGTGTTATTTTTTTGATGTATTCATTAGAAATTTAAATGCGGAATCGGTGTCATTTGTGTTTTCCAGTTACTATGCGAACAATCCGGGGTCGGCCTTTGGTCACACATTTTTTCGTGTGAATAAAAAAATCAAAGAAGGTCGCAGCAAACAAGAACTTTTGGATTACGGTATCAGTTATGCGGCGAATGTAACGACAGGCAATCCTGTGCTGTATATGATCAATGGTTTGATGGGTGGATTCACAGGCACCTACGTTAGCGTTCCGTATTACTATAAAGTTCGGGAATACAATGACTATGAATCACGTGATTTGTGGTCTTATGAACTGGATTTAACCGAAGCCGAAGTGAAGCAATTGCTGAATCACATTTGGGAAGTCGGCCCGCAATATTTTGATTATTATTTTTTCACTCAAAATTGTTCCTACCACATGTTGACTCTAATGGAAGCGGTTTCCGAGCGTATTGAGCTGTCGAACAAAGTGCCTTTGTATGTCATTCCATCGGATTCCGTGAAAGCCCTGTTCACTATGCCTGGCTTTGTTCGTAAAGTAGAATTCCGTCCGTCACTGCGAAGAAATTTTGAAGATAAATGGAATAAATTTACCGAGTCAGAGAAGCACGAATTCATGGCTATTTTGACGACGTATTCAGACGCGAAATTTAAGACGATCCAGTTTGAAAGCATTCAAAGAAAAGCCTTATTTCTGGATGGGCTAATTGATTACATCGATATGAAAGATCCAAACGGCATCGCTAAACACGAAGGTCCTTGGTATCAAATGAAAGAAAAAGTTCTGATGAGTCGCGCGGACGTTGATGTGATATCTGAACCTGTCGCGATCCCAGTGCCAAATGATGAACGACCCGATATTTCACATCCATCATCGCGCGTGAGCTTGGGATTTGGTGAACGATCGATAACGGGCACGTTGAAACAGTCATTGGGATTTTTGAATTTCCGTTTTGCCTTTCATGAATTATTAGATGATTCGCACGGATTGCCGGCGCGTTCGCAATTGGAATTTGGAAATTTTAAATTTCAATATTTTGAAAATGATTTGAATCTGGAGAGTTTCTCGTTCTTTAATATTATGCAACTGAATCCCTTAAGAAAATTAGATCCCAAGTTATCTTGGGGGATCGATGTGGGCGTACGCAATATGCCACTGTGTGATGGCGAACGATCGTGCCTTGGCTCTGGTTTACAAGTCTTTGGGGGCTATGCGGTGGATTGGGGCCGCCACATGGCTTGGGTGCTGCCGTTTGTACACTATCGCTATGGAAATTCGTACGCGATCACTCGCAACTATGCTGCTGTTGGATACCAAGCGGGCTATCTGTTAGAGATTTCTCAGGCGTATAAATTGATGGCGAAATATTCGAAAGAAATTCCTGATCGCTACGCGACTGTAGATTCCGCTTCGGTGACGGGACGATTTAATTTCAAAATGAATCAAGCGGTAGAAGTCGAATGGTTGAATCCAAAATTGAATGCGCCCGTTGAGACGCAAAACACGAAATTACTATTTCACTACTTTTTTTAGAGATCGCCTGTTTAGGAAACGACGGCTCTATCCAATGGGAGCTTAACTTTTACAATTCGACAACACATGCAAAGGCGCCCGGCGGATGTTGTTTTTCTTGTTGAACTTGTAGGCGAAGCTTTCGATCAAATTCACGTTAAATGTGTCGACGATGTGGTAATCCTTTAGGGATTCTTTTTCTTGAGTCCAAATGAAATCATTCACGATGATGGCGGCTTGGCAGTTGTTGGCGGGTTGGTCCTTCACCGCTGACAGGGATAGGTCTACGATATTATAGCCACGATTCAAGAAAATAAATTTCTCGGGTAGCCATTCGATTGTTTTTTCTAGATTGTAGACGGTCTTGATGCTGTTGTGTTTATCGATAAACAGGGCCGCGTTGATGATGTTTTTCTGTGACGGAAAAAAGCTGGCGTTGATTAAGATGAATACATTTAAAATTCCCATCGTGATCAACTGCCATTTTTTCACGGGCCACATCAACACCAGTCTTGCAAAAAATGGTGTCATCAGGACAATCAGTAACGGCACAATGGAAACCATAAAGCGTTCAAATTTTTGCGGGAAGTAGGAATGTAGCGCCACGAACAAGAGAATAAACACCCAGGCGTAGTTGAGTTTCTTGAACACTGGGCCGGCAATACCTTTGCCTGTGTTGTTGAACCACAGGAACGGGAAGAATGTTAAGCCCAGCAATAATCCAGGATAGAACAAGATAGATCCATTTCCATATTCGTGGCCATGTTCCACGTTGTAAGTCAGCACAGCCACCAGCGAATGGTGAAATCCACCGCGCAAGAAAATATCGGGAATGCCTGCCAGCACAAAGCACCCAAGGCCCACGGCCGAACTGACGATGACTCCTTTGAAATCTTTTGCAAATAGCAACAACAACGGAATCGTAACGGCGCCAATACCGGCCTGCTGGCGCAGAACGAAAGCCATGCTGACAGTGATGGTAGCCCAAACAACATCCCACATTTTGCCTTCGGATTTATAGCGATAGAAAAAAGCCATTGAAAATAAAATCCACGGCGCCGCCAAAGATTCAAACATCGGGCGAGTTAAAGTAAATGAAGATGCAAAATAGAACGTAAACAGAAACAAGAAAACTTTCTGACACAAATCTTGCCAGCGCTGGGAATTGACGTTGCCGGGTATTTTAAAATCAGAACCAAAATCCCATAAACGAACTGATTGAATAATTTGAAACGACAAAAGGTAGATCAGTAAATTAAAAATCGTGATCAGTAAAATAGTAAATCGATATTGATCGTAGGGATGAAAAATTCCTAGTTTCAGTGCAGCCTGCGCACCTAAATGCATTGGCATTACTTGCAACGGTGATTTTACGTCGGTTTGATCGACCAGATCTGTGTAGGTAGATGTCTGAGCGGGCAGATATTTAACCATGGCGTTCCAGTACTCGTCCGTACCCATGAAACCATCATTAACGAAAGCCACTAACAAAAAGAAACCAAGAAAAATTACGGTCGGATTTAGTTTTTTAAATAAAGTACTCATTATTGCAGCTGTTCTTGTATCCAATCCCAATACGCTGGGATGTAGGTATAAAATATCTGTCCTTGTTCACACAGCTTTGATTCCGTTGTACTTTCAATATACGAAGCGACACCCATAATTTTATAAGAGCCATTTTGCGCAACTAAAAGTGGCCCACCTGAATCGCCACTGCAACCACCATGGGCGTCCAATTGATTAACGCTGACCAAACCCGAACGATCGATTAAATTCACCGAGTCTTTCACTAGCATCAATTGATCCCAATTCTTAGTTACATAACGAAGTTCTGGTAAAGAGTCATCCGTTGTATGTGTGCGTCCGTAACCAATCATAACCATTTGGCTGGCGGGATTGTTCATTTCTTGGAGAATATCGACAGGAACCAATGGCAAAGGCGAATAATCGGCAGGCAATAGGCCTTCAAATTTTACTGTGGCGATATCAAAATCAGGTGACTTGCTAGACGGAGACGTTTTATGGCGATACTGAGGATGAATATTCACGTTATTGGCGGAAAACACCAATCGTTTGTTGAACCCACTAGAGCAAAACAAGTTAATCGAAGCAATGATCTGAGTCGATATTGTATTCTTTGGAAAACAGTGCGCCGCTGTTAGTACTGTCTTTTCATCAATCAATGTACCTGTACATAATGTTGATAAAACTTCGGAACTGAAATCATCTTTTTGAAATCGCGATAGAACCATCACCATATGATTTCTAAGCGGATTTGTTTTATCCGCTATGTAGCCATTGACGATGCCGTCAGCGTAACAACCGCGAGAGGCATCAAAAGGATATACCTTTTTTGGGGGTTCTACGGGTTCGGTCTTAGAAACCGTTTCTTTCTTTTGGCAGCTGACTATTGCTAGGGCGGCCACAACCATCATGAGTATTTTGCGAGGACGATCCATATCCATCATATATTAAGGATAGGCAGTATCAGATAACGCTGTCAAAAGATTAGACAGCTGTCGGGCGTATAATTTTGGAACGGTATAGAAATGGCATCTAATGATGATTCAGAATGGCATGAAAGGCGCAATAACGTTTGGCAAGGAGCTTTATATGAAACGTGCTTTTTTAGTGTCTATTGCAGTGTTCACTTTTGTGGTTGCGTGTGGAAAAAAAGATAAAAAGATGGGACAGGCAGGAAAAGCAGGCGGTCAAGCGCAAACTGATTGTTCTGGCAAAAAAGCAGAAACCGATGAGTGCAAAAAAATCGCGGCAGAGGCAGCAGCTAAAGCTCAGCTCGGTACACCAATTGACAATGGTGAAGACTTAGCCGCATCGGGTGCTGACATAGCCAAAGACGTGGTCGAAACGATTCCAAATGTGAATGACAAAGTTTTAAATGAACAATCGAAAATGAGCATCACATTAAGTGATAAAACAGCGTTAGTAGCTGATTTACGAATCAGTGCTGATTCTAGTGATATGATAGCGACTAAAGTTTTATGCGCCGATATCAAAGATCCAAATGATTTGAAAGAAGTCAACGTAGCCAATCCAGATGATAAAAAGGATATTGGTGCGCATATCTTATTGTTTAATAACTCATCGATCGCAGCGGATCTAACTGTGAATAACGGTGACAAAACAGTAAAGCCAAAAACGTATTTATTAACATGCAATAGCAGTTCAAGTGCGAAAGCGTCTGATTACCTAGATGAAAAAGGAAACTCGAAAGTTAAAGAAGTCGAAGTAAAACAATTAAAAGTCGGTCAGCAGGCTTTTGAAATTATCCAAAAAGGTACAAGCGCTGATACCGGAGTGTTAGCTTCGTTCGAATGCACTTCCGATAGCGACGTGCTAAAAAGCAAAGTCAAAATGATCGGCAAAAAAGCCGCTAATAGAATCCATTTAAGACAAGGTTCATCCGTAATGGTTTTCCGCGCTATCGATGTTAAAGAAGGCGACAAGAAAATCAAAGAACTAGGTTCAGACGCTCAGAAAGAAGTGAAAAGTACAGTCGTTACTTGTAACGGTTAGTTGGAAATTGAAATAGAATTTGAAGACAAGGCGATGCTTGGATAAGCGTCGCTTTTTTTTTGGATATGCTTAGATGTAGAAGTTAGGACTTGATCTGAAAGTCCCTGCAATTAGTTTATATATCGTCTGACGGTCATTGAAGTAATGGCACATATTGTACCGAGGCGCTGCTAGTGGTACGCTCATAATATGAGCGACAGAAAACTGATTTTTAAAAATGATCGTGCCGCCGCGGCGTTTGGCAAATTTCGGGATCGTATTTACTTCGAAATTTCAGCACAGAAAGGGAGCCGCTTCGCGAGCCATTCTACCTGGCTGAAAGCCATTTTCCTCTTTACGGGTTCGGTCGTAAGTTACTCTGAATTATTAGTAGGTGCTTCTAATCCTAAAACGTCGTTACTTTTGGGTTTGGTATCCGGGGTCTCGATTCTCCTTTTCGCACTGAATGCCTCTCACGATGCCGCTCACGGTGCATTCTCGCGGCATCCTTGGATTAATACCATCGTGCTCTACATCCCTTTTAGCATCCTTGGTGTTGATCCCGAAATGTGGCGGATAAGACATCTGAAATCGCTTCATAAATTCCCGAATATCGACCACTGCGATGCCGACATTGATGAAAATCCGTTTGTTCGCCTTTGACCCAATCAGCCCAAAAAATGGTGGCACCGATTCCAGCACTGGTACGCGTGGTTTTTGTACTTGGTAGTCGCATTTCATGCCGCATGGATTTAAGACCTCAATTATATGAAACGCGAAAGTCTTGCCAACATGGATGACTGGCACGAAAAAACACCCTCATGGATGCGATTCCTTACCCTCAAAGTTCCGCACGTTTTCGTCTTTTATGTTCTTCCACTCATTGGAACTCACTTTTCTAGCGAGGCCGTGTTTCCTAAGATCGTTAATGGTCACGTCGGCTGCAGCTACGTCTCTCATCAGTTAATCACAAGTGTGGACTGGTACCCTTTTTCACAATTTTGGTGTGGAATTATCGGTGGACTTAATGCTCATGCCGCTCATCACCTCTTTCCGAAAGTAAGTCACCGTCACTATTTTTGGATTTCCGGAGCCATCGGTGAGTTTTGCCGAGAAAATGATCTAGTTCACAATCATGTCGGCTTACTAAAGGCGATTCGCAGTCATTTCAATTTTTTGAAACACCTTTCGCGCAATTGATTGAGGCAAAGAACCATACATTCTGACTTCGATGCCGCCCGCACTTGCCTAGCTTTCTCGGCCAGACTATGGCGTTTACACGCCGCTTGGCCATCTCTACTTAGCTTTTTGAAGCCCCGGTATCGGAAAGAACGGCGAAGTTCCAGACCTCGCCCATCGCGGATCGAAGTGCCATTCTCGGTTTCGTTTCTAGATCACTGACAATGAAATTCAATAGCCAATGTTTCATAGAACCGATTGGCATGGGCTCCGTGATTATTTCGACACTGTCCAGTCATTAGAGCTCAGGTAAGCATATCCAGGCTGCGATAATTAAGTAGGGCTAGTAATCACACCAGCCATTGTAACTGTGATCATCAGAAAGTGCGCCAGTTTTCAGACTATAGCAGAACGACCTATAGGCAGCGAAACAATTTGGAGCACTGGGGTGTGGTTCGGCATTATAGTCTATACAACATGTGTAAGGATCAAGAGATCTAGTCTGACTATTATAGGCTGAAATAGCTTTAACAAAAGGACGAGGCTTTCGTAGAATTTCGTTTCTAGTGACTAAGAGAACTCTGTTTTTTACAGCGGGAGCTTTGCAAAACTCGTTTGCCCTGCAAATATTAACCCCTAAAATCACTAACATGATGTTTGCCAATAAGATTTCTTTTTTCATTTTTCGTCCTAATAGGTTTTTAATTAATAATCTGAACGGTTTGGCCTTTTACCTCGAAAGAGTCCAAAAACGAGTCTGCTGAGTTGGCTTTAATTTCGTTAAAAAATTTCCGCATATGTTCCGATTTTTCTTTATGCTCAATAAGCATAGCTTCTTTGCTTTTCCAAATTTCATGAAATTCAAATCGATTAGTTGCTTTCCCGTGTTCATCTATAATTTGGTACCCATAGTAGGAAATACAGCTGGCTTCCTTACGAGTGGGTTCGATGATTTTGGATACCGCTCTTTTAAATTCTTTTAGTTTTTCTGGCTTTACGACTAAAATTGCTGAGCCTTGCCATACCGTCTCCGCATGAGAGATGTTTGTCGTCATCACCCCAAATATTATTAGTAAAATATTCACTACTTTCATTTTCACTCCTTGTTAGAAAATCCATTTACATTTACCTGAATGGTCTGTAAATCAGTATAAATAGAACAAAGTTATAAGGAAATTTCGAATATGATCACTTTTGATAGACTCCGTTATTTTGTTGAAGTAGCGACCACCGAGCACGTAGGTAATGCTGCCAAGATATTAGCAATAAGTCCGAGCGTAATTAGTTCGGCGATTCGCGAACTAGAGGAAGAGTTTGAATGCCAATTATTTGCTCGCCAGAAGCAACGAATTAAATTAACGGAACGAGGTCAAGTTCTTCTCGAAAAGGCTAGAGGCATTTTGAAAGAAACAAATCAGCTCTACAATGATATCTCGGCTGAAAATTTTAAATTTAAAGGACACTATAAAGTTGGAGCGAGTCACTTCCTCATGCAGGAGTATTTAATTCCAGTCTTTCTTGAAATTCAGCGAGATCATCCACAGCTCACAATTGAATTCATTTCACTTGATGCTGGAGTCGCCGTGTCTCATTTGCTTTCAGGAGAACTGGATGCCGCACTTATTTTTAGATCTTCATACTATAATGAGCTAGAAGAGACAGTTCTCTATAATGGGCAGTTCCAAATTGCCTTAAGGAAAAACCATCCTATTTTTAAATTACCTAGCAGTATGATCAGCAAAAGCCTAAATGAATTACCAGCAATTACATTTAGAACTTTTGCAGGTCCTAATTTTTGGGAAAATCATCCTGCATTTAAAGATATTGGACTTACCCCAAGGCATGCTTATTTTTATGGCGATACGCAAGCAGCCCTTCAGCTTTTAAAGTCGACTGATGGGTGGGCCTTTTTGCCTGATAAGATTATCAATAAGCATAAGAGTATTCGTAAAGTGAGTCTAACCCGCGTATTAAAGGCGCCAGTCAATATCTCATTTGTAACAAAGAAGGAGCGCGCTAATAAATTCATCGATCATTTAAAAGGCGTTCTGCAATCAAAGATTAAAAAGTACTAATTAAAATGCGTTTCAATTCATCCAGGTCGAACCTTGCTGACCAGGCCAAAGTGAAATAACGTCACTCTGCCAGACCTGGCTGACCTTACAAATATGTGCCATTCTATCGTTTTGAGATTTGAGGTAAATGGCGGGATAATTTCCGCCATCGTCCAGTTATGAATGCCCAATCAAATTGTTCGACTAGTGAGAAATAGGTAGAATTATTGGACCTGACATGAGAGTGATGTTGAGACGAGGTAGTTGCTTTTATCTTCTAATTTATTAAAGAACTGTGCGGCACCGGTTTGTTTGTCAATTTTTAGTGCCCGGATGGCTTTTGAACAAGAAGGATTTATGGGCGTATGTTTGGGACACCATACATATGTTAATTCTAGAGTGGAAGGAGTCTCAACTTCCGCTATTTTTTGTAAATCCATATAGACCGGAGTTTTAAAGGGCGGATTAGCTATAGTTACATAAAGATCTGCCTCTAATCCATAGGTTTTAAATATCTCTGGTTGTACATTGGTGATTTCAGTCTTTTCGTTATAAACAATACCCTTACAATGAAGTGAATTAATGCTCGCATAACTTATTCCAGCACTAATAAATACGATAATACCTAAAATTGATTTCATACATCCTCCAAGTATAAATTGTTCCTGTGCAAGGGTTACTGGTCAACGAAAGAATGATTAACACGAAATTAATGTCATCTCGCCTAAGCTTTCCTGATCACCTTTATGCGAAATAAGCGGGAAACTACTTAACTGGGCGTTCTATTCAACAAGTGCCTTATTATTTCCGATTGCTCGATGAAATCGAAACCTCGTATAAGAAGTGTCAGATCAAGTCCTAACTTCTACAGCTTAGATGATACAATCCCAGTCTACATGACCGAACCAAATCCATCAGCCTCACTCCCGCAAGACCAACCATCATTCCCTAATGATGTTTCTTATGCAACAAATTTTCCGTATAAGCCAGCATCACCGAGCTCAGTAGAAAAACCACATGTATGATCACTTGCCACATGATTTGATCTTGGGATTTGTCTTTAATATTGATGAAAGATTTTAATAGGTGAATACCGGAAATTCCGACTAGGGCAGTTGCTAGTTTTACCTTCAGGGCACCGGCGTCGATTTTATCTAGCCAGTCGGGTTTGTCGGCGTGGCCTTGCAGATCGATACGACTGACAAATGTGGCGTATCCGCCGATGATGACCATCACCAAAAGGTTTGCGACCATTGTGATATCTACCAATGTCAGCACGCCTAACATCAGTACTTCTTCGGTGATTGTGTTTACCGTGGAAACCAAATGAATCAATTCGATCAAAAATTTATAGGCATACAGCACGCCGGCGACGATTAGTCCAACATACAGGGGAGCTTGAAACCAGCGGCTGGAAAAAATTAGGTTTTCTAATGCGGATTCGAATTGTTTTTTCATGGGTCTATACAAATCTAATTCGGTGTCGTTTGTCAAAATAATATTTTATTTCGTGATTGTGCTTTTTAATTTTTCTGCGGCAGCGAAAATGGTTTTCTTTTTCTTTGAATCCATTTTTTCAACTGTGCGGGCCATCATCGACAGGCGTGGATTCTTTAAAAAGAAAGCCTTATGTTTTTCTATAAATCCCCAATACAAACCGTCCACACCATCACACCATGGCTCACTGGCTTTATAACCACCCATTTTACGATAGTAGTTGGAACCACAGAAATAAGGTTTTGTCGCAAATATCCCTCCGTCAGCGAATAAGGCCATGCCATAAACATTCGGTCCCATCACCCAATCAGAACTATCGATAAACATTTCCATAAACCATTTGTGAGCCTCTGTTGGGTCAACCTCTAAAAGTAACATAAGGCTTCCGATGATCATCAATCGTTCGATATGGTGAGCATAACCATAGCGAACAGTTTTTCGAATCGCGTGATCCAGCGGCGCCACCCCCGTGTTTCCCTTGTACCAATGATCCGTTAGTTTTCTGTTGTGCTTGAAGAAATTAGTGGACTCTTGTTTTTCAGAATAATTTTGATAGATGCCTCGGATGAATTCACGCCATCCAATCACTTGGCGAATGAATCCTTCGGTTGATGCGATTGGTATTTTGTTGTCTTTGGCATACGCTAGTGTTTCCTGCACCACTTCCGATGGTGTCAGCAGCCCTGTGTTTAAAAAAGGCGTTAACACCGAATGAAAAACAAAATCGCTGTGTTGGGGGATCGCATCTTCGTACGGGCCAAATTGCAGCAAACGATCGTCTAAGAATCGTTTTAGCCAAGCCTTGGCCCCTTTACGATCCACGGGTAGCCAAAAATTTTGCGACTGTCCCGGGTGTTTAGAAAATAACTCGTCCGTGATTTTGATCACATCCCAAGTGATATCGCTGGTCCTTACCAAAGGTACATCTGGTGGCACTATTTTATCTGGCAGAGCCAATCGGTTGTCGACGTCAAAACTCCATTGTCCACCGACGGGTTGGTCATTTTTATCCACCAATATTTTCAAACGTTTTCTTTGTTGTTCATAAAACGTTTTCATAAACGGCTTTTTAGTTTTGCCGAGATAGTTTTTAAATTCAGTCCGTCCCGTTAGAAACATAGGACTAGGTAAAACGGTTACATTCAATTTTAATCGGCTAAAGAGTTTCATCAGTCGTGTTTCGAAAAACTTGTCCTCTATTTCAAAGATAGAAACCGAGGTGATTTTTTTTGACGTTATGAATGTCTCGAGTGATTTTTCATAAGATCCAGAATCTGGTGCGAGTTTTTCATAGTGAACGGCGATTTTTTTTGAAGTCAGCTCTTGGGCAAAGGTTCTCATCGCCGCAAGGAAAAAAATAATTTTGTGCTTATGAAACTTGTAATAGGTGCACAGTTCTTGATCTTCGCGCATAAACACATAATCAATATTTTCCAAATCGGTTTGGGCTGCTTTTAAGTCAAACAATTGGTTTCCTAGAATGACCAAAAGTGATTTTGATTTCGACGTGTCAGTTGAAAGTGTTTTCATAAGAAATTTGTCCTTTGCCAGGGATCAGACTATACTAGCAGAGCAGAAAAGATGACAATTCTCTAATCAAATTGTGATATAGCAAACCGGATCTGGATTGGCTCACTTAACGATAAAAATTCACACATGAATTGTTTTGTTTTAAAACTTTCTCAAAACGTTTCATGAAAATCGAGGGATGATCGGTTGTAATTCCAGCCACGCCCATCGCAATTAGTTTATCGGCAGCTTCGGGATCATTCACTGTCCAAGGATTCACATCGATATTTCGGGCTCGAAGATAGGCGATCGAGTCCGAAGTCAGGTCTTGCCAATTCGGTGCAAATGCAATCGGCTGAAAGTCTTTGATGGCTGATTGAAAATCAATTTTTGTCCAGTCGCCGCGATCGACAAGAAGAATGCGGGGAATAGCCGGTTGGTGTTTTCGAAACTCAGTTAAAACGTCCCAATTGAAAGCCCGAGCGATGATGGGTGTTTTGATTTTAACTTTGTTAATCACGTCAGAGGTCGCTTTGGCTAGTTCGGCCATGGGAGCTGATTCGTGAAGAAATTCTTTTTCACTTTTGATTTCAAGATGCAGAGGAATGGCAGGTAGGCCTTGTGATTCACGGGCTTGGACAGCTAGAAGAAATTCTTCAAAGGTAATAACCTTCGTGTCGCCCGGTTTTGTAACTAAGTGGTCCGAGTAGGGGATCTGTTTAATTTGAGTCAGGGTCAAGTCTTTGATCAATACAGGCTCAGTCAGTCCCAAAAAGTCTTCGGGATTTAATTTATAATCATGATAAATTACGGGAACGCCGTCTTTGGTCAGGTGAACATCGAATTCCACACTAGACGCCTTGATATCCATCGCGTGGATCAATGCCGACATGGAATTTTCACGGTAGGTAAGCCGATCGCCTCGATGCGCTGAAATTTCCCAAAAATGTGGGCTGCTATGAGCAGGGGTAGTCAGCCCAAGCCACAACAAGATAGAAATTAATTTGTGCACAATCTTCCTCAAGGGAATTACTATAGCAAATTTGGATTTGTCTTTCATCTGTAGTAATTTAGACGAAATGACAAAAATGGCTCGGTTATATTGTCTTTGAAGAAGTTTAAATTACATTATCTAGAAAAAGGAATTCATGACGACGCTTGTTGCTTATGTAGTGAATGAATCCCTATACGATATCAATGGGCGTCGATTTTTTGCTGCCTTCAGTTATGGGTTCTAAGAACATGCTAAATCAATCATACTGCGTTCATGACTGATAGACCCGATGACCTGATCGGCTTTGCCGATTTTAAAATTCCCATTATGAAGATTCCGAAATTAAAATCACTTCGGGATCCATTCAACGAGCCCATTTACTATCGGATAATGGATGGCACAACCGATACAGCCATTGTGTTAGTGCACGGCATGGGCGGTGATTCACGCTACTTGACTCAGCTGGCGTTGCAATTATCGCAAGCGACTCAGCACACGATATTACTTCCGGATTTAAAATCCCATGGCGAAATGAACCAAGATCGCGCGGTAAAACTGCTGCCTCATCAAGACGTCATCACGGAATTGCAATTTCTTTTAGATAACTGGAAACAAAATCACTTAATGATAAAAAACATCGTTCTTGTGGGGCACTCGTTAGGTGGCGCTGTAGTTTTAAAATGGCTTATGAGTCAACCGATTGGAACATTTCAAAAGATTGGCTTAATCGCGCCGTATCTACCAGAACCTTACAATGTGGAATCGTCGCGTTTTGGTTTTTGGGTGAAACGCACAGATGAGAAACTACTTCTAAGATTCCCAGAGCAGGCCAAGTGGGGATCTGAAGTGGAAGAGTACGATGCCTCTTACATCAAATCCTGCGTGCTGGAAAACCTCGATTGGCAGCAATGCCACGAACGATGTCCCGATTTGAATTTATTTGTCAGCGATGCCGATTTAATTCTTGATGTAAAAAAATATCAGAATCACTTTGCCAGCAAAAGCGAAATTAATTTTCGCGTATTCAATGGATTTTCTCATATAGGCCTTGTGACCAGTCCGAAGAGTGGTCAGCAGATTGCCTCTGAATTATTTCCTAAAAATTAAGGACACCAAGGGGCCGTGTCCATTTGTTCTAACGATTCTTCATAAAAGTAAAAGTTAGATGGCTTTGCTCGTGAAACAGAACCAACTTGGTTGCCGATGATGGTGAATACAAAATGTCCTTCTGTCGTAGTGTGCGTTAGGCGTTTTGAAGTTTGCACCAAATTCGAATCAAACTTAACGTCAACTTGAGGCTCGATAAATAGTGCACGTTTTACCGAACGTACATTTTTATTGGCGCCCGAAACGGTAGAGCCGGAGGACAGTTCACCTTGATTCCATTTTTTAGGATTCGTAATACATTTAGGGACAACAGAATAGCGATGGTAGTCCTTGTCCTTAACGATATCTAAAATAAACAGTGAAGATTGAAACGCGGACGAATTTTTTAACATCTGTATGTATTCGTCCACATTTTTAGCATTATCAAATCCAGTCGTGGCTTCCTCTTGGTCGCTGATTGAAGCAGGGATTTTTTGTGCACACGTGGTATTTTCAGCATTGATATCGCGCGGATTCCGGACACACAACGCCTGAGTGTACTGAAAATGATCTGGCAAATAATTTGGCAAATCTAGATTCACATTAATTTTAACACTTTTATTAAACGCATCTTTAAACGCGCTAGATTTCAATATAGTTAAAAATTCAGGTGTCGCATATGACTGAGCAAATCCAATCACTTCGTTGCGAGCGTTCAATACCGGGCTGCCCGAATTGCCTTGTATAATACTGCATGGGCTGTATGAATTTTCCGGCTTCACGGCCAGGCCTGTTTCGGCCCATTGGTTGTAATACTTTGAATTTAATAAACTGCCCGTCAGTGTTTGGCAGCGAGCATAGTCTAAATAGCCATCCAATGTTTTTGAATTCGGAGGAGGATTAACCTTACGAACAGAAACCAGTTGCTTTCCGTCAGTAGGAGATGTTGCTAGTGGCAAGACCACACGATTCACCGGTTTGATTCGAAAAAACGCATAGTCAGCGTTGATAGCAAAAACACTGGCCTCTTTAATATTACTTCTGTAAATAATTTCCGTACATGAACGAATCTCTGTTGGATGTCCGGGCGTTTCAGGAAATCGAATGGCAAGAGTTTCGCCACATGACGAGCGATTTTCCCACATTGCGTCCGTAATACAGTGTGAATTCAAAGCCACGATATCATTCGATCCATATAGGAATCCCGTACATCGACCCATTTTATATGAGCTATTTTTGGGAACGTAGCCATCTCGAGCAAATGCGACTAATCCAATAGATTCGAAATCAGTTTTATTCGATTCGCACTCACTATTTGCGCATTTTAGAATTGCCGCACTTAATTCTTTGCCGAGCGGACTATTCGCATCGTAAGTTGGAAACGGATCATGCGTTTCCGTGTCGTTGTTTTTAGCGCAACTGATAGTCAGTAAAGCGGCAGATAATAATGTGATAGAAAGAAATTTAAACCCCATGTCCCGTCCCCAATTTAAGATGGGTCCGAGCCTAACATAGTCTGTTTAATTTTTCTGAAAAAAGTGGAAAGATGAAAGGATTTCTGTTTCAAAGGAATTTTTTCAAATGAAACAGTCATTTAAATCAACCCCTAGTTTGCCTAGGGGTTTCAATAAGATAGAAATACTATTGGCCTAAAACGTACGCAAAAATCAACGGCGCTACGATAGAAGCGTCTGATTCAATGACAAACTTAGGTGTATCAACAGCTAATTTACCCCACGTAATTTTCTCGTTAGGGATAGCGCCGCTGTAGGACCCGTATGATGTCGTAGAATCACTGATTTGAGCAAAGTAGCTCCACAAAGGAACTTCCGTGTACTGTAAATCTTGAGCTAACATAGGAACTACGCAGATTGGGAAATCGCCCGCGATACCGCCGCCGATTTGGAAGAAACCAACTGGGTTTTTAGTCGCAGTGGCCATGTACCATTCAGAGAACGCCATCATGTACTCAATGCCGCCTTTAACTAAGTTAGGGCTCTTTAGATCGCCTTTAAGAAGGTGACCAGTAAAGATGTTACCAACAGTTGAATCTTCCCATCCAGGAACAACCATCGGAAGATTTTTTTCAGCAGCAGCCAACAACCAAGAATCTTTCGGATCGATTTGGTAATACTGCTTTAATTTTCCAGACAATAAAATTTTGTACATGAATTCATGAGGGAAGAAACGTTGACCTGCTTTTTCAGCCGCAACCCATTCTTCAAGAACCGCTTTTTCGATACGACGAATCGCTTCTTCTTCAGGGATGCATGTGTCAGTTACGCGATTTAAATGGCGCTCAAGCAATGCTTGTTCATCTTGTGGAGTTAAGTCGCGGTAGTTAGGGATCACTTCGTAATGATCATGCGCTACCAAGTTAAATACGTCTTCTTCAAGGTTCGCACCAGTACAAGAAATCGCGTGGATTTTACCTTGGCGAATCATTTCAGCTACGCTGATACCCAGTTCAGCCGAGCTCATCGCTCCAGCCATAGTTAGAAGAACTTTACCATTATTGTTGATCAAAGTTTTGTAACCTTGAGCCGCATCTTTCAACGCACGAGCATTGAAATGGCGATAGTGGTGATCGATAAAATTAGAAATTGTAGACATACGAAACTCCTCGAATTTTCTAGAGGGAATCGGATATCACAGTTTCTAGTGCGATACTACTAGTTTTGTAGCGATCCGTCCGTAGGCGGCGTCGGTGTGCCGGCGTAGTCTTTCTTAGCTAAAACTGCTTTCGATAAGAATCCAAAAATCCGCTCGATAACGTGCATATTGTTTTCTTGAACCATGCCTTCGATAGGATGTTGGGTGTAATTTTTATAGAAGGGTTCGTGAAAGTCTTTAGGGAATATATCTAAAGCCCAATCCAAATCCTGATCATCTTGATTCTGAAGGGAATCCACGAAACCCCACAGTCCCGCGGGTTTTAAAACACGCTGACTTTCATTTAACGTTTGCTTGCGCACACCTTCGGGCAATTCGTGATACAGGTAACATGAATAAACCAGATCAAACGTTTCGTTTTTAAATGGCAAGTCTTCCGCATGCGCCTGAATAAAATTAATGCCTTGTAAATCAGCTAAATTTTCCTGCGTCTTTTTCAAATACGATGAGCTCATGTCAGAGGCGGTTATTTTGGCTTTGGGAAACGTCAGTTTCATAAATCGAGTCAGGATGCCTGTGCCGCAGCCCAGTTCTAGGAACTGCATGCCTTCACCGTCATTCGGGATTTGTTTCTTCAATAGTGGCAGGATCAAGCGGCGCATAGCGTGTGAAGAACCGCCAAACAGGATTTCTACTTGATGGTCGTAAAGTTCAGCTGATTCCGGTGAAAAATAGCCATTAGTTTGAAAATGATAATTGCGTTTCGAGTAGTCGGGTGCCGATTGAATATCCGCATCCGCTTTGTCATCAAATTCATGGGCGATTTTATTAGTGCGACGCCTTGAAATTTTAACGGCGTCAGTGAATACATTCACTAACGATTTAAAATGCTGCAACGGACTTTCCAAATTTAAAACTGAGTAGGGGTAAACACCCGACGCCATGTTTTCTGCATCTTGTTTCAAAAGTTCAAAAACTTTGGCATAGGTTAACGAGACTTTTTCGCGATCCAAGTTTTTATACGGTTTGTTTTTTCGATTAACGGCGAATTCGATCCAAGGAATCGCCCATTGTTCAGCCGCGTAACTGGCCGAGCGACCTAACGAGTACAGCAGGGCTGCATTCTTTTTAACTTCGGGTAATTCGGAATCCAGTCGTTGTTTAAGCTGATCAAAAACCATCATAAATCCTCCGTAGGTATGCGCTCTGAAAGATCATAATGGAATATAGGGGAAATTTAAAGTTTAAGTCTTGAGAGTTTCTAATTTTAACTGTTTTTCTTGCTTTTTCTTGTCAATTTTCAGTTTTAACCATTGGCGGAAGACTAAAAATAAAATCGTGAAACCTAATGTTAGGATTCCGAGGAAAAATAAAGACATTAATGTAATACCGATCATTGTTTACTCCGCCAGTTTTTGAGAATCAGAATTAATAACTTGTTTCACTATCCAAGACGCCGCCGCTAAACCAAATGCACCGGTGACAAACGAAGCTGAACCATTAATTAAATTTTTATTGTCGCAAGTATTAAATCCATTTTGCCCTTGAGGACAAACGCATTTAAACCCTTGTCCGTTATCATACGCCAGATCCACTGGCATGGTCGGGTGTTCAGGTGACCAAACACATGTAATGCCGAAATCGCCCGAGATTTTTGGAAAGCCATACTCTTGGCGCAAGATACGACGAACAGCGACGCACATGGGGTCGACTTCAGTGGAAGCTAGGTCCGTAATTTTGATGCAGGTTGGGTCCATTTTCGCTGCGGAACCGCCCGATGTGATTGTTTTAATTTTTTTCTCTTTCAACGTCGCCAGCAAGTGGCATTTCGCAGTCATATTGTCCGAAGCATCGAAAACATAGTCTGGATTTTTAGCTAAGATTTCTTCGCTGGTGTCCTTGTTGTAAAATATCGGCATGGCTTCCACTTGAATTTGTGGATTAATTTTTTGAATACGTTCCGCCATCACAACGGCTTTCTTTTTACCGATCATCCCGGAAATTGAATGCAGCTGACGGTTAGTATTCGTAATGCAAACTTCGTCGTAATCAACCAAAGTCATTTTGCCAACGCCTGAACGCGCTAACGATTCTGCGGCCCATGAACCCACGCCGCCAAGACCAATAATCATCACGTGCGTGTGCGCTAGTTTTTCCATATTCGCATCGCCAATCAAGCGACCCATACGATCAAAGCGACGGTGCATCACGTATGGTGATTCCTGTATTTGCGTAGGAGAGGGTGGTGCTTGAGTTGGTTGTGTCTGGTCCGTTTGCATTCTAAACCTTTCCGTTCTTTTCCGGGGGTGTCTTTTGATTCATCTTCGACAAAAGACTCTTAAAAAGTTTCTGCTACTTATATCAAGAATTTCCTCGGCGTCCATATTTCTTAGCTCACCTATAGTTTTTGCAACATCTAATAGGGTTTTAGGCGGGTTTTCGCCCTTATTATAAGCAGGAGGAGGCTGGTCAGGGGAATCTGTTTCTAAACATAGGAATTCTAACGGCAAATTCTGAGCTAACTTACGGGCTTTCTTATTCTTCTCGTGGCATACCGGGCCGCCAACGGAAATCAGCAGACCTTGCTTGGTCCAAAACTCTGATTGTTCAATACTGCCGCTATAAGAATGCAGCAGTCCGCGTTTGGTTTTAGGCGCCCACAGTGAAAATATGCGTTCTGTTTCCGGGTGAGCCTGCACGATATGGAACACCATCGGCAATCCCGTCCAATCGGCTAGCTCGATCTGAGTTTCCAGCGCGTGGATCTGGGAATCCTTGCCTTTTTCGATATAGGCTGGTCGAAAATCCAACCCCATTTCACCGACGGCTAGCAGAGCACCGGTCTTTTGTTGCTGGCCCAGCAGTCGAGCCAGTTGATCTAAAATCGGATCCAGTTCGTCCACGGTCTTAGAGGCCGCAAAATAGGGATGTACGCCAAAGCACAAGCCTATTTGATTTGGCAGCCGTTGATGCAGTTCAAGTTGGCGATTCCAGTCGTCGGGATCAATGCCACCTTGCATGAAGAATCCAATACCTTTGGCCTCGGCTTCGGGGACCCATTGCGCTAAAAGTTCCGGCGAGTCTCCTAGGACTTTGGCAAGGTGGTTGTGACTGTCGATATGGCCTTTTATTTTCATAAAACTAGTCTACTGTTTCCCGGGTTAAGCGTCGAAAGAACTAAGTATATCGAGGTACTTATGAAGTCAAAAAACAAGTCATTTGATTATGAAATAAAAATGGAAAACGGCCCAATATTAAAGCCCGTGGCGGTTGAGTTCTATAAGAACCACGATCGTGATCACAAGCCGCATAAGCCATTTAAGTACCATTCCGATATATTGGTGGCATTAAGCTTTACAAACATTTTAAAAACTCTGGATAAAGAGTGCGTGTACGACCTAGATTCCTCGATGGATTTCTGGCGCGCGATGGAACCACACTACGAACTATACGGTCGTTCAAGAAAACGTGTGGTGGCCTTAACCGAACGCACGGAAACAGTTCCGTCTAACTTAACAGAAAAGATCGAACAAAAGTGGAACAACATTTTATCTGATGTGTTCTCAAAAGAAAAAATCAATTTGCAAGAACTTCAGCAATTGATCCCGCTAGTAGATTACTTAGAAGACCATTTGCAGAAACCATTATTATATAATTTTTCTCTTTCATTTTCTCCAGAATTCCAGCAACGACTGTTGTTGTTATTCTCGCTGCTATCAAATGTGCGTGGACTTGTGGCTTTGGATCACAATTCATTTATCGAGGATGCTAGTCACGAAGCTATCAAAATCGATTCGATTACGGATTATTTGGCGAAACCAGAATATGTAGTGAACGATGCTTTGCTATATTTCCAATTCAAAAAATTGTTTGCGCCATTTGTAACGGGTCGTTCAAGTGATGTTAAGATTGATAAATTATTGTATCGACCTTTGGAATCTCATTTCCAAAAGTTTTCACACAATGCATGTCAACTAGTAGAAAACTTACCGCAAGCTTTCTTGGGGCAATTAAATCCGATGGAATTAGAACAAGCTCTGTATCTGATCCAAATGGATTGGTTACTTGGCTCAGAAGGCGGTTTGATTTTCAAAATCCGCGAAGAACTTTTTGGCCTGCAAGACGGCTACGAGAAAATCTTCTGGCCAGAATACGATTTCCACGGCCACAAGCATTCAACTCGCTTGCACGTATGCTGCCACGCCAGTTTCGAAGTCGATAAAAAAGCAGCCTAATTCGGGTGCCAGCCTACTTTTCCGGACTCAACGTGTCCAATTTTTCCAAGGTTAATACTGGCAGGTAGATGTCTTTGCATTTTTAAAAAATTATGCCGAGACCCTTAGTGATTCAACAATCCGAATTTCCCTACAACATCAGCGCTCGATGTATCAACAGAGAGTGGTTTAGTATACCGATGGAAGATGTATGGGGCATCTTCTCTGAGGAATTGACTCGAACTTGCCAAAAACACAATTTGCAGGTGCATTCCTTTGTACTGATGAGTAATCATTTTCATCTTATCGCCTCAACTCCAGAGGCTAACATAAGTCAGTGCATGTTTCAGTTTGTCGGCCAATCCAGCAGACGGCTAGCTAAAAAGGGAAATAGAATCAACGAGACGTTTGCTGGGCGACACTATAAATGCATATTGCAACACCCGAACTATTTTTTAAACGCGTACAAATACAATTACCGAAATCCGGTGAATGCCGGTATTTGTGAGTCCGTTGAGAGCTATCACTACAGCACTCTTCCCGCTGTGATGAAGTTTGCGCAGCCGACAATTCCTCTTCTGGAAGACATCACCTTCAATTCGGATCCCGAGGGTACATTGAAGTGGCTTAACGAAGCGCCGGCACCTGATAAATTAGAAGCGGTAAGATGTGGACTGCGACATCAATATTTTAAGTCTAAGAAAGATCGAAACTTAAACAAACCCATATTGGTCGATCATGAGATTTTATAACTTTTTCGCAACGAGTCCGGAAAAGTAGGCTGGCACCTAACGGAAATCGATCGGGTTGATTTCTAAATTTCTTAGACTGCGGAAGTCAGGATTCAGGTAGTCAGCTGTCTGTTGCTTGTTCTTGTAACCGAGCACACGGTAGCTCCAGCCTTGTGATGAGCTAATTTTCCTTAGTAAGAAACAGATCGCATCGCCGACTTCGTACGTATTCGTTTGCACACGAATGATCATATTGTCCGGTGTTTCATCTGTCTTCACCGTTAAATCGGTGCAAGGACCCAGCACAGACACACGATTCTCAACCTGTTTCACTTCGCCTACGCATAATACAACGTGGGCGTTCGGAGTTGGGTCAGACGATTTCTTTTTGTGATGCTGGTAATTAGCATAGTAAATTTTTTCAATCGGGTTCAGTTTTGATTCATCGACCGCTTTAATTTTTTGTTCGATCTGAATATCTTCCGCAATGTGATCATCGGCACTGCCGGGGATCTTTGTGATCTTGCGTTTCACTTGATAAATCTTGCCCGGGATTAAACTTATTTTCTTCAGCGGTGGGGTCAGCTCAAAGTACGTGTAGGCATCGATGCGCAGATCATAGCCCAACATCAATACGCCGTCTTTAAAATCGAAGAACGAGTCGATTAGTAATATTAAATAATCTTCTTCACGGACCAGGCTCAAGCAGTCTGTCCTCGCTTGCGATTTTGATATTTGCGGAATAGGAAAATAATCAAGGCTACCACGGCAACGGCCCCTACGACCATTTTAAAACGTGAGAAATAAACTAAAATTTCTTTTCCATAGTGAGCCAGTAAATAAATCTGAGTCGGGACGCTGACTAAAGCTGCCAGCCCATCGATCATTGCAAACTTCCATGCCGAAAACTTTAGCATGCCCGTCGCTAAGTGACCGGGGAAGCGCACGCCGGGAGTAAAGCGGAAAACGAAAACGGCAAAGTTACCATATTTTTTAGTCCAATTTTCAACTCGTTCAATACTGGCTTCTGAAATCAGCTTGCGAGCGCGGGGATGATATAAAATTTTGCGACCCCATTTGCGCCCTACAAAATAAATCAGAAAATCGCTACCAAAAACGGCCAAGAAAGAAATCGCAGCGGCTTCGTGAACATTCACTACGGGGGCGCCAGGATAAGGAGGTGGAAATAAATCTGGACGTGAACCCATGAAGGCTAAAAAACCAACCGAAACTAAAGTGACTTCTTCGGGCATTGGAAAACCTACCGCCGAAGCCACCATCATAAGCACGATCCCTATATAGACCATGTTCGGTTGGTAAGCGAACTGGGAAAACCATTGAAATACTTCGTGATTAAATATGCCGTCCAATGCAACCTCGAAAATGAATTCAGCCAATTTCAGCAGCTAGAAATAAAAATATAATATATCTTTTGTGGATAGTATATGCATAAATAGTCGATTTTCTATCCAGGGTATCGTCTAGGAGCAGTGAATAAAACAATGAATGATGTATCTATCACTTATAAATTTTCAGGACATTTAAACTCGAATCTATTTGTCCGCGCCAGTAATAAAGCATCTGTTACGCATGTTTGGTCCAGCCATCTAGTGCCAATTGTGAACCAGCATTTTTCAGAATCCACCCTGCACGACATCAAAGGATCGCGATCTTGGGACGAATGTCTAAAGCAGTTGTTGAAAATAGGGGCAGTGTACTTGGATCAAAAGCGCATGACCGGCGATTTTGAGATGGATGCAAACAATGTTGTACGTTTTCATTTGCTACCTCGTAGGTACGATCCCAATCTATTAGATGTCCGGCGCGATATTATTTTCCAAAACGAAGATTTTTTAGTTGTGAACAAGCCAGCGTTGTTGCCGGTACATCCCACTCTAGACAACACGGTCGAAAACCTGCTTTCGCTTTTGCAACAACAATTAAAATCACCGATATACGGTTTACATCGACTCGATTTGGAAACAACCGGTTTAATTTTGTTTGCGAAAACAGAATCAGCAATGATGCATTTCCAAAAATTATTTGAGGGTCGCGAAATTAAAAAAATATATAAGGCGGTCGTTTTTGGTTCTAACTCTCGGTTAGGATATTATCGACATTGGATGGAAAAGAACCCTAGGTCGCCCAAGAAAATTAGTTCGACGGAATTACCAAACTACATGCCGATTGAATTAAATATCTTAAACCAAATGCCTTTCGCACTAGATGCGCGCGCCACTATTTTAGACATCGAATTGCTAACCGGTAAGACTCATCAAATTCGGTCGCAGATGGCGCATATAGGATTTCCATTAATCGGGGATAGCATGTATGGCGGCCCCGATTTCGAAAACGAAAAATTTAATCATTTCTTGCTGCATGCTAATGAATTGCAGTTTATAGATTCGCGTGGAGTTGAGCGTTCGTTCCATGTTAAACCAAGTTGGCTATAGGGTGTAAATGAAAATGAAAAATTTGTTGATGATTCTAATGCTATTGTTCACTCACATTGTCTATGGGCGATCCGAATTTAGTTTGATGACCTACAATGTAGAAAACTTATTTGACGACCAAGACGATGCTGGTCGCGACGATGAAACGTATCTGCCGCGAACAGCAAAACAAACCAAATTTCATAAAGACAAATGCAAAAAACTATCTAATTTTAAATTTCGCAAAGACTGTTATCAACTAGATTGGAATCAGTCGGTCATCGAAAACAAGATGAAAAATATTTCCGAGGTTATTTTATCTGTCGAGCAGGGTAAAGGTCCCGACATTCTGATTCTTGTGGAAGTGGAAAACATACAAGTCCTTAATCAACTCAACGATCGGTTCCTAAAACCTGCTGGATACAAAACTGTGCAACTGATTGAAGGTAATGACCCGCGAGGAATTGACCTGGCGGTCCTTAGTCGCTTTGAAATGAATGGGACAGCTAAATTATTATCCTTGGATTTATCTAGGCCAACACGGGGAATTTTTAAGGTACCGCTAAAGGTCGACAAAGATAAAACACTGAATGTATTTGCCGTTCATCTGCCGTCACAGGGCAGCCCTACTGAAGTTCGCAAAGAAGCACTGACGCATTTATCTGCAATGTTGAAAAATGAAAAAGAGCCATGGGTAATGGGTGGTGATTTTAATATCACAAAAGAAGAAAATGAGAATTTTCATTTAATCGAAAGTTTTCTTCAACCTATCGCCGATGTTTCGCACGTGATTGGATGCGGTCAATGCAAAGGAACTCACAACTATAAAAACAGGTGGTCATTTTTGGATATGTTGCTCTTTGATCGTCGTTTGAAAAACTTTGGAATGGGTGTTGATCCTGACTCTATCAAAGTAGTGAAGGTGTCCAGAATGTTAGGTAAGAAGGATAAACCAAAACGTTTTGATCCCGATAAAGGTCAAGGAGCTTCTGACCATCTTCCACTGTATTCTCGGCTGTTCGTGCAGAAAACAGGTAAGTAAAGCTATTGCTCTTTAACATCGTACGCCACGCTATTATTATTGTTATATGTGCGCTAGCAGAAAGTTTGTTATCACCACCATTCTTTTTCTTTTGCCGCTTTTTAGCATGGCCAAAGTGGCGCGCAAACCGTTGAGCGATTCAGCTCCCATTAAACAAACAACTGTAAATACGATGTTGGGCGCCGAAAACGCTATAAAAAAACTCGATGTCGATGTTTTAAAAGCGCCCGAAGTGACTCAAGATCAAAAAGGTTTTTTCGCGGCGATGTCGTACAGTTTGTTTTCACCCACATTTGATTCCCAAGCAATGAAATCTCAAAATCAAGAAAGTTTAGGTGTATCGGCGTTGATCGGTTATGCCTATACGCCCTATAAAGGGTGGGGTATGCAGGCATCGCTCGGTGTTTTGCAAAACTCAAAAACGGATCGTTCGCTTCCTGATTTTGTTTTGTTAAAGCCAGCCGTCGGTATCGTTTTTTCGATCACGAAAGCAATTTATATAGCGGGCGGAGTTTTCAATTATTCGCAGCAAGGGGAAACTCTTAAAAATTTTCAAAGTTATATAGGGCAAGAAGTGTTCATGGGCTATAAAGCGAATAAGAAAATCAACATCAAATTTGGCTTTTCCTATTCTAAGTTTTCGGCCGATTTCGATACGGATGCACAGAAAACTAACTCTCTGGTGTCCATCCGCGGTCTAGAATCGCAGCTCGTGTATCTGTTTTAATTCTGATAAATCTCACCGGACGAATTTGATCTGTCTTAGAAATTGACAGCCTTGCAATGCTTACTGGGCCCACAAGATCTGTTTTTAAAGCATTTCGAATAGGCTCAATCTAATGTTATAATCACCTCACTAATCTATATAGGAATCAGTATGAAGCAAATTTTTGCGATTCTGTTTTTAATTGTGTGCGCGATATCGGCCCAAGCTCAATCATCGTTGACCGGGTTGGATGATATCATGAAAAACAAAGTGGGAGCTCCGTTTAAAATTGTTTTTCTTCACGTTATTAAGCAAGGTCAAATCGACCCTGCGGGTTCGACTCTGCAAGCGGCCCAAGCCGCGTATGTCGGTTTACAAGAAGGCGCGACAAAGGCTCCGTCACAATATTTAGATTTGAATGGTCAGTTAAAAGATGAAGCATCGAAAGGAGCCTTTCGTAGTTACCAAAAGGCTATGCAGGGTGTGATCGTTGAAATGGCCAGATTGGTAGAAATATTAAGCGATAAAACTATTGACGAGGCCACTCGGTTAGCAGCCGCAAAAGCCCAAGTCCAAGTGATCGTTCGCGCTCAAAAACAAGGTCACGAAGACCATAAGGAAGAATAAGCAACTTTTCTACACTATGGCAAAGCCGCAGCAGGTATCATTGTTAAACAGCTACGACTTCTTTTACTTCTGGAATTAATTCTTTGATTCTAACTTCAATGCCGTCTTTCAGGGTGGCTGTCGAGCTAGGGCAGCCCGCACATGAACCTTTCATTTGAATAAACACGACATTATCTTTGTAAGAATGAAATACGATTTCGCCGCCATCCAATGCAACGACCGGTTGAATTTCATTTTTGATAATTTGTTTAAGCTGACGAACCACAGGGTCTGTGTCGGCGTCATCGGCTGAAGCTTGGCTAGGATCGAAATCGTGCATGACTTTCTCGCCTTTGTCCAAGTGCTCTTGAATTAAGCCATTCAGGGGCTCTGCCAACACGGTCCAATCCACCCAATCTTGTTTCGTGATCGAAACAAAATCTTTGCCGATGTAGACTTTAGATGTCCAAGGAAACCCGAATATTTTTGAAGCCAAAGGCGATATTTCAGCGTCCTGCGGAGTCGTGAATTCACGAGTCTCGGTCACTAGTGCTTCAGGGAAAATAAATTTATAAGTAGCGGGATTAGGAGTGGATTCGTATCTGACTTTAATCATTGCGCTAATATACAGCAGGAAAATGCCTTTTCAAGGGAATTATATCCGCTGTGTTAAATACCTAAAATATTGAAAAAAAGTATGATTCTGAATAGGTTAGGCCCATCATTTCAAAGATAAGTTTTTAATAAGGAGATAACATGACCCCAAGAGTGCGTGAAATTTTAAACTGGTATGGATCTGATAACCCAGGTGTTTTGACAAATTTAGCTCGTTTGATGAATACGGGCCGACTTGCTGGTACTGGCAAATTGGTTATTTTACCAGTGGACCAAGGTTTCGAACATGGCCCAGCACGCAGTTTTGCTAAGAATCCAGATGGTTATGATCCGGCTTACCACTTTGAATTAGCCATTGAATCCGGTTGCAATGCGTATGCTGCGCCATTGGGTGCTTTAGAGGCGTGCGCTCGTGATTATGCTGGCGAAATTCCTTTGATCTTAAAAATCAATAACTCAGAAACGTTATATTCTAACAAATCACCAATTTCAGCTTTAACTTCAAACGTAGACGATGCTTTACGTTTAGGTTGCGCGGGTATCGGTTTCACAATTTACCCAGGATCAGCAGAACGAAAAAACATGTACGAAGAAATCGCCCAGGCGGCACGTGAAGCGAAAAAAGCTGGCCTAGCGGTAGTTATTTGGTCTTACCCTCGTGGTGAGCAACTTTCAAAAGAGGGTGAAACAGGTATCGACGTGATCGCGTATGCGGCTCACCTTGCGGCTCAAATGGGTGCGCACATCATCAAAGTAAAACCACCGAGTGCACACATTGAACAAGATGCGGCTCGCAAAGTTTACGAAGCTCAAGGTATCAAAGTGACATCATTAGCAGATCGCACTCGCCATATCGTACAAAGCTGCTTCAACGGTAAACGTATCGTGATTTTCTCTGGCGGTGAAGCTAAGGGTACCGAGCAATTGATTGAGGAAGTAAAACAATTAGCTCAAGGTGGCGCTTTCGGCAGCATCATGGGTCGCAATGCGTTCCAACGTCCACGCAAAGAATCTATCGAGTTACTACACTCGGTAATGGATGCTTTTGCGGGTAAGAATAATAAGTAATCGGTGACATCGTGTTAGGAAAAGGAATTCTACTACTGTTGTCGCTGGCTGTTGGTTCCGTTTTTTTGGGCGGCTGCCAAGCGCAGCCGACGAAAATTACCGAAACTAAATCAGTTCAAACTAATTTCGAAGAAATCCGCACAAAGCTAAATAAAAATACGGTCATCCTGGATACTCGGGATGCCGTTGAGTTTTATGTTAGCAAAGTACCTGGATCTATTCTTGTTGAATGGAAAGACTTTTCCGTTCCTAATATGGAAGGTGCTCAGGGTGTGCTGGATATTGATCCGCTGAATATCACCCGTCGGTTAGCCTTGTGGGGAATAGGTCCAGAATCAGAAGTGATAGTCCTAGGTAAAGTTTTTGATAAAGATCAAAAACAAGAAGCTAAATTTGGACGGGTCGCCTGGATGCTTAAAGAAATGGGCGTCATGAATGTAAAAACATTCAATTATGAACTATTCAAACGCGAAGTGTTTGGTCTTCAGGAGGCACCTCCTGTGAACAAAGATACGTGGATGCCCGTAGTGGATACGCGTTCGGAAATTAAGTTTGATGAATTTCAGCGAATTATCTATCCATTTAATTATCGTTTTAAATTCTACACCTTATCAAGGTTGGACGAAAAAGCCGGCTTGCGTGTAGGTCGATTTAAAAATTCGAAGATTCATTTTATCGATGTACGTTCAGCTAAAGAATTCAACGATGTGAGTCTGAAATCATTGGATGCTAGTTTCCCGCTAGAAAATATTCCGTGGGAGCAGTTCTACACTCCGGAAGGTATCGTTAACTTTGAATTTAAGAAAAATTTAAAAGCGAAGGGTATCTTGGAAGAGGATGTGATTATTTTGATTTCGAATCACGGTGTTCGGTCGGGCGCGGCTACATTCGCGTTGCGGGAAATGGGTTACACGGAATCTAAGAATTTTTCTGGTGGTTATGAATATCTAAATAATTCGATGACGCTAGAGAAACAAATCAACTCAGCGTTCTTCGAAATTGAAAAACAGAAGAAACGTAAGAAATCGGTTCGTAAGAAGAAAAAATGATTAAGAAGGTAGTATTGCTTAGCCTTTTAGCTGCCATTGTTTCTTTGATCGTACTTACTGTATTTGGTTACTATTTGAGAACCAATGAAAAGGATAGTGCCGCAAACTATCCTCCAAATTTGACTAAAGCGCAAATCCTAGAAAAATCGTCCTCTTTCTATCAAACACTGTTTGCTAAGCTAAAAGAGTTTCCGTCTGTCCAAATTGGAAAACCGTATGTTATTTCTAGCGACTGGCCGCTTAATGGTGATGGTGTTTGTTTTACGATCACAGTGAATGGTGCTGTCGTCGGTGATTTTTCAGATTTAAATCTTTGGGATAAAACAATTCTTGGTTACCGCTGCAATCCTAACAAAGATGAAAAGTCCTATCCTGAATCAGACTTTTTTGGAGATTCAGAAATTGAATACTCATCTATTGATTTGACCTCAGGAACCGCTGAAAAATTGACGCCTATCAATTGGTCATTTTTATCCAACCCCAAAGTTTGTGGCTCTTACATTGCCTACTGGGGAACCTCTGATAAGACAGAAGTAAATGCAACAAACTTGAAAGTTTTTGCCTACGTTTACAATTGGGTTTCTAAAGAAGTCCGGATAGAGAAGCAAATTTCTTCAAAGCAAATTGCGACTGATGACAGTGGTTATTTTCAAACTCCAGAGTGGAGCAGCGATTGCAAATCGGCGACCTTCACTGATGAAGGTGTCGCCAATACTGTAACTTTTTAAACAACTATTTTGTTTCCGCACACAAAGCAACCGCTTGGTCAGCGTTAAACTGCGCTTTGATTTCTTGTGAAGCCTCTTCTTTTACACAAATCGCAGGGCTAGCAGATTTAACGCCACGCAAAGTCGAATGATGGCCTCGGTCGACTTTGGACAAATTTGTTTGAGAGGCTATCGAAAAGAGAAAATTGCTTGATCGCTTAACTTTCGACGGCTTCTTTTAAGAAGCCGCCGACGTTTGCATTTTAAATAGCACCGAATACATCGCTTTTAACATGTCGGGATCATATCGGCCCGCTAATTTATCTTTCATCATCGTTAATGCTTCAAATGGTTTCATTGGCGTGTTGTACGATCGTTGAGTCGTCATCGCATCGTAAGTATCACAGATCGCCACGATACGTGCGTACGGGTGAATTTCGGGGCCCGTTATTTGTTGAGGATAGCCATTACCTGCCCATGATTCATGATGCTCAAAGCACGCGGCTTTGACACCGTCGGAGATATTTGGATTTTGATTCAAGATAATTAGACCATACTGAGGGTGACGTTTCATTTGTTCCCACTCGGCATCGTCTAACGGACCTTTCTTACATAAGATTTCTAAAGCGACATTTCGTTTTCCAATGTCGTGGAATAGACAGCCGACACCCAGTTCTTCCATCTCTTTTGGACCGAAACCAAGGACTTTACCTAAACCTAACGAATAAATACTGACATCTAGGGAGTGATTGTAAGTGTAGAAATCGTGACCCGAAAGGCTCAGTAAATAACCAACGCTCTCTGGCGCTTTATCGATGAAATCAATAAAATCGCTGATGATGGGCTTTGAATCGTCAAGAGCTTTGTTCACGTCAGGATTTTCAAAAAGGTCTTCCATGATGGCAATTGATGATTCGCGAAGGATGGCGGCCTTGTCATTGTTGTGGATTTCAGAGGAATTAATTTCGTCTTTGACCCACGCGCGGTAGGTATCACGATCTGTGATTTTTACGAAAAATGAATTTCCAGTATCTTTAGAATGCAGAGATTCGATTTTTTGCAATTGCAAGGCATCACCGGCTTTGCGGTATAAAACCATGCGGCCATCGATGAATACATAAATGTCAAAAGACGTGATTTTTTCAGGTCTTAGCGTGCTTAAACGGATGCGGAAAAATTGATTCATGTCCATTCCCTATTTAAACATCATTGATTTTTAAAAACTAGAGACAAATGTCTAGAATCATTTTAAAATTGTCTGATAGAAGGGGATGTCCCAACATGATTACATTGTGAATTGCGATGTAAACAAAATGAACAAAAGGCAAAACCGTAGATGAGTTTCAATCGATCTGATTACAAACCTAGAGTGAATCCAAACAAAGGCAAAACTCCGCCTTTGGAGTTAAAGACTCAGGTCCAGTATGTAAAGGGCGTCGGTCCTGCGTTAGGTGAAATACTAGCAAAAAACGGTGTGCGCACGGTGAAAGATTTAATCGAGATCTTTCCGCGTACGTATGAAGATCGCCGCAGCGGAATCAAAATCAAAGATTTGAAATTAGATCAATTGGTCAGTATAAAAGCGCAGTTGATCAAAGTGCAAAGTATACCACTAGGTCGCACGAGTCGCAAAATATATGACATCACCCTGCAAGATTCGTCGGGGCAAATTCACTGTAAGTTTTTTCGAGTTCCTTACAAAGGTTATTTCGAACGTTTCAAACCATTCCAGGATATTCGCGTCGTTGGCAAAGTGATCGATTATCGTGGCCGGTTGGAATTTCATCATCCTGATTTACGCGATATCGACGAAGAGGAAGAATTGCAAGATGAAGTCATTCCTGTGTATGTCGAGATGGAAGGCATCAGCAGTTTCAAATGGCAAAAGCTGATTCGTTTTGCATTAAGTGAAGTGATGAAAAACGCCGATAATTTAACCTACGAGCCCTTGCCAAAATCGGTTCGTGAAAAAGCGCAGCTGACGGGTTATTTCAACGCCATCAAATCGGTGCACTATCCCGATAAAAATAAATACCTAGAATATTTAGAATTGCGAAGTCCGGCGCATCGACGCCTAATTTTCGAAGAATTCTTTTTGTTAGAGACATTTTTGTTTTCTAAAAAACTAGGATTACAGAAAGAAAATTCGCCTGTGTATAAATCGCAAGGGGAATTGAAAAAGAAAGTTATTGGTAGTTTGCCATTTCAATTAACTAACGGGCAGTTGAACGCCATCACGGATATAGAAAGCGATTTTGTAAAAGGCCACCCAATGCATCGCTTGATTCAAGGGGATGTGGGCTGCGGAAAAACATTAGTGGCTTTTGTCGCCGCCGTAATGATGAAAGAAAATAACTACCAAAGTTGTATCATGGTACCTACTGAAATTCTGGCAGAACAACACTATAAAAATGCGGTTAATTATTTAACTGGCCACGGTTTAACAGTGGCATTGTTAACTGGAAAAACCAAAACCAGTGAACGCCGCGAATTGTTTGCTAAATTAGCCGAAGGCCAGATTGATTTATTGATCGGCACACATGCCTTGTTAGAAGATGACGTTGTATTTAAGAGCCTCAGTCTAGTTGTCATCGATGAACAGCATCGTTTTGGTGTGAACCAACGGGCGAAATTAAAAGCCAAAGGCGCTTCGCCACATTTTCTGGTGATGACGGCGACCCCCATTCCGCGAACTTTGTCGATGACTGTGTTTGGTGATTTAGATGTCACCCTGATCAAGGAATTGCCTCCGGGGCGTACGCCCATCCAAACGCGCGCGGTATTTCAAAATAAAATGTCACAAGCGTTAGATTTCATGAAACAGCAAGTAGAAAAGGGACGTCAGGGCTATATCGTTTTCCCATTGGTTGAAGAAAGCGAAAAAATTGATTTAAAAAACGCAACAGATGAATTTGAACGACTGAAAGTAGAGTTTCCGAAAATACGCTGGGCCTTGTTGCATGGAAAAATGAAGCCTACCGAAAAAGAAGAAATCATGAACGCGTTTAAAAACAGAGAGTTTGATGTACTAGTTTCTACAACGGTCATTGAAGTGGGCGTCGACGTGCCCAATGCGAATATCATGTTGATTGAACATGCCGAACGTTTTGGACTGTCGCAATTACATCAGCTGCGCGGGCGCGTAGGCCGCGGGGAACATAAGAGTTTTTGTATCCTGATCATGGGCTATGCGGTGAACGAAGAATCCAAAGAACGTGTTAGTTTCATGGAAAAAAGCACCGACGGTTTTGAAATCGCCGAGTTTGATTTGAAGATTCGTGGACCAGGTGAGTTTTTAGGAACTAAACAATCGGGCTTGATTAGCTTTAAATTAGCGGACCTAATTAAAAATCAAGACATTCTTATCGAAGCGCGCGGTTATGCGGCCGACGTATTAACGGCTGATCCTAAACTGGAAAAATCCGAAAATGCATTTATCAAGCAACATTTGCAGATTAAGAAAGACGCTGACCTAGGTTGAATTGAGCCGAAAAAAAAACCACTAACCCGATAAGGATAGCGGTTTTCTTTTTAGTTTAGTAGTTGTCAGATTGTTTTTCCCACGCATACTCCGGTTCAGGCGGTAAGTATTTGAGGAAATTAATCAGGTCTAATTTTTCTTCTCTAGATAACTCGGTACCCCAGTTGTGACCCATGTTTGAGTTACCCATTGGTTGACCGTTTTTATCTAATTGCAATGTATTGAAGCATAGCATTTCCTCGTCCTCACCACATGGGCGATCTCCTGGACGTTTCCAGTCTTGGAAACCAATGTTAACTGGATCGAATTTGTTAGATTTAACATTGAAATATTTAGGACGCTCAGTATCTCGAGTTAATAGCAGCATCAAGTTCGGAACGGAACCGTTGTGTAGGAAAGGCGCTGTGGCCCAGATTCCCGAAAGATGTTTTGCTTTATAACCATGGCCTTTATCTATTTTTCCGTAATTGTTATCTTTTTTGTTTTGAGTCGAACCTAAATATGTATCGCGGAAGAATTCAAAACCGCGAATATCACGGAATTCCATTCTCTCCTGTTGTTCAGGTGCGATATTATATTGTTGATAGTAGCGAGCTTTGATTCCAGCCACATCATCAAAAATTTTCTTTTCAAACGGAATTTCTACTACGTCACCTTTTTGAGTACGTACTTTGACCGGAACGACGGCATTTAATGCCGCGCGAACGTCAGTGTCAGGGCTGTATTTGCCATCTTTTGAGGTAAGTGGGAACATGTTGTACTCGCGAAGCACGCCACTTGGTCCAACTAATTTATTTGATTCGTGGCACGATTGACAGTTCTGTTTGTAAATGGCGTAACCGTTTTGCAAACGGGCCTGATTCATATCGATTTCAAATTCCTTTAGGTATTTTTGTTCGTCATCTTTGTTTAGAACCTCTTTAAATACATCATTCCATTCTGGAACTTTGATTTTGTGACCTAGGTTTTCTAAACGATCAAGGTTAGTTACGTTGATTGTCGTGTCTAATTTGTCAGTAGTGATCATTGCACCTAAACCAAGTGCTTGACCTACGTTTCTTAAAAGAACTGAATTTGAGTTACCGTTGTAGTGTAGGTTACCCATGTATTTCAAACCCCAGATCCAAGGTAATGAAACTGGAGCAGTTAAGTCGACCGGGAATTCAGTTCTTAGAACTAAGTTTGAAATACGACCGAAAGCATCTGTGCGGTTAAACGCCGACGCTGTTTCCATGATGGCTGGATTTGTACCGCCACTTAGGAACGCTAAGAATTTCATACGTTGATCAAGATGACCAATATTATCCCCAGGCTGAAATCCGTAAGTTTTTTGTAATAGCAACAAATAAGTCGATTTGATCGCTTCTTGCGAACCAAACATACGCTCTGTTTTCCCTTTTTTAGCCTTTAATAACGTGATGATTTCAGATGGCCGGCACGCTTTCGTCGCGTCTAACATTAATCTGCCCGCTGTGCCTAAGCTTTGCGATTGTTTCGCTAGGTTTTGGCAAAAGTGAGATTTGATTTCTTCGGCATCTTCTTTTGGTTTGATGTGGGTTAAACTTGGATTTCTACGTTTGATATCGGCTAAGAAATTTTCTAAGTTTTTACCTTTAACAAACATTACAATAGTAGAACCAATCAGGTCTTTGAAGAAACCACGGATGTTGACCATGGCCGGTGCACCTTGGATGCGGAACTCTGGAGTGAAATGTCTGTTTGTATCGTATGAAACATTACCAGAATGGCAAAGGGCACAGTTTGTACCTATCATACGGATGGATTTGTATTTAACTCCATCAACACCGACAATGTCTTTTACGATTTGGTCTTCACGAACAAATTTTCCATCGGCATTTTCAAAAGCGGCATAGGCATCAGCGGAATCGCCTACGTTGTTTGTTTTGTTAATTAATGAATCGTCAGTTCTTTGAGTACTCCATGCTGCTGTTAAACCTACATAAGGCATGAGGTAGCGAATTTTTTTATCTTGGCCATTTACTTTTTTAACTGAATCGCGACTGTGAGCTTCCATAAAACCAAATCGTTTATCCATTTCAGCACTGAATGGTTTTGAAACTTTATTGTCATCGTCTTTGAAAGAAAGTGACTTCAGTGACATGAACCATTCGTAAGGATAAACATCAGCACCTTCGCTCAGATGATTAAAGTCAGCTAAGTCATTACCCTGTAAACCCGGAGGCGTTTGATGGAAGCACTTTCCAGTTCTTTTATCTAGTGCCGGCTTAGTCAGTGCTTGACCACCAAACTTATATTTCTGGGGTTCGCAATTGTTATCATCAGCAGCAAAAACATTTGCTGATACAACCAGTCCGGTAATTAAAATTAGAGTTTTAATCATATACACTCCTATTTAAAAGCCAAAGTCAGTAAAGCCAAAGATGCAGGGAAGGCCTGAATCCAAAAAATACGTTTAGTTACAGATAAAGCGCCGACAACGCCGGCCACGAGTACGCAACCTAAGAAAAAAATTTGCAGCTGTAATTTTATATGCGCGTCGGGGTGCACCAAGGCCCATAATAAACCAGCAGCTAGGAATCCATTATATAAACCTTGATTCAACGCCATCACGCGAGTTTGTTGAGCAAATTCAGCCGTCAGACCAAAGATCTCGCGGATACGTTTCTTTTCCCATAGTTTCATTTCCAGAAACATGATGTAAAAGTGAACAAGGCAAATCAGTCCCGTCAACAGGGTTGAAACTATGTTCATGATTAATCAACCTTTTCACAATACTGAGACTTATCTGCGATCACGATTTCATTATAAGCACGTCGTTCCGCCGGTGATAACGCTCCCTCGAATTTGAACGCTGTTTTATCGTAAACTCCATTCACGCATTTGTTGTAGTTTTCGCAGCGAGAAATTTTGCCTTTAGTTGCTTTGATATTGTCACCAATGCAAGTTCTGAACGTGAAGTTCAAGCGAACATAGAAATCTAATTGCTGGTTATTCATTCTGAACCAGCCTAGTGGGTTAGCAAAACTTCCGCGGTAATAGTAACGTTGCTGAGCACTGAAGTAATCTTCATGCGAGTATGCGGCATCATAAGAAGCCGGACGAGTGGCTTGCGCATCACTTAGCTCGCTTTGATTGATAGGTTTTCCGAAATAGCGGTTTTCGTAGAATGCTTTTTCTGTATCCGTCAAATCAGCAAACGTAGAACATCTGTTAAAGATGGTTTTGTGAATTTCAGTTAAACGAACGTTGCCTTTTTCAGTTTGATTACGGATTTCCCATTGATTATCGCCGTATTTCTTTTTGGCAAATGCGTGTAACTTGCTGTCGCCATCTGCTTTGTCACGTTTACTATCAAAGACATTGTTGATTTTTTCAGATTCGCTTTCAAAGCAAACATGGAATTTCATCGGCATACGACAGTAAAGTAGGTCGTTATTACCTTCACGTAAGTTAGTGGCGTAACCTTGAGACGCTCGGATAGATGAATCAAATAGAATTTTACTTTTTTCCTTTTTGGTGTCAGTGATATCCATTACAACATCCAGCATACCTTCGTTGCCGGCAAAATCTGAAACATTAGATTGATAACGTTTTTCAAGAGGGTAGTTAGATTTCTCGATTTTACCATCCATACTGTAGACTAGATTTCCGCTAGCATCTTTAACGATGTTCCAGCCAGATAAGCAACCACGGAAGTGATTACGATCGTAGTCTTTTAAATACGCTTCAAACGGAACGCTTTGATCTTGGATAGCGATTTTCTTTAATGATAGTGGACGCGCGTCGCTTGAATCATATTCAAGAATCATGCGTTCTGGAAATGATTCGTCGAATTTATCGGCGCCAAATAATGCACGTGTCGTCATATGTCTGAAATCCAGCTCACCATATGCACCTGGCATTTTACGAACATTCGGTAAAGACAGAATTCCAGAGATAATTTCTGGAACTTGGATCATAGATACGTAATCACCAAGGCAACGGTGTTTACCGTATCCAAGATGGAAGTATTTGTCATTGTGTGGGCTAGCGAAGCGATTGATATCGATAGCTTCCGGATTGGGGAAAGCTTCTGGGTCAAACATTGCTGCCTGTGTCGCAATGATAATATGACTTTTTGCTTTTAGTTTGTAACCAGAAAGTTCTGTATCTTTTTCTACGTAACGGAAAACAACTGGGTTAACTGGGTGAAAACGTAATACTTCCCAAACCAAGTTATTGAATTGTTGCTGCTGAGTACGACCAGCTTTCGCATTTAATGACAATGCTTGAGCTTTTTTAGTTAAGTCTTTGTCGCCTAAAATTAAATTAAGAACTTGCGAAATCGCCGCTTGAGTCGTTTCTAGTCCACCCACCAATGTACCGATCAAATTCGTGCGAACACGAGATTTAACACGACTAATGATTGTCGCGCGATCCAGTTTTGAAAGGTCTTCATCATCTGTTTTTTTGATATAAACTTTATCTTTAACCATATTTAGAAGATCGTCTTCTGATAAGGTAGCGTCGTTAATGTCGCCGATTGTGATAACCATGCGATCAAGGATGGTTTGCTCTTCACGAGGTTTTTGAGCTAGCGATGCTATGCTTTTGAATTTGCTATCAACTAGTTTTACCAGCTGTGACTGCATTTCCTGACCAGCTTTAACTGCGGTTTGGGCTTTCTTTGGATCGCCTACAACATTGTGGAAGAAGTCATCTTGCGTAGCACGTGACCATTCCATAATTTTTTCTGGCGAAAAACCTTCAAAACCAAAGTATTTGATAGTTAAGATAGCGGGAACACGGCGAGCGATATGGTTAACCAGTTCGATATTGCCTTCTAGTTTCTTTGTATACGGATTCATTTTTACAAGTTCTAGATTTTTCATCTCTTGTTCGAAGATAGAGCGAACAAGAGGACGAATGCGTGGTTCCATTTCTTTAACATCGATCAAACCACGCAGCCAAGTGTGCTCGTGATTGATGGCTTTGCTGTCGTTACCAAGCATGAAATCACCAACGGCATCTTTCATACGTTTATGATAGTTTCTAACACTGAATAACTCGTTTTCAGAAAGAGCCTTTTCAACGTCTTTAAATTTGGTAATTACATAAGTAGGGCCGTCAACTTCGTATGGTACGTCTTCGATTTTGAGTTTGCCTAATTCCAGGATGCCGTCGTTATCGTTAGCCATTAATGATTTAAATGTTATTAAGCCATTCGCACGCATCCAGGTCATGAAGTGAAGCAAATTAATTAGATCTGGTTTTAGTAATTTACCTAACTTCAATTTTAATTTTTGATCCGGGTATTTAGAGGTTACGACGCTCAGATCGCCATTTTTTAGGGCCTGGGCTTCTTCCCAGAAAGTCATACCTGTTTCAGGATTTAATAAAGCGTAGTCTTTATCCATGTCAGTAAATGCACGGTCTCTTGCATCGCCTAGTTTTTTGTGCGTTTTAGAAAGTTGTTCACGTTTTGAAAACAGAGATGACTTCATCGCACGGCTAGAGTTAGCGGCATCGTTTAGATACAATTTTTTAGTATCTACTGACAAAATCTGTGGCACCAATGGTTGTTGGGCTTGCTGTCTCATTGCTGCGATTTCAGCATCGCTTGGGCGACCTTGCGCTTGGGCGTAGCTAAATTGAGGAAGGACCATAGACGTTGTTAGTAACCAGCTCACTAATTTCATAAAATCTCCTTTTAGGGATTTCGATTCAGACGTGTGAATTGCAAACCGCGAGGAGTCTTGCGCAACTGTTTAAATAGAAAAGATTACAAAAGGGTGTCTAAAGTTTAGACAAAGTGACAATTCGGAAGGGACAGTAAGGCATTGATTTCTGACGATTTAATCGAATTTTAACCTGTCTCAAAATGAGTGAAAATGACTGATCGATATCACGACATTAGGGTTTGCAGGCGTGGACAAAGAACTGTTTAACATCAAAAGAATAGTTCATATCCACTTTCACACGTTGATCTTGTTTTAATTCAAGAAAAACTTTGTTCTTGTGAATTTTTGATTTCAAATCGAATTTGTATCTTAAACGATCGTCAATTTCATTTTTCATTTCAATTTCAAGTAAGTCTAAACTCAACGATTCCACACGGTCGTGTTTATAAGCTTTTTCGTTATAGCATAAAGGCGAATAAACGAAATGATTCCTAGATTCCATTTTATTATCTAGTGGCCCAAACTTCCATTGCATCATGTACATTTTTTCGTTTCTCAACGTTTTCAGTTTTTCCGAAAACTTATCAAATTCTTGCTTAACTTGTTTATTAATTTTCTCTGATAGGTCGTCATTTTTTTGTTTTTCAAGCTGTCGCGCAGAATCGGTGGTAATTTTAACGTGGCAGGCAGAGTGATTATATCTTGGATAAGAAAATAAATCTAAATGAACGCATGCGAAACTGGTTCCAAAAGCGGAATATATTTTAGTGTCCATCCTACGTCTTTGATCCTCAAATAACTGAAATAGTTTTCCATCGGAACTAGAATGGATAATGCCGCGAACTTCATTTCCCGATGACATAATCGGCGAACCTGAATTTCCAGGTATCACTTGGCACGGGATGAAATTCACGATCGGGCTTTTATCCGAAGAAAAGTAAGGATTGATAATTGAATTTTGAATGGCATCGCAGTTGGCTTTAACGACAATACCGCCGCCGGTTTCCTGATTCGGATCGATTTTGTAAATGGTGTATTGCTTTTCATTTTGGAAGCCATCTTGAGAAAAACTGAGTGGCTCACGATTAGTCGATGTTTGAGTTCTTAGAACCGCTAAGTCAACATTTACGGAGTTTGGAATCAGAGGTTCTGATAAAAACTCGATCGTTTTACATTTTAAAACTTCGGGTTCATGATTCTTCGATTTCGGAAAGACAAAACTGATTCCGTTACAAGCTTCGCGTTCTTTTATCATCGTTTCAGGCAAGCAATGGCGATTGGTTGCTATTAGATCTCGGGCAACTAAGAAGGCGGTACAACGTTTGTTTTTATACTGCAATTGATTGATGGCCGGCGGGCAGTCGTCGGGATGTTCACAATAAACTTTACCTTCGGCGACAACCGCAATCAAAACACAGAATAAAAAACCTAATTTCATCTAGCACCCGCCACATATTCTTTTATATGTGGCGCCGCCGCGAGAATCACGGGAAATAGAAATCAAGAAGCTTTTTCTAGTCGTAGGAACGGACGCAGGAGCTTCGTATTCATTGGTTTCTTGATTGCTGCTGCGGAAATATTTTAGCACGCCGTCAGTGATGAACCATGTCGTAGTTAGCTCTTCTGATTTATTCTCGGATGATCCATCATCTTTCCTTTGTGTGTAGATTTGGAAGCTGCTGGGATTGAAAACCATTCCGATAGTAAACTTACCACCCAATGGAAAATCATTGGTGCCTAGACTGACGCCGTTAGATTGCAATTGCGCTACAACAGGGTTTTGATTTTTCTCTCCGCTCGCTTTATTACTAACTAAAATACGTTTAACCGTATTTACTGTCTGGCCGCGCGTGTTTGAAATTTTGTATTCGATCAAATAACCAACGCCATTATATTTGTCCAGATCAGATCGTTGATTAAATATGGTAGCTTCACCAGGAATGACAGCAGTGAACGACGGCGCCGAACCTGTAAAATTTTGAGCCATCTCGCTATTGGTAGCCGATGTGATAGTGTTTTGAGATAATGCTACTTTAGTTGCGTTGCCAGCACATGTGGGTTCGGCGCCCAATGCCACACCGGGATCTACACAGCCGTAGGCTTCGTAGGTCAACGACGTAGTTTCGGCCACATCCGATATAACCGGAGTAATGGAAACAGATTCACCGGGGTTCACTTCTGGTTTGTCGGCAATTAGCGTGAGCACTCGTAAATCAGTGAGTTCAACATATTTAGGTAGCTTTGAATCTTGGCAAGAAGTTAAATAACTGGCCAATATAGTAATTAAAACTAGCTGTTTCATTAGAATTCTCCTTTGATACCGAAGGCCGGTAAAAATGGTAAACCAGAAATAAAATCTTTGCTTGAATAGTTATATGAATATTCGATCGATTCTGTATTTTTTGTATTCATCACATTTTGAATGTCTAGATACAGTGTCCAAATTTCTTCATCAGAGATCCACTTTTTATCGATGCGTAGATCTAATTGATAGAAATCTTTGTAACGTTCTGAATAGAAACTGCCCCGTTGAGGTAAATATACGTCGTTATCAGAATCAAATGTACCACCAACAATAGGTGTATAGGGGTTTCCCGTCACGTAACGAAATCGCCCAGCGATTTTCCAATTGTTTTCTAGTTTTTTACCGGCAACTAAATTGAAATTGTGTGTTTGATCGTATTCGTGTTTATATTTAGCTACGCGATCGTTCCAACGGAAGCTCTCGCTCCACGTGTAGCTTAACCAAACGTCCCAATGGATATCGTTCCATTTAATCTGAGTTTCCACACCGTAGGCGCGGCCTCTGCCCGAGTTGTTGTAATTCTCATCGACCATAACGCCGTCTCGTTCTACTTGTTTAAACGACTGCGACACTAATTGATCTAGCCACTTGTCGAAATAACTAGTTTGCCAAGTCAAACCCGAATCGCCGGCTTGCCTAAAGTCTTTTTCGAAACCAACTGTTAAATGGTCTGCACGAGGAGACTTAATGTCTGGGTTCCCAAACACCTTATCTTGTTCACGCCCTTCCGATGGCTGATAGTAACGACCGCCCGCTGCTTTTAACAACAGCGATGGGCTAAGGTTGTATTTCACGGCCAAGCGAGGAGTCAGATACGTTTCTTTCGTTGATTGAAACATGTCTAATCGCACTCCGGGGGTCAGGGTCCAATCATCTATTTTAAATTCGTGGCGATTATAAAGACCATTAAACACTTGGCTTGATCGTGTGTTTTGCTCTTTTACTTCGCCCGAAGAAAATGGGTTATTAACGCCGCCATCATCTGCTGTTTGAGAGATTTTGACTTTAGCCGTTCCTTCGCCCAAAAAACTGTCTATGCCAAGTTGCGAAGTCCAAGTTGGGGAAAATACTTTTTCTCCTTCCGCTCTGACAGTTAAAACGTTAGTTCGTATGGCGAGGTACTGTTCGCCTAAATCAACAACGATTTGGTTTTGTCCAACACCTGTTGAAAACTTGTACTGAGTTTCACTATCGACTTTGTAAGTCCACTGAGGAATGAAACGATAGAACTGGGTTTCATTATAGAAACGTCCACGGAATGCCGGATCTGTCTTAAACGGTTCTTTCAAAACAAAAGCGAGTGTATCCCGCGAAGCCAGTTTAACTATTTTCAAATTTTGTTTTTCGTCGAGTTTGCGATTGTAGATTCCCGTGATATCATAAAATTCAGGAGCTACGGTTAAATTAAAATCATCACGATCTTTGGCGATGGCACCCAAGAATATTCCAACATAACTGGCGCGGGCACTGATTAAGAAATCGCTTTTATCATCGATATTGGCTTCATATAAACCACCGAGTTTTAAATTGTCCGCAAAGAAGAACGATTTCTTTTTACGCTCGCCAGGCTCTGGGCTGCGTGTCACTAAACCGATGATTCCGCCGGTAGCACGCGAAAAATCAGAACCATAGCCTGCCGATAGGTAATCGACTTGCCCCAAGGCTTCCGGCATTACAACTGAAGTTAAACCACCAAAGTGAAATACAATAGGAATTTCATGGCCATCGATATTGTACGAAGTGTCTTTTGGCTCGCCGCCTTGAACAACCACTTGCGAACTAAATCCTTGGACGCGGTTTACGCCAGGCAAGTTCTGAACGGCTTTGACAGGATCACCGCCACTACCAGGCATAGATAGAAATTGCTCTTGCGTTAATGTCTTCTGAGTTTGATCACGTTTTTGTTTTTGACCAACCACGGTGGTTTCAAATGCTAAATAGGAATCTTTCTCGACGTAGTGTTTTAATTTTTTTGTGCTTTCATCGAGAGTGATATCTTTTTCTAATTTTTTATAGCCAGATAAATTGACAACAAGTTGATAGTCACCTGGGGGTAAGTTTTCAAATAAGAAATCACCTTTACTATCTGTTTGTACTTTTAGTTTTAAAGGTAATAAAAAAACATTCACTTCTTTTAAGGGAAGCTGCGTTCCTTTCTCTAAAATTCGGCCTTTAAAAGAAAGGGTACCTGCCACCGCCACTTCGGCTGGAGATTCTGTCGTAGCTGGGCCTTCATTTGTTTGTGCGTACAGGCCGATCGTGGCCAATAAACAGCAAAGAGCTATTTTCATTTTCACCTCTATCTATTTTCTAAAATAAATCGGTATGTGTACCTAATTTTTACCGCGACGGACTGATCTTTAATGCGAGCCGGACGAAACTGGAAATTTTTGATGACCGCTAAGGCCGCATCATTCAAACCGAAACCAGGTCCTTTAATCAAAGTCACTTGGCGTACTTTGCCTTGCTCATCAATGAGGAGGTCCATAACGACTGGACCTTCAATTCCAGCTTTCTTGGCTTCGTCAGGATAAGGAATGCGAACTTCAGATACCAATACTGGCATAGACGTAACCAGGAATTCATCAGCGGGTATGGGCAATGAATCGGCATCGCTCGGATCTAATTTCAAATTATCCATTTCTTTTGCAACAGTGTTTCCTGATTTTACTTCGGCGGAAGAGGCATCGGGCGCGGCCGAAGTTAAGGCTTTACGACTGACACCGAAAACTTTTTTTGTATCCGGTGGGGGAGGCGTCGGTTTAACGGGTTCTGCTTTAGGTGGCTCTAAATTTAAAGTCTTCGGTACAACTTTAACATTTTCGTAAACTTCAAATTTTACAGTTTTCTTTTCGGATTTAGGTTTAAAAAACAGAATCCCAACCCCAAGTGCTAATACCAAGTGAATCAGCGCCGATTGAACTAAAGGATGACGCCAGTTTATGGACACTATTTCTTTTCCTCTTTTTCAATTTGAACAGCGAAACGTTCAACCCCATTTGATTTCAAAATGTCGATCACTCGAACAACTTTGCCATAAGCAGCCTCAACGTCCGCACTGATGATGGCTTGAGAGGTAGGGTCTTTTCCCAATGCTTCTTTCGCGGCCACTTTCAAGCCCTCTTCGTCAGTGATTTGCCCATTCAATAAAATATTGCCGTCTTTGTTAACGGCAACACCCAATGTTTGCAGCATTTTACCATCACCAGTTAATGTTTTAGGTAGTTTGATTTCTAGTATGTCTTTCACCAGCATGGGTGCCGTGACCATGAAGATAACAAGCAGAACCAGAACGACGTCAACGAACGGAGTGATGTTGATTGACGAAATTATTCCGGAATCTTCGCTGCTGCTATCGGGAACTGATCCAGCCATACTTATTTCCCACCTAGGATTTGCGCTACGTAAAGATCTTTCAGGGTGTCCAATTGCGAATTTAATTTTTTTACACTTTGAGTGAAAACGTTAAACGCGATGATGGCAGGGATCGCAACGAACAAACCCAGTGCTGTCGCATACAATGCTTGCGACACTCCACTCATCACTGCTGATGAACCCGATTGTGAACCTAAATACGCAAACGCGCGAATGATGCCAAGAACAGTACCAAATAAACCAATGAAGGGAGCATTTGAACCCAAAGTAGCTAAAACAGATAGTCCTTTTTCTAATTTCAAACGTTCTTCACGAGTGTAGGCTAAAACAACGCGATCGATGGCTTCGGGTTGACTCGATGTCGCTAATATATTTTGAAATGCGCGCCCTAAATAAGAAGTTTGTCCGCTGACGTGTTTTTTTAAACTCTCTAATTTAGAAGAATTCATTCCCGCTCCTTCGGTTAAGATGGATTTAATTTTGCCAAAATCATCAATTGAAATCAGGGAATTCAAATTTTTCCTTCTATCGATCATGATACTGATCGACCAAATGGACAAAAGAAACATAACTAACAAAATTAGTTTTTCGACAACATCAGTAATCAAAATAATCGCTTCCACGGGATCCTTTTCATTCAATACAATTCATTGAATTCTTTTTATGAGTGCATTTATGATCAAACAAAATGGTGAAGGTGTTAAGAAATTTTTGATGTCGGCCAGTCGCGGCTTAGTTTTACTTTGTAAACGAAAAAAAAGCGCCGGGATCGCCGGCGCTGTGTGAGTCATTTGCTTAGTATCGGTTAGGTTTCATAAACTAGGGCATCTTGTAGCCGATTTGTTTAAACAAACCTTCTACTGATTTCCATTTACCACTGAATAAGAACGGTTTTTTACCGTAACCGGCAGTCAGCGCTGAATTGTATTTTTTTAATTTTGCTTGTTCTGCTGCTGGTAAGGATTGAACTAATTGTACGTACTGGCCCGCAAGAGTTTCTAAAGGTTTCTTGGCGTATGGGTTGCCATCAAACAAACCGTTGTCTTTCCATTCTTGTGCCAACTGAGCTGCAATGTATTGGGCTAAAGCCGCTTCACGAGAAACATTGGCATCAACCGCCGCCTGTTTCACTGTTTGCGACCATGAAACCATAATTTGTTGCGATTGCGAGTAGGTTTGGCCGCCAGCGCGGATGCTGATGTTAACGGTCACTGCTTTGTTAGGTTTCACATTCTGAGCGATTTGTGCCGGTGTATTTAAAAGTTTGGCGGTAGTAACACGAGTTAAACCCGGAACGTCCATACCGACTGTGCTGCCAGCAGGAAGTGCTGCGATACCGGCACCAGACAATGTCACGTGCACTATTCCAGGGGCTTTACCTAAATTCGTAGCTTCTAGTACATTTGGATAAATGCTGTCTAGTACTGATACTGTTGTTAAACCAGATTGGTTTTGAACTTGTACGCGTACATTTTCGATCACGGGATTGTTAGTGTAATAGGCTACCGTTTGTGCAAACGAATCTTGGTAAGCGGCACCCAAAGTTTGTTGGTAACCTTGACGGCTAGCTTGAGTGTAGCTTTGGCCATAACCACGAGCATGACCTAGTTTCTGCGCATACGCACGAAGCGCTTGCACGAAGTAGTATTCACCACGAGCTTGAGCGGCATAATTAGGACGACCGTAAACTTCGCTGTTCCATTTTCGACCGATCACAGAATTGTACTGGGATACGAATTCATATTTGAATTGTTGGCGGGATTCATCCGCATCAGAATATTGACTAGCATCAGTGATTTCGCGGTATTTCGCGACCATTTGATTGTTAGCTTGAATTTTACCTGGATCTGAATTTTCACGAACTAGTTTTTTGTTTAATAGTAAAGTGAATGCGTTCTCTGCTTTCCAGCTAGAAAATAGCGTATCGTATCTGTAATCGGTCCATCCGTAGTAATCAGATAGATTCCAGTTGTTACCATAGATATCAGATAAAATATCATCCGCTAAATCAATGTTGAACCCACGACGAGTTTCATTCAAGAAATCATTGTTGTACGCTGACAACTGCGATGCAAAATCCGGTTGCGCTACTGGCGAGCCTAAACCTTGGAAATCATCACCCGTCGGTTGCGCGCCAGCAGTTACGTTCAAGCCGGCCGCATTACCCACTGAATTTTGGAAACGCGCACGAGCTTGCGATTGCCCCATGGCCGATCCCACACGAGCGCCTTCGTTGCGACCGTTTTGTAAACCGTCATTACCACCTTGAGATAAACCATTTCGAAGACCATTATGATATTCAGGAAGGCTTTCTACAGCGATACCTAGATTTGCGTACAGATTTGATTGTTTTCTGAAGCCTTGGTAAAAATTGAAACGGTAGTTTTCAATTTGACCGTAAGTTTCCACCACACGATTCGCCATAAAGTTAGCGGCTTGTTCACCGTACGTGCGAACTTTATCATCAGGAGTTGTTTTTAAAACCGGAGTTGGTTCCGGGCGAGGAGTCGGCGTTGGCTCTGTTCCAGGTCGTGGAGTCACAACCGGTTCAGTGCCTGGGCGAGGAGTTGGTGTTGGAGCAACTACGATGGGAGAAGGTTCAAGAGGTTGTTTTGCGGGGATGTCGGCGTTCATAAAGACTTTTTTGCCATCTTTAGTGTACGAAGCTACAACTTCGCCGCCTTTTAAGAATAGATCGTTAGAGACGTTGTTGTACGATTTAACCGCGCAACCACTCTCGAAAGAGTTCTCACGTTGTTCGATCCCATTCTTGGCGTAACCTTTCTGACCGACTTGGAAGTAAACTTCTTTAACTCCAGCAGGTAGGTTGCACACTTTCGCGTTCACAATTTGGTTGGTTACCTTAACGCTTAGATTTCCTGCATACAGAGATGATGAAAACATAAGCAAAACACTCAGTAGTCCTAAATTTTTCCCCATTTTGGCTCCTTTATTTGTGGATGTAGCTACATAAAGCAGAGCTTGTGCCAACAGACAAGGGGACATTTCGATACTGAGGTTAGGTTTTAGTTATGGAAATTGCTTGGGATTTGGGCATTCGTGGATTTCAAAAAATCAAATTTAAGTGTTCTTTGTTTAATCAGCAAAAATTACAGCTGTGAAAATGACAATTTCAGAGTTTTTAGAAGGCTTTAGCTGCCCACTGTGGTATAGTCACCTCGGTTAAAGCGAGCAGGTTGGCTGCTTGGGGTAATCTTTTCAATACCGACGGGTTTGGTTTGATAAAACGTGTCAATCTTGATAGAGTTCTCTCGGTTGATGCTTCGCTCTTTTTTCGAAAGAAGGTTTCATGGTAACATTTAAGGTTGGTGAAAATGCAGTCTATCCAGGTCATGGTGTCGGACGTATTCTCGCTATCGAAACCAAAGAGATTTTAGGTAATAAACAGACATTCTATTCCGTCCAAATCATTGAAACAGGCATGAAAATCATGATTCCTCGTGACAATGTTAAGTCCGTTGGACTGAGACCAATTATTTCCCAAGAAGAGGCCGACAAAGTAGTTGGTATCCTTAAAGAACGTGAAGTTAAAATTGATAATCAAACATGGAACCGTCGTTACCGTGAATACATGGAAAAAATCAAAACGGGTTCTGTTTACGAAATCGCAGAAGTACTGAGAGATCTTTTCGTACTTAAAGTAGATAAAGAACTTAGCTTCGGTGAACGTAAAATGCTAGATACTGCACGTACTCTTCTTTTTAAAGAATTATCGTTAGCGACTAAAGGCAACGATCTTTTCCAAGAGCCAGAATTGAAAGAAATTTTCGGTTTAGACGTAGCTAAGTAAATCTTAGCGGTTGAACTGCCTACATCTGGGACGGTCGATTCGGCCGTTGTATAGATTCATTTGATGTACCCGCGAATGAATCGGTGCTGTACCATAATGATCCATTGACCTTTTGAGAATTAGAATCCCTTTTTTTGTGTGTGAGTTTGGACTACTATAGAAGTGTAGTTTTAAGGGGGTCGGGGTGTCACTTTTTCGAAGGTTTGTTGTTCTCCTTTTTATAAGTATTCAATTAATTGCATTCCAAAATTGTAGTAGTGGTTTCCAAACTCAAACCCGTATCCTGTCTGACAGTTCTTCGAATTCGGGATTGAGCGACCCTGCGATGACTCCGGATTCTTCTTCCACTGCGACTGACACCAAGTTGGTTGATGCGTGCCTACCTTCCAACAAAGGCGTGGACTACCAGGTGGGATCGGGGGCTAATCAATTAGCTACTCTGGATCTTGTTCCTTGGGGCAGTTTGAAGGCGGGTGATACCGTCCGCATATTTTATTCCTCGACACCTTATCGGGGGCATATTTTGCTCGCGGCTCAAGGAACGGCGAACGCTCCAGTGCGTGTTTGCGGAGTCAAAGGTCCAAACGGTGAACGCCCCATTATTAGCGGTCAAAACGCTGTGGTACGTCGCGGACTCGTGTATGCCGGTGACCTTCAGGAAACACGTGCAATTGTCCTAATTGACCGGCTAGGTTCGCAGGATTGGGGTACAGCTTTTCCGACGTACATTCAAGTGGACGGTCTGGATATTCGCCAGGCTACTGCGTCGTATTCATTTACGAACTCTAAGGGGGTAACGAGTACCTATAGTTCTTTCGGCGCGTGTATCTGGATAGAACGTGGAGCTAATATTACTCTTGCCGACAACATAGTCTCCGATTGTACAAACGGTATTTTTAGCCGTTCGGTTGAAATAGGAGCCGGGATTGCTACGATCACGCGAGACATTCGCGTTGCGGGCAATTACATCTACAATAATGGTGTGGATGGTTACGAGCATAATCTCTATATGCAGAGTCTACGAATCACTTACGAATTTAACCGCATTGGTCCTTCGCGCAATGGTGGTGCAGCGTTGAAAGACCGATCTGTCGGGGCTATCATTCGTTATAATTACATTCAAGATGGTTCACGCGCGCTAGATCTGGTTGAACCCGAAGATTGGACTGAAACTGCCGCCGCAAATTATCCTGCACTGGCCGACACATTTGTATACGGTAATGTGATTAATAAAAATGGCGATTTAGGTTCATTCATCCATTACGGTGGCGATCATCCAGGCTCTGAGGCTAATTTCCGTCCCGGCAAGCTCTATTTTTATAACAACACGATCTATGCCACAGGTTCAACCGGAGACTATGACGGCGCTATGATCTTTCAGCTGTCGACGACGAAACAAGTCGCTGAGATTTGGAATAATGTGATCACGAGTCCGCAACGGGTGAGGATAGGTCTACGAGCGACCCAAGAAGTCGATGCTGGTTGGACGGCGGGTGGTGACACTCGTTTGGGAAAAAACTACATCAAGGATATTTGGAGCACCGTTGGCTACACATACTCTTACGCCACCAACCCAGGGCCTATCAGTGGAGTAGCAAATATTATTAGTAGTGCAGCAGTCTTGTTGGATACAACGTCGTTTGTTCCCGATGCGGGTTCAGTGTTGATAGATGGTTCGACGGCAAATTTAGATGCGGTGTCGGCTCATCCCGTGTTATACCAACCCGTCACGTCATTCACCGAGGCTCGGCCAACGTTCGGTCCTATCGTACGTAAGGTTAGTGGCTCTGCTATGGACCTTGGCGCTATTGAGCGCTGATTGAACTAAAACTCTGCTTGCCGCCTTGCTATTATTCTGGCGATAACTCCCGAAATGGGAGTATTGGGCTAAATGGATAAGTTGCCGAGAAATAGGTCATAAGATAATCTCTACAGAATCGAATCTAAGGGTTGACCAGTTCACCTGTCGTCATTACAACGGGACTCCAATTAATTTGAATAACAATCGAACTCGACGATGTTGTCGATGTTTGAACTAAACACGGAGTCCATCATGGCTAAGAAAGTTGCAGTAAAAAAAGGCGAAAAAAAACCAGCACGAGTAAAATTCACTGGATTTGTTCCCGTTAAACTTAAAGAATTCACAATCACTCAAAAATCATCTGGTCGTTACGAAGTTGTAAACGCACAGGGTAAAAACGTAAATGGCGCGGATAAAGTTAGCGTTCTTTTAGAAGCTAAACTTTTACAACCATCTTTGCCAAAAGCAGCAGCGACTGAAGAAGCGGCTCCGGCAGCAAACTAATTTCTAGTATATTTTATATGATCGGTCTTGCGTAGGTAAGACCGGTTAAATTCTGGGTCTGGCTCTAGACCGAAATAAGCATAAATTTCCATCATTGAATTCCTGCGGTTCTAACCAATACTGATTTTTCATCCACAGTTTTGCATTGCCTTTAGTTACTACCGTTATTTTTCTATCCAAACTCAACTCTTGAAGCTGATCCATGATAATGGCGTAGCTGGCGTCTGTGAAAGAATCAAAAATATAGTAGGTATCTGCAGGTGGAATTTTAAAGTCGGTGCTAGCTAAATCTTGAGTCGCGAATCTAACATGTTGGCTCAGGCCCAAATGCTCGCTGGCTTTATTAGCGATATCGACTCGTTCTTTAACAAACTCGTATCCAGTGAACTGAATATCTGGACGCATTAGTCCAATCACTAACCCGATTCGACCATAGCCAGAGCCGAGGTCTATAAAGCGTGATCCTTTCGCTAGATTCAAATATCGCAGCGCTAAAACCGTGGTGGCATAGCTGGATTGAACGCCGACACCGGCACCCTCATAGAGTCGTTCTTTTTGATTTATCTCTGGCACTTCATTTAACAAATAGCCCAGTTCAAATATATCATCCAAGACATCAAAGGCCCGGTACAAAGAAAGTCGAGCGGCTGAATCTGTTTTCTTTCTGTCGGAATTAAGCTGATGTTCTAGTTCGTAGAGTTCCGACATTTGCATCAAGGCGATCTGTAAGAACTTTTTTTGAAAATCGTAGGATTTTGATTTAATACTTTTTAGTAAGAACGATTCCGTGGCGGTGATGGCTTTTAAGGCTAAGTGCAATCCGCCAATACTGGTATCAGTAAAGAAAGATTGTAGGAAAAGTAAGGGTTTAAGTTCGACATTTAGAAACGGTTTTATAAAACGTTCGAATTGAATTTCATCAGTTACATTTTTGCTTTGAATCCAATGTTCATCTATCAAAAGGCGTAAGACATTTTTTAAGTAAATACTATGGATGAAAAAGCCCGCCAGATCTTTTTCGTTGATAAACTGAAAAAGTGACCCGAGTTGTCCTTCTAGTTTCTCGAGTTCAACCTGTATTACGATTTTTTTTAGTTCTGACTTGTACTCAAGATTCATTTAGACTCCCAAACCTTCATTGTGTGGGGTATTGATGCGGGTTACAATCACGAACCGCGATTGTCTCAGAATAAGGCATAACTTCCTTGTAAATGACGCATAATAGTTGATTTTTAGTACCCCCTGGTCTTTAATGGCCGAATGGAAAATAACTCAAATTACTTCTCTGAAGTTCGTCTTCGTTATGCACCTTCACCGACTGGATACCTTCACGTTGGTGGTGCGCGCACGGCTCTTTACAACTTTCTTTATGCTCGTAAACACAAGGGCAAATTTATTTTAAGGATTGAAGATACCGATCAAGAACGTTCGTCGATGGAATCATTGAAGATGGTTCTTGCCGACATGAAATGGCTGGGGCTGAGTTGGGATGAAGGCCCGAATGCAGAAACGCTTGAAGATATGGGATCGTATGGTCCCTACAAGCAGTCAGAGCGATTGAAAATTTATGATGAAGTCGCACAAGATCTGCTAAAACGCGGATTAGCTTATTATTGCTTCATGACGGATGCAGAGATTGAGGCTCAACGACAAGCTCAAATGGCTGATGGTGCGGCCCATCCTCATTTAGAAAGTCCTTATGAAAATATGCCTTTGGTTGAAGCGCAGACTAAAATCAAAGCGGGTGAGAAAGCGGTCGTCCGTTTTAAGACTCGTCATTTGAAAAAGGATTATCATCTAAAAGATCTCATTCGCGGTGACGTTCATTTCCCTTCGGACATGGTTGGGGATTTCGTTCTGCTTCGTTCGGATGGTATGCCGGTTTATAATTTCTGCTGTGTAGTGGATGATTACAAAATGAAAATCTCGCATGTTCTGCGCGCGGAAGAGCATTTATCTAACAGTCTTCGTCAATTAATGATTTACGAAGCGATGAAGTGGCCAACTCCTCAGTTTGGTCACGTGTCGTTAGTTTTGGATGATGACCGACAAAAATTATCTAAACGTAAAGGCGCGACCAGTTGTAATCAATTCCGGGAAGAAGGCTATTTGCCTGAAGCCTTGCTGAACTTCGTAGCGCTACTTGGCTGGTCACATCCAGAAGAGAAAGAGATTCTGTCATTGCAAGAAATGATTGATTCATTTTCTACAGATCGCTTGCACTCATCAGGCGCTGTATTTGATCGCGTGAAATTGAAGTGGGTGAATGCCCAGCACTTGCGTGCCAAGGCTCCGGTTGAGTTATGGGGCTTGATTGAGCCTTTCTTAAAGGCAAATAATATTTCATTCCCTGAAGATCGTCCTTGGAAATTCCAATCGCTTGAAGTTTTCAAAAATTATCTAGAAATCGTATCTGACGCGGTTCCGTTTTATAAACTACTTGATGATAAATATTTTGAAATATTGCCTGAATCGGCAGAAGCATTGGGATGGCCAACGTCACGAGCCGTAGTGCAAGAATGGCAAAATGCAGTGACAGAATTCGCGGGAAATTCCTTCACGGAAGATGACTTCAATAAACTGCAAGACGCGGTTAAAAACAAATCGCAGACCAAAGGTAAAAATTTGTTTATGCCGATGCGTGTAGCCGTGATTGGTAAGCCTCATGGAACAGAACTTAAAATCCTAGTTCCACTGATGACGAAGGCCTCATTGATTGCGCGCGCTCAAAAAGTTTTAGATTCGATGAAATAACTAAGGATTTATAGAGTCATGGAATTAAAAATATACAATACGCTGAGTAGAACTAAAGAAGTTTTCAAGCCGATGAATGCGCCCGATGTGCGTATTTATGTATGCGGTCCAACGGTTTATGATTTTTTGCACGTCGGAAACTTTCGCGGTCCAGTGCTGTTTAACATGATTCGCAATTACCTTGAGCTGATCGGCTACAAAGTGACTTACGCTATGAATTTTACCGACATTGAAGATAAAATTATCCGTCGAGCGAATGAAAAAGGGGTAACGTCTGAAGCGTTAACAGAACAGTACATAAATGAATACAAAAAAGACTTTCAAATTTTGGGTCTGCGTCCACATGATTTAAATCCTCGTGTGACTGAACATTTGCCTGCGATTAACGAAATGATTTCGACTTTGGTTAAAAATGAAACTGCCTACGTAGTTGATGGTGACGTTTGGTTTTCTATCGAAAAATTTAAAGACTACGGAAAATTAAGCGGTCGCAATGTAGATGAGCTTATGGCCGGTGCTCGAGTTGAAGTAGAAGAAAAAAAACGCAATCCAATGGATTTTGCATTGTGGAAATCCGCGAAACCAGGGGAGCCATCGTGGGATTCGCCTTGGGGCAAGGGGCGTCCAGGATGGCATATCGAATGTTCTGCTATGAACAAAGCTATCTTTGGCGATCAGATCGATATTCACGGTGGTGGAACTGATTTGATGTTCCCGCATCACGAAAACGAAATTGCCCAAACCGAAGGATGCACTCATAAAACATTTTCCAAATATTGGATACACTGGCATATGTTAAATTTCTCGGGTCAGAAGATGAGTAAATCGGTTGGGAATATCCTAAGCATGCGCGAATTTGCGGAAAAATATCATGCCGAGATTTATAAATTTATGATTTTGTCGGTTCACTATCGCAGTGTTGCTGATTTTAGTGATGAAGTGATTCACAGAACGATTTCAAACTTAGCGCGAGTGTATTCTTCATTGGCGATTGCAGATTCTTATCAACCAGATATGTCGTCGGCTAAAATGACTCCGGCCACCGAGGCCTTATGGAATCGGGTGATGGTATCTTTAAGTGATGATTTCAATATGGTCGAGGTGATTGCTATTATTTACGAAGTTACTAAGGCGTTTAATCAAGGTGTAAAGCGGGGCATGAAGCCAAACCCTGCCATACTTGAAAAATGCGCTCAGTTAAAATTATTTTTTGATAAGCTAAGCAAATTGACTTGTTTGTTTGGAGAAAACGCCGCTTCTTTCTTGAAATTCTTAGACGATAAGCTCATTGAAATCTACAAAATCGATATCAAAACTGTAGAAAAACTGATCGACGAACGCAAACAAGCCCGAGCAGAAAAAAACTTCGCTCTATCAGACCAACTCCGCGATCAACTCAATCAAATGAAAATCGCAGTCAGCGACACCAGCGACGGGATGCACTGGGAAGTTATGAAGTAACTTCCCAGCTTTGAGCCTAGCGACTATCAAAATCAAATCTGGATTCTAAATTAGAACTGTTCTGGGTTAAAATTTATATGTACGTTGAAAACTTTTTGGCTATTCGCCTGATGACTATGTTTGGCTATTCGCCAAAAACCCTAATTTTCTTCTGTAGTTCTTTTAAAAGTGATTTAATTTCGTGCAATTGTTCTTGGTCGCGATTCATTTTGCCGTCGTATTTTTCGGTCAAATCGTTCCAGTAGCACAGTGCTGATTGCACGTCGCTGTTGAGTTCTAGCCAGCGCTCTTTGAATCTTTGGTCTTTTGGGCTTTGATGAGTGCCACTGTCAGCCTTTTCAAGCAGGGACGGCCTTTGAGGGGCGCATTTGCGTCCTTTCGGCTTTGGTTTTTGGCTGTTTTTGTCTTTAATTGTCATGCACTCTTTTTTTCTGATTCAAATCGTATTAGTAAGGACGACAGTGCACCAAATAAAAGTTTTTTTGACAAGAAAATATTTGAAAAAAAATTTGATAAGCCCTTGAAAAAGAACTACTTTGGGGAACTATTCTCTCAAAGGACATATCATGGCTGAAGAAATTATATACACAATGAAAGGGGTTTCTAAAGTATACCCCCCTAATCGTTACGTGCTTAAAAACATATACTTGTCATATTTTTACGGGGCTAAAATTGGCGTTCTTGGTTTGAACGGTTCAGGAAAATCGTCTTTGCTTAGAATTATGGCTGGCGAAGATAAAGAGTTTTTAGGTGAAGCATTTCCTGCCAAACAAATGCGTGTAGGGTACTTGAAGCAGGAACCGGAATTAGACGAAAATGCGACCGTCAAAGAAAATATTTTTTCGGGCATGGGTGAATTGCCTAAATTAATGAAAGAATACAACGCCATTTCTGAAAAATTTAATGATCCTGATTTAGATCCTGATGTGATGAACGACCTAATTGAAAAACAAGGTGTTCTTCAAGAAAAAATCGAAACTCTGGGCGGCTGGGAAGTTGATCAAAAAATAGAATACGCTATGGATGCCTTGCGCTGTCCGGATGGCGATGCCATCGTAAAGCCTCTATCTGGTGGTGAAAAGCGTCGTGTGGCTTTGTGCCGATTGCTGCTGAGCGAGCCAGATATTTTGTTATTGGATGAGCCTACGAATCATTTGGATGCAGAAAGTGTTGCTTGGCTTGAGCAATATCTGCACAAATTCCCGGGAACGGTTATTGCGGTTACCCATGATCGTTATTTTTTGGATAACGTTGCGGGGTGGATTCTTGAACTCGATCGTGGTGAAGGAATTCCGTTCAAAGGAAACTACACGTCTTGGTTGGAACAAAAAGATAAACGTTTATCTCAGGAACAAAAAGAGAACACTCGTCGTAACAAAACATTGGAGCGCGAGTTAGAATGGGTTCGTATGAATCCAAAAGCACGTCAGTCGAAATCAAAAGCACGTGTATCAGCATACGAAAGCTTGTTGAAAGAAGCGACTCCAGAGAAAATTGCAGAAATGCAAATCTACATACCGCCCGGACCTCGTTTGGGTGATATCGTTATTGAAGCGAAAGATATCGTTAAAGGTTACGGTAAAAAACTCCTATTTGATCATGTGAATTTCACAATTCCTCGTGGTGCCATCGTAGGTGTCATCGGACCAAACGGTGTGGGTAAATCGACATTGTTCAAAATGATCGTTGGTAAAGAGAAGGTAGACAGTGGTTCATTTAAAGTCGGTGAGACCGTGAAAATGGCTTATGTCGATCAAACTCGTGAAACTTTGGATCCTAACAAATCTGTATTCCAAGAAATTTCTGAAGGTAACGACACGATTAAGCTAGGTATCCGCGAAGTGAATGCTCGTCAGTACTTATCTTGGTTCAATTTCTCTGGTGGTGATCAAGAGAAAAAAGTGGGCACTTTGTCCGGTGGTGAACGCAATCGCGTGAATATGGCCAAGATCCTTAAGCAGGGTGCGAACTTGTTGCTTCTGGATGAACCAACGAATGATTTGGACGTAAATACGATGCGTGCCCTAGAGGAAGCGTTGTTAGAGTTTGGGGGATCTGCAGTCGTTATTTCCCATGATCGTTGGTTTCTAGATAGAATTTGCACACATATCATGGCGTTCGAAGGTGATTCTAAAGTTGAATTCTTCACCGGTAACTTCACTGAGTACGAAGAAGATCGTAAAAAGCGTTTAGGCGATCAAGCTCCGAAACGTATTCGATTCCGTGATATTTTGAATTAATAGAAATGTTCGCCTATTCGGGAAGCCTGATAGGCGAATAAAGTCCGCTAAAAATAGAATCGCCAAAACGTGCTCTGGCTTGCTCTACCGAATCAATAACATTTTGGCGTCGTTTCAAAAACAAATCAATTTCGTCTGTACTTAAATTTCCCGAAAACAATTCTCGCCATTTTTCATCTGTTGTGGACTTTAGTTTTTCATAGGCTTTTTGATCGCCAACAATAGAAATTAATCTTTGGTCACGTTGCGACTGGGCCGCGTTGAGGTTGAATAAATTGGTCGAATTTTCCGGGGCATCAAATGCTGTTGTTTTGGCTTGCTCTTTTACAAAACTAATCGAGCCGTCTGGTGGTTTAGGCCACTTTTTGTTGAATGCAAATCCATGATCAATAGCGACAGCATGACCTTCACTAGTGTAAAGTAAATTAGCCGGATTATTTGTTCTGTCAAAATTGTGAATTAAATAATCAAAAACAGATAGTTCTTCTTGCCCGCGACCTTTGCTAAAGGTTCCTAAATTGTCGACAAGAAGTTGTACCGTGCCATCTACACCATTAAGTTTTTTGGATACAGTGATTGGGACGCGATTGTAACCTAGGTAGTTATCTAGTTTATAGGCGGCAAGTTCAGCAGCAGCCGCATGAGTGTCTTTTCTGCTAACAGTGAGTTCTGCTTTTTTCCATATACCAACAGTCCCATCCGGAAACTCGACGTAACGTGCTTCCGAAATCCCAGAACCAACCCGTTTTCGGTCAACCACTTCGTTGGCTTCCATGTAACTTTTTAGTTTCTGTTCATACCGAGTCGCCTCAGCGACATTACCTTTTTCTCGCATGGCGATCATTTTCTGGAAGTGTGTTTGAGGTGTGCGAGTTTTAAGCCAAGCTTTCACTTCTTTTTTTTCTTTGTATCGCGTGATTAGGCTCTGTAGGCCGCGAAGTTCCCTGGGGTTCAAATGAAATGAAAGGCTCGCGCCGATGGCTGGCAAAACCGTTCCTAAAAAACAATTTCCTTCTTCAATTTCACGTTCAAGAGAGGTGCTGCTGCATTGATCACCTTCGGTGGCGGGGCCCTTCATTTTAAACGAAGGTGCGTCTTTGCATTCGGTTTCAGCAAGGCGAGCTGTATCCGCAATACTGATTATGGTGCCTGATACCGCAGCGGTTGCCGCTGCCGTTTTCTGCGCCAGGTTCCAGGCCGCCACAGAAATACGGCCAGAACGCCACGCTACTAAAGCAACGCGAGTAAGCAAGCTCCCAGCTCCCAGCCCGGCTATAGTGGCGCCCACCGTGATCGCTAGATCACGTTTCTTTGCGCCTTCTCCATAAACGGCGTCAAGATAGCAAAGAAGAGAACTGTGGTCCTCTTTCTTAAGATTACTTTTTTTAAAAATATAATCCATCATCGCGGGATCTTGAACGATGTTTTCTTTTACAACGGCAGGTAACGGATTGGGGCTTTGGGCTATTTTTTTTGCGGCTTGAATTTCATCGACCATAGTGGCGCGAAGTCCACGTAAACGAATAGTTAAACTGCCGGGACTAATAGTTTTAAAATCAGTTGTTTCTAAAAAACTAAGCATGTCTGGTCGTTGTCCAAAAGGAAGGGATGCCAGAATCATATTTTTTTGATCTTCTAAGTTTTTAATATCGTTGTTAAGTGCATCGGCTTTCTTTTTTATGTCTTTCTGGTAGGGTGTTAACGGAAGATGGCCGCTTTTTGGTATTTTGCTGTTAAGAAGCTGCCATTGACCTGTCATCGACTTGGTTTTGGTCGAGAGTTCTTTTATTGCCTCGCTGCGAGAAGCCAATTCATAAACAAATTTGGGATTTTCGAAGCTGAAGTTTTTAATTTTATCGTATTCACATTGAAGAAGTTCCGCATAAGCTTTTTGGCCCATTTCAAAAAAGACCTCGCTGTAGAGTTCTTTGGCGTCTTTACCGGCATTGGATAGGGAGTTAGCAGAGGCACAACTTTGCTTAGAGGCGGCTCTTTGCAATGCGGCTACGTTGTCGGCACTCATATTCTTGCATGGTCCGTTGGACATATAACTTATGAACTCAGCTGCAGAGCGCAGGGAACTTTCGGCTGTTTTTCCTGCATGCGCATTTGCGAAGGCAAAAAAAATGAAAATCATAGGTAGTAGGAAATGAAACCGATTAAACATGGTTACTTTTTGAACACGGACGATAAGCATTCGTACTGCTTTTTAAGTTCCAAAAAGCTATGAGCTGAACCTGTTACGCTATCTGGGTGTTTTATAAGAGCTAGTTTTCTATATGCCTTTTTTAACTCATCAGGCGTAAAGTCTCCTAGTAGAAACATCTTTTCATTGATGAAATAAGACATCGCTAACGTTTGTTTATCGTTAAGTTTATGGGGAGGTCCTTTAGGTCGAGGGGGCGGTTTTGCTGTTGTTTGATTTTTAGTCTCGGCAGAATTTGCCTTAGTCTGTCCCTTTTTTGCCCAATCGGCGGCTTCATTAGTGTAACGACCACGATTTTGAAAGCGTCGGTACGGTGTTTCACTCATTTTTGCTTTAGAAACCGAGAATGAATTTGGTTGTTGTTCAAACAGACGTTGATGCAATTGATTTAGCTCAAGTTCTTCTTTCGATGGTGTGTTTATAGAGGAAAATGACTCTTTCGCAGAGGAAAAATGGGTTTTTTTATCATTTTTCTCTAGTTTTTCTCTAAGGATTTCAGCGAATGACCCTGTCGACATACTGTTTTATCGGTAAGAAATCGATAAAAAATAGCCCAGAAACCACGATGAGAGCCGTTTTTTGGTCATTTTCCCTTCGATTTCGTAGAGAAAATGCAGTGGGGAGCAAAAAAAATTCAAAGGTCGTGCATTTTTTTTTGGACAAACCTCTAGTTATCGTGAACACTAGGTCCATCAGTCATAAACAACTCATTAACGAAAGGGAAATGACAATGGCAAAAAAGACTACAAAAAAAGCAGCGAAAGCTACTAAAAAAGCAGCTCCTAAAAAAGCTAAAGCTACAAAAATGAAAGCAGCTCCAAAAGCTAAAGCTACAAAAAAAGCAGCTAAACCTGCTAAAGCTAAAAGAAAACCAAATCCAGCTCTACTTATGAAGTTACAACCTTCTGAAGCATTAGCTGCAGTTGTTGGTGGCGCTCCACTTCCTCGTTCACAAGCTCTTAAAAAAGTTTGGGACTACATCAAAAAATACAACTTACAAGATGCAACTAACCGTCGCAAAATCAATGCTGATGACAAATTGAAAACTCTTTTCGGTAAAGCTTCAGTTGGTATGTTAGAAATCGGTGGCATCCTAGCGAAACACCTTAAGTAATATATATTAGCTAACGCTAATGTTACTTATGAAAACCCGGGTCTTCCCCGGGTTTTTTTTGCTCTAATCAAAATGATTCAATGGGTGGAAATCAGGCCAAGATAAATCAAAATCTGCCACCTAGTCCAGGAACCAACTGAATTGTATTCTATCATCTGCCTTTACAATCTATAGGGGTTTTGCTACTGTCGCTTAGTAATCCCATGTTTAAGGAATCCCCTAATGTCTATTAAACCGCTTTCTTTAGAAGAACAGAAGAAAATGCGACTAGTTTGCAAGCTAGCAGCGCAAACTCGAGAGTACATTGCTCCTTTTGTTAAAGCGGGCATTACCTTACGTGAAATTGATAAAATCATTTATGATCACACTAAAACTTTAGGGTGTGAACCCGCTACGTTGGGTTATCGTGGGTATCCGGCATCTTGCTGTACCAGTGTAAACGATGTCATATGTCACGGAGTACCCGACGATTACGTACTTCAAGATGGCGACATTGTGAATGTCGATATCACTCACAAACTAGAAGGCTTTTTTGGCGATACGTCTGAAACTTTTCTAATCGGAAATGTATCCGAAGACGCAAAAAAAATCGTAGATATTGCGAAACGGGCTATGGAAGTTGGTATTGAAGCGATAACTCCCCATGGCCACACGGGTGATATCGGTTTTGAAATTAATAAGTTTGCAACTCGAAATGGTTGTTCAACAGTGAAGGAAATCGGCGGGCACGGAATTGGTCGTGTGTTTCATACAGAACCGTTCATCCCTTCGTTTGGTAAAAAAGGTAAAGGCGAGAAATTGATTCCTTTTCATTGCTTCACTGTGGAGCCAATGGTGAACTTGGGAACGGATCAGATTGTTGAATTTCCAATCGTTGGATCTCAACATCATTATTACAAAACTAAAGATAAAAAACTGTCGGCACAATTTGAACACACAATTTTGCTCACAGATACAGGTTATGAAATTTTAACGGTTCCATAGGAACCTAGGAGAAAATACATGGCATCTATTCAGGCAGCGGGACGTACTCACGCTAAAACAAAAATGAAACCGACTAAAGGTTCTTACGATAAACAGACTCACTCTGTAGACTATAAGGTGTGTCGTGAAGCGATGGAGAACCCTGACGTATTTGAAAAAATGGCTTTATGGGGCCGTGAAGAAATCAAGATTGCTGAAACTGAAATGCCAGGCTTAATGGCTCTTAGAAAAGAATTCGGAAAACAACAACCACTTAAAGGTGCACGTGTAACTGGTTCTCTTCATATGACAATCCAAACAGCGGTATTGATTGAAACTTTGATCGCTTTAGGAGCTAAAGTTCGTTGGTCGTCTTGTAATATTTTCTCGACTCAAGATCACGCTGCTGTGGCGATGGCAGCAGCCGGTGTTCCTGTATTTGCTTGGAAGGGCGAAACAGAAGCGGAATATAACTGGTGTATCGAACAAACTATCACTGGCTGGGGATCAGAAGGTTACAACATGATCCTTGACGATGGTGGTGACTTAACAAACATGATGCATGAGCCGCGTTTTGCAAAAGAACTTAAAAAAATCATCGGTGTTTCTGAAGAAACAACAACAGGTGTTCATAATTTAGAAAAAATGTTGGCTAAAGGGTTACTGAAAATTCCTGCGATCAACGTAAACGATTCAGTAACTAAATCTAAATTCGATAATTTGTACGGTTGCCGTGAATCACTATCTGACGGTATCAAACGCGCAACGGACACAATGGTGGCTGGTAAAACAGTAGTGGTTGCTGGTTACGGAGACGTAGGTAAAGGTTCTGCCAATTCACTTCGTGGATTTGGCGCGCGCGTATTAGTAACTGAAATCGATCCGATCTGCGCTCTACAAGCAGCGATGGAAGGTTTCGAAGTTACGACTATGGAAGAGGCGTGTGCAACGGCTGATATTTTTGTAACGGCGACAGGCTGCTGCGATATCATTACTGAAAAACATTTTAACAAAATGAAAAACAACGCGATCGTTTGTAACATCGGTCACTTCGATATTGAAATCGATATGCCATGGTTAAACAAGAATTCGAAAATTCGCGAAATTAAACCTCAAGTTGATATCCATACGTTAAAAAATGGTCGTCAAATCATCGTATTGGCAAAAGGTCGTTTAGTGAATCTAGGCTGCGCTACTGGTCATCCGAGTTTCGTGATGAGTAACTCATTCACGAATCAAGTGCTGGCTCAAATCGAGCTTTTCACTAACCGTGATAAATATCAAGAAATCGGCGTCTACCGGTTACCAAAACACTTAGATGAAAAAGTAGCGGCTCTGCATTTAGACAAACTAGGTGTTAAGTTGACTAAACTTAGCACTCGTCAATCTAAATACTTAGGTATGAATGCTGAAGGTCCGTTTAAACCAGAACACTACCGTTACTAATTTTCCGCTGATATAGCAGAATTGAAAAAGCCGCATTTAATATGCGGCTTTTTTCGTTTGTAGACCGGTGATATTTTTAGTCATTTGGTTGGGTTTGGTTTTAAATTTCTTTTTTTTAACTAAAGCTTTGCGTGGCCCAGGTAGAATTTTAATTCGGCGATACTTTCGCGGATATCATCAAGTGCCCGGTGTTTGTTTTGTTTTTCGAATTTGATGTTTCGCATATTGAAGATGATTTTCCATGAAGTCACATCGAGCATTCTGTAGTGCAGAAGTTGTGAGAAATCAGGAAGACCTTTATTGATGAATAGACGATCTTGTCCGATGGAATTTCCGGCTAAGATGGGTTTGTCTTTTTTATCAGGGAAAAACTCGGTTACTAATTGGATTAAATCCGATTGTACGTCTGAAGGATCTTTTCCTGTAGGAACTTTGGCTGTTAATCCTGATTCACCGTGATGTTTTGTGTTCCATTCATCCATTCGATCTAAATAGATTTGTGGTTGTTTCACTACGGTTTCATACGTCGCTAGTTCTTTGAAATTGGAATCAGTGATGATAGCAGCGGCCTCGATGATAACTTCTGTTTCAACGTTGAGACCGGTCATTTCTAAATCAATCCAAAATAGATTTGAAGACATTACTTGTGATTTGCTTTTGTAGTTGTTGCAGTCGCTGCTTTTGCATCGTCCAATTTTGTTGCTTTAGCGATTTTGTAATCTTCTTTGTTCTTCTTATTTAAATCATCAAGCGCTTTCGTGATGGCGGCTTGATCTAACGTTTTTCCTTCTTCCGCAGTTAGTTTCATTGAACCGATTTCAACTTCGCATGTTTTGATTCCAGGAAGTCCGCATACCGCTGACTTAATCATGTTTTTGCAGCCCGAGCAGCTCATGCCTTCGATTGTGTATTGGTAAGTGTCGGCCATGGCTGATAAACCGAAGAAAGATAGAATAACTAATAATTTCATAATTTTGTCCTTTTGCTTTGCAAATTTAAGTCTAGGCCTACCAGGGCGCTGTCGTCATTATTTTTTTATCGTACCGATGATAAGGCCGCTAAAAATCAAACCGCCGCCTATAAGCATTAGCGTGGTCATAGGTTCTTGAAATAAAAAGTAGCCAAATACAGATGCAGAAACGGCATGGATACCATCGAATAGGGCCAGCTTATGGCCATCTAGATAGCTTAATAACCAATAGAGAACAGCATAACACAATACACAAGCAACGATCGCAACGAATAAAGCTGCTAGTAACCCGCGCCCGGTCAATTGGTGAAATTGATCGGCCTGGCCAAAATAGGTTGCTTGTAGCAGCCAAAATATCGCCGCAGCGGCAATTTGGGCGACTCCCAAATATTGGGCAATTGGCATCTTAGCTTTAAAGCGTTTCGAGAAAACAAAAACAATCGCTTCCATAGTGTATCCAGCAAGGACCGACAACGCACTATAACCGGCAATCTGCAGCGTAGAGACTTGATACTTCCCCATCACCAACAGTACCAGTCCGCTCACGCATAAAGGTAGGGCGATGTAAAACCAACGATTAGGTCGTTCTTTTAAAATCAAAATAGAAACAGTCGATATGACAACAGGCCCAAGTGCGCTCAGCAGCGCGAAATTAGAAACGCCACCAATTTTTAATCCATATAGAGTTCCTAAGGACGCCAGGCCATATCCCAATAGCCCTAAACCGCCGACGCAGAGGAAATCTGTTTTGGAAATTCTCACCCAACTTTTTGTTAAGGTAAGATACATTACAAAAATAAAACCGGATAGTGTCCACCGCAAGGCTACATAGAGTTCAACTGGAATTTCCTCGATCACCATTTTCGAAGCGCTGGGAACAAGTCCCCATGTAATTTGCAAAAATACCGCGATGATCAATAGGGTATTGATCGAAAACGGGGCTTTGTTTGCGTTTAGGGATTCAGAGGACGAAGTCATTTGAAAAGCGTAGTCAGAAATCTAGCACCAATCAAGCCAATTGGAATTTAACGCGTAACCAGTCCAGAACCCTCGGCTAGCGACGTAAATTGTCAGATAGGTGTCGCTTTCTCTACAGAGGCATTTTCTTTGTAGTTCATCTACACTAGTAGAAATGTTCTTTTGTTAAAAGCGAGGCCAGGCTTGAGTAAATCTTTAATTTCTCTTTTGTTGGTAATTGGATTTCAGTATGACTCCTACGCAGCGGGTGAAAATTCATGTCGATGGTTCTATCTTTTCAATCGCGCGTGGTTATCAAAGCAAACGGCCAATGTTCGCGACTACGTTAAAAATAGCAGACAAGAAAAAGACATTGAAGAGATTTTATTAAAAACAAATCAAGACCCGCGTGATATTGCCATGGCATTAGAAACCGAAACATTTACGATTCGGGTTGTTGATCAAGGTTTAGCGCCGCATACGCCTGTCGAGGTGATCATGACAGATAAGGCAACGAAAAAAGAAGTCGTGCTTCTGTCGTCACTAAAGCTAGAAGAACTTCGATTGAAAGAGAACGAGAAACGCGACGTCTATGGACAGGTAGTGCAAAACTATTTGAATGACAACACGGTACTGCCAGTGGGGATTCAGTTAAGTCCTCTACGCGATATCTTGTTAGTGAAGGTGTCGTCAGCGGGCAGCATCGATGGTCACACATTGGTAGTGATCGATGTAAATACTAAAAAGATCATTCAAGAAATTAAAAATGCAGGTTCTAGCGATGCCGTTTGGATTTCACCGAATCAATTTACATTTAGAACTCATGAAGTTGGTATTCCAACATTCTTAGCCACCCTCAATGATGGCAAAGTCAAAGTTGAGCCAAACAAGCTGGGTCGTTTTAACAGCAGTAATGATCAACAGTGGATATTCTATCGAGCGGGAACAGTAACGGAAGGCATGGTTCTGCAAAGCACAGTAACGGGTCAAAAAACGCGATTGCCGGATATGTCTATTGAAGAAATATTAGCCGTTGAACATGACACTCAAAATGTGTGGATTAAAACAGATGGTGAGAATGGTTTTAAAACACTCGAAAAAGTTTCTATTTTGCCTGGTGAGACACGAAGGACGACGATTTTACCAGAAGGTAAAACAGTGATTGAAGATATTAGCGTCGAGAAAGATCACATTCAGTATAATAGTTATCTTGGTAAAGATCGTTGGGTAACATTCACCGACCTAAATGGAAAACAATTAGCTCAAATTCAAGCTCCTGATTGCTGTGCCATCGGCAAGGCAACCTACAATGCCGAATCGAAAACGATCAATGTTGTGCTGCAGTCGCCGGTTAAGCGTCGGATGAACTGGATTTATGATGTTCGTACAAAAGAATGGACAATGGAAGACGCAAACAAGGCTAAAACGAAGGGCATTCCGAATGACATCATGATGGTCGAAGCGGGCGAACGATTTGTGACTCGTTATGATGTGTATCGAAGTAAAGACGGTACACTGATTCCCATCCGCATCACGTACAAAGGCGGTACAGAGAAAAATAAAAATGCACCTGCGTTGATGGAAGCCTACGGCGGTTTCGCTTTGAATAACTATTTCCATCCTCAGTACGAACGAATGACTCATGAATTTATCCGGGCCGGTGGCGTGCATATTACGCCAGCCGTGCGTGGGAGTTATTATTTTGGTGAAACATGGCATGAGCAAGGTCGCGGTTTGAAAAAGCAAAACGTAGTGGATGATTTTATTGCGGCCGCAGAGTGGGCGATTGTTAATGGGGTTACCTCACCAAAATTCTTAGCCATCTCGGGTGCTTCGCATGGAGGTTTATTAGTGGGAGCGGCAATTACTCAGCGCCCGGATTTGTTTGGCTTGGCATTCCCGCAATACGGTCCACATGCATTTCACGATAAACCAATTCTGGATCCCATATCAACGCCATTGCAAAAACAGGAATATGCAGACTTAATTAACGATCCCGTGGCGCAAGCCAATGCAAGAACAATTTCACCTGTGTTAAGAGCCATTAGACAAGTCTATCCAATGACCGTTGTTATTACAGGTCGTCGCGATTCACGTGTTAATCCGATTCATTCGTATGAGTTTTACGATACGCTAACCCGTAACCAAACGGGCGATCAGCCGATCATGTTGTACACCCAAAATAATTCAGGCCACTGGATGACCAGTATCCCACGCCAAGATTTCTTGGGTTGGCGTTCACGTGCCGTGTTCTGGTCTGTATTGTTTAAATATATGGATTTAAATATTGTTAAATATGAACTGGCCCCTTAGCCTGCGGCTAAGGCCAATTAAGATATCGTCA
>TARA_B110001454_G_scaffold106457_1_pt1 | contig 114613 bp, 105 predicted proteins | sample TARA_B110001454 | Tara Oceans TARA_B110001454 (sample SAMEA4397004) | marine metagenome | biome: Polar Biome; feature: [MES] marine water layer (ENVO:01000295) within the mesopelagic zone...; material: water (ENVO:00002006), including particulate matter (ENVO:01000060) such... | reverse complement strand
GGTACACTATGATGGAAATTTACTGGTACATGATGGCGGAAATTCGACAGTAAAGAATGAGAAATATAAAACCATACCGCCCACCATCTGACGAAGTCCCATTAAATCGGCAGGTCCCAGTTTCTTTTGAAATACATTATTATAATTACAGATAGCTTTGCCGGATTCTTCATCTACCATTTCACAAGCGTATTTACCTTCTACACCGACATTCACCAGCAAGAATAAAGGATCTAAATTCAATGTTAAACTTTTATCGTAATTTTTAATTAACCATTTTCTAAAACCATTCCAGTTTTGTTGATGCTCAAAAAAGAAATTTTGCAGGTCCCCGACTGTTTTTATATCTTCAGCACCATCAAGAAAATATTTTCTAGCGGGAACATTTGGTATGTTGTTAATCAAATTTTCTAGTTCTTTAAGTTTGCCTTGTTTACGAACGAAAGGTTTAATACGTGTCAAGATTCCTTTGTATACAGTGTACACCTTAAGAAAACCCTCGGTATAGAATTGCGCTTTCAAATTTTCAGGATTCTTGATCAACGCCATTTGAAATGCTTTTTCAGCCAACGGGAATGTCGCGAAGGTCAGTAGTTGCTCACCTGAATCAGCTAGCTCCGCATCTGTCATCGTCTCTTCGACCTTAACAATCTTTTCATCGACTGGTTTCTCGATCGTTTTTTCGATGACTGTCTCATTTGGCTTACACCCTATGATTAGAATCATCAGCGTTGGAAGAAATATTTTGAATAGTGTTTTCATAAACAATCCCGTAAATGGTTTAACTTAAACCTATATTAACCCTCTACTTGATAGAGAAATAGGCACATTTTGTAAATAGTAAATACAATAATTTACCATTTGGTAAACAGTATTCCATGAGGCGTCTATACTAAATTCACTACTATCTAGACTTTAGCCATGGTCATTTTACAAATGAGAAAGAGGGTACCTCCTAACATTCTGGTACCCGGCGCGTTAGACGCTGCGGGTACCAGAATGTTAGGAGGTACCCTCTTATGCAAAAAACCCAAGGTTTTTAAGCCTTGGGTTTTAAGAATTTATTCAAATCTATTTAGAACAAAAATTACTTAGGAGTGTTAGCTTCCCAGTATTGTAAGCCTACATTTAATTGCTCGATAGCTTTATTGTAGATGTCGTTTTGAACCGCTTGGTTCTGAGCATTTTCCTCTGGAGAACTAGAAACTTTAAAGTTTTGTTGTTCCATTTTGAAATCCTGTTGAACTGAAAGTTGGATTTTCTTTAACAGAGGTAACATCATTTTAGGATCTAATTTTTCTTCGATCGCATTTGGATATGGAGCCAAGAAACCAGAAACTCTATACGCTACTTTTTCAGAGAAAGGCAGACGCGCGATGAAATCCAATTGCTGAGCATAAACTACAGCTTGGTGGATTTTACCTACTGTAGAAAGAGGCTGAGAAAGTAAGCTCTCTTTTAAAAGAATGTCTCTTACAAACTGAGCTCTGAACATTAGAATCTCGTACGCTGTATCTTCATAACGAGAGTGATTTTTAATGTGTGTTACGATCAACTCATTTACTTTTTCATCAGATAGGAATCCACAAACTGTTTGGATAGCTAAAGTGCGACCCAATTTAATTTTGTTGATACGGTTAACTTCTGCATCTGTGTATGCGATTTCATTGCCTTCTTTGTCCATTTGTTTTGTAGGATTCACTTCACGAATCTCTTTTTGCCACAAATAAACAAGCTCAGCTAAATCGTTAACAGTAATAGCTTCAGCCAGTTTTTTACCGAAAGGCATTAGTTGTGAAGGGATTGGGCTTAATTTTTCGTAGTTTGCTTCGTCCATTAATTCTTTAACTGGTAGAAACACACGTTGATCGTTAATACCAACAACAGTTGAATCCATGCCACTAACCATTTTGTCCATGTTATTGTTAGTCGTATCCATGCCCGTTGTCATTTTATCCATTTTCTTATTCAGATCGTCCATTTTATTCGGAACTTCGATAAGGTTATTAACTTTATCACAAGCAACAATTGAAAATAGAGCGATAACAATTACTAAAAATTTCATTTCATTCTCCTAATTATGAGGTATTATATTACTTAAGTAAATCTGCTTTTAAACTTTTCAAACCGTCGTCAGCTGGAATGCCTAACCACATCGAAAAAATATTTTTTGTTAAATCTTTTCCAACAACAGTGCTAACTTTGCCGCTGTTATCTTCGAAATAAAGAGTTTCAGTTCCATCTGAATTTTTATTAGTTACGAACGTTAAAGTTTTGCCAGTTTTAGCTTCACCACCAGAAACCATCGCTGCGAACAATGATTTAACTTCTGCAGAGTTGATATCTACATTGTTAGCAACTAAAGCATCACGGAAAGAAACTTGAACTTTATCAGCTTCAACATCACGTAAGAATGTCAATTGAACTACGGCTGTTTTAGACTTCGCAACAGAGGCTAAAAGATCAGCGTCCGTTTTAACAACAGTTTGTGGTTCCGAAACAAAAACTTCTGCAGTGTATACTTTCACGTTTGCAACAAGAACTTTTTTAGTTCTTAAACCAGATGCCACTTGAGTTAAGTTAACATTGTATTGGTCAACTTTTACTGAAGCTGCTTTTGACAATTTAACGCCTGAATTTTCTTTACCAGAAAGTTCTTTAGTTAAGATATCGGCAAAAGAAACTGATGCTACTAGTGTCAAAGACACGATTGATTTAACGATTGTATTTAAAGACATAGGTCCTCCGTTATTGTTGATGAAGTAGTTACCTATTTGGAATAAAATCATTTGTCACTCATTAATTAGAGTATTTACCCAGCCGCCGTAAGGGCATGAACTTTTTCCAGATGATAAATTATGCAAGTTATTTAAACCACTAGGGATTTAAACAACCACCAGGAATTATTTTCCCTAACAAAATTAGCTTTAGATCTTTACTTTTGTACAAATTCCGCTATGGAATAATAACAAATCATGAATTTATCCGGAACGAAATATCAGTCACAAATTGAACACGATTCCTTGGTGTTAGCGAAATGGTACGAAGCTAACCAACGCAAACTGCCTTGGCGAGAATCTAAAAATCCATACTTTATCTGGATTTCAGAAGTTATGCTTCAGCAAACGACCGTAGCTGCCGTTATGCCGTATTTTGAACGTTTTATTTCGCGCTTCCCTACCCTGGAATCCTTGGCAGACGCACCTATCGAGGACGTTCTAGAGATGTGGAGCGGGCTTGGCTATTACAGTCGGGCTCGCAATCTTCACAAATCGGCTAAAGGCCTACGCCTAGGCCCATTCCCAACTACCTATCAAAAGCTTATCGAGTTTCCAGGATTAGGGCCCTATACAGCCCGAGCCGTTACCAGTATTGCATTTGGTGATCGAGCCGGTGTAGTCGATGGCAACGTGATTCGAGTTTTGAGCCGCCGCTGGGGCCTTGCTATCGAGTGGTGGAAAAATAAAGAAAAAGATAAATTACAAAAAATAGCCGACGATTTGGTTCAGCACGCCGACCCTAGTATGGTGAACCAAGGCTTGATGGAATTAGGCGCCACCGTTTGCTCTAAAGAAAAGCCGATTTGTGGGTTATGTCCTTGGCGCAAAAACTGTTTAGCTTTCAAAACTGGCGAAACCGCCAATTTGCCTTTAAAAAAACCAAAGAAAGAAAAATCACTTTGGCTTTATAACGCTGAAATCATTCAAAATAGAAGTCAGATTCTGTTTACTAAAAACAGCTCTCTCCCAGTCCTAAGCCGTATGTGGATGATTCCTGGAAAAATTGAGCGAATAAATAAGAAACCTAAAAATTATGATTTTACTCATTCTGTGACAGACCACATAATTTATGTAGTTTCGAAGAAACCACGCACCAGTATGTTATCTGATGCGCGTCCAGACAAATCACCTAGTAAAAAATCCAATACCCTTTCAAAAGCCGATGAAACGGATTTAAAGTGGATTGCGTTACATGAAATCGGAAAATTTTCACAGAGTTCGCTAACGAAAAAACTGTTGAAGAAGTGGGATCTTTGATCAACGGCCACCAGTCTTTGGTCCGCGCCCTTATCAAGCAAAATTGAGGTCTGTGATTGACTACGAATTGGTGATTTAGTTGCCAAATTTGCTATCATAAATTCTATGCTTATTCAGTTTCCTAGTTTTCTTTTATCCACGATAGCTATTTTAAGTTTAGTTGGTTGCGGTACCAGTAAAACCAAGCCAGAAGCGACTTCTCCCAATATTTCTATCACTACTAACAAAGAAATTAATTTAGTCGAAACAGAATGCTTCAGTCCGCAATTCTCTTATCGTGGGGATCAAATTTTGTATATCTGCCAGGATAGAAAATTTAATTCTCAGCCCCAATTATTTATCGAAGATCTAAATACAGGACTACGCAAGCAAGTGACGTTTCAAGATGGTATATTGAAAGAGCCGCATTTCCTGCGACCAGATTTTTTGATATATCTATCAAGCACAGATAAGCGGAAAGAACACATTCCATTGTTAATTGAAAAACCGAAACCAATTGATGAACTTGAAGTGTATTCATTTGATTTACGTAACGATGAAATCGAGCGGGTCACTGATAACTCAGTTGATGAAATCGCTATTGTACCATTGAAACACATTGATCCAAAAATGGCGCTCGTTCGACTAGAAGCCAATACTTATAAAGTATATTTAAAAAATCTAGCCAACAGCAGCGAGAAACTGATGTTTAAAACCAATCACAAAATTTCAGAAATCGGTGTAAATGACTCTAATCAATTACTGATTGTAGAAGATACGGGATATAAAAAATGGGTTCGACTGATTGAGAATGATAAGAAACAAACTCTGTGGCCGGAATTTAAAAAAGAAGCTCAATCATTTTCCTTAGATAGCAAAACTGGTGACCTAGAATATCTAGAAGATGGTAAGGTTAAAACTCTTTCACTGAAAAACTATTGCGAAAGTGAAGTTTTTTCACTTCCTGGTCCAGTGTTAGAAATCCAAAAATCTCCGGTGGTGGATAACTTATACGTTTATACGACTTTGGTTCAGGGCTTACGTCGCATCGAGCACAAAGTTATTCAGCGAAATCCCACCCAGTCTTGCAAAAAAATTGTAAGACGGAGATAATTGTTTTATGTATCACACAATGAAAACATTAATTTTAGTCGCATTTGTAGCCCTAACGTCTTGGTCTGCACCTTTTCCAGTCAGTGGAACATCCATGATGACGGATCCTGAAGAAGGACGTTTTTTAGAGCCCCACGGTTTTAATTTAAAAACAACAAATCTGAAATGGACTGTGGTTCCAGACGAAAAAACATCGATCTTTCAAACATTCCGTTTTGCTCCAACAACCAGCAATCAAACAGCTCAATTGACGGTTCGAAAAGACGATTTAGGTCAGCAAAAGAATTTAGAAGTGTACGCTAAAAAATGGATGCGTGAATATCCTCAGTATGGATTTGAAATCCTAACAACTAAGAACATGAAAATTGGTGGCGGAGATGGTTTGTTAATAGATCTTGTTCACCGTGGTAAAAGCCAGCAAATTCGTCAGCTGGTGCTACAAAAAAATAAGAAGGTCGTTATCCTGACTTGCCTAGATGAAATTTCAAAATTCAGATCCACGGTTTCAGAATGTAACCAGATGATGACGTCATTTTCGTGGAAATAATTTCAAACCGCATTTAAACACTGATTTTTCCAGCCAATTCGATTAAAAACCTACCAATAGCTAAACACATTTGGCGGTTTTTTTTATGCTTAAATTAATTTTAATATTTTGTTCCGTTGTCGTAGTCGCTTCAGTTAAAAAACCGGAAGTGTTTACTGAAAAAATCAAAGCCAAAGATGTTCAGAAAAAATTAGTTTTCCCAGGTATTGTTCGTAGCCAGAAACAATCTTTGATCCTTGCCGAAAATTCTGGTGTGGTAACTCGCTTGAAAAAACAGTTAGGCTATTCTGTTAGCAAAAATGAAATTATCGGCTACATCGAAAACCCAGATCCAGTTTACCAATTCAAACCGCTGCCAATTCGTTCTCCTATTGCGGGACGAATCACAGATATGCGCTTCTTTGAAGGGTCACAGGTTGAAAAGGGTACCCACATCATTACAATCACCGACCCAAAATCTTTAGTTGTAGAAGTTCAAGTCCCTGCTAAAGATATCGCATCTTTGAAAATCGGTGGACCTGCTGAATTTAATGCCGGCGGAAAATACGCAGTGAGGCTTTTAGGTCTATCACCAACTCCCGATTCATCATCACTGACATCAATGGCGTTGTTTTCATTCACAGATCCAAAACAAATAGCAACATCTGGCGTACAAGGTTCCGTTGAATACATATCTTCGGTGAAAAAAATGATTCTTGTCAGCGAATCTAACTTAATTAGAAAAGCACAAAAAGTTTATTTGCGTAAATACTTGGATGGAAAAGCTGTTTTCGTGGAAGTAAAAACCGGCGATCGCGTTGAAGACCAAATTGAAATCGTTTCTGGTTTATACGAAGGTGACGAGTTTATTTCTAAAACAGCAAAGCACATCAAAGACGGCGACGAAGTCACTAAAGCGGAATCTACGAACTAATGAAATTCCTGTTTCAAAATCCACTTAGGGTATATTTAGTTTTATTTATGCTTTTTTTGGTGGGTTTGTATTCAGGTTCTCAGTTACCCATCTCCTTGTTCCCGAATTCATCTAAAGCAACTGTTCAAATTTGGATTCCGTTGTATTCAATGTCCCCAAAAGATTTTTACGAAGACTATGGCTTTCGATTGGAATCACAGCTTCGCGCCATGGAATTTAAAATCAACACTATGACCGCCGACTACAATTACGGCGATGTTTCATACAAACTGGATTTCGACTGGTCAGTCAGCGGTGAAGTCGCCCTCAGCAAAGTTCGCGAAGTCATGGCTGGAACAAGCGCTGCCTTTCCACAAACAATGCGTGAAAATTATCACGTGGACAAATGGTCAGAGAATCGCACGTTTGTTGCGCTTGCTTTTTATAGCGATACCAAAGCGCCAGATGAAATTTATAACATTATTCAGCCAACCTTGGAACCCGACATCTTGGCAATCAAAGAAGTTCAGAGCGCCTACTTATACAATCCTCAGCGCAAAGAAATTGTTCTGGAGCTATTGCCAGAAAAACTATCTTCGTTTGGGTTACATCCGTCGGATGTTGAAGGTATTCTAAAAGGAGCCACGCGTGAATTTAACGGCGGGCGTATCGAATATCAGAACCGTCGAACGCAGATTTATTTTGATCCCTGGATCAAAACGAAAACGGATTTAGAAAATTTCTCGTTTTACATAAATAAAAAACAAATCGTTTACCTGAAAGATATTGCCGATATCCGCATGGGTAGCAACGAAACATCTAGCAATATTTTTAGAACGTCTGGTTCGTCGGCTCTGGTATTGTGGGCTGGGCCCAAACCAGGTGCTAACGTTAAAAAGATGTCCGAACAAATCGTTGATATCGTAAATACCAATCAAAAGCTTTGGCCCGAAGACATTAAATTCAAGTTTCTGGTTAACCCCGCGGAATTTATTAATTCCAGCGTTAACCATGTAGCGTTTGAAGTTATCTTGGCCGCTTTTTTAGCCGTGGTGATTTTATTCCTTTTTATCGGTTCACTTAAGAATGTCATTACTGCTGCAGTGGAGATTCCGTTAAGTATTATCCTGGCATTGATTCTGATGAAAATCTTCAATATGAATTTGAATTTGATTTCGTTGGGTGGATTGGCATTATCTGCCGGCATGAACGTCGATGCGTCGGTTGTGGTGATAGAAAACATCTTCCGTCATCTAAAACTGTTTCCTAATCGTAGTAAGTTAGATGTAATCGTAGGCGCCGTTTCAGAAGTATATCAGCCGATTCTAGTTGCAACCTTGGCCTCTTTGATTGTGTTTTTCCCTATTATCTTCACTACGGGTTTAACAAATTCACTGCTTGGCGACTTGGCCAAAACCGTAATTTTCTCGCATGGCCTGTCTGCAATTGTGGCCTTAATTTTGGTCCCGACCGTTCGGCTGCATTTCTCTAGCTGGTTCGCTAGCGAGGGACACTCGCCTGTCGAGCCGTTTTTGCTAAAGTTAGAGAACTTTTACGAACGCACGTTAGGAAAACTAATTCAGAATAAACAACTAGTCGTTATCATTTCGGGTTGCGTGGCCGCTGTATTCATTCTGTTTTTAACCGTTCTACTTCCGCGACTTCCCAAAGAGCTGATAGGAAAACCAGAAACAGACTGGTTGATTCTAATCACGAATTCAAAAGACTGGCAGACATTGGAAGATTACGACGAAGGTATATCGAATATAGACAGTCATTTACGCGAAAAATACCCTGATAAAATCGATTACACTTTCTCGCAGATGGGTGCCGGTTGGGGAAATGTCATGATTCGATTAAAAAACAAATCCGATTTGGAATTTTTTAAAAAAGAAGTCGAAAAAGAATACCCAGATACCCCAAACTTAAAAGTTATGACCGAGCCCTGGAATCCGTCTGAACTTGTAGTACCTGATCCCGCTCCATTTGTAGTTCACTTCACCGGCTCTGATTCACGCAAGCGTGCAGAAATGGCCGAATTGTTTTTGCAAGAGTTCGAAGATCAAAACATTTTTCCACGCACTCGCATTTTCCCCGATGTAACTAAAGACTATGCTTTAAACATTCGTACTTACCGTCCCCAGTACGACCCTGCCACTATATCATCATTTATTTATCTATCTGGCCAATCACGCTACCTTATGTATGTGAAAGATCCCATTACAGATAAATCAATTAACATCAGTGTTCAATTCCCCAAAAAATACACTCAGAGCTTGGAAGCTCTAAAATCTATGCCATACCATCAAAACCAGCATGTCGTGCCACTTTCAGCAGTTGGTAATTTTGAATTTGTAGACGAGCCCAAAGGTTTCTATCGGTTAGATGGGAAAGATGTCGTTTCTATTAACGGCCGCTTGGACGACCCCAAAGAAAAAGACGAAGCCGTTAGAAAGGCCGCAGAATTTACGAAGGATTTTAAAGAGCGTCACGAAAAAGATTTAAAAAATATCAAAATTGAAATTCAAAATTCTGAAAAGGAAGTCACAGACTCTATCGATCAGCTACTAACTGCCGTTCTAATTTCTATCTTGATGATTTTCATCTTGATGGTTTTATTGTTTGGAAATTGGATCGATGCTTTCCTTATTCTACTGGCTATACCGTTTGGAATTATGGGAACCATCTTGGCCCTGACGGTTTTCCAAAGTCAGTTATCGTTAAATTCTGCCCTTGGAGTTATCCTACTGAATGGCATTTCTGTAGCAAACTCGATCATCCTTGTGGACTTCATCAAGCATTTGAAAAACGAAGGAATGAGCGCCAAAGATTCTGCCATCAAAGCGGCCCGTATTCGTCTGCGCCCCATCTTGATGACATCATTAACCACCGTCATAGGTATGATGCCCATTGCTTTCGGTTTTGGATCGGGGGGAAAAATTCTACAACCCCTTGGGATCAGTGTTTCGGGTGGATTATGGGTTTCTATGCTGTTTACGCTTTATTTCGTACCGACGTTGCAATGTTACTATTATGAATGGAAGGAGAAGAAACCATGAGAATGACTATCTATTTTTTGCTAATGCCTATTCTCCTGTTTGCTAAAAAAGACATCGGCACCATTCAGAAAGACCAGTGGAAAACTCGTCTGGATTCAATTCTTCCACAAGATCCAGAGTACTCTTATGCAGATCAAAAACTAGAAATTTCTTCTGCACAAACTCAGCAAGCCAAACTTTATCTAATTCCTCGTGTGGAATTGTTTCATACATCGTCAATCAGTCGCGCCAATTCTTCATTCAATAACTGGCAAAGTGGTATTTCAGCCCAGGTAAATGTATTTCAGTTCGGTCGCAGCCATTACAACTATCTTGGCCAAAGTTCTATTTTTGATGTGGAAAAGTTAGAACACCGTCAGAAAAAAATCGAGATTGAAAACCGATTTCTAACCAGTTTATTTAAAAACACCTTACTGCAAAGAAAACTATCGCTCTACACCGAAATCGAAAATCTAAAACGAAAAGCTTTGAAAGTAGCCCAGCAACGTTATGATCGCGGTAATTTACCACGCCAACAAGTTGAAAAGGTCGATATCGATCTGACTAATCTAAGCTCACAAAGAATCTCTACGGAACGTGAACTTGCGGATAGCGAACTCGACATCCTAAAGTATCAACTAAGTGATTTTAAACGAGAATGGCCATTCACAAGCGCTATCGTGAAATCTAAAAAATTGAAAAAGACCGATGATTTCTTTGATATCAAGATTCTAGATTTGAAAGCGAACGCCTACGAAAACCAGTTAGAATCATCGCGCCGAGCCTACTACCCGTCTATCGATCTTTCAGGCCGCGCCTATCAGTTAAATCAAGACAATGTGCCAACGACTCAAGAATGGGATATGTCATTGACCGTGACTTGGCCTTTATGGGATGGGTATTCCCGACGCTTAGAAAACTTAAAGTCCTATCGTGAATTCCAATACTGGCAGACGGAAAAAAATCGAATGACTCGTGATTGGGAAAAACGAATCCAAACTAAAGAAGAACAACTGGATCAGCTGACCGGGCAATTAAATCAAAGCGCGGCGAATTTAAAAAAACTAAGTGCTTTATATGCGGATACGGAAGCCCTGTTTTCACAAGGCCGCATTACTGTAAATGAATTATTTCAAGATCAGCAATTATTGTTCGAAACTCAGATTAATTATGAAAACGAAATGTACGCGTTTCATCAGTTTCTGTTAGAATACTGCACGTTCCATTCGGAACGTGTCTGGAATTGTTTTTAAGTTGATTTCTGCGCACTAATCAGTTCTGGCAAAATACCTGCTGATTTCGGAAGTAGAATCAGCTCCCCTGGGTTATCTGTCATTTTCTCGAACTCTAAAGTGGCAAACAAAGCTTCTGCGACTTCTTTATCCTTAGAGATATCCTGCAACGCTTTACCTAAGATATGCGGACGAATCGCTGATGCTTTCGCAAATTCTACGGATGCCGTTCTTTGTGCCGAGTTCGTGATGATGTTCACTTGGTTCTCGCCATCTTGTTTAATGGAACTCGTCACCTGACGTAAACGATTCACTACTTTACTTTCGATCTCGCGGATCATGTTAGTATCACGGAAATGTACTTTACGGATGTACACAGATCCTAATTTATAGCCCCATTCTTGTGATTTTTGAGTCACTTCTTCGCGTAAGTCTTGGCTAAGTTCATGGCGATCAGACAGTAGTTTTATCAGTGGAAGATTACTTAACGTTCTAACAGCCGCGTTGCTAACGTTCGCAGACAATGATCCTTTTGGATCCGTATTTTTAAATAAATACGACATCGGATTGCTTACGAACATTTCGTACCAGATACCGACACCCATCGGTGCGCCTTCTTCAGAATTAACTGGCTGACTACGAAGATACACCTGGTCCATACGCAGATCTAATGTGTACACTCGACCCATCAAATTGATGATCAATGCTCTCCAGGTCAATCGCGGCCACAAGAAATGTAATCCGGGCTCGTCTATAATTGCGACGACTTTACCGAATAGGGTAAACACTTGGCAGGTCGATTCATACACCGTTGTGTAGAACAAGAAAAAGCGTAGAATTTTTAATGTCAAAACTTCAAAAATAACAGCGGCAACAAATCCAATTAATATTTCCATGTGTTACTCCGTTGGGTAAATTATTTTGTCGGCTTTTTTGATAACGTTCAGGCGCGCGTTGCGCACAAAGTTCTTCAAAACATCCGGGCCACTGGCTTTTAGTTCTTTTATTTGCGCTGTCAACGCTAACAGCGGTTCAACTTCGGCCTGAGCTTTTAGTGTTTCAATTTCAACGGCTCTGCGCGAAAGTACGATCGTTTGATCGGCGCTGGCCTTTGCCAAACTGATTTCTGATGAAACGTTATTGTGAGCTGTGTTAATCGCGGCTAGCGCCGATTCGACTTCATGAGGTGGTTCGATTCCCGTGATCAGCGAAGCATCTAAAATAATCCCGTACCGCGCATTCGATCCTACACATTCGCGCACCATAACATCATTTAAATCCTTCAAATTTTTACGTAGGTCATTGATAGAAACGGCCTCAGCAATATTCACATCGCCGCTGACTTGTACCTGTTTATTTTCAGTTCCAAAGTTTGCGATGCGTTCACGTAAAATCGAAATGAAATAACCCATCACGTGTGTAATTGGATTTTTAATCCCAAACACATAGGCATATAGGTTTTGTTCGGAAATGCGATATCGAATTTGGCCAGTCAATCCAATATTCAACTGATCCATCGTCACGGCTTCCAACAACGTTCCATTGTTATTGGCGGTCATGCTTTCCGGATCATAAGCCATATTCATTGTTTCTGTAGCGATAGATACCTTGATTATTTTTTCCCAAGGAAATTTGAAATGCAATCCAGGTCCAATAGACTCAAGTATCGGAAAATTATAGCGTTGCTTTTCTTCCGCCGTAAGCATTTCGGCAATTGGCGTTTCACCGGTTGTTTGCCCGGGCAAACGTTGGGCGCGGCCGAAAATAGTTTTTACGCCTCTTTCATTCTGATCGATAGTATAAAAACCCGATACGATACAACGAATGACGAAATAAATTAGAACACCTAAAATAAACGACATCACAATCACCTCAATTCACAGTTTTTTCATAAACAGTAGAATTAGGCTAAACTGAGAAACCATAGATATCAAATCAGTTTTAGAAACTCTTTGCGTCGTTAAGGCAGGCATTATCAAACATCACGGCATTTTGACTAGTTTGATATTTATCGATGAAGGCAGCCAAATCTGAAGGTCCTTCGTTCAAATAGTACATAACGCAACTTGGGTTAGAACAATGCGCCCCGTGGGCCGAATCATGATGGTCCGATGTTAAGGTAACCCCGTTATTTACGAAACCAATGGCATGTGCTAGTTCATGAACGATAGTAGATTGCTCGACAAACTTAGGTACAGGTCCTGTGGGTGATACACCCGAAGCTTGAACGACTTGCTTAAAAATTATGATTACATTCGTTCCCGTAACTGAAAATCCAATAACCTGATTATCTGCGGTACCGTCAGATTTTGCCGCGTAGCCTTTTACAAATGCGATAAATATTTTTCCCGCAGTACCTGAGGAATCTCCGTCACGATATTGATTGGCTAAATTCAGAACATCTGTCGATGACCACACTGAACGATTCTGTGAAGTGATTTGTCTCATTTCCGGCAATGTTTTTGGAATCGAAAACGTTACGTTGCGACCAGTGAATAATGCCTGCAGATTTTGCAAAGTGACATCCCAGTAATTTAAGCCAGCGCCACTAGTACCGACAAATGGTTCGGCACCAGATTCGTAAACTACATCTAGTTTTAGTTCCGTCATTTGTTTAAAATAGAATGTAGCGGAATAAATTGAATTACCGGTTCCATCACTACCCGATCCGGATTTGCAAGAACCCAATAGAACACTCACCACAACAGTAAAGTATAGAGCGAAATATTTCATGCCTTAACGCTAACACCAGATTTTCACCACTGCATCGAAAATTAATTAAGCAGGCCCAAATATTCTTTAGTGCCGATTTGATCCAATACCCCAGGAAGTTTACCCTCAATCCGTTCTTTTTGGCGATACAGTGTTCTAGCTTTCATTACGATCATACAACCCAGTGCACCACTACCATCGGCATCTTTGACGTCTGTATCACAAGGAATTTCCATGGCATGTTCATCTTCGCGTTTAATTGGAAAGCTAGACATCGAAAAAGTGATCCAATCCACATCGAATTTACGTCCTTCGGTTTGGTCGTATAGAGAACGAGTCAAAAGTGCATTAAAATTATCTTTCACGAGGTAAGACATATAAGTTGTTGGTAGAACGATAGCGACACGTTTTTTAGAAGCAATAATGTCCTTAATCGTGTTTACAACTGCTGTTTGATTTTCAATCATCGAAATCACTTCAGTTGACGGAATCAATTCCTTATAAGGAAGGGAGCTATCAACAATGATATGTTCGAACTTGTTTTCATTTTCTAACGAATCAAACAGACCCTTCCATGCTAAGTAGTGATCTTGACGTTCTGGCAATACTCCGAAAAATATTAAATTTTGTCCTAGGATTTCTAATCGCAAACGCTTGTAGACACTGGAACCAAATTCTTGCGGATTTACAAAGTGACTCCACGATATTTTTGGAATTGGTTTCGGTTTTAATCCGAATGTAACTGCGAAATAGACTCCACCGATAATCACGGCTGATGCACCAAAAATGTAGGCCAATGTCGATTTTTTCATGTCCAAGGAATTACTGTATTACGCCCTTAAAGCCAATTAAATTAAGAATGATAGGCCACACTGATCATTGGCAACGATCTATGACACCGACCTCGAATATTTACTTTACCTGGAGGAACTAACCATGCTACATGCTTAGGAAAAGGACTTGATTCTAATTTAACAGAACAGGTACCAAAGAAATGAAAAATTTGAATCGTAAAACACAGATTTGTCTTGTGGGAAACGGCCGTTTGGCGACCCAACTAGAAAAGGTACTGAAAGAAAACTCTTTCACACATTCCCATATCTATCGTTCTCAGCATAATTCTGAAGACATAAAAGAACACATATCATGGGCCACTCATATTTGGCTGGCTATTAGTGACAGTGCGATAGATGCGTTCTATCAGCAGTATTCAGCAGCCAATATCCAAGCAACTTGGGTTCATTTTTCTGGTGCTCATAATTCACCAAATGTTTTTTCGGCTCATCCGCTGATGACATTTTCTAAGACACCGATGGATCAAACGGCATTTGATAAAATTCATTTCGTTCTGACGGCACCTATTCTACGCAAAGAACAGTTTGCTTTTAGTGATATTTTGCCAGGCCTTACAAATACTCATAGTGTCTTAAGTCCGGATAAAAAAGCTTTTTACCATGCGCTATGCGTGGTAGCTGGTAATTTTCCAATGATTCTCTGGAGCGAGGTTTTAACTCAGTTCCAAAATCTTCAACTACCCACCGAAGCTTTGCACACCTATTTAGATCAAATTACGTCTAACTTTAAACGCGACGGCGCCAAAGCCCTAACTGGACCTATCGTGCGTAAAGATACTAAAACCATCAACGACAATCTCGATGCTTTGAATGGAAATACGTTAAAACCAATTTATGAAGCATTTTTGAAAGCGAAAGGTGTCAATTTATGAAATTAAACTCTCTTACCTTTTTAGATAAAAAGAAAAACAAAGAAAAAATTTCGATGATCACGTGCTATGATTTTTCTTTTGCTCAAATTATCAATGAGACAGACATAGATTGTATCTTAGTTGGTGATTCTGGTTCGATGCTAATGCATGGATTACCAAATACAGTTCACGCGGACACACCGATGATGGCAGCAATGATCGCAGCGGTTAGTCGCGGGGCTCCGAAGAAGTTTATCGTGGGTGACCTACCTTTCCTATCTTACAGAAAATCACTTACGGCAAATATGAATAACGTAGAAGCCTTAATGAAAGCCGGCTCTGAAGCTTTAAAACTTGAAGGCGCAATCGGTAATTTACAACTCGTCAACCACATGGTTCATTCGGGCGTTCCCGTCATGGGCCATCTAGGTTTAACACCCCAATCTGTTCATACTTTAGGTGGCCATAAAGTTCAGGGCCGCGAAAAAGAAGCCCAATCACAAATTATCGATCAATCTAAAAAATTAGAAGATGCCGGTTGTTTTTCTTTAGTTCTGGAATGCGTTCCTTCTGCCCTAGCCGCGAAAATTACCGAGGCATTACACATTCCAGTTATCGGCATCGGCGCGGGACCTGACGTCGACGGGCAAGTTTTAGTTCTTCAGGATTTACTTGGCTTCAACGAAGGCTTTAAACCTAAATTTTTGAAAAAATATTTTAATGCAAACCAAGTATTTAAAAATGTATTTAATGACTATCATAAAGAAGTAACTTCTGAAGCTTTCCCTACCGCAAAGGAAAGCTACGAATGAGCCAACCTATCATTTTAAAAACAACAGCCGAACTGACCCAGTGGCGCAACACTATCAAAGATAAATCCGTGGGATTCGTTCCTACTATGGGTGCTCTGCATGAAGGGCACGTAAGTTTACTGAAAAAAAGCCGCGCTGAGAACGATATTAATGTTTTAAGTATCTTCGTCAACCCAACGCAGTTCAATCAAGCTCAGGATTTAGCAAAATATCCTAGAACTTGGGATGAAGATTTAAAGTTGGCCACAGCCGCCGGAACCGATGCGATTTTCTTTCCTACGTTCGAACAAATGTACCCCGATAACTACAATTACTCGGTTCACGAAAACGATTTCAGCTTGATGTTGTGTGGTGCCTCACGTGCCGGCCATTTCCAAGGCGTTCTTACGATCGTTTTGAAATTATTCAACCTAGTTCAACCGACTCGTGTGTATATGGGCGAGAAAGATCATCAGCAATTACAGTTGATTAAAAAAATGGTGAGCGCATTGTTTCTGCCAACAGAAGTTATTGGCTGCCCCACTATCAGAAATTCTAGCGGCCTGGCATTAAGTTCACGTAATGCGCGACTGACAGATGACGAGCGCGCTCGATCAGCGCTTATCTATAAAACGATCACGACCGCTGCCAATACGGATGAAGCTAAATCGGTTTTGGAAAAGGCGGGATTTAAAATTGATTACCTAGTGGACGTAGAAAACCGTCGTTACGTAGCTGCCTTTGTTGGTGATGTGAGGTTAATAGACAATGTCGAACTCTAAACCTAAAATTCTATTTATTTTCACGGGCTCAATTGCCGCCTACAAAGCCGTGACGTTAGTATCGCGTTTAGTTCAACGCGGTTATGATGTTGAGTGTGTCCTAACGAAGTCTGCTTCTAAATTTATCGGGCGCGCCACTATTGAAGGTTTGATTGGCAAATCCGTGCACACAGATTTATTTGATTCCGACAACATCATGTCGCACATCCATTTAATTCGCGACGCTAGTGCAGTTGTGGTGGCTCCGGCGACGGCGAATTTTATAAATAAGATTGCTCATGGTTTTGCCGATGATTTAGCCAGCACGTTGTTTTTGGCTCATGATTTTCAAAAACCGTTTATCGTTGCTCCAGCAATGAATACCAAGATGTATGAACATCCACAAACTCAATCGTCTATTAAACACCTAAAAGAAATTGGTGTGACGATTCTAGAGGCTGGTTCCGGTATCTTAGCTTGTGGTGAAGTAGGCTATGGCAAATTGTTAGAACCAGAGATCATGATTGTCGAGATTGAAAAAATATTGAAACAAACGCCGACCCCAATCGCAAAACCAGTCACTAGTAAACACGTACTGCCACGTATATTAATTACTGGGGGCGGGACGGTTGAAAAAATTGATGATGTTAGATCTTTAACAAATTCCAGCAGCGGCGAAACAGCGATTTCGATGGCCAAATACTTTTATGATTTAGGTTTACCCGTTAGCTTAATCGTAAATAATCAAAAAGGGCTAGAACTGCCAGCCAATATGGATGTTACGCAGTTCTCGTCATTTGCAGATTTAAATTCGGCATTAAAAGAGAAACTCTCGACTGAGAACTTTGATTTTGTCATACATGCCGCCGCAGTGAGTGATTTCTCGCTGGCAAAAATCGAAGGCATTGGTTTTAAAAAATCACCGCGCAAAATTTCATCTGCAAAAAGCATCAAGCTGGTTTTGAAACCCAATTTCAAAATTATTTCAAAAATCGCTCAGTACAGTAAGAATAAAAAAATTAAAATCATCGGTTTTAAATTAACCTCTCATGCGGATAGCAAGATCGTTAAACAAGCTGTCGACAAAGTATTTGCCTACAAGCAAGTTCAGTACGTTGTACAAAATGATGTGACCAAAATAGATCGACAAAAGGGAATTCATCGATTTTCACTATTCACCAAAAACAGTTCTGTGCCTCTGGAAATTGAGTCTCGGGAACATTTACTAGCGCAGTTGGCACAAACTGTGACGAAGGAGTAAAAAATGATTCTAGCACTAGATGTGGGCAATACCCAAATTTATGCGGGTCTATTTACGACCGACCACAAAATGGTGGCTTCGTTTCGTAAAAACTCAAAAACAAGTTCCTCTTCTGATGAAGTCGGTATTTTCTTGCGTACTGCCATTCGCGAGAATGGCTTCAACCCTGAAAACGTGCAGCAAATTGCCATTTGTACCGTTGTTCCCGACGTCTTGTATTCTATCAAAGGCGCTTGCAAAAAGTACTTTAACTTAGCACCTTTTGTATTGCAGGCCGGAGTTAAAACAGGATTAAAGATTAAGTACCGTAATCCACTGGAGGTCGGTGCCGATCGTATCGCGAACTCGATTGCGTCTAGTCAATTATACGCAGACAAAAATCTGATTATCGTTGACCTGGGAACAGCAACGACATTTTGTGCGGTATCGAAAGAAAAGGAATATTTAGGCGGAACTATTATAGCAGGTTTAAAAATCAGCATGGAAGCCTTAGAGAGCCGAACGGCTAAATTGCCAGCGGTAGAGATTGAAGAAAAATACGAAGCCCTGGGACGTTCTACCGTAGAAAGTATCCAGTCGGGTTTATATTACGGACATCTTGGCCAGATAAAAGAAATTAGTCAGCGATTAGAGGCTGAGTGTTTCCCAAGTGATCCTCCTTTTATCATCGGCACGGGTGGATTTTCGCATTTGTTTGAAAAAGAAAAAGTATTTAATCGGATTGTTCCCGATTTAGTTTTAAAAGGTTTGCTCGTATCACTGTCAATGAACATGAAGGAATCGTGAGGTTATTATGAATGTCGAATTAATGAGATGTAAAATTCATCGCGCGACTGTAACAGAAGCCGATTTAAATTATGAAGGCTCTATTTCTTTGGATCCTGCTTTGATTAAAGCCTCGGGATTGTTCCTGCATGAAAAAGTAGATATTTTAAATTGTAATAACGGCGCGCGATTTACTACCTACGTTATTGAAGGAAAAAAAGGCCAGGTTTGTCTGAATGGAGCTGCGGCTCGACTGGTTCAAAAAGGTGATCTAGTTATTATCGTTGCTTACGCCAGCATGCCGATCGAAAAGGCCAAAGGCTACAAGCCTGAAGTCGTTTTTGTCGACGCAAAAAATCGTCCGCGCGAGAAAAGACTAGAAAAACATTCGAAAACGAGTCAGTATTAAACGATGAAAAGTTTTATTATTGTTTCTTTGTTTTTTGTTATGCCGAAAGCATTTGCTGATTTCGACCGTCCGGTTTTTAAAAATTCGCAAATGATGGAAGATAGCGAGGTCGTTGAGGATGAAAAAGTAAAACTAAACTGTTATGTATTTAGGAAATACATTCTTCTTGAAAAAGAAGAGCCAGGTTTTTTAGGTAAAAATATTTATTACAAAGAAAATACTCTGGATAAAAAAGTACAGCCGGAATCGTATTGCAAAGATATCAAAATGGACACGTTCAAAAAATTGGATTCGGCAGGGGCCTCTTACCTAGGAATGTTCCGTCGTTTTCTGTTTGTTCAAGATCCAGATGAATTAAGCGCCAGAACTAAGTTCGAAGTTTATAACTTAGAATCAGGACAAAAGACATTCTCGGGAATTAAGAACAACAACACCTTGATGAAAATCATTCCGATTTCTGAAAAAACTACGGCACTTGAATATTTTCAGCGCTATCTTGTAGATTGCGATTTCAATTCAGATAAAACACATCTTAAATGCTGGTCTGACTTCTTGGCGTCGATCGAAGTGCCGAAAGAAATTAAAATTGGCTATCCTGTTTGTCCTAAATCAAAATCACCAAAAAAATTTCAAATCTTCTTAAAAATCTTGGTACCTGATATTCAAAAAAGTAAACGTACGTTTTTGTGGGCTAAACCTATTTGCGAAATCGCACCGTAATTACGAAACGCCCATAAATTAGGGATGACCGGCGTAGGTCGTCTCTTCTGATTCTTTATCAAATGGAAAAAACTTAATTGATTGATAGCTGATGGGCACGCCACCATTATAATCTTTTTGAATTAAGTTAGTGATCTGAGTTTTAATTTTACGTTGAGCATCCCGCCAGTCACGACGAGTCCCGTTGGTCTTCATGTTGTACATAAAATACACGCTACCTTTTTTAGTCGACATAATCCCAGCCAATAAAATAGCGGGCGAAACTGTCCCCGTTTTCGCAATCACTGAATTTTCTGTAGTTTCGTTCTTGTAAAGTGAACTCGATGACGAAGTCGAATCGGCCCCTACCACACTAACAATGTCTTCAAACTTTAAACCTTGAGCCTTTAGGACGTTTTCAAAATCCACTAAGATTTTCAAAACAACAGAACATCGGGCCGAATTGTAATTGCCGTTCTGTTCCACAGTTAATTTATTTCCGGAACCGTTAAAAAATTCAATGTCGTCGATTGTAAACTGTAAGCGCTTTTCGATGAATTTTTTAAATTCAGCGGCCCCCCCGGTGAATTCAAATATCAAATTCGCGGCATAGTTATTTGAATTGCGATTCATTTCTTTAAGCAATGACTGCAGAGGTGATGATTTGAAAGTGAATGCACTAAAATCCTTAGCTACAAATTCCGACGACTTTCTGAAAGTGAATTTTCTCACCCATAACTGACCAACCGGAAGCATCGAAATTCCCTGATCTTTGGCCGCTTGAACCGTTTTAGCGTAATCGGTTGTTAGGTTTTTAAGCTTGGTGAAATTCCTAATGACTTCTTCTGGCGTCGGCGATTCTGGCGTATAGTCCCCAACCGCAGTCGCATAACTATTCACATTCCACACAAACTTGAAATTCTCGTCGAAAGACAATTCTTTTACTGATTTGATTCCCTTAGAATTTAGTTCAGAAATTACTAAATGCAAAAACTCCTTGCTAAAATAAGGATCGCTGCCACCTTTGAAATGAACCACATAGGAACCATCAGAATCTTTTTTATAAAATACTTTTGTTGTAAAACGATGGCCTTTACCCAGCTTTATCAGTGACCAATACGAAGTAATTAATTTTGAAACGGAAGCGATCGGTAGTTTTTCTTCAACATTGGTTCCCTTGATAACCGATTCACCCTGAACAAAATGACAGAATGAATTTAAGCTAGAACCAAAAGAGAATCGGGCAGTTAAAGCAACAATTAAAAATGCCAATATCCCCTTCCAAACGATCATCCTTATTTACCCCTCAAATAAAAATTTTTGACTGAGCTAAGCACTACAGCAAAGGGAATGCCCCCCTTTGACGATGCGACCTGCGTTTAAACCAGATAGGCCACTTACGTCCCTAAAAAAATTTCAAAAATGATCAATTTTTGTTCACTCGGAATCGGATCAAGGCCATACCTTCTGAGTGCCATTTCAAACTGTTTTTTCTAAACTTCTACTCGCTTCGGCTATCGTGTTGGGAAGTACCTTTGTACTGATTATTTCTCACTCGTCAGCTCAACGAATTTGCGTTAAAAATCGCGCGATCGCATCCATCGAATGGAAAAAAACAACAGTTCCTTCATGTGACACAAACAGTTCCGCAGAATGGGCCAAAGACACAATTAAACTTGCAGATACGATCAATCGCCAGCTGGACACATTTACATTCCTAACACCGGGATCTAGATTCGTATTAAATTTAACAGACGATAACACACCGATGGTTTTCAGCCGTCGTCGCGTGACCCTGCCGACAAGTCTAATCGAAACCACTGACATTTTACCTTATACTATCGTTAAGCACTGGGTAGAGGATCAAAATAGGAACCTTCCTCGTTTTGAATTACTGCACGAAACCGTAACAAACTTTATTTTCTACAGTGTTGTTGGCCGCGAACCGATTCTACCCGCACAAAGTGAAACCCACGCGCCAGTCTTCTGGAAATCAATCCAGGCCAGCAGCCATGCGAACTGTATCAGCGACTGGAAGTTAACGCCTAAATGGCAGCTTTGCATTAATCGTCATTACCAGTTTTTCGAAACCCGCACTGATTTCATCAAAGAACGCCTACAACACAAATTCAATCAGTCATGGGTATCAGCATATCAGCGTCTAAACCTGAGTGAAAAAAGCCAATTATTTAAATTTGTTCTTGGCCGAGTAAAGAATTTCAATGTTGATGATGGCGTTCTAAAAGAAGCCAGCTTTTCTAACTACATTCAGTCCATGTCGTCGTTTTGGCATTTGAATGAATACTTCCCAACACAAAATGCAAACAAAGCCATGTTAGCTTCAATCATCAAAGATTTTAACCAGATCAATTTTGTGAACATAGTCGATAAATCAAAATTTGATTTGGTTATCTTTAAGGAAGGCCTAAAACTGGCTACTTTTGATGGATCTGAATCAATCTTGAAACCATTGAAAAACAAAGAATCGGCGCTGGTAGCCCTATCCAACGGTGATGATTTTTCTGTGTTCCCAATCAAGAAAACAATCAAACTGTCTTCATTTTCTAAATGGTACGCAAATCAAATCGTAGTTGAATCATGCCGCCCCTTGCGCATGAAAGAACTTTTGAAATACACAGAATACACCGAGAAACTATTGCTAATTTATACGTGCCAACCTTTGAATGCCGAAAAGGTCGCTCAGTTAACTAAGTCAGGAATTCTAAACTACGCTCAGCTAAATAACGAAGAGATGTTCGCGCATTTCCATTTGCCATCGCTGGTTTCAAAGCGCAGTCTAATTGATCCTAATATGGAAGTGTTTCAGTTCTTAACAGAACGTACGCAAAAAAATTCAGTGTACGAACTGTTTGGCTGGCGCGAACTTAACTGGGATCAGATTTCTAAAACGTACCGACCCAAAGCGGTCGTGGACGCAGTTAATTTATTCCGCGTCCAACTTTAATTTAGATTTTAAAATTTTATCTTTAAGAGAAAATCTTCTTGAAGAATCCAACTACTTTTTGTTTCAGGCCAGCTGCTTTAACCATGTCGGTTTTCGGCGCTGATTTTTTCTCGTAAGATCGTGGACCTTTCGAATAATTTGGTTTCCCGTTTTTGTAACGTGGATTGTTTGGTTTTTGCTGATGAGATCCCTCTTTCTTAAATGGAGTGGCACCATTTTGATGAGCGGATTTGTTGTTATGCTGACCTTGTTGGTTTGGCTTACCTTGGTGAGGACTCGCTCCATTACGGTTGCTTTGGTGCTGCGGCTGTTCACCACCACGATCTGGTCTAGCTTCGTTTCTTTGCGGACGAGGACCGCGGTTGTCGCGATCTCTATTTTGACCACCACCTTGCTGGCCTTGAGCATTTGGTTTGCCACTATGGCGAGGACCGCGTTCTGGTCTGCGACCACCACGGAAATCTTTGCCACCCTTTTGACCGCCGCCACTATGTTGTGAACGGTTGCGGTCACGATCAGAAAATGGAACGTAGTCCGTAACAAGTTCGGTCGTTTCTAAGTAGTCTTGATCAATTTTACGTTTTAAAAATTCTTGAATACGAGTCAATGAATCTAAATCACGATCGCTACAAAGATTTAAAGCTGTACCTTCTGCATTGGCGCGACCTGTGCGGCCGATACGGTGAACATAGGTTTCACAATCCATTGGCAATTCGTAGTTAATAACCAAGTCTACACCCTGAATATCTAGGCCACGAGCCGCGATGTCAGTCGCCACAAGAATGTTTTTTTCATTCACAGCTTTGAACTGTTCAAGAACACGTGTTCGTTGTTGCTGAGTCATTAAACTTGAAATAGCGATAGCTGGAAATTGATTCTCTGAAAGAAACTGAGCTACGCGTTCTACATTGTTTTTAAAGTTTGTGAAGATAATCGTTTGTTTAGGATTTTGTTTCTTCAGCAAAGATAATAAAATTTGCGGTTTTTCGCCATCACCCACATGGAACAGGCGATCTTTTACGTTATCGGCAGTTGCCTTGTCGCGAGAAATATTAATTTCAACTGGGTTTGCGCCAAACTGATACGCTGTATTTAAAACATCTAGATTCAAAGTCGCGCTAAATACTAGGAACTGACGTTCTCTAGGAACTCGCTGCAAGATGAATTTCATATCATCTTTGAAACCCATATCAAACATACGATCGGCTTCATCGAATACGATGGCGCGAACTAAGCGCAAATCAATCAAATGTTCTTTGTATAAGTCGATCAAACGACCTGGAGTAGCAAAAATAAACTGCACGCCATTTCTTAAAGCAGTTTTTTGTTTATCATAGCCAACGCCACCGTAAACTGAAATTGAATGCAGGTTCATGCCTTTAGTGAACAATCCAAAATTATCGTAAACTTGTTCAGCCAGTTCACGAGTTGGCAAAAGAACTAAGACAAAATTGTTTGATTTCCAGTCAGGAAATTTACGCTGAGCTGTTATTTCGTCATCTGAGGGAGTTTGAGAGCGAAGAACGCGATCGATAAGAGGTAGTAAAAATGCGGCGGTCTTGCCTGTACCCGTTTGAGCTAACCCTGCTAAATCTTGGCCTTTTAGGATGATTGGCGCCGCCTGTTCTTGAATAGGCGTTGGGGTCTTGTAACCAAGATCGATAATATTTTTTTGTAAATCAGGAAGTAAATTCCAATCAGTAAATTCCAAGTCATCTCCATCAACAGATATGTGACAATGTGTAAGTCTCTTTCTGTCATTAAAGATCTAAAAATTCAATGATTTATCCTATCCAAGAAAGACTCTAGTTCTTTAGTAAACACTTCGGGTTGATCCGAATGAATCCAGTGTCCCGCGTCAGAGATTTCGACTCCTGTAATAAGCTTATTTTGCAGAAGAACTTGCTCAAACACAGGTTTTTTCAAATCTTGCGAGTTTTCACCACGCAAGTAGAGTGTCGGGACCGATATATGATCAATCAGAGGCCAAGAATCTTCGCTTCGGCCCTGCTTTACAGAATCGATAATCCCTTGTTTTGAGAACTTCCAATCAAATTTTCCGTCTGATTTTTCTTCCATATTGGCGATCAAGAACGGAATTATGGTCTTTGGGTTCTCTTTAGTCTTAAAATCTGTAGCGAAACGGTGCTCAAAGTAGTTCTTAATCTCAGTTTTACTAGAAAACGGGGTCGGAATTACGCCCAGCATGTTTTCATAATAAAGGTAGCTATCCGGGTCGCCCTCAGGGCCGATATCTTCAATCACCAAACTTTTCAAAATATGGGGGTGAAGATAGCTAAAATATAAGGCATTACGGCCTCCCATCGAATGCCCCACAAGATTGATCGAGTTCCAACCAAGCGCCTCTAAAATCTGAAAAAGGTCATCGGCAAAATCCTTGGGATGGTAGCCAGACAAGGGTTTCATCGATTTCCCATGCCCCCGCTGATCGTACACCAAACACTGATATTTCGAAGACAGTCGGCGAGTCACAGACCCCCAGTTATTTAGAAACCCCATAAGCCCATGCAGAAAGACGACCTTGGGTAAATGGTCGTCTCCGGTGATGCGATAGTTAAAATTATCTAAAATAGACATGCCTTTACCGATTAACATGGTTGTCAGCTATTGAAAATCGAATTCAAATCCTTTATTTTTAAAAGATGCGTCCCGAACTGCACCAAGACTGGATCGACTACAAAGCGGTCGAAATCGTCGAGCGATTACAAAGAAAGAATTTTGAAGCCTACCTGGTTGGTGGATGTGTCCGCGATTTGTTAGTTAATGAACATCCCAAGGACTATGACATTGCGACCTCGGCTCGTCCCGAAGAAGTTCGAAGAATTATTCCTAATAGTTTTCTGATCGGCCGACGTTTCAAATTAATTTTAGTTCGCCGTGGTGTTGCTCAATACGAGGTTTCAACCTTCCGTCGCAGTCGTGGAATAGAGGATGAAGCAGCGTCTGAAACTGAAGTAGTAAACGAAGATAATTTTTACGGTACGGTAGAAGAAGATGCCGTTCGCCGAGATTTCACAGTGAACGCGCTTTTCTATGATCCTTTAAAACAAAAGATGCTCGACTACTGCAATGGCCTAGCCGATATCGAAACACGTACGATTAGAATTATCGGTGATCCTGTAGCCCGCTTAAAAGAAGATCCAATTCGTATTTTACGCGGTATCCGATTAGCTCATAAATTAAATTTCAATTTGGAAGCTAGCCTAAGAAGCGCTATCGAAACAGATGGTTCATGCTTAAAAGAAGCTATTCTTCCTCGTAAGCGCGAAGAGTTTTTAAAAATCCTACGATTAAAAGATCCAGGTTTAACGTTCTTAGAGATGTTCGATTTAAAAATCCTTCAGTACTGTTTACCATCGTTGAATGATTTATTCCTAAACCAAGAAGCCCAAATCGTGTTCCTAAATACATTGGATGATTTGAAGAGATTGGTCTTAACGGACACAGAACCATCCAGTTTATTCTTAGTATTCTTGTACGCCTTTATCAAAGCGGCACTTGATCCAGTTGATTTCGGTAAAGAAGATTTAGAAGCTAATCCACTTTTGAACAAGTTAATGAAAGATGAACTGGGCGTTTTCAAGCAAGAAGCGATTCATTTTTTCAAAACACTAAGCTTCATGCCGTCACTAACAAACATAGAAACATTCAACCGCAAAGGTGAACGCCGCAAAGCAGGTTTCTTATCGCACCCATATCTAAGCACAGCGAACGAGCTATGCTTGTATGAACATCTTTATAAATATTCTGATTATTTTTTCTGGAAAAAACAGATCGAGGCCGTTGCGGGTCATCGGACCGCGAACTAGAAACTTCGAACCAGGCATGCTTAAATTTAAAAACAAAACTCGGGCGTACCAAAAAAACGGGCTGCGGCTCGGCCCTCCCCGGTGTGCGTATTTTTTGTAATTGATAATCCTTCTTTCTTCTTAAGCGCAAATCAAGCTCGGTCTTCCATTGAAGAGAATATCTTAAAAAGACATGAAAAAAATGAGTTCCGCAGACAGGCGTTCAGTGCCGGCGAGGATTGCCGAGGCTTTTTTTATGTCTTTTTAAGATATTCTCTTCAATGGAAGTCCCCGCTCGAACCCCTAAACGAAGCTTAAGAAGAAAGAAGGATTATCAATTACAAAAAACGGGGGTTTTTCCCCCAATCTCTACGCAGCAGAAGACTTTTTAATCTGATTTAAAATTTCACCAGCCATACGATCCAAAGGCAAAATTTTATCAATAGCGCCAGCGCTCACCGCAGCGCCAGGCATTCCGTAAACCACACAGCTCTTTTCATCCTGAGCAAAATTGTAACTGCCAGCTTTTTTCATTTCCAATAGGCCTTCCGCTCCATCTTTACCCATTCCAGTAAGAACGACACCCACAGCGTTTGCACCCACATACTGAGCCACTGAGCGTAGCAAATAATCCGCGGCCGGACGCACGTTATGAAGTTGCACTTGTTGATGAAGCGTCACCGTATACTTTGCACCCTGACGACGAATTTCCATATGAAAGTTTCCGGGAGCAATCAAAACACGTCCAGGATGAACCACGTCGCCTTCTTGCGCCTCTTTAACTTCAAATGGGAATAACGTATTTAAATGATCAGCGAAAGACTTCGTAAAACCCGGTGGCATATGTTGAACCACTACGGTTCCCGGGATATCCGCCGGCATATTTTTAAATAAAACTTTCAGCGCTTCTGTTCCACCCGTCGACGAAGCAATTGCAAGAACTTGATTCGTAGTTTTAGCCAAAGCCTGATTTGCCTTTTTATCTTTCGAGTATTTTGCTTCATAAGTTAGTCTTTGAAGCATTTTCGAATCGTGAACATCTTTCACAACTTGCACGATACTTTTAGCGATGTTTTCTAAATTCTTGGCCACGTCGATAGATGGTTTTTCTACCACCTCGACAGCGCCAGCTTCGATAGCTCTTAAATACGTTTGCGATCCATGCGCCGCAACTGAACTAAAGACTACCGTCTTAATTGGGAAATGTTTCATCACTTTTTCTAAAAATGTGATGCCATCCATTTTAGGCATTTCTACATCCAACATCATGACGTCGGGTTTTAATTCAAAAATCTTTTCACGTGCTTGATAGGGATCACCCACGCTGCCAATAACTTCGATTTGCGAGTCAGTAGCAAAAATCTTTTCAAGCATCTTACGGATTACCATTGAATCATCTACAATAAGTACTTTGATTTTACTCATTTGGCTTTCCTTTGATAGATCGCCTTTGACAAAGGTGTGATTAATTCATTTTTGATATTTCCAGATTCAGAATGACCTAGCAAAAGATGTCCTTTAGGGTTTAAAGAAAGTGCCAAGTTTTCCACAACTTTTTGCACCGTCTTTTCATCGAAATAAATTAAAACGTTTCTGCAAAAAATGAAATCAAAAGGTCTTTTGAACTCATATTTTTGATCGATCAAATTGAATTGTGAAAAATGCACCATTTCCCGGATAAAATCTTTAACACGATAGATGGTTTCACCATCATGAGTTGATCTATCGAAATATTTAAACATGATGTCCTTGGTGACGCCGCTCATTTCACTTTCTTTGTAATAACCAAGCGCGCCTTTTTTCAAAACATCGGTGTCGATGTCCGAGGCCAAAATTCTAACTGCTGCTCGTTGTTTTTCTGGGAGGTTTTCACACACAGTGATTGCAATTGTGTAGGGTTCTTGGCCCGTGCTTGCGGCCGCACACCAGATACGCATTGAATATAGGGTTTCAAAATGAGCTTTAACAGCTTTACCAAACCAAGTAAAATGGGCCGCTTCGCGAAAGAAGGACGTCATATTAGTCGTTAACGCCGAAATAAATTCCTGTGTCTCTGCGGGCCCTGCCCCTTTTAAAAAAGTCCAATATTGCTCAAATGATGTTTTATTATAGGCACGAAGAATCTTAGCTAATCTATTTTTAACCAAGGCTTCATTTTTAGGATTAAAGGGCAAATTAACACCAGCCAACTCATATATATAGTTGGCAAATTTCATATAAGTTTCCTGGCTTAAATTAAATTCTTCGTGATTGAGCGAATTTAAATTCTTTGCCGCGCTCACGCAGCCGCCTGCGGAGTTGCGCTACGTATGATTTGGCCTGGATCCAAGATCAATACCGTTTTTCCGTCTCCTAAAATCGCAGCACCAGACACCTCTGGGATTTCTGTTCCCATCGCAAGACTCTTAACGACTACCTGTGCTTGCCCTAGGACATCATCCACTGGCAATGCCGATGTTAAATGACCTGACTCAATGATCACAAGCATAATTTCATCGTTGCGGTTGCCACGATCCATAGTCACAAATGTATTTTTAGTTTGCCGTTTTTTAGCTAGTTCATTTAACAAGGGATCTAAATCAAGAACATTGTATAGACTTTCTCTGACTTTAGCGACCACACCTTTGCCAGGAAGCTGGGTAAACATGTTTTTCTTCACACGAATAATTTCTTTGATAGTATAGATAGGTAAAATATAGCGTTCATTTTTAATTTGAACGACGATACCGTCTGTAATGGCCGTACTTAAAGGAATCGTCAGACGGAAAACAGAACCCTGTCCTTCTTTTGACTCAATGTTAATCTTACCATTTACACGCTCGATATTTGATTTAACAACGTCTAAACCCACTCCGCGACCAGATAAATCGCTGATTTTATCTGCTGTTGAAAAACCCGCCGCAAAAATGAACTTGAAAACTTCTTCGTTTGTTAATTTATCTGGATTCACGTTCTCAGGAACGATATTTTTCTCGATAGCTTTATGTAGTACTTTTTCACGGTTAATACCTCCGCCATCATCTGAAATTTCAATGATAACGTTACCACCCATTTGTTTTGCAGCTACGGTAACTTTCGCTACTTCTGGCTTATTATTTTTCTTACGAGTTTCTCTTTTTTCCACTCCGTGATCCATTGCATTTCTTACTAAGTGAACTAAAGGATCACCTAATAATTCAAATACGGTGCGCTCGACTTCGGTTTCCTCACCTTTAAGTTCAAGATTGACGGGTTTATCTAAATCTAATGATACGTCACGTACAATACGTTGAATTTTTAAGAACAACGATTTTAGCGGCGTCATGCGGATACTTAGGGTTTTGTCATATAACTCACGTACGGCTTTATCAATTTGATCGACAATGGCAGCCAGCTCCGTATTGTTACCGTCTCTTACGATTTCATTTTGTACGATCTGATTTTTTAAAACAACTAACTCGCCGACCGCATTCAAAACGTTATCTACGCGAGTAGTATCTACCTTTATAATTTGATTCGCATTAGCTTTAGCTGCTGCTTTGTTACCAGTCGTTTCTTTTTTTGTCTCGGTCGCTGGGGCTGATTTAACCGGTGCGGAATCACCAACAACTTTTAATTCTGGAACTGATGTCACGCCACCTTGTACACCCGCTTTTTCATATTCGGCCAATACTTCCGGTGGAAGCTCTGCCATTAATTCATTCAGCAAGTCGTAATTTGTATTATCTACTTCTTCCACCTTAGAAACGGCAACCGCCGCGGGAGCAGATTGAGTTGGTGCCACAGTAGGAGCAGGTGCTTGGTGAGCCAAACTGCCAACGCCTGTACCTAAACCCGCTAATATTTGACTGATCTTGCTTTCAAGACCCGATACGTCCCAAGGTGACTTGTCATTTTCGCGCAACATTTGAACGCGATTCTTAAATTCATCACCTGATTTCAAAAGAACTGAAATCGCTTCCGAGGTAACGAGTTCTGGTGAATTTCTAAGAACACTCAATAAGTCTTCAACATGATGGGCGAAATGTGAAAAATCTTGAAAACCTACGGCCGCAGCGCCGCCCTTAATAGAATGGGCTACCCTGAATATTTGCGTCAGATGTTCCTTTTTGTCTTCATCATTTTCTAAACCCAACATATGTTCTTCATATGTTTCTAATAGAAATGAAATTTCATTCAAAAAGTCGGTCTGTAGCTCTTCAAAAAACGAATTATCGTCAGACATAAATCCTCACTCGATCGATGTATTTTCTTCGGATTACTGACGACTTAATCCTAGTACTGAAAAGAAATATTGATATTTTCTAGACCTTCTACAAAAGTCGCCACGATTCATTGTGAGACATCGAAAACAACGTCAAAGAATCTTGAGTCGATTTAGGAGCTAAATTGCATCCAGCCGAAATTTTAACTTAAGTTTTGCATGCAAATTACGACTAGTTATTTGTATAGAAGGAGTGCCTTATGAGCGTGTCTTTAGCGAAGCCTGGCCAATACTTAACATTCAAATTGAAAACTGAATTCTATGGCGTGGCCATTGAAAACGTTCGTGAAATCAATCGTGTAGGCGAAATTACGCCCGTTCCAAAGACTCCACACTTTATCAAAGGCGTAACGAACTTACGCGGCAAAATCATTCCGGTAGTTAACTTACGAGAACGATTTGGCTTAACAGCTGAGGCCTACACACGTGATACGTGTGTCATCGTCATTGATACCCCACTGAATCAAATAGGTTTAATCGTCGACTCAGTAAAAGAAGTTGTAACTTTAGAAGCTAAACACATTGAAGCAGCACCGACTTTAGGCGAATCTAAAGCGACAGACTTTATTACAGGGATGGGGAAGTACGACGAGAAAGTTATCATCCTCGTCGATATTGTATCTGTATTCACCGACCAACAAATGGTTAATCTAGAAAAATTATCACAATCTAAAGCAGAAGCTGCTTAGCTGCTTTTGCTATATGATCTGCGCTTAGACCGTGCTTTTGATATAACTCTTCAGCGGTGTAAGCGCTTTGTCCAAATTTTCCATCCACAGCTAAATGAATCGTGCGATTTTCAATTCGATTTTCGTTTAAGAACGCTTGGAGAGCTTGTCCTAAACCGCCAATTTTCTGGTGATCTTCAACGACAACCATATGACCATTTGATTTTTTCAACGTCGCCACGTAGAAATCTTTCTGGAACGAGTTTAATTGCGATTGATTAATAACCACCGCACCAATTCCATCTTTTTCTAATTTTGCTGCCGCGTTCACTGCGGACTGCACTGTTGAGCCAGACGCCACGATGGTTACAGTTTTGCTGCCTTTCAAGTTTTCAGACACTGTCTGTGGCTGACCTAGTTTGAAGCCCGTAGCACCGTAATTTTTAGGGAAGTTTTCACGACCCAAGAAGAAAATCTTAGATCTTGGAGTTATACCCTTTTTACAATCGGCTGGAAATGATTCAATAGCTTGCTTCACAAGCTCATGCGCTTCTTCGCTGCAAGATAGATTGTAAATATCTACGTATGGAATTGACGACAACATCGCCACGTAACTTAAAGCCTGGTGAGACGCCCCATCTGCGGCATCTTGAAAACCTGTATGTGAAAAAACTCCGATGACAGGCGCTTCCGATAATGACGCCATGGTTAAAGGCAATGCCCCTTTCGTCACACCAAACTGAGCAAATGTATCTACTACGGGGATGTAACCCAATTTAGATAAACCAGCCGCTGCCGACACCATGTTGCTTTCCGCGACACCCACATCAAAAGACGCTTCTGGAAATTCTTTGCGGAAATCAGCCACGCCTGTCGATCCAGGCAGATCCGAAGTCACTGACAAAACAGGAAGCCCAGCTTTTCGAGCTTGGATCATTGCGCTCGCTACACCTTTTTGAATTTTCTCGCCGGAATCTTTTTTACCGCTAGCGATGATTTGATTTTCTAATTGAATTAATTCTTCAATCCAAACATCGAATTCTTTTGGATATGGTTTGCCATCATAAATTTCAGCGACGAACGCTGTTAATTCTTTTGGGCTCTTCAGTGGAAAACCGTGTCCACCCGAGCTGCTTTCTGCAGTTTTTTTAGTTCCGATACCTTTTACTGTCTTTGCATGAATCGCTACAGGGACTTTTGGATTTTTCTGAGCTTTATCTAACGCTGTTTGAATCGCATCGTAACAGGCCTTCAGATCGTTACCTTTTTCTAGTGTGATTACATCCCAACCCAATGTCTTCAAAGATTCAAATGTTGGTGTCATCGAGAAACTGTCTTTATCTATACGACCACTTAATTTTGTATTATTATCACTGATGATTAATACATACGGAGCCAGTAACCCTTTCGCTGCTAAACCAGGAACGCTGGCCATCGCTTCACGAGCTTCACCTTCCATACAGGCACCATCAGAAATCGCACAAACCGTTGTACGCATTGTTGCTGATAATTTCTCGCCCATTGCAAGACCTAAAGTTTGTGGGAACGCAGATCCTAAAGGGCCGTTACTCAAAAACACGCCTTCACCGAATAAGTGAACTTCTCCGTGACCGGTAAGAGGCGATGTGATCGATCGGAATTGTTTTAAACTATTAACTTGCAAACCAGCCAATTCGTAATTCGCTTTCAATGCGTACAAACCGTTTTCACAGTGACCGGCATCGTTGACGAAGTGAAACTGTTCCGTCCAACTTTTTCCCGCTTTCACAGATCTGTTAAACATCAAACCGTGAAGCGCACTCATTAACTCGGCAAACGCTGCGGGACCACCATAATGTGAAGCAGCTCCACCGAGCACAGCATTCATATCCATCAGCGAAACGAGTGCACGAGTGGCACGTGGATCCGCTAACTCAACTTGAGTTCCATCGGCGGCCGTTATCTTTTCACTGTATTTAAGATTTTGTTTGGGATTGTTGAATAATTTATTACTAATTTTTATGGGTTCCATAATCGAAATCCTTTGAATGCTAGACCATGGTCTATAGATGACCTAAAAAAAATGAATTCTCAAGGATTTTGTTCTTAGCCATAGCTTGCAAACTAACACTTTTATAATAACCTTATTCCACGACTTTGGGTCAGGGAGGGTGAGGGATCTCACAGACTTTAGGTTAGATAAAAAACCAAACCACTATGGAAGGGGTTCACATGAAAAAGTTATTATTAGCACTAGTCGCGGGTCTAGGACTGCAAGCCAATGCAGCCCAATTTGATCCAGTACTACAACCGTTCTTGAATCGTTCTCAAGATACACGCATCATCCGCGTTATCTTAACATTCAAAGATCAAAACCCGGCAGTACGCTCTGTGGCGGCGCCAATTCGTTCAGCACAAGCTCGTGCTCAAGTTCAGAACATGTTGATGCAAAACTCTAAAGCGAGCCAAGCACAGTTTGCTCAGACTTTAAATCGATGGAGTCGTTCTGGTGTAACGAATCAGTATTACTCGTTATGGATTATCAACGGTATGATCCTAGATCTCCCGGTAAAAGATCTTAGCCGTTTAGCGACTGAGCCATCAATTAATTACGTTCATGCAAATACGAACTTACAATTAATTGCTCCTGTAGGTGGACGCGCTCTAGCTCCAACTCAAATGCGCGAAGAGCCGCAATTGACGTACGGACTACAAAAAATCAACATCCCACAATTAAGAGCCGCAAAACCAGACCTAACTGGTAAAGCCGTTCGCGTTGGCGTGGTTGACACAGGTATCGACGGAACTCATCCCGATTTAGCGAACAAAGTGATCGCTTTCGGTGACTTCGTTAATAAAAAGACAACAGCTTATGATGATCAAGGTCACGGAACACACGTTTCTGGAACTATCGGTGGCGGCGCTACTTCTGGAACTGGTATTGGTGTAGCTCCTGAAGTGCGCTTCATCGGCGCTAAATTCCTAGATAAAAATGGCAGCGGTACATTTGCAAATGCGGTTTTAGCAATGCAATGGGTGGTTGATCCAGATGGCAAGCCAGAAACTGATGACGGTGCTATGATCGTAAGTAATTCTTGGGGTGGTGGCGCTCCTTCAGCAAGCGAAGATCCAGCGAACAATGCTCTTTGCCAAGCTATTAACTCATGGGTGAAATTAGGTGTGGCTCCTATCTTTGCAGCTGGTAACTCTGGCCCAAGTGCTAAAACTGTTGGACTTCCAGGCGGATGCCCGGCCGCTCTAACTGTTGGCGCAAGTGATGCTAACGACCAAATCGCAAGCTTCAGCTCACGTGGTCCGGCTATTTGGAAAACTGGCAGTTTCGTAAAACCAGAAATCGTTGCTCCGGGTGTAAAAATTAAATCCAGCTTTCCTGGTAACAAGTACGCAGAACTTTCTGGTACTTCAATGGCGACTCCGCACGTAGCGGGTGTTGTAGCGTTGCTCTACCAACTACAACCTAAAATTTCAGCTGAACAATTGGTTAACGTAATCAAATCATCAGCTACTAAAATTGGCCAAGATCCTAATACATACGGTGCTGGCCGCATTGATGCTTTAAAAGCAGCTCAATCATTAGGTCTATCAACTCGTCGTTTCTAGTATTTTAAATACTGATTACGCACAAGGCGACTCATTGCGAGTCGCCTTTTTTTTTACTACACTCCGTCCATGACTCAGCTGTTTTCTGCAAAGCCTATCCCAAAAGTTGAACTTCACCGACATCTTGATTGTTCTTGGCGCTACTCAACACTTGTTGAGCTAGCCAAGAAATTTAAACTGATCGATTCTACTGATTATGCGGAGGTGGAAAGGAAGCTCTTAGTCACATCACCGATGACCGATCTTGAATCGGTGCTAAAAAAATTCACACGCGCGCAGAAACTTTTGTGCAGCGAAGAGATTCTAACTCGGCTGACATTTGAAACATTAGAAGATGCTTACAACGATGGAATTCGCATTCTAGAACTTCGCTATTCTCTGAACTTTATTCAAGGCGGTTGCGGACTATCTTACGATAAAATCCACGAGGCCCTACTAAAAGGCATCGAGCAAGCACAAAAGAAATATCCTATTGCGACTGGTTTGATATCTATTTTCCAGCGCGATCAATCTAAAGAACATTTACAAAAAATTCTAGATTTCACTCTGCAAAACAAAAGTACGTTTATTGCTGCGGATCTTGCGGATAACGAAGCCGCTGCCGATCCGAATAGCTTTAAATGGCTATTTGATAAAATCTATGAAGCCGGCATGCCCATCACGATTCATTCCGGGGAAACACCCGACACAAAGGCACCTCAACGAGTTAAAGACGCCGTTGAAATTCTTCATGCCACCAGAATCGGACATGGTATTCAGATTTTTCAAGACCAGACAGTCATTGATTTTGTGAAAGCAAAAAAAGTTCACTTAGAAATCTGCCCGATCAGCAATGCTCTGACTCAAGCATTTATCAACCGTAAAAATCATCCCTTTTTAGATTTGTACAGAGCCGGTGTTTCCGTTTCTATTAATTCGGACGATCCTGGTATTTTCAATACGTATCTAAGCGATGACTATGGCTACCTGACTCATCATTTTGGATTAACACACGAAGATTTTTCAAAAATAAATAAGCTGGCTTATGACGCTTCTTTCATCTCGACTGCCGAGAAAAATAGAGTCATGCCAAATATCTAACGGAGAAGTTATGAACGAATTATTTCCAGAAATTAAGCCCTTCAATTCAGGATTTATAAAAGTTTCCGATCTGCACACCGTGTACTTTGAAGAATGCGGAAACCCTAACGGAACACCGATCGTATTTTTGCATGGTGGCCCAGGCGGCGGTATTTCCGAAGACCACAGACGTTTCTATGACCCCAAAACATATCGCATTGTTTTGTTCGATCAACGTGGTTGTGGCAAAAGCACGCCATTTGCGGAACTTAAAGAAAACTCAACATGGGAACTAGTTTCAGATATCGAAAAAATCAGAACGCATTTGAAAATTGATAAATGGATTGTATTCGGCGGCAGCTGGGGATCTACGCTGGCTTTGGCGTATGGTATTCGTCATCCGCAAAAATGCTTGGGTTTTATCTTGCGCGGAATTTTCTTATGCCGCCCCTGGGAGATCGACTGGTTTTATCAACGTGGTACTTCGCTACTATTCCCTGATTTGTTTGAAGAATATGAAAAGCAAATTCCCGAAAACCAACGTGGCACGATGGTTAAGAGCTACTATCAGCAATTAACCGGAACAGATAAAGAAAAGCAATTACAAGCCGCCAAACGCTGGAGTATCTGGGAAGCTTCTACATCTAAATTAAAAATGGATAAAGGCTTTATCGACGAATACGAAGAAGCCGAGAAAGCTCTGCCATTCGCGCGCATTGAATGCCATTACTTCATGAACAACGCCTTCTTTGATACAGAGAACTACCTATTAGAAAATGTAAAAAATATTACGCATTTACCATGTATTATCGTTCAAGGTCGTTATGATGTCGTTTGCCCTGCCAAAAGCGCTTGGGAATTACACAAAAGCTGGCCGGGTTCTAAACTGACTATCGTTCCAGATGCGGGCCATTCAGTCAGTGAGCCAGGCATTCGTCACGAATTGATAAGTGCAACAGAAGCCTTTAAAAAACTGTAACTCATAAAATTATTTCGTCCCTGGCGGGTGAGCGCCAATTCAACGTCCATAAATATTTCTTATGCGACGTTGAAAATTAATCGTCTTGTCGATGTGTCCTGTTTCTCTGTAGAAGCTTCACCAAGGGTTTCTAGCAAGATGCTGGAAAAAAAGGGGAAAATGATTATGAGGGGAAAGTCTATCCTTTTAGGGATAGCAGCAGTAATTATGGTTGCGTGTGCACCGGCGCCCAAGGGTGATGCCTCAGCGCTAGAATCCGCAGACACAGCAGACGCAGGTATCATTGGCGGCAAAGAAGTTGCCGCCAATGAATCTCCTGCCCAAACTACCGTTATCCTTTACGATACGATTGCTAAAGGTGTCTGCACAGGATCCCTTTTGGGCAATAATATCGTACTAACGGCCGCGCACTGCTTAGGCTTTGATCCTAGTAAAATATTAATTGTTTTTGCTACTAACTTACAAAAAACAAATATGGAAATGGCTCGCCCAATAGTCGGCGCCATCGTTCACAGCTGGTGGAAAACAAATCGTCAAAAAGGCAAAGACACCGGCGATATCGCACTCGTAAAATACCAAGGCAGGACTCCACCCGGATACAAAGCCGCAACGATCCTACCCAATGTTTCACCTTTAAAAAACAATGCTCAAATCGTGCTGGCCGGTTATGGATTTTCAGATGGTGTGAAAAAAAAGGGCTCAGGTGTTTTAAGACAAACGGTAACCACGATTGTTAACAACCAATTCTCGTCGACTGAAATCTTAATTGAACAACGCCAAGGCCGAGGTGCATGCCATGGCGATTCGGGTGGGCCCGCCTACATAGTGGCCAACGGTGTTTATTATCTGTGGGGAATCTCCTCGCGCGGAAATCAAGAGGTAAAAGATCAGTGTAATGCGTTTAGTGTTTATACAAACATGCTGGTCTATATGAAATGGCTACAAGACACCGCACGGTCTCTGGTGGCAAAAAATCAATTCGATTTCTTGCAAGAAGACAGGTCATTCGGACGTGGCGAAAGATTCTAATAAATTATTTTTTCTTTAAGACGCTAGAACTAATGGCACGAGCTAATTCTAGAGGATTATCAAATAAAACGCGATGACCAGAATCAGGAATGATTTTAATACCTAAATCTGGAATTTCTTTTAACAAAGCTCGTGTCATTTCCAAAAATTTCTTATCACGGTCCCCTACAACCATGGTTACATTTTTAGCATAACGTCGTATGACACCGCGTTTGTTATTTTGTTTTGCCAGCGACCAATTCACCAATGCTTTAGCCAGCAGATCACGTCGATAATTTTCACTTTCACGTTCTGGTTCATTGACGCTGTCGCGGAAAACTTCTTGTTCATTCCACTTTTTAACAACTGCATTCCAGTCGCCATTCAAAAACAATTCAGACCAAAACTGATCTTTTGAATCACGCTCCATGATCTCTTCTATGTCTGAGGCCCTAATACCAGGGTTCGTTGATACACAAACAATACGTTCGAACAACCCAGGCTTCTTTTCAAGAATATGCAACGCCAGTCGACCACCGAGTGAATAACCAATCAAAACCTTACGCGGACTTACAGATCTAGCGGAAATCACATTGATAAATTCGTCAGTCACTTTTTCTAAAGAATTCTTAGGACTTAAATTAGGCTGGTTAAAATAATCAAGCGCATGAAAAGTGGGCGCAATGTCACTCTCACTGAAATCATGTTTCAAGCTATCGATAACCGAATTCCAATCAGACGGTAGTCCGAGGAATCCATGCAGTAAAAAGATATCAACTTTTGACATACCGATCCCATTCATTCCAGAAAAGGTCAGTTTGTTCTTCTTCAGGGTTCACTTCGATGATTCGTTGAGTTCCTGTTTCAACAGCAGCGGGGATCTCGGTCCAATTTTCATATTTCCATCCCCACATATCTGCCCATGATTTGAATTTAATTTCATGGCGATTAAGGAAAATATTTTTACCGAAGATTCGTTTAAATATCATACCGCCCTTGTTATTAATTACGACGATATTGATATCTTGAGCATTCAATTGATTTGTAATCCACAACGATGGCAAATCATACATAGCCGTTAGATCACCAACGATCGCCCAATTACTTTCGTTTTCTTGAGACCAGCCCAAGAATGTTGACAGCTGGCCATCGATACCATTTGCGCCTCGATTACCCACTATATTTTTTGGAATTAGATTTTCATCCGCCGCCAAATCCCACATGCGAACGGGTAAACTGTTCCCCAAATACACACGTTTATCTTTCATTAACTTTGAAAGCGCATGTATCATACTTGGTTCTGACTTTGGATATTTTTGAAATAAGCGAAGTAATTCACCACGATTTTTTTGATCACGATTTCTATATTCGCCTGGGTCAATATTGATTGGGTCAACATACACGCGACTTAAATCGTCGATGTCCGTGAAATGAGTGATTTCGCGACTAATACCCGTGAAATGATTAAAGCCAATCGATAACACCGGCAGGTCTTTACGTTTGTCTTCTAGATCGCGCCATGTGCGACAGGTAGGAACTCCGCCGATTCTAAGAACCGCAGTGCAAATTTTATTATCCAGAAGATAGTTCACCATCATCTCGCCCGATACGATCATCAGATCTTTTAATTCAGGATGATTCTTAATTCCTGAAATACCTTCCGCATAAATTGGCGCTTTTAATAATTTTAAAAATGTAACGACAGACTGTTTTGATTTTTCTGGCAAAGTGCTAAGAATAACGATGGGCCGTTGCTCACTACAAAATTTCTGAATCTCGTCCACCATGTTCAGCGGAAAAGTTTCTGGAAACTTCACTCGCTCTTCCATCAAAGGCGCGTGTAACTCGATGGCTTCTTGATCAATCAATGGTTCAGTAAAACAAATATTTACGTGAATCGGTTTTCGCCAGCTCAAACCCTTCAATGAAAAATGGGTGTTTTCTTCGTCCAAATCAAAACAGGCTTCGATATAGTATGAAAACAGTCCGACTTGTTCGATTGTTTGCGGTGATCCCGTGCCACGATACGATTTTGGGCGATCGGCAGAAATTATAATTAAAGGCAAACTAGAATAGGTCGCTTCAACCGCAGCCGGTAGAATTTCGGCCACAGCAGTTCCGCTAGTAGTAACGACTGCCACCGGACGACGAGTCGATGCAATTCTACCTAAGGCAAAAAATGCAGCACTACGCTCTTCAAAGAAATGATAAATTTTTATAAAAGGATTTTTATAAAATGTTTCGATCAGCGGCGAATTTCTTGCGCCGGCACAGATGCAAAACTCTTTGACCCCAGTCTTCAACAAGAGGTGAATGACTTCAGCGGACAGTTTCATGTTGGTCATTTATTAATCCTGAAAAAATATTCTTTTCACAGAATCGATCTTTTTAAGGATTTCTGCAAATTCTTTTTCTAATACGCTCTCTGGAACGACTCCACAACCAGCAAATATCTGCACATCGCGTTCGTTCCAATCCCACTTGCGAATAGCGACAAGCAACAAAGCATAATCTTTCGTTTCAATACCCCAAGGCGCGCCAAAAAACCCTCGTTCGCTTTGCAGTGGATACTGGCGAAATTTCTCAAAGTATGCATTGCGTGGATAGATACCGAGTGCTGGAGTTGGGTGCATTGTGCGTATCAAATCATCCGTAGTTACTGGCTGCTTAAGGTCGACACTGAGACGAGTTTCTAGATGATTTAAAGCAGGAAACTCTACCACCTTAGTTTTTTGAACATGCACTTCGCCTAGTGGGCGTAATAACTCTGTGATGTCGTCAACGACAAACTGATGTTCTTTTCTCTCCTTTGGGTCGTCCAAAAAATCAACTGGGTTGATATCTTTGCCTGACGTTCCCGCCAGTGCCATTGTGAATAGACTTTGATGATTTTTTTCAAATAGCACCTCGGGGGTTGCTCCCATAAAACCAACGCCTGAAGCCCATTCCCCGTAGGCATACAAATGCTCAGGCGTTGTTGCTAAGTTCTGCAATAACGAAATTTTTTGATTTAAAGTGAGGGTCTGTTCTAAGTATCCTTTTTGAACCGTAAAGGGGACGACTTTCTTTACTTCGCTGGCTTTAAAGGCGGCTTGGGCTTTTTCAAAAGATTGCACAAATGAAACCTTATCGACATTCTGCCACTTGATGATAATTTTTTCTCGATGGGCTTTAAGGTCCGCCTGTGCTTGACACAAAAGATGTTTAAACTCGGCTGAGCTCATATCCCATTGATTTTTATAGTATTTCCGCGATACCTGCTTGCTTAGGTAGTCGGTCGTGATGGTTCCAATAGCACCTAAATTCGCATCCAGAACAGGCTCGGAAATTAGCGTCCAAATTCCTTGTTTGCGAACAAAAGCGCCGTTTTTTAAAAAGTTTGTAAATCGAATTATTTCTATGCTAGATTGCCTTTTCACAAGATTTTAACTTAATACAGTCGTCTCAAATGGGATGATGCTAAACTCAAAGAATTATGTCACCAGAAAAACATGTTATAGAAATTCAATCGGGTTCTAAGAAAATCAAAGTCGGCGATGGCTCGTTCACAGTAATGGCTGGCCCATGCTCAATTGAAAGCTATCAACAATTTTTCAGCACTGCCAAGATGGTGGCCGAACATGGCGCGACTCTTCTGCGCGGTGGCGTTTGGAAATTAAGAACATCTTCAAAATCTTTTCAAGGCTTAGGTAACGAAGCATTAGATATCGCACAAAAAGTAACTAAAGAACTAAATATGGGTATCACGATCGAAATCACTGACCCACGTCAAATCGAAGAATTATATTCGATGGTTTCTATGTTCCAAGTGGGCTCTCGCAACATGCACAATTACGCATTGTTGAAAGAATTAGCGAAACAAGACAAACCGGTGCTCTTAAAACGCGGTTTCGCAGCTCTGGTTAGCGAATGGATCAATGCCGCCGAATACGTAAATCAGGGCGGCGGTAAACCTAAAGTTATCCTTTGTGAACGTGGCATCCGTACATTTGAAACTTCGACTCGTAATACTCTAGATTTAAACTCGGCGATTTATGCGAAGAAAAATACTCCATATCCCGTGATTATCGATCCTTCACATGGTGTAGGCATCAGTACCCTGGTTCCTGATTTGGCCTTAGCATCGACGGCGCTTGGTATCGATGGTTTGATCATGGAAGTTCACCCTAATCCAAAAGAAGCTCTTTCTGATGGTATGCAAGCGCTGACGTTTGAAAATTTCGAAAACCTAATGACTAAAACGACTAAAGTTCTTTCGGCTTTAGATCGCTCACTTCAGAGAATGTAATGACAACTACTACGACAAATGTTGATCCTCAAAAAATCAAATCCATGTTTTCTAAAGTCGCTTCTGGTTACGACAAAGCAAATGACATTTTGTCTGCGGGCATTCATCATCTTTGGAGAAAAAAATTAGTTAAAATGAGCGGTGCTAAATCAGGCGATTCGGTTTTAGACTGCGCGACCGGCACCGGGGATCTAGCCATCGAATTCAAAAAAGCGGTTGGAAATGGCGGCCAAGTAACTGGCACTGATTTCTGTAAGGAAATGCTAGACTTTGCGCCGGCTAAAGCAGCTAAATTAGATTTGCCGATTACTTTTGAACTAGCAGATGTGACGTCCCTGTCATACGCCGACCATTTTTTCGATATCACAAGTATTTCTTTCGGTATTCGAAATGTAGCCGACCCAGTCAAAGGTATTTCTGAACTAGCCCGCGTGACCAAACCAGGCGGCAAAGTTTGTGTCTTGGAATTTGGCCAAATCGCCAATCCTGCTCTGAACAAGGCTTACATGTTTTACTCGACAAAAATTCTTCCAAAAATTGGCGGCACAATAACTGGTCAAACAGATGCCTACGAGTATTTACAAAATTCATCTGCACAATTCCCATGCCGTCAAGATTTCGTAAGGTTGATGAACCAAGCGGCTCAATTTTCGTCGGTGGAGTGTGTTCCAGTCAGTTTTGGTATTGCTTACATCTATATTGGTACGAAAAGTACAACCGCTCTTTAGTCTTGAAGACGGCCCGGTAAAACAAAATTCACTTAATATAACTTGGCGATTCCTTGTAAAATTTAACTATATAATTTTATAAGGAAATCCATGAAACAAAGAACCATCCATTTTTTAGTTCTCGTTACGTTTATTTTTTCTCAAATGACATTGGCTCAAACGGAAAAAAAAGCGCCCGTGCAAGAGCCTGTTAAAAAAGAAGTTCTAAAACCTGAGGTCAGCAAAAAAGCAGAAACTTTGGATTTGGATCCCGAGCATGTGGAAACTCAGTTTCTGAATTCTTTGGATTACCCAGAATTACAGGTTGTACCACGCGCCAGCGAACGCATTCAAATGGACGGTGCTACCGAATCTAACAACGGATATATGATGTTCTGGCCATTCCTAGCCTCGTCGGGAACAACGATGATTGTAGCATTAATGAGTAAAAATAAATTCAAAGCTGGCAAAGAGGAAGACGAAAATTTCCGTCGTGATGCCGACTTTAAAGTCAACGCAGCAGCGGGACTTTCTGCCGCTTGGTTTGGTTTAACTTATTTTGTATCCGCCTCAGAGCCCTATAACAGTGCCCTTCAAAAAATTAACTCGATTAAAGGTCGCGATAAAAAATCACTTCTACTACGGGAACGTTTAGCAGAAGAGGCGATGCAAAAACCAGCTGAGCTAATCAGGATGCTTGCTTACGCTTCTACTATTACGAACGTGGTAGCTGCCGCAGGATTAATGGATGTCGTCAGCAGTGACTACAATATGTATGCTAGCGTTGCGATCCTAACAGCTTTTCTGCCTTTAATTTTCAAAAATAAGTACGTGGAAAATTACGAGAAACAGCTTGAATATAAACGAAAAATTTATGCCCCGGTAGTTTATACAGACATGTATAAAGCTAACTCTTATGCGTCTTGGTCGCCACGCTTAGTTTTGCAATGGAACTACTAGCATGAAAAAACTGATCAGCGTCGTTTTTCTTTTAGTCATTTGCGCCAGTTCTTCGTGGGCTGCTCCCGACGATGGCCAGCTGTACGACAAACTTACAGATCCTCGACTTTGCGATACGGCCGATGAATTCAAGAACACCTATCAATTCCTGGTGAAGCAAGATGATTTGGGTTTCACAGAACCACAGGCGATTAAGGCTGCGCTTAATGTAGCGAAACATTGCTCAGGTGCCTATGAGCGGTTCTCGCAAGTGTTTCGTGTTTTACAAAAATCCGGTGTCGATATGAAGAAGACTTTCGAAGTCGCACTTGAATACTCGTCGTTTGAAACCGAAAGGGCAAAAAACTTTTATGTGTTATTCCAAAAACTATTTTTGGAAAATTACCTGGATATCGATTTCGGCACGGCCTATCGTATCTCGCACGAACTATCTAAAGATTACAAAGGCGATCCCGCTAAACTTCGGGACGATTTTGTTAAAATCGTAAATTTCTGTACAGACGAAAAACAATTTAGTCTTAGCAAAGGCCTGTGTCTGGATTTAGCGTTGCGACTGACTAAATACACCGAGCTGTATCCCAATGGTGTCTACGATGAATTTAGAAAATTTTTAACATACGTTCAAACCGACAAGCACTTAGGTTTTAATTTAAAAGAAGCATTGAACCTTTGTGTCCGTGTTCTAGCTAAGGGACCTAAAGCACCTAGGAATTTCAAACAGACTATCGAGTTCGCTTTAAGTAAGGGCGAGAAACTAAATCTACCAGAACTACAGGCATTCCAGTTAGCTTTGATTATTTCAGACTATTCATTTGATCCTACGAAGAAAAAACCAGAAGAAACTGCTAAAGCGGAAGATATAAATAAAAAAAATGAAAAGAAACTTAAGTAATTTTCTTTTCCTGATAGTAGTGCTTGCTCTTACACCTTCGTGGGGGCAACCATCTAAAGGATCTGATCTTAAGAAATTAAAGCTATCTTCGGTAGAGCTACAATGGGAAGACTCACCGGGTGCATTCATGTACGAAGTTGAAGTTTACAATTCAAAAAATAAACTTTTAAAAAAGTTCGTATCAAAAACTAGTCTTTTTAAATTCAAATCCACATCGGGAAAAATTAAAATTCGCGGGCGCGTTCTAGACGCCTACGGCAAGAAAGGCTTGTGGAGCGATATGATTGAAACCGAGGTTCCTCCCGACGACATCAGTTTTCCAGCGGACAACACGTCAGTCATATCAGCCAAGGCAAACAACAAGACTCTAAAAGCAAAAGTAAATTTGAGCTGGCCCGAAGGGATTCAGGCCAAAAGGTACTTAGTTAAAATCTACGACAAAGATGGCAAAGTCGTACAAGAAAAAATAGTGTTCAAAACTTCAGAATCGTTCGAATTTGATGTTGGTAGTTACCACTATTCTATTACTCCGATTGGTAACGATCAAATCGCTGGAAAAGAAATCAAATCACCGCGGCCCATACAAATCGAAACAGCCCAGCTACCTAGCGAGCGTTTTGATGTATTAAAGGGCTCTCACGGCGAACTACAAATAAAAATGCCCGTTAAACCGGGCATGCAGGTATTTGGCGAACTAGAATATGCCCATCATCTGGCAGAAGATTGGACTCCGGTTTTAAAATATTCGCCGGTCACTGAAGCTATTTGGTCACCCGATGCGAAATTAAAACCAGGTCGATACCGCGTCGGTTTCTGGGTGACCCGTGCCGGTTGGACTGATTCAGCTAAATTCAAACACGAATTTGTGATCAAGCCAACCGAAGCCGATATTATCGGGCAGCCGTGATCATCAACGAACCTTCATTATCGATCGTGATGCTTACATTCTTAAGCTCGGTGCCTTTAAATTTATTTTGCTGCAATAACGTAGGTAAATGAACGACCTGACCAGAAAGATTTTTTACTTTCACGACGCCAGACAGTTTCAATCCAGGCATAAGAACGCCAGCACCTTCGATTGATAGTTCATCTAACTCAAGAATCTTTGATCCTTTGAATGCTTTCAATACATTCGCTGCTTCTTTGTAGAAATCATCAGCCAAAGTTACTTTCGGGATAGCACCTGGGCGCTGATCCACGATTTTAAATGCATGCCCATCTACCACAAAACGATCTGAATAAAACTGCATAAAGAAATCAAATCCCGATTTGATTGGCGCAAAATATTCCGTACGGTGGTCTTTGCCGATATTTAAAAAGTGTACTAATGGTTGGCCGTTGAACGTTTCACGATACAAACGATCCAGCTTCAATACGACAGAACCCATAGCGCCTTCTAGCTGAACGAATGCCTTCTCGACGCCATCGGCGCCTTTTTGTTTTTTCGTGTTCGTGATCAAATCTGGCGCGATTAATTCTAGCAAGCGCTCGTTACCACCAACAGCCTTTGCCAACATCGCCAATTTTGGCTGAAGAGCATTATAGTTAACTAGAACCATGTTCGTATTGAACATCGCTTTACTATCATTAGGACGCAGACCCAACGCCGCAAATAACTCCATTTGCTCCGTGTGGCCTTTCTTTACGGCTGTTTCTGCTTGAGCTTTTTCAACGATGGTTACGTACTCTTGGCCTTTAGAGTTAAACCCGATAGCAATTTGACCGCCTTGTTTATCTAACGCTGTCTTTTCGGTCGTTACCATCACTAACGGTAACTGGTCTTTAGCCATCCAGCCTACAATGTCAGAACTTGGTGTGCTCATTAAGTCTTCACCGTTACCGATAACACCGATTAACGATTCACCTTTTTTTGTTTTAGGAAGTTTGTTGTTCAAGGTCGCGTATACTGCCTCGATTGCAAACAAACCGTGCCCGGCAGGTGCTAATCTTTCTTTAGTTAAAGATCCTGATTCACCAATCGTTGGAATGTGGAATTGTACCGTTGGACCAGAACGAACTTCACCTTTCTCCGCCGCTACATCAGAAAGAGTTTTTCCGTCAAGTAGGGAACTGCGTTTAGACCAAGTCGTTTCGATACTGGCTTGTGTTTCATTACTGACAACATCGTGGAAGATCACTTGTTTGTATTTATCGGATTGAGCTAGCAACTGCAAAATTTGAAGTTCCGCAATATTTAAAATGTGAACTTGCCCATCGATTTCAACTTCGGCATGTAAATCCGTACCTTTTGAACCGATTTTTACAGAACCAGTTTTCCCAAGCTTTTGATAAATTTCTTTTAAGAATTCAACACGCACGATACCAGATCCAGTACCGGCCATTAGTTTTTTCACCCAGAATTTAACTTCCGGAGTCGCAGCCTCATAGTCCGCTTTCTTTGCCGCGATACTTGCATAGTCAGTGACAGGAACTGATTTCATTAACGACTTACTTGCGATTGCGGTTGGAACTACCATGGTGGTCTTGCCAACCGCCTGTTCTAGATTTCCATGATCAGCAATAACAATCGTTGAATCATTTTTAACCGAACGCTTCGATTCACCATAAGCACCCATCAACACTTGCAGGTATTTAAAATTAATGTCGTCTAATCCCAATGACTTTTGAATCTTCGATAAAGTTTCAGGGCCGACCGCACCAGCCGGCTGCGATAAAATTTGAGTTGTGACTCTTAGATCACCGTTCCCGTATACGTAAAGGCATTCTAATTTGCTAGCTAAGGCTGTTTGGAAAGCAAATACTGAAATAACGGCTATGCTGGAAATTCGAAACATCTTTTACCTCTCTATGGAGGTTAAGATAATGTAAAATTGTAATTTTTCACCTGTACTAATTTTTGACAGGTAAAATTGACAATGCTGGTAAGCTGGAAATTACCGGTACTACAGACTGAATTCTTCGTCCTGCTCGATTTGGCTCAGTACCCAGTCGAATTGACCAAGGGTCACTTTTGTTCCGCAAAACTCACAAACGCCGCTCATTTCGATTTTAAGCTGGGCTCCACATGATGGGCAGCACTCAAAATCCTGAGTTTTAGCCGTTTTCTGGTTGGCGTTGATGCCTTTAATAAAGGTCCAATATTCAGAAAATTCCACCGGACGGCGTTTGTTTCCGCGGATCAGGTTACCCTCTTTATCCACAGTGTAATCTATCATCTTGGCAAAGATTCTAAATGTAAAGCTGGCATAGAACTTATCTTTATACATAGAAATAGGCTCTAGGTAGTCGACTTTTGGGTTCAGAATATAGTTAGTCTGGTTGTTGCGTTTAAAGTCTTCAATCCAAAACATGTGCGAGTGAAACAAAGTATCCGTTTCATACGGGCGAGCTAAGTTCCAATTTTTTTCCGACCACGCTTTTTGTAACTCCAGAAATATTTTCTCTGCACGAGTTTGTAAATGCTGATACTCATTTTTCAGAACGATATCGGTTGAAATCAAGGAATCGATACTTCGGTCTTTAATCGTAGGCAGCTGAACGCCGTAATCCACTAGATTTGCAACGCCCATGCTACCTTCAATTGATGAAGTTTCTTTCAACACTTCTTTCGTCGACATGATACCAAAAACAAACCAAACGAATCGGCCATTTTTATTGGATTGATTACAGCTTTTGCAAACGCCTGAAATAGTCTCTGTGATGGGTGCACCACAATTAGGGCACATAGATGCCGACATATGCTCGGGCGCTTTGGAAAGAACCTTCGTCGATTTTTTTAGTTTCCAAGTTTCTGCTAATTTATAACGAGTGCTTTGGTTCTTGGTATCCACTTCTGTGTAATTCGCAGAAAAACCAACTTCGATCGTCATTTCATCATTTTGCGCGTTGACCGTTCCTTTAGAAATCGTGCAGTTACCGATGACAACGCCATCGACACTTTTAATTTTGGAATCCTTCACTAGATACTTAGGATCAAAAAACGCAGATAGGTTTTCTAGTTTATTAGCACCACGGTTTTCGTGATAAGAATGATACAACGAAAAAATAAAGTCTTTGAAAATAGGAAACGAAAAATTGGGATCATATTCCTGAATCTTTTCCACATAATCACGAGTCTTATTCACTACAACCGGACGATACTCTTCGGTTCCATATGAAGAATAATAGTCTTCGTATCTATTGTTTTTGCGATAGTATAAGTACACTGTCACCATGAAAATCAAAAGTATTGGAACGCCCACTTTGGGGTAGCGGATGATCATGCGAATAATGATTGCTAAAATATCAAATAGGAACCCGGCATCACCACCGCCGCTTCCACTAGATCGATAGCCGCCGCCAGAACTACGGGAACCACCGCCATAGGAATCACCACCGCCAACGCGTGCTTCGGCTTCTAAGAAAACCGATGTGATAAGGCCGGCAACAATAGCCAATTGGTAGTAGGAAAATTTTCTCATTCCTCTTCTCCGCTGTACGAATGAACGATTTCGTTTTCATCGTCTTCATTTGGCCATTTAGTATGCCAGTATACACCAAAGCTGCGTATCATTGACCCGACGGATTCACCTAGGTTTTTTTCAGTAAACGCCCACTTAAAGTCGTTAGTAAATGCTTCCAATTCTTTATCGCTCAGACGGTCTCTTACGCCTTTATCACACAACAACAAGCATTCATTTTCCCAGCGCGAGTATATAATCAACAAACCTGATCTTTGTTTAGTATTATGAATGCCCATGTTGTGAAATTCTCTAGCTGCAAAATTCTTCAAATTTCTAATCTTATGTTTTTTAGGAATTAGAAACTTAATCAATTCAAATTTCATCAAAACTAGATAACTCAGCGCTATCAGAAAAAACGATTCCGCTGAAATCATTTCAAATGAAAACGAATCGTTCCACAAAACGGTCGCCACCCAAAATATCTGCACAAACAGCAAAGTATAAAACCAAAAGTAACTATAGTAAGACTGACAATGTTTGCGAATCAATACCACCAATTCAACTTGAGTTTTAGATTCAAACTCTTCTACACAACGAGTAAGTATTTGCTTAGAATTCATGCTCATATTTCTAATTTGTCCGTTTTCGACCACAACCAATGATCAAATAAAATAAACGCCGTCATAGCCTCAAGCACAGGAACTGCGCGAGGAACAATGCACGGATCGTGTCGACCCTTTTTAGCCACATCCAAAATCGACGATGTCGGCTTAAAATAAACTCTAAATCGAATAGTCTGTCCGGTTGAAATACCACCCTGAATGCCGCCATATTGATTCGTGGTGGTGGTTGTATGAAATTCCGTACCCGGTTTCTCTATACTTTCAAAACCTTCTGCGAAATCTACACCTAACGTTGCGCCAAGACTCATAGCTGCGGCGGCAATATCAGATTTCAATTTATGAAATACGGGTTGTCCCAATGATTCCAAAGGATTCTTCACAACAATTTCAGCGATGCCGCCGTATGATTCGCCTTTGGCTTTGGCTGATTCTAACTTTTTAGTAATAAACTTGTCGTCCTTGTAAGGAAAACGGCCGGGCATTTTATCAATTTTCGCACGGTTTGATTTGGCAGCAATTTCTTCATCGCACGACCATTCGCCCACTTTGCTAACCCAGCCAATGATTTCCGTTTTAGGAGCAATTTTCTTTAAAGCTTGTTCACATAAGGCGCCCGCGATCACTCGCGAAAGTGTTTCACGACCAGAAGACCTACCACCACCGCGATGATCGATATATCCAAATTTATTCTTCCAGACTGTTTCCGCATGACCGTGGCGAGGCTCTTCTTTAATTTTTTCGTAATCTTCACTACGAGCATTCTGATTGTGTACAAGCCCGCAGATCGGGGTACCCAAAGTTTTGCCTTCAAAGATACCGCTGACAATTTCAAGTTTATCGGTTTCTTTACGCGCGGAAACCCATGCGGACGTTCCCGGCTTTCTTCGATCTAAATAATTTTGAAGCTCGGCCACATCCACTGTCAAGCCAGCAGGAAATCCATCGATAAGGGTACCCATCGCACGACCGTGGCTTTCACCAAAGGTATGCATCTTTATGCGATTTCCAAAACTATTTGCGCTCATCAAACTGACTCCAAAATAATTGCTGACCGCGGCCTTGCTCTTTGAACATTTCTAATCCCGAAAAATACGGAATGTTATGTTGCTTAGCTAGCTCAAGTCCCATCGAATTACCACCATAGCTTAAATCGAAAATGGATCTAATAGTACAGTTTTTTGGAACTTGAGTCAGAAGACTGCGCGGAGCCGCCCAGATTAATATATCGATGTCTTTCATTCCTTTTGGCAACTTGCCATCACGCGAAGCAACTAAATGAACATGAGGCACTTCGCTCTTAATGGCGGGAACGACGCCGCCGCCTCCCCACAATACGACGTTCAATTTCGGCAGGCCCTTTTTAAAAATTTCGCTCGAAATTTGAGTCAAAGTTTTTAATAAGCCCATAGTATCTGTGTTCGCAATGTGAGCCTTTCCAATATTTTCAAGGTACAGAGTGTTTACCGATTTAATTTTAATTTCTGAACTCGATCGCGGTTGATAGCGACGATAAGCCGCTTCCTTAAACGGTGCCGTAATAGACGCTGCCTTTAGACCAATTTCTTCTAAGAAACCCAAAGCATCGTCAAATTCCTTTTCTTCGATTTTTATTCGATAGTACGGCATATTCCTTTTCTTCATATATTCATAATGCAGAACAGGAGAATAGCTGTGATGAATAGGATTACCAATAACCGCCGCGAAATGAGTAAAGCTATCGTTGTGTAAAAATGTATCTAGTAAAGTCGGTTGATCAGGCACCGTCGAAAAACCATCATTTACAAAATTTAAAACTTGCTTTGATAACATGAAATGGCGAAACCATTGCCAGTCGCTGTTCTTGCTAGATTCATCACTGCGAGGAAAAATCAACCGGCCCGAAGGATTCATCATGTGCCAATCGTAAAGTCTTTTCAGCTCAACAAAAGACCGAATAACGGGGGAACATTTCACAATGGCTTTTGATTTGACCTTAACCAAGCCTTCTAATGTTTTTATGTTCTCGTCCACGTCGCGACGATGGCAGGAAATGATTAATTTTTTTCGAATCGCTGTCGAAGTCTTTGCGTTCATCTGATCCAACACAGAGACCAACTCAGAATCAACATCGATCGCATAAAACGACGGTAAAATATCTAGTAGTTCATCCAGATCATGAACGTTATCTTTCCTAAAGGAGAGAATCATTTTCGATTTCTTACCAAAAATTTCCACCAGACGAATAATATCTTTCGCCGAGAAAAAGTCGGTACGAAGCTCAACCGTTTCAAATGATATTCGTGTGTTCACGTTATACGGATTCAAAGTCAAAATACCTTTTCTTTTTTTCGCAGTTTGGAACAAAAATTCTTTAAAAAGGCTTTTTTCTTGAATCAATATACCCTTTTTAGGCAAAGTTTTAGTATCTAAAAGAGAAATCCCTTCCGGCATATCATAAATGAAATCTGCTTTTTCAAAATATTTACGATTTCTTTTTTCAAATCGGGATAGATAGTCATCTAGGGGGCTTAGTTTAGGATCTAGTGCCGGGCGGTTCAAAAAAATACGCCCATCTGCATCTGTCGGTCGACGTACCCAAACGCAAATCACGTCCTCTGGTAGATTTTCTAAATTAAATCCAGCGCCTAAGGATACGACGACATCTTTCTTATTTAGGATCAGGCGAGCCTGTTCAACCTCTTTGGAACGAAAATACTCCTCACCAAATGTTTCAAAAATTTTGTAGACAGGGTTGGCTAATTTTTCCGCAATAACCGAATCTAAATCAAAATACTGAAACTGTGGAAAGTACGATTTCAATCGTTCAAGCAACTCCGATTTGCCTACACCACGGTGGCCAATCAGAACTATTTTAATCCCCGTCATTTTCTAATCCTAAAATATTCCAAAATTGCGGGAAACTTTTATTAACCACGTGGCGATGAGCCAAGTCGACTTCAAATCCAGCAAAACCAAATAAAGCAGCAGCGAAAGCCATGCGATGATCATTGTCTGGGTCAAACGCAAATTTCTTTGGCTCAATTCGCTCGTTGCCTTCGATAATCATTCCATCAGCTAATGGACTGGCTTGGACACCAGCTAATGTAAGAAGCTCATAAGTTTTCGCAATACGATTTGATTCTTTGTTAACTAAATGAGGTGCGCCATATAGTTTATGCATCCCAGGACAAAAGCTTAGAAAAGCCGCCAGAACAGGAAACAAATCAGGACAATTCTTCAAATTCACTTCTGCAAATTTTGGTAGGTCCTGCTTTGAAATGCTAAAACCCTTGGAATCCAATTTATAGTTGATACCCCAATCCTTGAAAAAATTCAAAAATTGAAAATCAGGCTGACCAAATTTATTTGTACATGGTTTTACCTTCAATTCGCCAAACAGCAAAGCAAAACAGGTTAACGTAAATAATGAACTGGCGTCTACTTCTGCATCTAGCTTCTTCACTTTCACGCGCTGATGGGCCGGTATCTTTAACTGGGTGCCTTGTGTATTGATCTTCATGCCCAATCGTTGGCAAACATTCTGAGTTAAATCTAAAAATGATTTAGAAGCGACTTCTTTGCCCAAATCAATTGTAAAATCGTGATCTAAATTCCAACAATTGGCTAAAATTGCAGAAGCAAACTGACTACTTAAATCGGACTTCACATTAACTAAAGAAATATTCTTCCAACCTAACGAAGTCACACTCAATCCATTCGGAATCGAAGTCACTAGTGTTCCTATATGCTCAAGCGCGCGATACAAATCTCTTTGCGGGCGCTCTAATAGTTTTGCATGAGCCCGTACGATATAGCGACCCGGTTGACGACTTAAACGTGCAAGAAAAAATCTGAACGTGGTTCCGCCAGAACCAAGATCAAATTCGTACAAACCTTGCTCTAAGTCCCTTAAGGCTTGCTGAAGATACAGGACATCTTCGGCTTGTGATGCAAAATTTAGTTTCAAATTTTTATAGTGAGATTGAACAATAAGTAAACGATTGACGATCGATTTTGAGTCATCAATCTCGCCTTGATATTTAAACTGATCGGACCTAAACCGCAATATGCTGGCGCTCACGGCGTGATCCAATCATTTTCTTTTGTCGTTGATATTCTTTTACGATTTGATCGACAGTCACCGATTCAATTTTTAGTTTTCCGACCCTATCTGGAAATACGTAACGAACGAATTGATTTTCTTTCTTTTTGTCCGCAGCCAAAGTTTTAGTCACCACATTCACAGATAGCGAAAACAATTCCTCTGTATAAAACAATCCCAAAACACCGCGGACGACCTCGGAACTAAAAAATACTTCAAGATCTCTATCTACTTTGTAACCTCGAACTGAAGCCCAAAGAAAATCAAAATATATTCCCAACAGCACCGCAATACCATGGTGAATATTTAATTTGGCTTCCCAAACATGGGCTATCGTGTGTCCAAAATTTAAAAGGTAGCGGATACCCTTAGTTTCAAACGGATCTTTTTTAACGATGCTGTACTTGGCATCGATAGCCGCTGGCAGGTATGAAAAAAGATCTAAACTTGATAAGCGTTCCTTTGCTACTTGATGAAAAAATTTTGGTGAATGAATATAAGCAATTTTAATTAGTTCACCAAAACCTTCTACAGTTCTATCTATTGGCTGCTGGTTTAATAACGCCTTCACCAAAATTACCTTTTGGGGTGAATAAATTGTGCCTAATTGATTCTTAATATCTTTGAAATTGATTCCATTCTTGCCGCCATGGGAACTATCCATCGCGGACAACCATGTCGAAGGGACTAAAATCAATGGCAGACCGCGCTTCAATATATGTGATAAAAATCCGCCGAAATCACCAAGTGTGCCGCCGCCAATAACAACAATCTTGGTTCTCTTGTTTAGGTCGACTTTCTTATTTTTAAATACCAAGTCTAAAACATTTGATAATGTCGACATCGATTTAGTGGATTCGGCACCATCCAAAAACACGACGAGTGATTTAGAGGCTTTAAAACCAGCAACTGATTTTTTCAATTTCTTATCAACAAGAATTATATTACTTTCAGCAAACAACGACCCTAGCGACTGGATAGAGTCTTCGAATATAACTTCAGTGCGCTGCTCAATATAACTAGAATAAGATTTATTTTTTTTCGTCACTTTTGAATTCTTGTTTAGCTTTCTGGAAAGATTCTTTTAATGTCGTCATGCTATTTTGGAATCCCAGTTTAACTTGATCCCAAGCTTTGCCAGTTGAATTTTGAAGATTCTTAAAATCGGCTTTTAATTCTGAACGTCGTTTTTCCAAAAATTCGATTTGATCATTGATCTGTTTTTTAGATTCATCACTGGCAGTTTCTTTGGCTTTTTTTGCTTTAGCCTGGATGTCTTTAATTTCTTGATCGATCGCCGCTAATTGTTCTTTAAATTCTTTTTGAATTTTTTCTTTTTGTTCTTTTGAAAAATCAGAAACATCATCAACTGTTTTATCGACCTTCTTGCCAATTTTTTCACCAGTACCTTGGTTGGCGAAAACAAAAAATGAACCGAATGCTAGGGCTAAAAAAATTAGGGATTTCATATGATTACTCCTTAATAGAAGTAATCATATGACAGTTTATAGTGGGCGTCTATTATTGCTTCGAGCGGCGCAAACCGCCAAATTCCTTTTCTATCGCAGAAAAGTCGGTTTTTGTGCCACTAAACAACTCCCACGTAATGAACGATTGGGCTTTGTCTTCGTCCACGGTGGTCGAGGTAATTTTCGCGTTTAACTGCTTAACAAAATCAGTTGTGATAGCCTTGCTTGAAAAAGCGTCGCTAAAAAGCTGTTTATGCAGTTTAGAGATTTCTTTGTCTTTAGCATTAGCTTTAGTTAGGCCCGGATTGTGACCACCCTTTTTCGATAATAAGAAATATGATTTTTTCTGTGGCACTGATTTCCAATGGCTAAGGGCACCCTCAGCAATAGTGGCGCCGTCATGTGAACCCTGGAAATAATAGACCGTAGCATTGGTAGGATATTTACGTTCGTCATAGGTATTTTCCATTTCTAGCGTAATTCCTTGAGCCGCACATTCGTCTGCCCAGGTCGTTTTATCCATTGCAAGTTCTTCTACAAATCCGCGTGTACGGTTGTAATTCATAGTGAATTTGTCTTTTGAAAACCCGCCCAGTTCCTTGCAATAAAATCGAGTCAGGACATTTTCATCCGTAGCACCAGGATGCTGAGCCGTATTGTATGGGTTCTGTTCTTTCATAATATTGCCATAAGCGCGATCAAATTCGCTGGCATTTATACCGCCAGATTCTGGAAGCAATTTTTTAAAATAATTATCTTTAACGATCCTATATCCGCCATCTCGGAATCCTGCTGTTCCCAGTAAATACATCAAAACATATTTCTGTTTATTATTGTTACCGTAAACGACATCATCAAACGCATCTCTTTGTTTTTCGGAAAGGCTATTCAAGATTAAATTGTACTTCTCTACTCGATGCGAATAGCGCGATAAATTTTCAACTTTTCCCAAAACGCCTTCGATGACGATTGATTTTACGTTAGCTTCAAATTTATTAGCATAGATAGTTACAGGAACTGTTCCATAACTAACTCCATATAAAGATACTGTTTTTAGACCGTAGGCTTTGCGTACTTCATCGATATCATTGGCGGTTTTGATCGATGAATATAATTCTTGATCGATGTATTCTTCCCATGTGTCGGGTGCAGAACAGCCCACACCACGTTGATCAAAATGAATTTCATTGTAACCAGAACCTAAAATATCGGGATACGTGTGCGTATTTTGCCCAGGTCCACCATCTACAAAAATATAAGATGGCAAATTAGGGTCAAATTCCCGTTTTAAGAAAGTATAGATTTTAATCGTGCGTGACGGATTTGCATAATCAAATGGAACATCAATCCACTTGCCAATTTCTTTAGTATCCGCATCGCCTGTGTTTGTGTATTTGTCACAAAATTTGCGACCATTCATATAGGTTTCCTTAGTTACTTTCTGCAGTATCGGAACGCCAACTGTGGCGGATTCGTCGATCGATTCGAATCCCTTTCCACACGAAGTCAGCAACGCAGTACTTATTGATAATGCAATCAACCCCTTAATGTAACCCACGAAACCTCCCCAGGCCCAAGTTCGCGTAAATTAATCGAAGGTGACAAAACTCGCATTAAAATAAAAGTTTCTAGTAATAATTCAAAGACTGTCGCCATTTTTGACACCGCAAAAACAGCTAAATGCTATGTAGATTGATTTTAAAGGAAGGACAAAAAGTGAAGTCTATAAAATTGGCTGAGGTTTTAACAGTCCCACATTGCCCAGCTTAGATGGAAGTTCTTTGCCCATTTGGGCTTGTAGCCAAGGTGCAATTGACAAAATTTTCTTTAAATCGATACCTGTTTTTACACCCATATTTTGAAACATATATAGAACATCTTCGGTAGCTACGTTACCCGTTGCCGCCGGTGCGTAGGGACAACCACCAAGGCCACCGATGCTAGAATCGAAAACAGAAATGCCTTCGTTGTAAGCCGCAAGAATGTTGGCCAGAGCCTGTCCGCGCGTATCGTGAAAATGTCCCGCAATCGCTTTCGCCGGGATTTTCTTTTTCATTTTTCTGAACATAGATTGAACTTGTCCGACATGTGCTACGCCAATGGTATCACCTACCGAGATTTCAAACGCGCCCATTTTATAAAGTCTATGAGCCATATCGATAACTGTTTTTTCTGGAACATCGCCTTCGAACGGACAACCAAAACATACACTTAAATACCCACGCACTTTGATTTTGTGTTTCTTCGCCATCGCGAATACAGGTTTGAATCGTTCGAAACTTTCTTCGATCGTGCAGTTGATATTTCGTTTTGAAAATGATTCGCTACAACCGGCAAACACAGCAACTTCGGCAGGTTTTAATTTCAACGCTTCTTCCATCCCACGTTCATTCGGCACCAATACCGAATAATGAGGTTTCTTGTTCCATTTATATAAATTATCCAGAACTTGATCTGTGCCTTGCATTTGTGGAATTTTATCAAAACGTACAAACGCACCGGCTTCGATACGATGAACACCAGCTTGTATGAGGCGTTTACCCAGTTCTACTTTTTGATCGACGCTGAGGATGACTTTTTCGTTTTGTAATCCATCACGTAATCCCACTTCGACAATTTTAATATTTTTAGGTAATGCCATATTGAACTCTTATGTTTCCTTAGTCGGTTCGATTTCCACGATCAACGCACCTAGCGCCACTTGATCTAGTTCTTTGAACGCCACTTTCTTGATTGTTCCGGCCATGTTTGATTTTAATGTGTATTCCATTTTCATGGCTTCCATCACCAGGACGCTTTCGCCAACAGCTACAGGATCACCCAACTTTTTGAACAGCTTAGTGATCTTACCTGGCATCGGTGCTAAAATTGTATTTGATTTAGCGTCTTTACCAGCCACTTTGCCGCGACGACGGCCAGAAGTTTCCGCATCGAATACTAAAGTTTCGCCATTAAGGTGGATCCAGACTTTGTCGCCGACTTTTTCGGCCATGGCTTTGTAGACTTGACTGCCGATTTTCTTTTCAAATTTTTGCATTACCACATCCTCCACTGCTCAGACCATGGATTTTGGTACCCGCCATTTGTCGCCGTTGATTTAACCGCCCACGCCGATTTACCCATTTGCTTTTTGATTTCATCCACAAAGGCATCGACTTCGGGTTCGCGACTTGGTGGCTTTAGCGGTTCAGAGAAATATTTACTAATAAACTGAGTTGTCATCGTCCCCGCGATAAATTCAGGATGCGACAAGATCGCTTTTAAATAAGGAATATTTGTGTGCACACCAAAAATGACGGATTGATTTAAAACTTCGATCATTTTTTGAATCGCACGTGGACGTGATTCATCCCACACAATCACTTTAGCAATCATTGGATCGTAGAATGACGTGATGACATCATCTTCTTCAAACCCATACTCAAAGCGGCGCCCAGGCCCTTCTGGAAAATGAACATGTCCTAATCTTCCTGTACTTGGCATTCCGCCTTCGTATGAATTTTCAGCATACACACGGCATTCGATACTGTGGCCTTGGAAAGATTTGTACTGATCTTCTGAAAATACGAAACTCTGACAGGCATTTAGGATTTGGGCTTTGACCAGATCAATTCCTAAAACCATTTCTGTTACCGGATGCTCGACTTGCAAACGTGTGTTCACTTCCAGCAAGAAAAATTCACCATCTTGAAATAAAAATTCAACTGTACCCGCACTACGATAGCCGGCTGTTTGCGCAATCAAAGTAGCGGCTTCGCCCATTTTTCGGCGTAGTTCAGGGGTCAATGACGGCGAGGTTGCTTCTTCGATAATTTTTTGATGGCGACGTTGAACAGAACATTCGCGTTCAAACAAATGTCTAACTTTTCCAATGGAATCACCGAACACTTGAAATTCAATATGTTTAGCACGATCCAGATACTTCTCTAAAAACACTTTGGAAGAACCAAACGCGGACAAGGATTCACGTTGCGCTGATTCGATACGTTCACGGGCTTCTGACGCTTGAGTGATTAGCTTCATTCCTCGACCGCCGCCGCCTGCTGCGGCTTTTACGATACAAGGATAACCAATACGAGCCGCTTCTTTAGATAACGTTTCTACCGTTTGATCATCGCCTTCGTAACCAGGAACTAACGGAATGCCGCATTTTTTTGCTAATTCTTTGCAATGAACTTTGTCGCCCAAACTGCGAATGGCATTTTCAGAAGGGCCTACGAAGATCATTCCTGCATCGACGCAGGCTTTAGCGAAATCAGCATTTTCACTTAAGAAACCAAAACCAGGATGGATCGCATCCGCGTTCTTAGCTTTAGCGCCTTGAATATTAGATTTAATATTTAAATAACTCTCTGCCGGAGTCGAACCACCAATACAGACTTTGTGATCAGCCATACGGTAAGCTCTAGAATTTATATCGGCATCCGAGTGCAATAATACTGTTTCGATACCAAGCTCTTCACACGCTTTGATAATTCGAACGGCCACTTCGCCGCGATTTGCGATCGCCAGGCGTTTAATAGCTAAATTGGATAGATCTGTCTTCTTCAAAATCTGTCTCCCTTAGGCTTTCCAACTTGGTTTTCTATTTTCAAGAAAACCTTTGATACCCTCTTGCCCTTCGTTTGATACGCGAAGTTCAGAGATAAGTTTAGTCGTTACATCTTTATGTTGATTTGGATTTAGGTTGGCTAGTTCACGAAGTAGTTTTTTTGTGCGACGAACGGCCACGGGTCCGTTATCTTTGTACAAATGAAGGACACGTTGAAATTCTTTGGTGCCTTCCTCTTTGCTGGCAGCTAGATTTACTAAACCTAGTTGTTGCGCGTGAACGTCGGTGAACACTTCTGCTGATGTCATATAGTATTTAATGGCCGGGGTACATTTATCTAATACAAAGCTAGAAATAACCGCTGGCGCGATTCCTAGCTTCACTTCGCTGAAACAAAACTTAGTTCCCGTTTCCGCAACGACGTAATCACAACAGGCTACTAAACCTAACGCGCCACCAAACACAGCACCATGAACATGAGCCACAATTGGTAAGTCCAAGTTCTTCATCGCCGCGAACATTTCGTATAATTTTTCAGAATCTTTCTTGTTTTCATCCAAAGAAAAATTCACCATCGATTTCATCCAGTTTAGATCGGCACCGGCGCAGAATGCTTTGCCTTCACCCGTTAAGCCCACTGCTTTCAAATCAGTACGTACTTGCAGTGCTAAAAATGTCTGCGTTAGTTCTTCGATCATTTCGCTATTGAACGCGTTTCTAACGTCAGGGCGATTTAATTTAATAAATGCAATCTGATCTATTTCTGTGAATACAAGTGTCTTCATTTCATCCTACATTCTGAAAACGCCCTGCTTACGCTCGGGCCATTTCTTATTTAAACTTGCAGCAATACCTAAAGCCAACACACGACGTGTATCTTTAGGATCGATGATACCGTCATCCCAGATTCTAGACGTTGAAAAATACGCCGAACTTTCCGCTGCGTATTTATCTAGGATTGGTTTTTTGAAATCCGCTTGTTCTTGTTCCGACATCGTTACTTTTTTAAGAGCTAATTGATCTTTCTTCACTGTCAGCAACACATTCGCAGCTTGTTCGCCGCCCATAACGGAAATGCGTGCGTTTGGCCACATCCACAATTGTCGTGGTTGATACGCGCGTCCGCACATCCCGTAATTACCCGCACCATATGACCCGCCAATTACGACGGTGAATTTTGGAACGCTGGCATTACTTACTGCCATAACCATTTTCGCACCATGCTTGGCAATACCTTCATTTTCGTATTTTCTGCCAACCATAAAGCCAGTGATATTTTGCAAAAAGATCAGCGGAACTTGGCGCTGTTCACAGAGCTCGATAAAATGCGCTGCCTTCAACGCGCTTTCGCTGAACAACACGCCATTATTAGCGATAATACCGACGGGAAAACCCCAGATGTGTGCAAAACCAGTGACTAATGTTTTTCCATACAAAGGTTTAAATTCGTGAAAATCAGATCCATCAACTAAACGCGCGATCACTTCACGAACATCGAAAGGGCGTTTTGAATCTTCAGGAATCAAACCATACAGTTCTTCCACTGGGTATTTTGGTTCTTGATAGGGCTGCTGATTAATTGGCATTTCACGACGTTTGTTTAAATGCTTAACGATTTCTTTTGTGATTTCCAAAGCGTCTTCATCATTTTCTGCAAAATGATCTGTTACACCGCTAACTTCGCAGTGCACTTGTGCGCCGCCCAGATCCTGCGCGGAAACTTCTTCACCTGTGGCTGCTTTTACTAACGGAGGTCCACCCAAGAAGATAGTTCCATTTTCTTTCACAATTACGTTTTCATCGCTCATGGAAGGCACGTAAGCGCCGCCGGCCGTGCACGAACCCATAACCACTGAAATTTGCGAAATGTTTTCGGCAGACATCTGAGCTTGATTATAAAAAATACGACCAAAATGATCGCGATCAGGGAATACTTCAGACTGCAATGGCAAGAAAGCGCCGCCGCTATCCACTAGGTAAATACATGGTAGACCATTTTCACGCGCAACTTCTTGCGCGCGAAGATGTTTTTTCACCGACAAAGGGAAATAGGTTCCACCTTTTACCGTCGCATCGTTCGCTACGATCATAACTTCCACACCAGAAACAACACCGATACCTGTCACAACACCGGCACCAGGTGCTTCGTTATCATAAACATCCCACGCTGCTAATGTTGAGAATTCTAGAAAACTGGTTCCTGGGTCGACCAAAAATTCAATACGTTCACGGGCTGATAATTTGCCGCGACTTTTGTGCTTCTTCAGTGCGTCCGCACCACCGCCCATTTTTACGGTATTAATACGGTTTTGCAGTTCTTCTACAAGACCCATCATAAATTTTTTGTTGGCCGCAAAATCACTGCCGGAAGAATCAATCTCTGTTTCAATAATAGCCATAAAAAATCTCTTTTAGTTTTTCTCTTTCAATTGAAGTGCTGATTTTAATTTTGCCACGATCTTAACTTCAGAAACGATGGCGTCCTTATCATCAAAAATAAATAAATTCGTATCTACATTGGTTGTCGAGTTACTGCGCAATTCAGTCAGTGCTGATTCACGTGATTCCGCAGACAACTCAAACCGTACACGAAGAGATGCCGTTTCTTCTGTTTTACGTTTTTCATAAACGACTTTATCGATTTGAAAACTGAATTCCCCAATGGGGGCGTGTCGCAGCCACAAAATTTTAAAACTTTCAACGCTGGCTGTGATGATAGCTGAATCTAACCACTGACCTTCCTCGTCTAGGTTTCTAGGGCGCTTAGGAATTACAACTTCGATTTGAGTGTCATTTAATTTGGAAACCCGAAGCCCCATACCCAAGGTAGCTGGCCTGAAGAAGTCTAGGAAATAACTCAATGCTTCTCTAGAAGCTTGTGGGGTCCACTTTTCCACATAAGACATGAAATCCACGATGTGAGGACGGATGCCTTTAACTTCGAAAAATACTTTCAGATTCTGCCAAAGCTTGTCTTCAGCCATACCATCGACCGCTCCACCAATCAGTTCCTGTGCCTGATTCCAGTTTTCCAGCACCTTTTTTTCAAATTGCGCCCGCTTATTCAACAGTGAATTCATCCAGTCCATTTGCATAACACCCTTTCGAATTTTCTTTCTGTAACGGTTATCGAATTCGTTTATCAAAAATATTGAAAAACTTTGAGTTTCATTTTGCCATTAATGACTTATCTGGCTATAGTGTCTAACATAAAATAGAGGTAATATTCTATGATGAAAATTCTAAGTCTGATAGTTTTTGTGATCCTTTTGTCATGGACATGGCATGTTGTACACAGCAGTGCACCTATTGGTTTCGAGACGCACTCGGACATTCAGGCAAAAATGAAAGAGTTGATCGAAACCACTATCAAATCTCGCAAGCCAGACACAAAAAGCGTAGAAATCGTGAAAATTTGGACACGTGATATCGGCGATCGCAAAATTCAAGCGGATTTTACTTACCGTTTCATCGAAACGACAGCTCAAAATGAATCTACTGAGCGCGTGATTGATGGCGAAGCGGTTCTTTTCCGCGATATTTCCGATAATCCAAGCTTAGATCAATGGACGGTTCAATCGTTAGTAACCAAAGGCGATTCGATTTCGTTCAATGAAGGCTCAACTGTAAGTCCAAATAATCAGACGGCAGATGAAAATCCATCGACCACGCAATCTCAAAATCCACCCTCAGAAAACCCGATGACTCCACCGCTTCCTACTGATGGGGGCAAAGCTCCTCAGCACGCGCCAGGAGCAGCGCCAGAGCCTAAAAAAGAAGCGCCTAAAGCGGCGCACTAGTTTAGTTAACGTTAATTTTGCACTTAAAATGAACAATTCAAATATGTCCGACCGTTTCGCAGTAGTCGATGAAAACGGTTGGATTTTTTTCGATAATCGACAAATCGAGGATTCCGCGGCCGCCAAAGATTTCTTTGCGCAGCTCCACTTTTTACCGAACCGATCGTTTGGCTCACAGCTGTTGGGCGAAGCAGTCATTGTCGAAGCGTTCGACGCCCCCCTGGTTGTTCAAACTTTTGAATTCGATCCTATCGCCCGACAGGTGAGGCTTCTTTTTAACTACGGATACAAATTGGAAATCGAAACTGACATTTTCACATCGCAAGTTTTACCTGGATTCTTTTTGGATTCCTGGGACCGTGTTTATGGTGAAACGAAACAAGGTATTCCCTTTAGTTTTACAAAAAAAGCCTTGGGAGAATTTTTCGACAGCCTTGATGAATTTGACGATGAATCTGTCGTTTTTAATGGCAAGCACGTAGAAATCAAACCCTTGTGGCAAGACGAACCCGAAATCCAGGGCGTCGACTGGTGGAATAAGGCCTACACTGGCGAAGTCGAAACCGTCACTAGCCCCGAATTTCAGAAATCATCAAAGTCTTTCGCCGTCAATCCCGGTTGGAATATGGAAGCCCCAGCGACGACTTTGAAAGATATGCTGCCAAGAATGAAGCTGCCCAAATCCCGTGTCCTAGTTTTAGGTTGCGGAGACAGTCACGATGCCGCTTTCTTTGCACAAAGTGGTCACATGGTTACGGCGGTGGATTTTTCAGAGCATGCGATCGAGCGTTCAAAAAAATTGTACGGACACATGACAAACATCACTTGGCTACAAGCCGACGTTTTCAAATTGCCTGACAGTTTCAACAACGCTTTTGATTTAGTTTATGAATACACCTGCTTCTGTGCGATCAATCCTGTTCAGCGCGCGCAATTAATTCAAGTATGGTCACGCTGCCTACATGACCAAGGGCAATTGATGGCCACCCTATTCTGCATGCATAAACGCAGTGGGCCTCCGTTCGGTGGCACTGAATGGGAATACCGCGAGCTTTTGAAAAAACGATTTCAAACATTGATTTGGTCACGCTGGAGAAAATCAGATCCACGCCGCCAAGGTCGCGAACTCTATATCTTAGCTCAAAAGCGGAAACTTCTATGAACCTAAAATTTTCATTCGCTCAGACATCGGAATCCAAAACGATAGCTGATCTAGTGAATTCAGCTTATCGAGGTGATTCATCTAAAGCCGGATGGACCACCGAGGCTCACTTATTAGATGGCCAAAGAACCGATGCCAATGAAATCAAAGAAAAAATCGAAGAAAAGAACACCTTCATCTTAACCGCACGCGAGAACGGCGAGATCATAGGCAGTTGCGAACTAGTTTCTGATCCAGCAGCCAGTGAGTTGTATTTTGGAATGTTTACGATCAAACCGACGTCGCAAAACAAGGGACTGGGAAAAGAATTTTTGAAACACGTTGAACAATTGGCGGAAGAATGGAAACTGAAAACGATTAAAATGACTGTGATCACACTGCGCAGGGAATTGATTGAATATTATGTGCGCCGCGGATTTCGCGTCACAAACGAATTCATTCCATTTCCAACGGAAGAGCGTTTTGGTTTGCCCAAGGTTGAAAATTTAGAGATGGTTTATCTCGTAAAGGATATCCATGAGTAATGCTATTGAAGTTAAAAACCTAAATCGAGTTTATTATTCTTATGAAAAGTCAGTCGGATTATTGTCGTCGATTCAAGGGTTGTGGAATCGTAGACACACTGAAAAATCGGCGTTGTCGGATATCAATCTGACGATTCCGGCAGGACAGGTCATTGGTTTGGTTGGATCTAACGGTGCTGGCAAAACGACATTGATTAAAACATTGTCCGGCTTGATTCCCGCTACCAGTGGCGATGTCAAGGTACTTGGCTTCAATCCGTTTGAACGGAAGAATGAATTCTTGCGTGATATTTCAGTTTTGCTGGGGCAAAAAAATCAACTTTGGTGGGATATTGCGCCAGTGGATAGCTACCAATTGCTGATGAACATTTATGATCTAGATGTAAATAAAACGCAGAAAAAAGTAAAAGAACTGGCCGACATTCTAAATTGTACGCATGTTCTAGAAACACAGCTTCGCCGATTAAGCTTAGGCGAACGCATGAAAATGGAAATCATCGGGTCACTTTTACATGATCCAAAAATTTTATTTTTGGACGAACCTACGATTGGTCTTGATATTGTGGCGCAGACTTCCATTCGTAATTTTTTATCGAATTATGTGAAGGAAAAAAAACCGACAATCATCCTGACCAGCCACTATATGGATGATATTTCTAAATTAGCCGATCGACTGGTAATTATCAGTAAAGGTAAAATTTTTTACGATGGCTCAATCGAAAAATTTACTCAGAAATCAGTTCAAAAAAAACGATTAAAAATTATATTTGAAACGCCAGTAAAAGAAAATATACAGATTGCTGTGGATATTAATTTGATCGCCGGTGCAAAAGCCTTGGACCTCGAAGTTGAACCGGCTAAAATCGCGGACACGATCACCCGCATTTCGCAAAAAGAATCGATACAGGACATTTATACAGAAGAAATTGATTTCGAAGAAACTATTCGCGAGTTTTTGAAAAAGGAATAATGAGACAGTTCTTCAAGAGAAACTTAGCTTTTGCCAAACTGGGTATCCAAACAAACTTGGAATACCGATTCAACTTCTTAATCGATGCGGTTGTCCAACCAGCGATGACGGGATCTATAGAAATATTTCTATGGTTGGCACTGTTCGCTGCTGTTAAAACTGATACATTGAATGGTTTTTCAAAAGAAAGCTATCTAGCGTATGTGATTTGGTCGTCCTTCATTGGACGTGTAGCGATCAGCTGGATGTATGAACACCTAATGATGGAAGAAATTGAAACCGGCAGTATAAATGCCATCATTTTGCGACCAATGACATTCTTTGAATACTATTTAAGCCAGCTATTAGGCTACAAATTTATAATTTATTTCTGTTCGATGCTTGTTCCCTTATGTGTGACGCTCTATTTTAATTTGCCTACGGACTTGAGTCGATTTCCACTTATTACACTCTTGGTTTTTTATTATTTGATTTTCGTTCACGCGATGAGTTTTTTAACTGCCTGCTTTGCTTTTTTTCTAAACCGCGTACGATCCTTTACAATTGTAAAAAACTTTACGATTTACATTATGTCGGGGGAATTGTTTCCGCTAGATTTGCTGCCTGAGTTTTGGAAAAACCTATTTTTAAAACTGCCATTTTCATCAGGCGTTTATATTCCGGTCGGTTACGTCACCGGACGGTTAGGCACCGACATGGTTATGCAAGGATTCATCAATACGACTATTGGTTTAGTTGTTGTACTGTCCATTTCGTATTTTGTTTGGAGAAAAGGGTTAGGGAGCTACAGTGGCACAGGTGCTTAGAAAGTACTTCCGATTGTTTTCGATTTTGTTGAAAACAAGTTTCATAGCCGATCTTGAATTCCGTGTGAATTTCACGCTGCGTATTTTCACGGACATCATGTGGTACATGATGCAGGCCTTGTCGTTTGAGGTGTTATTTAACTACACACCTCACATTGGTGACTGGGATAGACTGCAAATGCGGGTGTTCCTGGGAGTTCTATTTGTTGTGGATTCACTGTATATGATCTTTGTTCAAGATAATGCTGATCGATTTGCCGACAAGGTCCGCAAAGGTGAACTTGATTTCATATTAGCTAAACCCGTTTCTTCGCAGTTCTTAGTTAGTTTCCAAAAGGTTGCAACAGCCAGTTTTGGAAATTTACTGATTGCCGTCGGATTTCTTGTGTATGCTTTAATGTCTATCGAAGATTTCAATTGGTACCGTCTGTTTTGGTTCTTCCTAATACTGCCTTCAAGTTTCATCGTCGTCTACACCTCACGCTTTTTCTTTACGTGCTTGAATTTGATCTTTGTAAAATCAGAATCGGTGCAGTTCTTATGGTACAACTGCTACAAATTAGGAATGCGTCCTGATTCTATTTATTTCCCATTTATGAAGTTAATTCTATTGACGGTGTTCCCAATGGCTTTTGTTGCCAGCGTCCCCGCGCGAATGCTGCTAGAACCACCGAATGCGCTTTTGATTGTATGGAGCTTAGTTATTGGACCACTATTTCTGTATATATCGAATAAGTTTTGGAACTATTGTCTGCGATATTATGCGAGTGCGAGTAGCTAGATTTCTCTAATAAAATTCACAAAAAAAGCCGCATTTTCATGCGGCCTTTTTCGTTGATTTGTAGTTGTCACCTATAGGACTAGTAACGTTCCAATTCAAACACGATGTTGTAGATGTAGGCTGCACCCGATACGCTGATACGTAAATCAGATGAATTATAACCTACATAGTAACCGTATGAACCTGGATACAAGTAAACATCAGATCCTGATGTGTATTTTGCATCTAACAACTGACCGTTAGCAATCAATGTCACTGTTGCTGCTGAATCACCAGATACATCCACGCGGATATTTTTCAAACGGTAACCAGAGTATCTATAACCTAGTAAACTATTTACGTAGAAGTTCTCGTTGTATACCCAACGATTTACGTACGAAGTTTTGTATTGGGTGTAATTTGGATAGCCTGGAGTTGGATAACTTGGGTAACCCGGACTTGGATACACTGGGCCTGGATAAGGAACAGGAATTGGGATTGGTATCGGACGAGGTGTTGGACGCGGAGTCGGTCTTGGAATTGGGCGTGGATCTGGTTGCGGTCGCGGAGACGGAACTGGAGTTGGTGTCGGTCGCGGGATCGGTCGCGGAGTTGGCGTTGGAGTCGGTCTAACGGGCTGTGGATTCCCCGGACGTGGCACAACGGCCGTTGCTTTGTTTGAGTCACCGCCTGGCACCACATAACCATAGGCAGTTTGGACATTTAGTAATGATACTGTCATGATAGCGACAGTCGATACTAATGTCAGTTTAGTTGTTACCGTTTTAGTGTTGAACATGATTCCCCCATTTTTGGTTCGTTTTTACTAAAAAATTTGTACTAAGAGCCATTCACAATACTTCAAAAGCAAACATCATACCGCATACTTAGAGTCATTTTGCCACCCAAAAACTGCGTGGCGAAAAACACAATTGGCCAAACTTTTTCCTAAAAAAACTGTGTCCAATTTCAAAAGAATTGTCACCTAATTACCTGTCAAAATGAGTGACATAGGCTTTTTCTAAAAAACCAATTAGTCTGCCGGGCTTATGAAAAGATCTGCGTTGTTTTTGTTTTCGATTGTCATTTCTAGATCTTGGTCAATACTTGCTGAACCAACAATCACCTGCCCAACAGATAAAAGTGGCAAATCATTAACCGATTGGCGTACCGCTGCAATTCAAAAGTTAGTAACTAGCAATGCTTCGTTTACTCCGTTCACTGAAGTTCAAAGTGATTTGAAAGAATGCTTTGGCGAAAAAGTTCCCAGTTGTATGAGCGATTTGAAATACTATGCTCATTATAAACCAAATCCAATTTCGTCGTATAACGTGGATGAAATCTATAATAAATCAATGGAACTGCAGTCCGAAAATTTCCTTCCAAAAGAACTCACCGTTTCAAATGTTGTTGGTGAAGTCATAAAGGGGTACGTAAAAATCCCAGCAAATTTTCATGAACTTGCCAAAGAAAAAAACTGGCTAACAACATCCTACAAAACTCGCGAGCTAGGCGGCTTTGATAGTTCGAACAATTTATTTATTATGGTTTTTCCATCTGAAAAACGCGACACCGTTTTACAATTAAGTGTGGCTAAAGATGCGAACCCGTTTGCTTCAGCTTTTGATCCAGTGATTCGTCCACATAACGGGAATATGACTCAAGGATTTGATATTTTAACGATGATCACGGTGGATAAAACAAAAAACCCTCCGGTCGCGCAACTTAGAATTCTTCAAAAAGATCCCACTCAAGAAAACACATATTTTTGGAATCCTGCAACTACGAACACGTCAGGTGCCCGAGCGTGCATTAGCTGTCATGCCTCTCCATTCCGCGCGATCAGCCCAGTGGGCTATAAATTTACGAATCATATCAAAACAGATTTTTTCAATGGCGAAGAAAAACCGATGGATGCCGAACAAAAGGCTATGACTGATAAAATTAACGAAATTATGAATCGCCCCGGAGTTTCTTGGGGGTCCACTGAAAAAGATGGACGTGAAATTCGTTTCGGACAAGACATCGATAGCCAACCATGGGGTTGGGCTCCACCCGACTCACCCACACGTAAAAAAGAATTCATCGAACAGTGCGCTTCGGAACGACAAGCCATCATAGGATCATCTCGTGCTGGCGGTCACTATCGCGTGGAACTAAATCCAGATATTAATGCACCGATCAGCTGGGAAAAAATATCCAAAGCCATGAACTGCGTGTCCTGCCACAACGGCAAAAATCGTGGTGTGATCCATAATGAATTCTCGCCGAGTACAGTGGCATTCAAGATCGCCATCACTCGGGAAATGCCAGAATCTGACGACCCAGAAAATCCACTTCCACCTGACTTAAATGCGGATGAACGAATGGCCCTTGTTTGGTGCTTGAAAAAAGAGCGCACCCAAGTCGCCCAAGCCTGGAAAGAAAGCGGCTGGTGGATGCAACGTAGCAAATGTAAGTAAAGGGAAGTTGGTTTTGCTATAAGCCGGATTCTGTCTTGGTTATAGGTCCCTTAAACCTACTTCCATGTATGACTATTTATCTGGGAGAAATGTCACCATTTCCCTCGAGCGATCTTACCCGGGAGCTCGTTAGAACCGAACTTAGCGCTCCCCTATTTGATCTTGCTTCGTGCAGAGTTTAGCTGTTTTCACTCCAGCAGCTCCCTAAAAGACTCCCGTTCCCGTCAATTAGATCAAAGCTCTGGACATTCTCTCTGTTCCACTGTTCCTCGCCTTACGACGGAAGGGCGTTACCCTTTGCACTGTTCAATGAAGTCCGGACTTTCCTCCCTGCCTCACGACAGAGCAATCATCCGCAAAACCTTGTTTTATCTACCATAAACCATTGGATTTTTCAAATTCCTTATGGGATAAGAAATTATTACTATTTTTCGGGGGATTTAACATGAAATTCAATTACGTAATCGCATTCGTTATCACTGCGACTCTATCTTTCTCAACTAGCTTTGCCAACGAAAACGCTCAAGCTAAGACATCCGCTCACGAAGCCGTTGCCGCTGCACACGGTTCGGAAGAACACGCTGCGGGTAAATTGTTTCCTCAACCTAAACAAAACAAATCAAAGTCAACACCTCCAGGTAAAACTGAATTAATCGAACCAGCGTTCATGGCGCAAGTGGCCGGTTCTACCGTGACCCTAAAATGGAATGCAGTTGATACAGCAGAAAACTATCACTTACAAGTAGCTACAGATCCAAATTTCAAATGGTTAAAAGTGAACGAAAACTTTGTTAAACGTCCAAGCTACGATCTAAGCGGTCTTGAAGCCGGTCAAAAATACTACTGGAGAGTCGCAGCAGTTAAAAACTCGAACGATCCAATGTACATCAAAGGTCCTTTCGAAGTTTCTAGTTTTGAAACTAAGTAATAGGAGTTTCCTTTGAATCACGATTACGTTCTAAAACAACTCTCTTGGCGCTATGCTGTTAAAAAATTTGATTCTTCAAAAAAGATCAGCGCCAAGGATTGGGAAATTTTAGAAGAATCGTTAAGACTCTCGCCCTCTTCCTACGGTCTGCAACCATGGAAATTTATCGTCGTTCAAAACCGCGATATTCTGAAACAACTGACCTCGTTATCTTGGGGTCAGTCACAAATCGAAGATTGCTCGCACTACGTTGTTATCACTTCCAAAATTAAATTAGATGAAGAGCTGATCACAAAACACGTAAATAAAACGGCTGAAGTTCGTGGCATGGACCCCAAACTTCTAGAGGGTTATAAGCGAGTCATGGTCGGCGATTTAATCAATGGTCCTCGTGGTGAGACGATATATCACTGGGCTCAACGTCAAGCTTACATCGCGATGGGTTTCATCATGGAAACCGCTGCTGTATTAGAAATCGATACTTGTCCATTAGAAGGCCTTGATCCTAAAGGGTATGATAAAGTACTGGGTCTTGAAAACACAGGCTATGGCACCGTTGCGGGCGTTGCTTGTGGGTATCGCCATGCAGATGATAAATACCAGCACATCAAGAAAGTACGTTTCGACAAAGCCGACGTTATTTCTTATATCAAATAACTATTTCTGAATTTTCAATTTATAGAACGTTTCGATGATCTGATCGAAATTAAAACCTTGGATGGCTAACTGGTTCGCAGCCATTAAATCCATGCCTCGTTCGTGGCCCTCGCCTCTTCCTATGAATTGTGCCTGATCGGAACCAATGGCAGTGATTGAATCGGGGCATGACTTTAATTTGAAATAGGTTCTTAATTTTTCACACGGCATGGGAATTTTCATTCCCGAAATTTCAAAAGTAAATTTATCGCCGGTTTTGGTTCCTGAAAATTCCTCGGACACGGGCCTGTTCAGATAGCCGAATAGTTTTTGAATACTGACTGGTTCAGTCCATTCATCAGTGCCACCTAAAGAAAACTCGAGCCACGTTTTTGCTCCCAAATGGGATGAACCAATTTCAAGAATCAAATCATCGACCGACTTTTTCTGTGCCGCTGTTACCTGTTCGTAATTTAAATTAAAAGTCTGGCAGATGGTCGTATCGCAAATGGGCTGTTTTTTTGCGTTCCAAAAAGCCAAGTTGTTTTTAAAAACTAGCAACATGGCTTTTTTTAATTCTTGCCGAAAGCTACCAACTTCCGAGAAAAATACGCTTCTTAAATAATGCCACTCACTGGTGTTTAAAACGATTTCCGATCCCAGGCGAGCGCGCGCATTTTTCTCACTAGGAGCTTCATCCAAAACCGCCATCGGTGAATTTTTTTGAAATGTTAAGTCACCGTAGAGCTTTCTCGGTACTTGATCCTTTGCATGAACATCAAATGGGGCACCGGCGCAAGCTAGGCGAGTCTTCATGCCGGGCATTTTTTGAAAATCCAAATTTTCGATATTTGAAATAGGAATCCCATTTCTTAAAACGAGTGTGGGACAAGTCACCCTAATGGCGTTCATCGGGAATCGCGATAACACTTGGACTCTAGCACGCGAATCTGGGTGAATTACATATTTTTCGATTTTACTTTTTAATTCTGCGAGTAAATCCGACGGACGATGTCCGGCACGATACAAAATCGCTATCTTCGCCGCCAATTCGGTATTAAACACAGCAGCCAAAAAACCCTTTTCAATCGATAAATCCAACTGAGTGGTTGTTCCCGATTTCAAAGAAACTCCATGCTGCACAAACCAGGATGCGTCTTTAGATTCTGACACCGTTCCCGCCACTGGAGTTTGCTTTAACACCGCAATCGTACTTGGTTTAGTTTCCAGAATGTAATCGAAAATTTTTGCTAGATCCAGCAAATCCAATTTAATTGTTGGCCACAAACCTATGGCATCCGCCATATTCAACCATTCGGGTTGGTAAGACGAATTCGTCAGGGTATTTAAAGTTTGAGTATAATTGAGCATTTCATCTGGCTTTACTTTGCTATCTAAGAAAAATCCATTGCAGGAAAAATTAAGCGCCCGCTTGTAGTTCCATTTTGTCCGCACTGTCTTTCCACATTCCCATTCAATCGTTTTTCTTGGGCTCTTTTCCATGGCTAAATCTTTAAAAAACGAAACGGCCAGAGGCTTTAGGGTTGATCCTACTGTTTGCTTCTTCTGCCAATTACCTTCGCCAAAGATCACTTCATTCGCTAAGCTATCAAAAACTAAAAATCCGTAATCATTTGTATCGCTAGTATTGACCTGATTTCCCTGAATTCGATTGATAAATTCCGCCGCCAGCGTCGACTGTTTTTTTAGAAACACGGGATCTTGGCATTGTTTGAAGATATCGCTAAACCAATTTTTTAACTCAGACTCCTGATCCTTTTTTACCAGCTCGTTAACCAGACGAGCTACAGAGATAGCCTTGCTATTATTAAATGGTGAACTCTGTTTTAGCTCGCGAAAGGCGTCAGCTTTAGCAAATAGTTGATTCTGTCCGTATAGCAATCTCAAATAGTCATCGCTACGCCAATAAGCAAATAGTTCCTGAACAAATGAGTCCGTTAAAGCAGGGCAATAGCGATTAAAAAATACGTGCGCAATTTCGTGCTTCAACGTTACTCCGATATCTTTCTGAACCGTGTAGACGTTAAAATTAATTCGATTTTGGCGTGTCTGCGCTATGTGGTCAGCTGAAATCAAAGAGAAATCGATTTCTAATTCGTGGTCCGCGGGAACCATTTTCCAATACTGTTCCTCTGTAAACCAGAAATCATTTGCGGTCTTTTCTAAAGACGATTTTAAGATCGCCTTGTCCGCCGCTATATCACTAGCAAAGCGGACTTTGAGTTCAGCGTTACTGTTTAGATTCCACAGTAAACATGTTAGAGCGAGTGTAAGAAGCCTTTGTTTCATCATAAAAATCTTCAATTTTTGCGATCCCCGCATTGAATTCACCTGGGTATTGTACGCGGTACATGATACCAACTTGAGTTCCGTTGTCCATCCACCCACGCGAGAAATCAAAGAACCAACGTGTTTGGTGATTTAAAATCTCTCTTGTTTTTGTCGACGTCATCAGCGGTAAATTATAAGGGGATCCGCGATACACTTGGTCTTCCTGAATCGTTTCAAAACCCGCCGGTACGTCATTTGTGACTACATAGTAACGTGACTGCCAGAAATTTCTATCAGTCATGCGGTTGAATTTGATTTCACAGTACACAAGGTCGCCAACTTGCAATTTTTCGCTGGATTGGATTTCTTTCTTCTCGCCTTTTTCGTTTACTTTATAGTATTTGCGATCGATGTTCCATCCAGCTGCTTTTGATTTCAGACTACCATTTGGGGACAATTTAGAAACTTTCGCACGCAAAATCTGATTTTCCATCACAGAATTAACAGAAATCTTGGCTTGATCGGCTAATAATTTGTTATTTTTAAATACAACGTTGTAGCCGGTTAGATGATTGCTAACCGTCACTTCTGTGTTAGGCACCAATTTGTCATTTATAGTGACTTCTAACGTTTTAAGAATTTCTTTCTTAGAAGCTGTCGATTCCATATCTTTATTAATAATATCTACTAATGATGTCAGAGTTACACCGTTGTCGAATGTAGATCCAAAATAAAATCCGTTGTAGTTCGCCAAGATATTTTTCTTAATCAACTTATTGATAGAATCTGTTACGTAAGTCACTTTTACAGCCGAACTGTTTTTTGATTTCGCACGAGCCACTTCGTTAGTAAAATCAGCCGCCAGAACAAGAGAGCGGTATCCTAATGCCATAGAGGACACTGCTTTACCTGGATAGGCCGCCCAACCGTTCTGAGCCTGCGGAGCAAAGTTACCATATTGAATTGGACTGGTTGTGTCTTTCATTTGCTCAAGTGATTTTTTAACGAGCTCAACATTCGCATTCACTTCATTCGTGAATTCCGTTTTTGCAAATGAATGATTAGCTAGTGTCATCAAAAACAGCGCTCGCTCAAACAGAGTCCCATTTTTAGCAACGTAATCATTTTGAGTTCTTAGCACGGCTTTAAGATCATTCGGTTTTCTTTCTATAATGTATTTTCTAACTAAAACAGACTCGATATAAGAAAGAACGATACCTTGCGGACTACCTGGCAAGATATTTTTCGTCGTCAGCCAATCATAAGTGACTCGGAAGTCATACAAGCTGACGTAGGTTACTCGTTCAGATAGAGCCAAATTCAACATCACAAGTAACGTCATATTTAAATCAGGCTCGCCAGAATCAGCAAACCATCCGAAACCACCCGTCTTAGACTGGAATTGTGACAATCGCCTGAATCCAATTCCCGCATTATCTGTAGCTGCGCGAAGAATTTTACCTTGTGCTTCAGTAAGCTTGGCCCCTTTGCTTTTGTAAGACTGAAGGACATCGCTAATTACTTTATTTGACAACGTCGTGTTTAGAGTCTGTTCTACGCAGCCATATGGATAGTGAACCATCCATTCCATGTTGCTAAATAGAATGCTCGTGAAATCGTTATATACACTAAGCTCCAATCCTTGCGCTTTTTCATCTTTTTCTAAAGCTAACTTGAAAGAACTTGTTTCTGGGAAATAGTAATCGTTAACCAAAGTCGCCTTTGGTAAAATTCGAATTGAATCTTTAAATTCTAATTTGGCCTTATTGAATTCAAGTGTGCCGTTAAACGAAGTTACCGCTCCTCGGCCAACATCAGCCACTGAGAAATTCAGATTTTCTGAAACCTGCTGTTTAGGTTTTAAAGAAACATTTAAGTCTGTTTTTCCTGTAAAGCTGATAATTTCGTTGTTTTCAGGTTGAGCCGAATACTTGACCGCAGTTTCTTGGGTAATCTCGTTTCCAGTTATGTTAACGCGTATTCTAGATTTATCGGTGCTTCTTAAGAACGGTGGATAGCCAACTAACAGAGTCACTGGCAGTTGCGATTTAAATTGCGTGGTCGATTCACCGAATCGACCTTCTTTATCCACAACAACTGCGGTGACACGCCAAATTGTTTGATTTCCTGGCATATTGAATTTAACTTCGACTTCGCCCGCTTCGTTAGTCACTAAGTTTGCTTTCCAATAAGCAGTGTCTTTAATATCCATCGGTTTGGATTGGTTTTTGTTAGCGGCTAATACGTGATTAGGTTTAAACAATTTTGCGATTTGTTCCCCATATCCGTAACCTTGAAAATGCGAAGAATAGAACGACATTAAATTTAAACGCGTCATCGGATAAAAGAAATCACCTAACTTCGGTCTGAATTCGGGCTGCAAATCTAACACAGCCTGATCAACAACCGCTAAAGCCACTTCGGCTTTTACCGGTTTTCCAGCGGAATTTGAAATTTTAAATTTGATCTTTTGTTCTGAACCTGGAATCACGTTATCTATTTTACTAACCCACTGAACTTTAAGTTTCTTATCTGGGTCCATAATTTTAAATGGAGCGCGCTTTTCAATCCATCCACGCTCGGGATGAGCATAACTGACAACAAAATAGATTTGGTTCCCGTATTCGCTTAAAACTTTCTCGTTAATCCAGAATGATCTGCCATTCACAGGAATCACTTGAGTTTTAAATATTTTATTTCCCGCTAGCGTTAAAAATACTTGGCCATTGTTAGAACCCGCGGCACCCCATTTGTCTGGCATCGCTACGAAAATCTTAATTGTTTCATTTTGTCCTACTTCTGATTGATTGGTTAGTAGTCGGATCTCATCATTGTTAACCGCACTCACTCCCGGAGTTTTTCCCACTAACACGATATCGGCCGAGGTTTTGTCAGGATTTCTCTTCTTATCCCACAAAGTAACTTCTGCGCGCATTTCACCGACTAAATTCGGATCATCTGGCAAGTCGACCTTAGCGATTCCTTTCGCGTTCGTTTTTATTTTTTTAGATTGGATTGTTTTATCGCCAAGGATGTATTTCACTTCCCCATCGATATCCGGCATCGTTTTACCACTGACTGTCTTGGACATGACCGTCAACACGGCTTCTTTACCCGATTCAACGACAATTTTATTAAAACGGGCCAGTGTAGATACTTCGCTGGCTAAGTCAAAAAATGATTTGCTACCATAGATGACGTTGTCATCCGCATCTTGTGAATAAACCTCAACTTTGTAGGAATAATTTAGATTTTTAGGGCCCGGCAAATTATCAGGAATTTTAACTTCGAAATCTGCGAATCCCTTTTCATCGAACTTGATCTCTTGATTCGCGACGATTGTTTCTGGCGCCATACTGCGGGCGCCTTTGTTGCCATCATCTCCGTATGTGACCGTCGATCCTGTTTCACCCATACCTGCATCTTCCACCCATTGTGATGATTCGACACGATTGCGATATACATTCACATACGACATGATAATTTTCGGTGCTCCGCCTGCATAACGTTCCGCTTGCACACGAAATTTCAATTTATCGCCTTGTTTCGCCGTTTCTTGATCATTCATTAATTTCAAGAAATAGATCGGTTTGACGTATTCTTTTACACGAATCTCGCTGGCATGTTCAATTTTGCTGAGTTTAGCTACGACTCGGTATACTCCTGGCGCATCCGGGCTGTTAATTTTCAAACTGCCATCGAACGTCCCAAAATCAGTGAACTTAACTGTCGTTGATGCCGACACTTTACTATCAGCGGTATTGTAAATTTCAACTTTGACGGCAGATTTGTCGGGACTCAAATTACTTCGGCCATTAGCTAAATTTCTTAAGATACCTTTAAAAGAAACTGTATCGCCGTCGCGATATAGCGGGCGATCTGTAAAAAGAAATACATCAGGGAATGAAACTTGAGTTGAAAAATACTCGGAATCAATGATCGCCGTGCCTTGAGGCGAGTTAATCACGGTTAATAAATCGTTTTCTTTTACATTATCAATACGAACTTCGCCATTCGCATCCGTTTTAACTTCGTTCACCCAGCTACCTGCTAAATTGCGAACGGAAACTTGTGCATCAGCAATTGGTTTAGCCTGGCGATTAAACACGCGATAAATCAACGTATTTGCCGACCGTTGCATATAACCAATAACATCGTTAACCGCCAAAACCACCTGACCTTCGTTATTTCCCTGAATAACTTGAATCAAGTAGAAACCTGATGGCAACTTTGGCAAATCTACGACCTTAGTATTTAATCGCGACGAATCCATGTAACTGCCCCATTCTTCAAATCCCGGGACATCGAAATCTTTTTTTGCATCTTGTTTTTCAGGATTTAAAACTACTTCCGTACGCAGTTTAAATCCTTTAGGAATTTGAATTAACTTTTCTGGTCCCGCTTTGCTGGGCGAAAGATAGGGAGAATCGTTAGCACCGCCTAGTTTTTCAACTAAGTCTTTTTTCACTCCGTAATTTAAATTAGTACGAATCCAATCAAAATTGCTACGGTCTTCGTTAAACCCCAATGTCATAAAATGCGCGGGATTATATTCATAGCCCGGCTTTTTCCAAGCTCTACGCAAATCAATTTGAGTCGCGATAAACTGTTTCTTATCTTCCGGCTCTAATATTTTGATATAGATTGGAGCTTCAGAAGAATAGTTCACTTCCAGTTTTGGATTTTCACTTGGCGAAAAATCGCGGCGTATGGTTAAATAAAACGGCTTTGCAACAAGCACGTCCGCGAACGAAACAAGCATCAACAGCATCAATAGAAATTTATTCATATGAACCTTCATCTACTTTAAAATTAAATTTTGATCTTTAGCTGAACCTTTAACTAAGTACTTTGGCAGCTGGTCTAATAATTTCTGACTCTTCGTTAACTCTTCTGGCATCGTGGGAGGCAGCTTCGCTTGTTTAGCCTTCGACAAATAGCCTTGTTCGATTTTCGATGACATCCATTTCCCAACGTCGGCAAAGAAGCTCATCGAGTTTTCTTGTAACGCTAATTCAGACGCCTTTAGTTCACTTCGATCTAAGATCGAAGGCAATTTGCGATCACACACATTTTGGATCTTTTGCAGAACGTCTTTAGATCGACTGACAACAAGGGACTTGCCGCAAACTGGACGAGTAAAGACTTCTCCAAATTTTGTTTCAAAAACCTTTCCAATACCATCTAACTGAGCTTGGTTAATCGCGCCCGTTTCAATGATTAACGCGTTCTCGGCCTCTAATTTGTCGCCCACTTTAACCGGGATTTGCAGCAACACTGCGGCCGCTTGCTTCTGGAAATCCTTTGCACGCTTGGTGGACGTTAAAAAGTTCTTAACGCTATTGACCGTCATGGCACCATTCCAAATTTTAATATTTCCAATCACAAAGAAATGACTATCTGAAGGTAGAATTTTTAATAACTCGTTCGCCACTTTTTTATTCACAAAAATATTATCTTTATTTAAGCCCATCGCGATAGGTGCCAGGTCAAAACGGTTTTCGCCATTATTCCATTGGAAAGGAACTTTCATCGATTCACTCAAGCCAATTACTTTTTCTCTAACCATCATCAGGCCAGGAAATACCATCGACAAATTGACGTCGACTTCTAAATCAGAATTTATTTTAACTGGCTTACAATCGCGTGACATTGCGAATACTACTTTTGGGTCTTTACCAATTGAAAAACACGAACCGTCTTTCTTAACGGCCCACTTCTGAGCTTTGATTTCAATAAGGCTGATTTTACCAGTCGTACCATCAGACAAATTAATATCTTTGTCGTCACCCATTTTAAATAACTTTATTAGCTGATCGATCGCCTTAGATTCCGGACCACTTAAACCACTGACCGAAATGCCCCACGGACTTGATAGTCTAGGTTGTTGATAATAGAAAACCTGAACCGGACGATTCTTTAAAGCCGATTCATATACGTAATCAATCAAACGCCCTGACCAAGTGGAATCTTTGCTAGCAGAAAATTCGTCTGGTAGCGAAAACAGAGTTGGGTACAAGTCATATAACAATCCATAGTATAATGGCGATTGTCTAAAATCCAAAAACCATTTGTTTTTGGATATAACATTGTATACGTGCTGCGAGTTTTTTACGGAGGCTACTAGCGAGGGTTTAAATGGCCGCTCCTTTGGCGCCGCGGTTTCTTCAGCCGCGAAACCAATGGCACCTGTTAAAAATGCGATAGTCAGTGATGCTATTAATGCTATTTTACCCATGCGTTCCACCTATATACCCCTACGAAATTTTTATTATCTTGAGTTGGTTTCCAATCTGATTGTTCGGTACTCATTAAATCGCTCATCCACAGTTTTTTAACGCCACCAGTTTCATCGCGAGCCCCGTTGTGGTATGTGACTAACCACTTGCTTTGCTCCCAAGGTGATTCCATCACCATCATTAAATGCCATTGGTCTTCTTTCTTTTGGCCGTCCCGACGAAAAACTAGAATATCTCCGGTCTTCATCGAATCTCCGGGGACGGTTGAAATTTTCGAAAAATTCTTAGCAACTAAAAGTTCGGCATTGGCATATGGAATTCTCTCACCGTCATTCCAAGAATTCCAAAGAGGACCTTTGGGCTTGATAGCACTCTTATATACAAATCGCACAAACCCTGCGCAATCACGTTGCTGTGGTTCCCAACTAGCCGACGGCTTCTCTGACTGTTCCAGAGCCACTCGAATAAGATTCATTTTATAATAAGATTGATCTTCGACTTTTTCCGCGACAATAGATTTGGTTTGGCAACCCATTACGCCGAAGAAAAGAAAACCCATTAACAGTTGTTTCGGCATACTGCTATTCAGTTCCTTTTCTAGTCAGTGGCGACTCTAGAACCCAGTCTGGCCAATCACCTTTCTTAGGTTTTATATCAACAGAGGGAACATAGACACTGACCGTGTTGCCTTTTTGAATTTTTACGTAGGCTAACGTTACCGTTTCACCCGGAGTCACCAAAGGAACTTGGACACGTTTTTTAATTTCATTCGACGTCCCACCAAATAAAGTTAGATTGAGTGTGGACAACGTGTGAGCTTTATCACCGCTGGGCCAATAATTCGCATCGACACGATAGATTCCTAGCGGTGGTGATGAATGAGTATATAGATAGGGACCGTACCCCGGCTGATCGAAACTGCCACCTTGCTCATTCAGATAAAATTTTCCACCCGACTCTGAACTTGTATCGGCCCAGTAGATATGAACTGTTGGTTTCGCCAACGGATCAGCTTCGCCCATTTTTGGTTCATAAATATGTAAGTCTGTATAAACATTATCTGTGTCACTAGTAAGAATCGCCAAGAAAGGTAGATTGGGAATTTTTGCGTAAACTGATTTTTTTTCAGTAAATGTTCCGGCTTTATTTGTCGCTGATACCTCGATGTAGTTCTTACCTTGAGTCACTGGAAACTTTCTTTTGAATTCCCCTTTTATTGTGCGAATTAAATACTTGTCGCCATTAATATTGATAGTGATCGGATCAACTGTGTCGTCACTGACTTTTCCAGCAATCTCTAGCATACGGTCTACCGTCCAACCGGCCCTAGGTTTGTTTAACGTAATTGAAATTGGTTTCGTTGATTTTGAAATTTGCTTCCCAGACTGTCGCTCTTCAACAGCGGCCAGAGTACAAAGTTGAAACAAAAAAATCCCCATGAAAAATGCTGACTTAGAATTCATAAACGTCCTATTCTTGAAACTCCCTACATTTCAGAAAAAATAGTATCGAAGTGCAACGACATAAATGGTAGTCAGCCTTTGGTCGGCACGACCTAGGACCGTCAGACCTAAGTCTAAAGAAAAACGTCGACATTTAATACAATCAGAATAATTTTAAATTTCTGCTTTTTTATCTACCTCTAACTTCTATATAATTTTGAATTCCTCAAAATCTGATCGATTTTTAATCGATAAATTATTGACTACATTTTAACAAAATTCTACGAGTCAGAATTTCGCCTGATTTCAACTGGATACCAAGTTCTTGTCTCAGAATCATCCAGGCTGGCCATTTGCTTAGGCATTACCTTGGATTTAAACGAATTAAATCTTTTGAGTTAAGGATAGCTCGGCAATCGCAAACTGTGAACGTACCACCTCTTCCGTAGTTTGTCTGAATCCTTCCTACACTCTCACAACCAAATATTAGGAGATCAGATGACAAAAATTTTATTTTTGTTAGCTACGGTTACGTTTCTTTCAGCGTGTGGTTCGAACTCAATCTTACAGTCTATTACAGTGTCGTCAGTAGTAGATACCGAACAGAATCAGTGGGTTCATATGGATTCAAAAATTAAAATGGGATCATTGCAGTTTCCTGCCTTGACCATTCCGATATTGAATCCAAAAGATGCAACGGAACTTTTGGGAAAAGTTTCTTTAGCTCCGGGCGCCGATGGCACCAATTTGCTTTCGGTTCAAGCGAACTTGAATCAGCTGCATAACAACGCTTTGGTTCAAGACAGATTGTTACCAAACGGCGATCAAATTCCAATATCAGGAATGGATGGAGTCGTATCGGTGAAAATTTCCGATCGCTCGAAAGTTTACGTCGGTGCAAACTCAACTCAGTTCCTGGTTGGTCTTGCTCTTGTGATCCCAGCGTTTGATTCTATCGGCAAATATTTGCCAGGCGCGGCTCTGTTTCTACCGCTTCCACAAGGTTCCAAAGTGGATGGTGCGGCCGGTGTTTTCACAGGGGCTTCAGGTCAAAATGGTATCGGGATCTTTATCCTGACTCCTAACACGATCCAATTGAATAAAAGTAATAGCTTAGCCAAAATGGCGTCAGCTAACACTAACCGCAGCGTCGCTGTCGAAACCAAGGCAACAGCCGTTATTTCCGATGAAAATTCATCGAAAAATAGCAATTTGAAACGCTCCCTGTATTTTATGAGCTTAAAATCGCAAGTTCTAAGTATTAAGTAATTTCTTAAGCTAAATTTTGAAAAAAAATTTCCAAGCTTAATCATGAGTCTTTACCCAATCACCCAATTGCGGTAAAGACTCTGTTCTAATGGACGCAATTCTAAATCGACTGATGAAAAACTATGATCGCATTTTCCCGTGGGCTAAACGTAATCACGTCGAAGCGTTTCGTATTTATGATCGCGATATCCCGGAATACCCTTTTATTTTAGACTTATACAAAGACATCGGCATCATCTACGACAAATCAAACCCGCTGATCGAACGCGACAAGGTCCACTTCGAGGATTTCCAAGAAGCCGTTACGAAACTATGGCCAGAATGGAAGCATTGCTTTATCAAGCAGCGCCGGCGCCAAGAAGGCCAAGATCAATATGAACGTATTGGTGATAAAGAATTTAAAATCACAGTCACTGAAGGAAAAGCTCAGTTTCACGTCAATTTATCCGATTATTTGGATACAGGGCTTTTCTTAGATCACCGTAATTTGCGTTACAAAGTATTTAAAACGTCTAAAAATAAAACGCTTTTGAATCTTTTCTGCTACACGGGCGCATTTAGTGTTCAAGCCGCTTTGGGCGGAGCAAAAACGACCAGTATCGATATGTCAAAAACCTACATCGAATGGGCTCAAGAAAATTTCAAACTCAATAAAATCCCTCTAGATCAGCATATTTTTCATGCGGCTAACGTAATGGACGTTTTACCGACTTTGAAAGAAAAATTCGACGTGATCGTTTTAGATCCTCCCACATTTTCAAATTCAAAAAAGATGGCCGAATCGTTCGAGGTTGAACGTGACCAAGTGGGATTAGTTGATTCTTGTATGAAATTGCTAAAAGACGACGGCATTCTGTATTTCTCCTGCAATAAAAGAACGTTTAGAATCGATAAAGAACTCTTAGAGAAATATGAAGTAAAAAATATTACAAAAGATACGATTCCCATCGATTTTCACGATCAAAAAATACACCACTGTTTTGAAATTTCTCATCGAAAATAAGTCAGCGGTTAAAAAGTCTTAATTTCTTATTTACTTAGTCTCCAAAAGGCTTTACAAGGTCCCCTATGAACGCATTAGGAAGACATATTTTAGTAGAGTTTACGGGTTGTAACGCTGACGTTTTAAACGACGTTTCAGCTATTGAAAAAAGCATGATCGACGCAGCCAAAATTGCGGGCGCGACAGTCATCAGCTCCAACTTTCACCATTTTTCTCCGTGGGGAGTATCTGGAGTTGTTGTTATTCAGGAAAGTCATTTGGCTATTCATACATGGCCTGAATATCGTTACGCTTCTGTTGATTTATTCACTTGCGGTGAAACGGTAGATCCTTGGGTGTCTTTTGAGCATTTAAAACAAGCTCTAGAAGCGACGTATTCGGCGATCGAATTAAACCGCGGTGCTTTGAACATTATCAAAAAATCAGATTATAAACCTACAAACGTTCGTGATTCATCTAATCCTATCGACACAAAAAATTTCAAAATCGCGCGTAACGTTTGGTTTACCGACAAAGACGACATGCAGGCGCTATCACTTCGTTACACTGGCGATGTGTTATTCAACGAAACAACAGATTTCCAACAAGTTCGTGTATTCGATACTTTAGCTTACGGAAAAATGCTGGCGATCAATAACATGGTAATGTGCACCGAACGTGACGAATTCCATTATCACGAAATGATCGTTCACCCGGTTTCTCAATTAAGCAAAAATTTGAAAAACGTTTTAGTTATCGGTGGTGGTGACGGCGGAACAATTCGCGAGTTATTTAAATATAGCTCGATCGAAAAAGTAACAATGGTTGAAATAGACGAAGCTGTTGTGAACGCCTCTAAAAAGCATTTACCTACGTTAAGCACTGAATTCTCGAATCCAAAGTTAAATTTGATCATTGGTGATGGTATCGAACATGTTCGTAATGCCAAAGCAGGAACGTACGACCTAGTTATCGTCGATGGATCCGATCCAGTGGGACCGGCAGAAGGTCTATTTACTAAGGCGTTCTATACTGACTGCGCGCGCGTATTAACGGACGACGGGATGCTAGTCACTCAAGGTGAATCGCCAATGTTCCACACAAATACATTCGTTGAATTAAATCACTGCTTAAAAGACATTTTTGGAATACAGAAGGTTCACACGATGTTATTCCACGCTACGACGTATCCGTCTGGCATGTGGTCATTGATGATGGCTTCTAAAAAAGCAATCAATCCTAAAACAGATATCGACGTGGCCAAGGCAGCGTCGTTCGTAAAACAAAAAAACTTAAAATACTATAACGAAGAACTTCATGCGGCCTCTTTCTGCCTGCCAAACTTCGTTAAAAACCTACTCGAAAAGTAGGCCAGAATGAATCAAGCGTCGAATTCCATATTGCTATGTGCTCTGAATTCGACGTACCAACACGCAGCTTTCGGGCTGCGCTACTTACGCGCCAATCTGAAAGAACTTAAAGATCAAACTCAAATTGTCGAATTCACTATCTCGCAAAGTCCTCTAGAGATCGTGGAAAAAATTCTATCAATGAATCCCAAAATCGTAGGCTTTGGTGTTTATATTTGGAACACGGATGAAGTTCTAAAAGTCATCCGCTACCTTAAACAACTTCAACCCGAACTAACCATTGTTCTTGGCGGTCCAGAAATCAGCTATGAAACAGAAACGCAAGATCACGTGAATTACTGCGATTACATTATCAAGGGCGAAGCTGATTTTTCGTTCTATAACTTGTGCCATGACATTTTAAATCAGCGTCCAATGGACGCGTGGAAGAAAATTTCTCAGCAACCATTACCGGATATAAAATCGATCGTGTTGCCTTATGATCTTTATACCGATGAAGATATTCAAAATCGAGTTCTATATGTTGAAGCCTCACGAGGCTGCCCTTACAAATGTGAATATTGCCTTTCTTCTTTGGATGTATCAGTTCGTAATTTCGCCGTGGAGCCATTCCTTGAGCAAATGCAGAGACTGATCGATCGCGGTGCTAAACAGTTTAAATTTGTCGATCGCACGTTCAATCTAAGTCCGACTATTTCTGAATCGATTTTAGTTTTCTTCCTAAAACAAATCGATAAAGGTTTGTTTCTTCATTTTGAAATGGTCCCAGACCGTCTGCCTGACAATTTAAAAGAACTCATCAAGCAATTCCCACAAGGAACTTTGCAGTTTGAAATTGGCATTCAAACGTTGAACGAAAATGTATCGGCACTCATTAGCCGCCGACAAAATCACGTAAAAATGAAGGAGAACTTCCTCTATCTTCGTGAGCATACAAAAGTGCACACGCATGCTGATTTGATCGTTGGTCTTCCGGCAGAAACAATCGAAAGCTTTAAAAAAGGTTTTGATCAGTTAATCGAATGGGATCCAGACGAAATTCAAGTCGGTATTTTAAAACGCTTAAAGGGCACACCAATTATTCGTCATCAGAGCAAATTTGAAATGGTGTATTCAGAAAACACGCCTTACCAAATTTTGAAAACTAAAGATCTAACGTTCCAAGAACTCCAGCAAATGAATCGTTTCTCGCGTTACTGGGATATGATCGCAAATTCTGGTCAGTTCAATTTAACGATGACTTTTTTAAAACAAAAAACGAAAATTGAAGGCCATTCATTTTTTGATTTATTTTTCAGCTTGTCTCAATATTTGTATGAACGTCACCGGGGCACTTTTGCGATCTCGTTGATGAATTTAACGGAATCGGTTTTTAAATATCTAGCCGATATTTTGAAAGTTCCGGCGAAAGAAGCCGCAGAATTAATCTATCGTGACTTTTGTACGCGTAAAAAACGCGATATTCCTGGTTACCTAAAGCCCTATTTGGATGCAGCCATCGTGAAATCAACACAGAATGCACACCACAAAGAATCGGTGCCGACAGATAGCTTACGCAAACGCCAAGCTAACCATGCGACTCAAGACGCCGTTGTTTGATCTAGTAGCCGTTGAATTTCACCTAAATCTTTAATTTCGTTTTTAGTTAAATCCGACGCCATGACTTTCTTTTCGGTTCGGCTTTTTGCGATCTTGTATACAGATACCATGTAAATCGAAAGAATGATCAGGCCAAGCCAGCTTAAAAAGATCATCATCGTTCCAAAAATAAAAGCACTGCGGGTCGCCTTTTGGTAGTCGGCCTCTGATAACGATTTTGAATCAGTGCCTTCTATTTTGATCGGGGCACCTTGATCCATTGACCAATACCAACCCAATTTTCCCAAGTTTTCATTCAACGTCTTTATCTTCTGATCCGAAAATGATTTATGAACGATATACAGATTAAAATTTGCAATGAGAAAAGTTATGAATGCCCCGACGGCGCCGATGGCAGCTATTTCTGGCATAAACCCTCACTCACGTACTACATTCAAGTTCTAATAGATAACTGCTTTGATCGGCATGCACGAATGCATTCGTGCCTACAATATCCACTAGCAATATCGAAAACAAACCACCATCAATTAGAATTCCTAAAAACGTGGCCGGATCTACAGATCTACGCACCACCTTTTCCCCTTCTAGGCAGTTGGCTTTCTTCCCTACAAAAGTTACCCGACCGCGTTTAGGAATAGTAACCTCAAGCGGCTGCTCTGGCCCGGCTATTCCTCGATAGACGTCGTTGATATAAATTTGGGTATCCGTAACGGTAGATAAGATTTCGACTTGATCAGTAGAACCATGTAAAATCGTCGCACACGATATTAATTGAAACGATAAAACAAAAAACAGTACGATCCGACATAGGCGCATATATCTTTAGCTATACAGTGTATGAATATTGACATCAATAAAATTAATTCATCTACTTGTCTTCAGCATGTTTAAAATTCTTCTAACAGTTCTGATATCGGCTCATTGCGCATTTGCTTATTTAGTTTCAAATGATGACACGTATTACGTTTATCACACGCCCCACGTGTCTTACATATTAACAGAATCTGATTTCAAATATTTGCCAAGACTAACGGCCCAACTTCAGCGAAGCCAGCGCCTTTTCGAAAAGGAATTTGCTTGGGCCTTAGATGAGCGAACTTCGTTGATTGTAACTTCGAATAAAAATCAAGTCGCCAACGCGTTTGCAACCATATCACCAAATAACATGGTCGTATTTTTAAAAGGGGGGGTTGATTTTCTTGAATCATCGGCCACGCCTTCGTGGATTGATACTCTTTCCAGCCATGAGGTAGCTCACGTTTACCAGCTAAATGCTAAAAATCAATTGGGTTCGTTGCTTAAAAAAATATTCGGCAATCAAATCTACATTCCCATTCCTCTTTTGCCTTGGCCGATCTTTATCTCGCCGACCGCGATGTTGCCGACATTTATCGTCGAAGGAAACGCGGTTCTCAATGAATCACGCTTGAATCAAGGCGGTCGTTTATTAAGTGGCGAGTCTCTGGTATTAGTGTCCGAGCTTATCCACAGTGATAAAGCCGATATGAAATACTTAATGAACGTCAATCTAGAATTTCCTTTTGGAACCGAAAAATACATTTTGGGCGGTTTTTTTCAATCTTACTTAGCCGATAGATATGACTTTGCGACTCTCAACCGATTTTTTATTCATCACGCAGAAAACAATATCAATCCATTTGATTTAAAGTCCTCGTTCGCCGCGACGTTCTTTGCCGACTACGAAAAACTATATCAAGAATTTCTGGATTCTGTCCGAGCTAGACAAAAAAATTACAACGCGTATCGCGGAAACAGCTTAACGACGTCGCTTGCAGCTGTGGAATTCAAACGCATCGATGATACCATCTATTTTTTAAGTATTTCAGATGGCAAAACTCCTAATACTTTAAATCAATTCCATGTTTCCTCTAGAATTCTCATTACGGAACGATCGTATTTGAAATCAGGACGAATTTACCGCGTCGACAATAAACTATATACGGCCACGAGTTACTCGCAAAACGAAAGAAATATTTTCTTCTCGTTAGTGGATGAAGACTATAATTTTAATCCACTTTTCAATAACAAATATGTGACCGATATCGAAGGCACGCATGTCAGCTATTTTGACATGAATCAATCGTTTGACCGCGGCGTCCTTTACCGCGACCAGGAAAAAATCGCTGAAACGGAATCCAAAGCGCTTCTAGATAAAGAAGGCAATATATACTACTTCAAACAAGAAGACGGATTGAAGGCTCTTTATAAAAATCACGACAAACTGACTTTCTTTGAATCCTACTACGCTTTACTTACCGACGTCATTAACAGCGACGAAATCTATTTCATATCTAATTCACAGAATGGCGCTAGCCTGTTTTGCCATTGCAATGGCCAAACGACGCGTGTTCTGCCTTACGACAACGTGATGTCAGCAATGAAAGCTAATAACGGCTTTCTAGTTTCGTTTCTAAATGGCGATAGATATCATATCGCATTTATCGAAGACGCAACAACATCAGATCAAAGACCATTCAACATCAGAGCTCAGCTATCAAGCGAATATTTCAAGTCTCATGTCCCAATCGAGGAAACGCCGATTACGGAAAAACCAAAACCTTATTTAAGTTTTTCTGAATTACGCTTTTCCGAATATTCCATGAATTTTGTTTATTCAAAATCTCATACGACGATGTTAAACACATTGAACTGGATTGATCCTCTTTTCTATTCTAGCATCTCAGCGACATTTTCGTTATCAAACAAACTGGCTTATAATCAATTGGAATTTCAGTATTCGCCTTACGCCACTAAGTTCTATTTATCTGGAACAAATGAAACTGAATTCTATTTTGACGAAACTGAAAAAATAACTACGAATTCGTATCGATTCACGATGGAAAATACTTTGCTTGATAAACGTTACTCCACCTTAAAAGTCGGACTAGATTTCCAAGGCGACTCTAACAAGTTTTTTAGAAACGACATCAGTACAGCGTACGCTACGTATCAATACTATGAATCCTACTTTTTAAACTATCGCCCTTATACTTATTTTTCTTTCACGCCGTCTCTTGAGAAGTCTGCTGGGAGCACATCCCAAAGCTATTCAATTCATGCTGGTAAAAAACTATTCTATGATTTGTATTTAAGCCTAGGATTATCTAAAAATAATTCCGAGTATTTTAAATTAGAAGCAGCACCCGAAACACACGGTTTCTTTAAACGCGGCTTAAAAACTCCGGTTTACTATTCAACACTATATACCAATGACATCAGTCAGGGCGATCTAGAACTTCTTTATGAAATTCCTTACTCTAAATACTACTATCGCTTTCCGATCTCTGTACGCAGGCTTGCTCCCTTTGCTGGATATCAAAAAAGCCACTCCAAAGAGTTTTTCTACCGGACCGAAATTGATGACATTTCATTCGCGACATTGGGTCTAGAAGCCGAGCTCCTGCTATTCCACACCAATCCGACACGCGTGCGACTACTCTCGACTGAAATCACCATCGAAGATAAAAGCGAAACACGTTTCGGCCTGGAAATCAAAACCAGCTTTTAGTAAAAATAGGACAAGCCGACCAAGTGCCTAGTTTCCTTGGTAGGCAAATCGTAGGTTGATGCCCACTGGATAGAATAGTCTCGCTTAAAGAATCTAAAAACATCCAAACCCATTTCTTTAGGGCTGACATTGAGTTTAAAATTAGCAATCTGAGAAAAATAGAAAATGTCGGCTTCAGGATAAATCTCAGTCTGAAATTTATCCGCAATGAAACGTAACTTCGGAAAATAAATCCAATCTAAACTATTAAGTAAAAATCCAGTGCTTGCTTCTAAAGAAAGCTCTCGTTTATCTCGGTAGTATATTCCGCCTCCGTACGATAACGGAGACCGCAGAAATGAAACCGACTCACCCGCTAGAAAATTGAAAATCTCGGCATTTTCTAAAACAGGTCTTTTTTTAGAGTTAGTACGAAAATGAAAATTGAATAGGTTTATTTCTGATAAACTATGTCGATAGATCAATCTGTCGTTTAGGAAGTTCACATCCAGACCGACGCCCTCTTTGTTGCCGACGACTCCAATGGAAGATGTACGAGACCGTTCATCCACTTTTACTTCGGGAACTTGGCCCGACCGTTCCGTGTTATCGGCGCCAATCGGTAGACGACTGCGCGCAGTTAAAAGTTTTAGATACTGATTTTCATCCAATTTAGAATCGTTGATTTTTTTATCTAAAATTACATAATCTAAACTAACGGCGTCTAAGTCATTGAAGTCTTGTCTTGCGGATTGCACCTTAATTTTAATTTTTTGAGATTCGGTTAGCCTTTTTTCCATCTGCAACAATTGTGTTTTCAGTGAAGGTCGATAGAAGTAGTTTTTGTCAGTAACACCAGATGCAATATTCACAAAACTCTCTAGCGGTATCGTCCATGGCTTCAACTGCAAATCTTTGTCTATCGGACGCCGTTGCAGATAGTAGATCAGTCTTTCTAAAATTCCCGCACAATTATTATTCATGAATGTATAATCCACGTAATTTGAGTCAAACTCATAGATAAACAAAAGAAGTCGCCGTTTAGCAATGTCATCGAACTTAAGATCTAATTCCCAAATATCACGGCCTTCTAAATCACTATAGTCCCTAATCAGCTGATGAAATGGTAGAAACACGAACCTGCCAGGATACTGACCAAATAAGCCTTTCAAAGCATAGATAGCTCCGGTGTCGTCACCCGTCTGTGCGGAAAAATTGATTCCATAATTTAGCAAATCTGATTTTTGGTTCTTGGAAATTAGTTTCAGAAACAAATGACCAAAACTAGAGGCCGGATTTTTAATGTATCCAGTAGCAAACGATAATCGTACAGAATCCAAATCTAATTTCTGGCTCCATTCATCAAATGCTCTACATTGATGGGATGCCTTTCTATATTCGGGAAAGACAGAAAGAACTAGTTCATATCGTCCCACATAATGGCAATACTCTTCTTGCGGAATAGCTTCAGCGGCAGAAAGACGCCTGATCGTTTCTTTTAATTCGTCTTCGGGATTGTATCTACCCGTAGGAGCAAAGAAATAGTGATTGGATTCGACTAATGACGTATAACCTGATCGGTCACCATCATAAAAAAAATGCCCAAGCCATTCCGGGCTATGGGCAAATTCAGTGATCTTGTTGCCATGATCACTTGCTGCATGCACTGCAACTGAACTAAGACATATGGCAATCAGCCAAACGCGCAGAATTTTCATTGATCACTTGATTTAAATTTTCGATAAACTCATTTGGTTTAACATTGCTGTGCGGCTGAATTTTTCCAAACTCAGTTCTAGACACTTCGATGAACGTTTTCTTTGATGTATCTGTGTTGCAACCATATAATGACGCTAACGTTTCTACTTTATCGCCTTGGCCCATAGACATTTGGCGAGTTATTTCGTTTTGATTAACCTCAACATAATATTGAATTTCCTTATCTTTCATCACAAGGCCACTTGAAGAACATCCTGATGTGCCTGATGTGATACCCAATGGCTGAGTGAAAAAGAAACTATTCGTTGTCATCGCAAGAAGTTGTAACCCCTTAGAATTTTTACTGATTATCACAGAGCCTAGACCGCAACCGGCATCCCCAGCCGCCCATGATGAAAACGAAATGAAAGTAATAACTAAACTTACAAGCGTTAATGTTCTTTTCATAAGAAACTCCTTTTTCCTTGTAGAACTATCATCGTCTACATTGCCCCCACGAGGAAGAAAAAAAAGAAATTGCTTCTACAATTAATGCTTATATCCTGAGTATCCAAATGTTAACGCTAAACAAGGAGTTTTTATGTTAAGAAATCTATTGGTCCTAACAACAGCAATTTTCATGTCGACAGCATTTGCAGCTGATAAAAAAGAAAAAAAAGCAGCCGCTAAAGATGCAAAAGCAGAAACACTAGCAATCGATACAGCTGCAAGCTCAATTGGCTGGACTGGTTCAAAAAAAGTGGGCGAAAGCAAGCACAGTGGTCACGTCAAAATCAAAGAAGGTAAAGTTGAATTGAAAGATGGTAAATTAACTGGTGGCGATTTTGTTATCGACATGACATCAATCACTAACGACGATTTAAAAGACAAACCTGATTACCAAACTAAACTAGTAACTCATTTAAAATCAGATGATTTCTTCAAAGTGGATAAAAACCCAACTTCTGAATTCAAAATCACGGCAGTTAAAGAAAAAGATGGCAAACCATGGGTTGTCGGCAAATTAACTCTTCTTGGAAAAACTGAAACTGTAGAATTCCCAGCAACTGTTGAAACTAAAGACGGCGTTACAACTGGTAAAGCTAAATTTGAAATCGACCGCACTAAATGGGGTGTCGTTTACGGCGCTGGAAATATCATGAAAGAATTGACAGCTGACAAAGTTATCAATAACAACATGGAATTAGATTTAAACATCGTTGCTAAAGGCACGGCAGCAGCTCCAGCTCCTTCAGTTAAAAAATAGTTAGCAGACTTAAAATTAACACGGCAAAGGGCTCCTCAAGAGCCCTTTTTTATTGGTGTCCACCTAAACTCAGACTATAGTCCTTGAAAGAAGAGGGACTTTATGAATACGAAAAATCGGTATTTAATTTACATTCTTTACTTTCTACTTACGATTCCCGCCGTGATATTTATTTTTAAATCAATCGAACCTAAACAACTCGCTTCGTTATTCGCTGCTGGGCTATTTATAACATGTAGCCTTCTCCCCATCTGGGGCGAAATAAAAAACAAAACAAAAACCAGTTTTGTTTTTTATGCTGCTATTGGATTTTTAGTTTTGTTTTCGCTGCCGATGATTACCGTTCGAATTCTTAACTACGGTACCGACTTTTCACAGCTTTATGTTGGCCCGCTTACAGGACCTGAATTTCATAAATATTCAAACTATGGATTTATTATTCTGCTATGCTCCAGCATAGTCGACTTCATTCAATCGAAATGGATCCATCAGAAAAGTTCAAAGATCTAAAGACAAAAATCGTCTGTTAGATCCTCGCCGTTGCCACTCTTAACACGGCAATTGTAATTTTTGATCAAGTACTCCAGCACGATTCGAGCGTGCGGTTTAAATTTAGGGCCCGCATGTAAATTAAAATAGACTTCTTTGGGTGTTATCTTAACGATGAATACATTCGGCAACGGAATATTATGATTGGATTCTCTATACTTAACGGCTTCTTTCATTGAGTCTTCGTCTAAAAAAAACATAAATAGATTTTCAACATACAGGTCTCTGTAGACGAATTCGACTTTACCAATCATATCGTTGATCGATGCTATATCAAAATCACCGTTTAAAGGGCTAAACCGCACTTCTTTTTGTTCCAATATTTTTTCCATGCAATAGCATGATTACTTATTGGTTTTGAGATTGCAAAAACAATTTCTGTTTAAACCCGAATATGACGAAAAAGATACCTAACGTTACTAGAAACATACAAACCATCCAAACGGGAAATCCGCGGATGGTCACATGTAGAGGATGGTCAGTTTCTAAACTCTCAAATGTTTGAGCACCGCCAACGAAAACTAAAGACAAGATAAAAAGACCGACAGCAAGGCCGAAGCATAAAATGGATGTTATAAAATATCTATTCATACCTTAGGCCTCACCTTTAGCCACCTACCCATTTATACAACAGACAAATGTTCTCTTTTAAGCTTTGAAATTGCTGTTTCTTGGATACCCAAGAAAGCCATGGGAAAGTTACCTAATTTTTGGAAGAATTCCTTATGAGACAACAATTCAGATTCCCATTCCCTCGCGTCGACTTTCAACAATTCAGAAAATTTATCAGCTGATAAATCTAAACCCGACCAGTCGATATCTTCATAACTAGGCTGTGCACCGAGAATTGTTTCTTTAGCGCCCACTTCATTGTTAGTACGCTGGAAAATCCATTTAAGAACACGCATATTTTGGGAATAGCCCGGCCACATGAATTTGCCCTCTTGATCCTTTTTGAACCAGTTAACAATAAAGATAGGAGGCAGTTTAGCCGCACGTTTTTCCATACGTAACCAGTGAGCAAAATAATCACCCATATGGTATCCGCAGAAAGGCAACATCGCCATTGGATCACGACGAACCACACCGACTTTACCAGTCGCCGCAGCCGTTGTTTCAGAACCGATTGTTGAGGCAAAGTACACCCCGTGGTTCCAATCTTTAGTTTGAGTGATCAACGGAATAGTGTCTGCTCGGCGACCACCGAAGATAAAGGCACTGATTTCTACGCCTTCTGCCGATTCCCAGTTTTCATCAATCGATGGGCACTGAGACGCTGGAGATGTAAAACGAGCATTAGGATGAGCCGCAGGACGACCATTTCCTGGCGCCCAAGGCTGACCTTGCCAATCAGTTAATTTCGCTGGCGGAGTATCCGTTAAACCTTCCCACCAAACATCGCCATCTTCAGTCAATGCAACGTTTGTGAAAATAGTGTTTTTAGAGATCGTTTGAACTGCATTTGGATTTGTACGCAGACTTGTTCCCGGCGCTACACCAAAGAAACCCGCTTCTGGATTGATCGCACGTAAATTACCATTGCGATCCGCTTTGATCCAAGCGATATCATCACCGACAGTTGTGATTTTCCAGTTACCTAATTCTTTAGGTGGGATCATCATCGCAAAATTTGTTTTACCACAGGCACTTGGGAAAGCCGCTGCTACATATTTCTTTTCGCCTTCTGGCGATTCAACACCCAAGATAAGCATATGTTCAGCTAACCAACCTTCTTTACGACCCATGTTCGAAGCTAAACGCAACGAGAAACATTTTTTACCAAGTAAAGCATTACCACCGTAACCGCTGCCGAACGACCAAACTGAATTTTCTTCTGGAAAATGAACAATATATTTTTCATCTTTATTACATGGCCATGAGACATCTTGCTGGCCTTCCGCTAATGGCGCACCTACTGTATGTAAGCATTTTACAAATGGCCCATCGCCAATGACATCAAGAACTTGTTTACCCATTCTTGTCATCACGCGCATGTTGATTACAACGTACGGAGAATCCGTGATCTCAACACCAATTTGAGACATTGGGGAACTGATCGGACCCATGCAGAATGGAATCACGTACATCGTACGACCCTTCATGCAACCTTGAAACAATCCAGCTAATTTTGCTTTCATTTCGGCAGGGTTAACCCAGTTATTGGTAGGACCAGCATCATCCGGAGACTCAGAACAAATAAAGGTACGGTCTTCAACACGAGCCACATCAGACGGATCCGACAAAGCTAGATAGCTATTCGGGCGTTTAGCTTCATTTAATTTCACTAAAGTTTTTGAAGCAACAAGTTTTGAAATCATTAATTGGTTTTCGGCTTCAGAGCCGTCACACCAATGAACACTGTCTGGTGTACAAAGATTTTTAATTTCATTTACCCAAGAAACAAGTTCTTCATTTCCAATAGCCAACTGATGTTCTGCAATCACTAGAGTCTCCTAAATTAGGCGGTTACGTATATGTCCTAGCTAGATACTTAATAACTATCCGTTAGACAACAAACTATTTAAATTTTGGAAATAGTTTTCCCTTTTTTCTGCTCTTGAATCCACTTGTTTACCCGCTTTTCGAGTACAAAAAGCGACAGCGTACCCTGGCCCAAAACCACATCATGAAACTTTTTTATATCGAATTGATTTTTCAGCTCTTTTTCCGCTTTTTTGCGTAATTCGATGATTTTTAGTTGACCAATTTTGTATCCCAAAGCCTGACCTGGCCATACAGAATAACGCTCTACTTCGGATTCAACGTCTTTGATATCTGAGGCTAAATTAGCAGCCATAAAATCGATCGATTGCTGACGGCTCCACCCTTTAGAATGGATACCAGTATCAATGACTAAACGAACCGCTCTTAACATTTCACTAGATAGATGACCTAGATATTGTTTGTCGTCGGTAAATAAACCCATTTCGCGACCGAGGTATTCGGTGTACAGAGCCCAACCTTCAACAAACGCATTCGAGTTAAAGATTTTGCGTTGGTATTCGGTAATCTTGTCTTTCAATTCAAAAGCCAGTGCTAGTTGAAAATGATGCCCCGGAACCGCCTCATGCAACGACAAGCTGGTCATTTCTAGAATGCTGTTACCTTTTAAGTTGATCGTATTCACAACAAAACGACCATATGTTTTTAATTCTGTTGGCTGGTTGTAACTTGCCGCCGGTGCATCACCGTTTTCAGCTTCCACTACTTTATAGTCAGCTTTAGGCATTAAGTTGAAATACAGAGGAATCACAGCATCGATTTTTTTTCTAACCGTATTGTAGCCTTCAATCGCTTCTTTCGAAGTTTTGAAATAAGAATTTGGATCATCTACGATAAATTTTAAGAAAGCTTTAAAGTCTCCTTTAAATCCTATTTTTTCTTTGATCTTGATCATTTCACCTTTGATACGGGCTACTTCTGCCAAACCAACTTTATGAATCTCTTCTGGTGACTTGTTTGTGTTCGTATTTAGTTTAACTAAGTAACGGTACCATTTTTTTCCGTTGGGCAAAGTGCCATAACCGAAATCTTTACGGCATTTAGGTAAATATTCCTTTTGAAAAAACGCATCGAATTTTTCAAAACTAGGGATAATATTTGTTGCAATCATCTTTTTGAAATCCGCTTGAATTTTTTCTTTGTCTGATTTCGAAAATTCTTTCGGCATCATTGAAATGGGACGATAGAACGGATTCTTTTCAACTTCTTTCGTTAGTCCTTCTTTGTACGTGCCGGGAACTTTTTCAGCGATTGGGCAGCTTAGAACCACTTTCTTTCGCAGACCCTCTTGTAAAACCTTAATTTGGCGATCCACGTATGCGGGAAAGCCTCCTGCGCGCGAGACATAGGCTTCGTAGTTCTTCACAGTCGAAAAAGGAAAGTTGGATAGGCTTGGACTTGATGATTCTAAATAATCAGTTAAGCGAGTCCATTTGTTATCCATCGACATAGCTTCATATGGAAAATCAAAACCACCTAATGCTGTTTCTAGATCTTCCTTAAATAGGTCGTAAGTAATTTGATACGATTCATCCAATTTAGACTTGTCGACCTTTTTTAAATCTTTGATCGTTTGAACAACCAATGCTTTTTGTTTTACTTTTAATTCAGGAGATAAATAGTCTCCAAATTTTCCCAGGTCTCCTTCGACATTAAAGTAAGGGGCAGCGAATGCGTCCAAACGCTTCACTTGTTCTGTATAGCTAGTCACTAGCTTATTTAGCTCATCGACTTGGCCATGAGCCTGAAATGTAATTGTGATAACAAAAAGATTAAAAAGAATTTTTAACATAGGATTTCCCCCCTAGGAATCAATGTTGATGGGCAGAAATATATTAAAATTACTTTACTAGGTCATCTGATAACCTTCTTGAAACTGAGATTTTTTTCTTAATCTTGAGATACAGAAACTCTCAAATCCTTTTATATTAGATTTGGCGCCTGATACCTTTGGCCACCCCTTTGCTTTTATCCAAAATAAAAAAGGGGACCAAAGATGAAAGCAGCAACTAGCGCCTACTCGTGGGCACAACCAAAATCAAAACTACCCGCCCTAGCAGCCTATAAACTCGCTAGCATTAAAGTAAAAGACTATAGTCTGATTGGCTTTAGAGACCATGAAGCCGAAACAGAAATTTTAGCGAACCTAGATTTTCGTATTCCCCGGCTTTACACACTTGTTTCACAAAATAGAAAAATTTCTATCAACGAAACCCTATGTGACTCATCTCGCTTTTTTCTAAATTTTGAATCATTTAAATGGAGCGAACTATTTTACGGATTTTTCCGCCAGATCATTTCACCAAAAACAGAACACTTTATTTTTCAACAGCTGCTTTATTCACTGGATATTTACGTTTGCCAGTTTCAACTTTTAGTCAATGCCGTGAAAAACTCACCAACTGGGTTAAATGGCGCGCTTCACAGGCACCACAGTCAACTTGAATTAATAACTCTACTTCAAAAGCATCAGCATGGAGAAAAACTGTGTCTACTATTTATTTTCGAATTACTTCTTATCTCTTTGGGAAAAGACCGCTTCGCTTCATGCGCGACATTCGTGAACAAAATGGAATCTCAAGTACTCCTCCGCTACTTCAGTTCACAGGACCTTATCATCGCGGAACTAGATAAATTGTTCTACTCTTCGGGAAAACTGCGCCAATCGCTGAAAAAATACTTCGAATTTCGCGGACAAATTTTATTCACTGAAAATTCTAAAAATATTTTCAGCGAGAAAATGTTTTTCCAACTTGGAAAAATTTTCGAACAAAATGAAACCGTACTCGAACACAAAACATTTGAGACGTGTTTCACTCACATTTAGTACAAAAATATTTTTGAATTCCATAACGATTTTTTATTTTTTAAGTCAGTCGAGCGAATTAAGAGCATTTGCTCGACTTGACAAAGACACCTAAAGAATAAATGTTGGAAAATAGACTAGGAGGTTCTTATGGGAAATTTAGAAAATGTAAAAATAGTATGTACTGGGTTTGAGGTTACTGCTGAGGCCAAGGAAAATATACTTATCGTTTTCAAAAAGTTACTTGATGAAGCTCCCTACGGCGCTTTTCTTGAAGTTCACTTAGAAAAAGTAGCCGACGGTATTTCGGGACGTATTCACATCAGTTCTTTGGGCGGCGAATTTAAGGCTTCGGCTTTAGAAATGACCCCGCAAGACGCTGTTGATGCACTTTTTTTGACAATCCGAAATCAAATCGTTGAGTGGAAAACTACTCGATTTGCTGACACGTCAGCCGCTGTCCTAGCCTAAATCGCGAATATTTTACAAGATAGTTAGTTGGCATACCCCCAAAAAACAGGGTCCTCCTTTTTTTGGGGCATTTTGGTACACTGAAAGCCAAATTTTTTCGACTTTAAGACAATTTAAAAAACCTATGTTACCTGTTGAGAATGTTATCTAAAAATATTGCTCGGATTCGTCTATATTTGATTGCAATCGCGATTTTAGTTATTCTAAGTCTTAACTCATGGTTTTTGTATTCCAGCTTTAAAGGTGTAAGTGAAAATGAAACTTGGGTTATCCACACATATGAAGTCGATTTGATCTTTTCGTCCGTCAAAGACGCCGAAACCGGCCCATCTTCCAAAGATCCCACAGGTTTTAGCAAAACTATCTAGAGGTGAGGCTCTATGAATAAAACCAAAATTTTGATTGTAGACGACTATTTAGAAAATATTCGAGCATTGTCTGAACTAATAACGGTTCCTGAAATCGAAATTTTTTCCGCAACCAACGCCGATCAAGCTTTAGAGCACATTGCAAATCACGAATTTGGATTGGTACTTCTTGATGTTCAGATGCCTGGGACATCGGGACTTGAGCTTGCGAAAATAATTAGAAGCGTGAAAAAATATGTCAGCCTTCCGATTATTTTTGTAACAGCTCATCATCGTGATAGCGATGTCATTTTTCAGAGTTACCAAACCGGTGCAGTCGATTTACTATTTAAACCACTTGATGCCTACATGGTGCGGGCCAAAGTTCAAATGTTCGTAGAACTTGCGCGACAAAAAGAACTGCTCCAGACTCATGTGGCGGAACTCGAGCGCCTACGTATCGAAGCCGACGCCGCTAATGTAATCAAAAGTCAGTTTCTGGCTAACATGTCACACGAGATTCGTACACCACTAGCCGCGGTTCTTGGTTTTTCAGAATTAATCTCTAAAAACACTCCCGACAATAAAGAAAATAAAGAGCTCAGTGAGGCTATCGATCGTAATGGTAAATTACTACTACGCCTAATTGATGATATTTTGGATTTGTCACGTATAGAGGCGAATCGACTGGAACTTGAAAACATTCGATTTGATTTAGCAGACCTTGTTCGCGACGTTGAATCAGCTCTTTCATTCCGAGCCAGCGAAAAAGGTTTAACATTACAATTCAATGCACCAAAGTCTTTCCCTCATCAATACATTTCGGATTCAACACGAATTAAGCAAATCATGCTTAATATTGTTGGAAATGCCATAAAGTTTACGTCTCACGGAAGTGTGACCGTCGATATCTCAATCGAGTCAAATTCAGACAATTCTTCTTCAGATATTTTTTTAATTAAAGTTAACGACCAAGGCATTGGTTTATCCGAGGAACAGCAACAGCGTTTATTCCAACCTTTTGGACAAGCGGATCCATCGACACGTCGTCAATTTGGTGGTTCTGGTTTAGGTTTAGTTATTTCTCAACAACTCGCTAAAGCCTTGGGCGGTGAAATTAAACTTCTGAGTTCAACTTTAGGAGTTGGTTCCACATTCTTGATTAGTTTACCCCTGATGCGCGCTCAAAAAGCGACTATTAAAAAAGAAACACCCAAAAAATTGACCGAAGGATTGATACAACTAGAAAATCTGCAGTTAACGAATAAACGTATTCTTGCTGTCGATGATTCACCCGATAATCTGACATTAATTTCATTTTACTTAAAAAACTCTGGAGCCATCATTCATTTTGCTGAAAATGGAATCGATGCCATTGATGAAGTTAAGAAAAATGATTTTGATTTGATTCTTATTGACGTGCAAATGCCGGGAATGGATGGTCATGAAGCCACAGACAAAATTCGAAAAATGGGTTTTACAAAACCAATCTTAGCGCTCACGGCTCATGCGATTCGAACCGAATACGATGAGGAATATGATAAGGTCGGTTACAACAAAGTTCTAACTAAACCTATTTCAAGAACAACACTGCTTAAAGAACTTTACGGCTATCTTGGTTAGCGAAAATGGGTGCCGGGCATACTAATACGGTATGTTCCCGTCGTGTTCTTTATGACGTCTTCTGGTGTGTACCATGCAAAACCGCCATTGCCGAACGTATTGCCCCAACTGTTCATAACTTTAAAACGGACAATTGTGTTGGTGACTTCATCAAATTCGTAACCCACAACCAACATAGAATGCCCATCGTTATGCCATTTCAAATCTATAATGACTGGCAATTTTTGATCAATATAATCACGAATTGTTGTAATCATACTTTCACCCACGCCATCATACACTCGGTAGCGACCACCTTGCTGAGTGAATGCTTGTCGAAGCACCATACTATGGTTTTCGGGCACCGCATATTCACCAGAGTTATGTATGTAGAATGAAACCAATCGTGGAATGCCATATTGACGTTCAAAAGATTCTGGTGTGTAGTTCTGACCTTTAAATACAAAACCTTGAGGCAACGGTCCGGTGAATTCTAAAATCACTGCCTGTAGTTCCGCGAAAGCTTTTGCCTGTGCCTCTTTCACTTCTTGCGATTCCCAAGATCCGGTTTTCTCTGCCAGTTTAGTCAGTATCTGGTGTTGCTCCGGAACTTTGTGTCTAAGAGCTCGATAAATCTTGTTCGTGTCCCAGTGCTCAAATGGAACTTTTGGTGTCCATGCTTCTTTTGGAACTAAACCCACTTTACGAGTTAAATGAAATGCTTCGTATGGAAATCCGCCTTCAAGATCATGAATCAATTCTGGACTATCAGGTCCCAATCGAAGAGTTTCTTTGATGTGTTCTAGAAACTTGTGTGCGACTAAAAATGGTTCCGATACTACGGGTGCTTTCCCGCCCACTTGATTTTTATTAAACACGTTAATGAAGTTAATGACTGAGAAAAGATAACATTCCGTTGTCTGACACTGATTGCTGACCTCTGGTTCTTTTAATTCAACGACTTTTCCCTTAGGGACATATTTAGGCTCAAAACCATCACCGATTGCTTCGGGTTGATGTAGATACCAAACACGACGACCATTCGGTAGAACCTTACTGGGTTGGTAGACACTGATACAAGACGAGCGGCTATCTATGATATTTGCACTGACTTCAGAAAACGGCGCTGACAGAAACACAACTGCCACCACACCGAAGTTCAATAGAAATTTCATGTCACCTCCGAGAACCCCAGCGCGGCAGTATACATGACTTACTCTAATTTTTAAAATGTAAAAGGATGTCTATAGTTTTGACAGTTAAAATGACAAAAACAATTTAAAAAAACCGCCAACTATCATAATTGGCCCACCTATTTTGAAAATCGGACCCACGTTTACAAGCCAAGTTGCTTGGCGCTGTGAATTTCGACTGACAGGCAATTTACCTGTACCTTGAAAATAAACAGAAAGACCTCCAATGATCATTAAAACGCCACTTAAAATACCCGATATTGCTTGATCCATCAGTTCCCTCCCCAAGCCAGTCATAGTATTAAATCCAAGCATTGCCAATGTTTCTTCGTTGGTTGACTGGCTCGTCATGATAGATTTTTCGAACCATAAATTCATATGTTGTCTCAGTACCATTTTTAGAAAATATCTTACTAGACTAAATATCGAGTTCCGTTTCTCACGGTTCTACCCTCGGGGTTTACTTTGCGCCTTCTTTTTTCCTCTTGCAGATTTGAATTGCACTTTGGCCGCCACCTTTACAAGACGTTGAAACTTGGGACAATCCAGTTGATTTGGCATCGGACAGTGGGCGACATGTTTTAGGCCGTCTCTCATAGCTGAAAGTCGTTTTATGGATACCGCTATCTCGCGGGCTTTAATAAGGAGTTTTTCACGATTGATTGTTACCCTACCGTTTGCAGGAAACATTGTGGCCGTCTCAGCAAGAGAAAAGCCCGCATATCTCGCAAGAGCAATAAGAGATAACTGATAAAGTACGTTTTCTCGAAAAAGCCTATTTAAACCACGCCGTCCGACAGAAGCAATAAGGCCCTTTTCTTCATAGTATCTAAGGGCCGACACACGAACCCCTGATCTTTTCGCAACTTCGCCAATATCCAATATATCTCGCACAAAAAACTCCTCTTGACCTCAAGTAGACTTGAGGTTGGATCATAGATTAAATGGGATTTCGAGGCAATTCTTTAGCAATGTTTAGCCTTTGCCTAGCGATGTTTTTGTCGTCGCTTGGAACGAGCATGGCGAATGTCGCGCTTCCGACTTTGTCGGCGGCGTTTGGAGTTACGCTGCAGCAAAGTCAGCTAGTCATTACAACATATTTACTATCATTAACGATTCTGGTTGTGCCCGCCGGTAGAATTGGTGATTCAGTTAACCGGCGCCTGCTTATCTTGGTCGGCGTCTGCGTTTTCTTAGCCGCATCGTTGGGGTGTGCATGGGCGCCAAGTTTTTGGGTTTTGATTGTTGGGCGAGGATTTCAAGGACTGGGGGCTTCGATTGTAATGTCTCAGTCAATGGCTTTAGTTGGAAAAATTACCCATGATAGCCATTTGGGCCGTGCCATGGGTCTTTTGGGAACCACCTCTGCAATCGGAACGGCGTTGGGCCCTTCGCTGGGCGGACTCTTTATTGATACTTTAGGTTGGTCTTCCATCTTTATCTTCAAAGCCACGCTGGCTGCCATTACCTTTTGGACCCTTTATAAATCGCTATCCAAAGATCGTTTAGAAAAAAAACTCTCCGGCAAAACAACAGTGCAGATTAGCGAGCCATCAAGGAATCAAGAAATAGGTTTGCTTGGCAGAGGTCTTTTCGGAAGCCTCTTTTTAAACGTGCTTGTGTCCAGCGTTGCCATGGTCTCGCTTGTTGTCGGCCCTTTTTACCTAGCCATCGATCTTGGCTTATCCTCCTACCAAACAGGCCTTACCATGTCTGTTGGTCCAACGCTGTCTGCGATTCTTGGGGTCATTGCAGGGCGTTTGATTGATCGCTTAGGCTGTCGGAGGATCATTCAGATGGCCTTAATAGTTCTTTTACTTGGTTGTATTTTCCTCGCGCTTCTTTCAAATGCTTGGGGTGTAACGGGTTACTTGGCAGGAATTCTGTTGATCACGACTGGCTATGCGAGTTTCACGTCAGCGAATAATACTTCAATAATGAAGAAATCCGCAGAAGGCCGCAGAGGAACTATTTCTGGCCTGCTTAATTTATCAAGAAATGTCGGACTTCTTATAGGGGCGTCGGTTATGGGGGCAATTTTTTCTCGTGTCTCCGGAATCGGCGAAATTGCATCGGCGGCTACGTCTAGCGCGATCTTGGGATTGCATGCAACCTATACCTGCGCAGCATTTCTTATTATTGTATCGCTTGCGATTCATTTTAAGTCCGATTCTTAATGAGACAAACAGGACCGCCCTCCTAAATTACTGAAAAAATATCTTGAGCTCAAGTCAACTTGAAGTTGCATACTAAAAAAAAGAAGAAACAGGAGAAAGCATGAATAACAATTCTTTAGATAAGTTTATTTTAGAAGTTAAGAAAGTTTGGGGACCATTGAGTACAGATGTCGTTCAAAACTCAAAACATCTATTTGGCGAGCTCGTTAAGGCTCCTTCGTCAGAACCCTGGCTTGCGGATCTTATAAACAATCCTCCCGAAGCTAAAGAGCTTTATCGAGATTCTGAACGTGGATTTCTGCTAATAGCCTATTCCGAAAAAAAAGATACCTATCGCATTCCACATGATCACGGAAGCGGCTGGGTTATCTACGGCATTCAAAACGGTGAAATGGAGATGGGGACCTATATTCGAAATGTGGATCAAAAAGGGAAACTTCAACTCGTCAATCGCGAGACGTATCCTATGCGAGCAGGAGATAATAAAGTGTATCTTCCTGGAGATATCCATCACACGAGATGTCTTTCAGAATCGGTATTGGTTCTGAGATTTACGAGCTGTGATTTTAAAAAGGAAGACGAAGAAGGACGGATGATTCGCTATCAAGACTATGAACAAAATCCTGCCTGTTCGATGCTCGGTTGTTCCCTGGCGAGACCATGTTCGTTTTGCCAAGAAAGAGGTAACCGATGATTATGTCATTCCTTGTTGTGTTTTTTTGTTTTCATTCCATCGCTGAAATGCCGCCCGACTCTAGACATCCCGTCAAACTGTCACAGGAACAGGCGGCTCACCAGCTGGCTAAGATGAGAACCTATTTAGAAATTATGGCCGACATTTCAGACGCGTTAAAAGATAAAAATTTTTCGACAATAGAAAGCCGATCTGAAAAGCTTGTCACCTTGACCCAGCCGAGAAGCTCTTGCGGTAAAGAAACGGAACAAGTAAAGGCTTTTATGCAAATGGGCGCAAGTTTAAACCAAAACGCCAGGGAGCTTTTGAACAGTGCGCGAACGAAACACTTTGAAAATGTACTGGTTAGCTACAGTACTACTCTTCGAACCTGTGTTGCGTGCCACTCTTCATATAGGCAAGACATCGGCGGAGGGAAATTGAGTTGGCCAACTAAAAAAAAATGAGTCATTTTTGGCCGATCAAAACATCCATTCCACTAGGCAGTTTATTGGTAACAACCTTAAAACCAAGTTCTGACGTTTGTTTTTCAATCCAAAGTGGGATAATTTACCTAGAATCCCAACTTCAAGCCTAGGCCCAATCCGTAACTATAGGACAGCTCCTGTGTCGTCTTCGAAGTCGTTGTCGATGAGGATTGTGTTTCTGTTGTCACTACGGAAGCTCCCAAATGCATCGACAAGTCTTTCGAAATTGTGTGTCCCACAACTGCCGATATAGTTGACGTCCCGTAATCCGTGTTTTCGAACTTCATTGTTTGCGGCGTTATTGTATCTGTTGATGCTGCGGTTCTTTGATACGCGCCTCCAAGCAATAACGATGTCTTTTCTGATAGAAATAGGTTTACTCCCAGTGTGCCAGTTAATTTGTTTCCCCCGGTGGATTCTATTGTCGATGTTCCAGATTTTCCCGTTCGGGTTGATAGCGTTTCGGCTCCTAGGCCAAATGTATACTCGCACTTGCCGGCGGCTCTGTATATGTGAAATCCAAATCGTGCAACTGATCCACCCCTTAAGCTGTTTGTGTCGCTGGTGTCACCCGTCTTTGGTGAGAAACCTAAGTCTAAAACCACTAGCAAATTGTCTGTGCGCTTAAGTACATAGTCTAAATATATTGACGGCTCCTCCATCCCGCTTCTGTTGGATGTGAAATCCGCGTAGCCACTGTTTTTTGCGCTTGCGGTGTAGTTGTATTCAATTTTTTTACCTAGAGCATCGTTTAGGCTAAAACCTATATTTACATTTTCATCTATAGCGTATTTATAAGACAAATTCAGATACGAGCCTACCGCCGTCACACTGGCCAGCTTTGATGTTGTCTGCGTGGAAAACGAATACGTCTTTACCACGGCATCCGTTAGAGACGCCGTGACATAGGTAAACGTCAAAATGCCGTCGCCTTCTTTGGGGCGATAGGCTTCGCTCAATATAGAATCAAATCGATTTTTAGGTTCAGATTCAGTTTGATTGGAATCACCAGACGGCGGAGCCATATTTTGAGCGAAGGACTCAGAAAATCCCGATACACAGAGTAGAGCGACTAACTTCACAGTAAACGAATGCAAATTTTTAATGGTTTCTTTAAACATTTCATCCCCTTTTTGATAGCTGACAGATTATCGGAAATAAACTAATTAAGTTTAATGCTTTTATACCGATTCTAGCAGTCACTCTAACGATCTGTATTAAAATAAGACAGCTGTTGAAACATTTAAAAAGCTTAGAATGTTAAGCTTGGGAACCTTTCCTTCAAACCCAGCACCAGGACAAATTGGAGCCGGAGCAACAAAGTTTGGACAGTCTGTTCCCATGTGCCAACCTTAAAATCTAACCAAAACCATCCTAATTACTTACATTTTTGGCATATTTAAAGCATAACCACGATTTATGCGATTGATTTCAATTCTGTTTTTTTTACTCTCGTTCAACCTGACCTACGCCCAAAATCATATACCAGAAAAAATTCGCCTATTAACTCAATATCAAAGTCCTTATGATGGGCCTAATTGCTTTAACGCCTCCCTTGTCGCTAAAGGCTATATGAACACTATTCAGTATGTCGACGGGATGGAATTCCTTTTCTATTTAGATAAATTTTGCCAGCAACAAAAACAAAATCTGCTATCTCGCGGAAATGTGTTGGTTTATTTTGGTAAAGAATCTTATTTTGAGGACGAACCCAGCAACGGGCTTCAAATTTTGCATAGTTCAATAAGCTTAGGTGAGGCGCAGATATTTGAGAAAACCTCTATTGACGGCGTCCATAGCCAAAAGCTTGATCAAGCTGATCGCCCTGGTCGATACGAAGTAAAAAAAATAAACGATTCTCCTTTCTCTGGTGATTCTGGCCAAAACAACGGTGTCAAAATTAGACTTTCTTATGCCTGCATTTCTAGTCACATCGTTCGTACCCAAATAGAGAAACTCAACTCAAAATCGGCTATTAATCGACTTATTTTATTTCGCTCTAAGTTCAACCAGGCTATTTTAGCACCGCACGGACCAGACAAAGAAGCTACCAAGAAAGAACTTGATGATTTTATTAAAATAGTTGAATCGGTAAAGGGAACCAGTGAAGCTGATTTATACTTGGCCGCTATATCCAAGTCAGTATTAGGCACCGTCAATTCTTTCATGGACGAAAAAGAGACTAACTATGATCAGAACTTACATGAGAGTCTCATTTTTCTGCAAGAGGCTACTTTTGATTTGCTGTCTCGCCTTCGCAAACACGCAAAAAATCCGCGTATAGTTAAGCTTCTGAATCAAGCCGATATCTAGAATTACACTATTCTAGTCGGACATCGTTTTTAATCCGTAAACATAGACTTTCAACCGTCTAACTTCTGGACACTATTTTAGATTTTTCACCAAAGCGAAATCAGTCTTTCTAATTTTTTTTTCTTTGCTATTTTTCAGAGGAAACTTTGCATACAAAGAAGGATTGTCTATATATGAATTCGGTATTTTACTTGGTGACACTTTTATGTGTTTTATCTACAAGTGTCTATTCACAGGAATGCGATGTTAGAGATGCTGAATTTTCTCAGGCCGGTTATTTTTTGGGAAACTATCAGCAAAGGCTTTTACTTAAGGAATCAGTTTTACCAAGAAACACGGTTAAAACTAAGGCAGACAAAGTTCAATCCGTTCAGAAGAGTATTGAAGCGACTTGGGGCGGAAAAAAGGTTCCCGAATTAACTTCGATCGAGTTAGCTGAACTCGTAGTGGACGTCGCCTCCAGTGTCGGAATTGATTTTCAGATTCTAGCCTCAATTTTAAAAAAGGAATCTCTTTACTGCATAAATCGTTTTAATAGACGCGGCGGTGATTCGGGTTGTATGCAATTCACGACACCAGCGATAACTGAAATGAAACACCAATTGGGCTTTTCCGGAGAAGGCAAGTACACTCCTGGAACCCCGGAACTATTGGCTCAACTCGCTTCACGCTTTTTTAAAGACGACTCTCAAGTCAAAACCGGGGCTTATTTGAAATGGTTATCCAAAAGTATCTCTGATATTAAAACCGACCTACGACGAGGATCAAATTTTCAATACGATATTCTAACGGGCGCGATTTACCTAAAATTATATTTATCTGTTTCAAATGGAAACTATGTCGTAGCAGTTCGTAATTACAATGGATCGAAACGCAAGTTCGCTTACCAGTCTAGTGTCATGGTCAATGCAACCAAGATTTCACAGTCCGAAGATCAAAACTTCAATTGGAATTGTTACGATAACGAAAAATTTTCCGAAGATGTTCACAAGCTTGCATGCCAATTTGAAGAGGACTACGAAAGTTGTTTTACTTCGTACTTTAGAAGTCTCCCTGGATATCTATAGTGACACCGAACAAAAGAAAAAGCATTAATCCATCAGTAGGTACCGCATGGCCGAACTAACGGCATAACTGAGTCACATCATCAGCAAGTTTTCGAATTTCAGTATCCTTTGAAAATGTCAATCCCGTGGATAAAGCGGATTTCAGTCGGTCATCATGACAATAGGTTTTGTCGTTTTTTCTTTGCAATGCTATCTTAAAAAAAGGTAGCGCGTGGTAGTGGAAATAATGGAATGTCGCCTTTTTTCCCAGCTCAAAAGCAAGATCCGCATTGTTGGGGTCGGCATTTGCCACCGGGAGTAACGTATTTAAACAATTTGAATCAGTAGTGGCGCAAGCGTCTAGCCATGCAAGAACTATTTTGGATTTCAATTTTGAATAGTCGGCGTTTTCTAAAATAAATGGAAATTTTAATTCCAAAGATTTTATTTCTTCAAAAGCCGAGTTATTGTCGCCGGCAGCTTTTTTTTCCAACCAACCAATGACGGTCCGAACTACTAGTTGTCTCCATGAATCTAAACGTTGAGTTATAGGAATTTGTGCTAGCTTACCGAGAGCCTCTTCATAAAATTGTTGTTCCACCAAAAGATGCAGGTCGCTAAGTTCAATTTGATTTTCTTTTTTTACCTCATTGGTTGTACTTGTTGTTCGGTTGCCTTGGTTGTCCTTTTCAGAGCCGAAAAACTTAAAGCCAGCGATGATCAAGAATACAAGAAATACGGTAAGTCCGGGAATTTTCCATTTTAATAGGTCTAACGATTTGGGTAGAACTTTTTCTGGGCTAGGCTCCAAAGGGCTGGATGAAATTAAAATTGTTTTATCTTGTGTCTCTCGAGCCGATTTTGCAATAGAGGCGGCTGTATTTAAACCGGTCCGAAGAGAGTCTTCTTCTGATACCAATTGAGATTTAAAATTTGCAAGTATCCAATCCGACGTTTTTCTTACGATTGAGTTCTCTCGGTTAATTTCCTTTGAAACGGCCAATAACTCGGTCTGAAACTCTTCCATCGTTTTGAACCGGTTCTCTGGTCTATACTGAAGCGCTTTTTGGCAAACGGCATCTAACGTTTTTGGAACCTGTGAGTTAAAAATACTCGGAGCCTTAATTTCAGACTCGACGACGATTTTACGATATTCGGTTTGGTTATCTGCATCGAACGGAGGTTCACCCACTAGCATTCTCCATAAAACCGCACCCAATGAATAAATATCAGCAGACGCATTGACTGTTTCGCCACGATTTTGTTCCGGGGCAATATAATGTCGCTTTCCTTTTACAACTCCAAATTCGGTTACATTTAATTGGTCCGTAAATTTTGATATTCCAAAATCCAAGATTTTTACACTGCCTTTCGCTGAAATCATTAAATTATGGGGTGAAATATCTCTGTGAACTATTCCCAACGGTAACGATTTAGCATCGTCTCTGAGTTCATGAGCATAACTAAGACCCTTGGCCGCTTCGTGGGCTATATAGACTGCGATTTCGATAGGAATTTTTTCTTTTTTTTCTTCAAGGGTTAGCAAAATTTGATTTAACGACAGTCCTCTGACGTATTCCATCTCAATAAATTCGGCCTTAGAACCATAACTATAGAGATGAACAATATTGGGGTGATTTAGCAACGAAAGAACTTTGATTTCGTCTCGGAACATTTTCACGTAGGATGAATTTGATCTTAAATGTTCAAACGTCTTTTTAACAACCACCACGCGATTGATTTCATCCATAGTGACGGCCCTAAATACCTGCCCCATGCCGCCGGCGCCAATAGCGTCTAGCAAAATATATCGCTGATAAATTTGTGGATATTTGTTTTCCGATGTCGAAGTCATAAAACCTCTTTCACTTTTAAAGATACTAGTGGTGGATTGATTTAATTTCAACCTTATATATCACTGGTTTAAAGTGGTAAGAAAGTTCTTGCCATGAATAAAAAATAATTTGTATTCATTTTTTAAAATATGGACTTCCATTTTTAAACGTTTGCTTAGATTTGCAAGTAGAAGAATTTTATGACAAGTACGGAAGGCAATCAATGGGATATATATTAAGCGTAACCTTTAAAAATACATTTGCTTCTTCTTTTCAACAAAAGGCATTAGGTCCGATAAAGTTCTCACATTTAGGATACGTACTCTTCAAACAAAAGTATCTCGTTTATCTTCAGAAAGTTGGCGCATCGGCTCTAAATGTTGAAGTGCCTTTGAAATCTTGATTTCAACTATTTTTGCGGTCTAATAACCAACAAGACACAATTCAGCTGACGGCAAAAAGGGAAACGTATTCTCCGTTTCATTCTGATGCACCAAATTTAGAAAAATTGAATGAAATTTGTATAGTTGTTAAAATAAGATACAGGTAGTAATCCAAGGATGTAAGTGATGAGAAAAAATATGGGAAATAAAGGTTTCAGTTTGATTGAACTTTTATCCGTTATTGCAATCATTGGCATTCTGGCAGTAATTGGAATTCCACAGTATAAAAAATTTCGCGCCAAAGCTTTTCAGGCCGAAGCAAAGTCTCAACTCGCTGCCATTCACACGGCTGAGTATGCATTCCATTTGGAACATGGAACTTACCATGCTTCCCTTCAAGCTATTGGTTACTCTGTGATGGGAAGAGCTCGATACAATGTTGGCTTTGGCATGCATAATCCTGCAAATGCGATATCATCGACGTATATTGCTCCAGTCGATTACAATACCTTAAATACCAAATCGATGTGCTCAGGTTCATTTGGGCTAGGAACAGATACACGATGCGAAATGGTCATAAATACTCCCAATATCGTAAATACGGCGACGGCAACAAATACCTACTATATTGCTACCGCAGTAGCTTACGAAAGTTTGCTGACTGCTTCAAACTCAAATCCGACCGCTTTTTCAATTGCAGTTGAATATGCATTAGGAGATTCCGCCCACGCAGCCAGTGGCGATGCGGATGACCCGAATCTATCTGGTGATCCCAGTGATTACGACAGCTGGGTTATTGATCAAAACAACGTTTTAAGAAAAGCAGTGTTAGAAATTACCCCCTTATAATAGTACAATATTGGTCTAGGGCACGGATAGCACTGTGATACAGAAAAGTTGAAACTATCGATCCTAAATTCAATTTTGAAATGCAATACTTGATCTAACAAAAAAAACGAGAGCTAGGTTAGCGCCTTTTTTGTCTGATAGGTGATATTTTTTATCATAATTTTTCAAAACATTTTCGATTTCAGAAGAATCAAATTTAAATGATTTTTTTAATGTAGGGGTTTAAGCAGAACTTAAATTTACTAGAGCTTCATAGGGTGGATATTTTTTAATGTCGGGATATTTGTTTCGATAGTATTCGTTCCAATAACTTGCAATTCTTGACCTTAATAGTTTTAGAAATTCGGGATTAGCCTTCAGAAAGTCACGATAAACTTCCGGACGCTGGCTTTGAACACTTTGGAGCATTATCATTCCGATTTCTACCACATATTCACCCAAAAGCTGAAGAACAAAGGGAGCTGAATAAGCGCTAGGAATTTCTATTAACTTACGCAAGCACTTCTCGCGCACGTGTCCATTATGATGTCGAGAATAGATACACCAGTAAATTCTACGTTGTTCATAAGTCAAATTGCCTATCTGTGAATCTGAGAGCTGTTCTGAATAGACCCTGAAAGGAATGTTAAGTTCTTCATTCTCAATCCAAAGAGGAGTTTTACTAATGTTCCCTGCAGGCTGATGGTCAGTTCTGCACTTTGCAATTAACCCCTCAACTATGATCACATCCTGAGACAAGAATCTTGGAAATGCATTTTTGAAATTCACGATATCCACTTTTTTCATTGAATTTTAATTACACTTACAAAAATGATCTTTTGTCCATCAATCAAATGTCAATTCGTAAAACTGAATATTCGCCTTCGGCGAAAATTGTTAGAGAGACTCACCTATTAAGCGAACGCACGCAACCTGCTGTAATCATTGAACTTCCTGAGTCCGAGCGACAAACAGGTACTGCGAAATCAGTCGTTAGAAGACGCCTACTTACGAACAGGGTTAAATTGCGAAGTCACATTGCAGTCTCTTTTTCCTCAAAGAAAGAAGTGATCGGCAAGAGTTACATTCGCCCGCCTTATGGTTTTTGTTACTTTCAAGGGCAGATCGTTCCAGATCAAAAAGAATACCGGAATCTACTTCTGATTTTTAAGCTTTGGAAATCACAGGCTCAGCTTTTATACCAATCTAGAGCCTCTAATTGGGGACGCCCGCCTATATTTGTAGATACTAAAAAAATAGAAATTCACTTCACCGATTTTTAAAGATTAGGTAAATCAAACTGAAACGTCATGGCGATTACGGAATAACACAAAGATATCCACAAAGCTAAATGAAATGGCGGCCAAAACGAAGGCAGATATGGTAAGGCAGCAGAAAAAAGTTTTGGGTGACGAGTTATCTTGTCTAGATTCGTATCA